>UINC01000466.1_pt1 | contig 43795 bp, 39 predicted proteins | sample 5385821 | NCBI WGS metagenome assembly UINC01 (sample SAMEA4666929, study PRJEB26691) | marine metagenome | isolation source: Pacific Ocean | place: Pacific Ocean | collected 2011-10-13 | reverse complement strand
CTCTAAATCGAACTTTACCTAGCTTCCTTCCACTATTCAGTTGTTAACGTACAACATGCCCTTCTCGAAAGAGGGCTTAGACAGTATATTCCTGTGACTAGGGAGTGTCAATAGTGAATAGGCATGGAAGACCAACGCAGTTTATGAACAGCCCAAGGGCACTTGGAATACCAAGACATATTATATAATTTGTGTGCTATGCAGATTAAAGAACTGGGTGAGTTCGGTGTTATAGACCTGTTGACGCGGATGGTTGTTGACCAGCGCACCGATGCTGGAAACGAGCGGTCGTTCGCATTTGAACTAACCGTGGACAATGGCGACGACACCGCTGCCTGGAGTGTTGGCTCCAGCACCCTTAATGAGTTGTTTACAACAGACACTATGGTGGAAGGGGTGCATTTCACCCGTGAGACCACTCCCTGGCAAGACCTGGGATGGAAATCGTTGGCTTCAAATATCAGCGATATCGCCTCCATGGGCGGGGCGCCGACTTACGCCCTGGTCACCTTGGGACTTCCGCCAGAGACTGAAGTCTCTGACCTGGAAAACGTTTACAAAGGAATGCTGGAAATAAGCAATGAATACGGTCTTTCCATCGTCGGAGGCGACATGGTCCGTTCTCCGGTCGTGTTCATCACTGTTGCCCTGACCGGTGCGATGCAGGGCCAACCAATGGTGAGGACCAGCGCCCAACCCGGTGATCTGGTGGCGGTGACTGGATATCTGGGTAGTTCCGGTGGAGGGCTGAAGTTGATGCTGGCCGGGCCTGCCGAGAAGAGCGAGGCAGCCGACTTCTTACGAGCCAGCCACCGCCGCCCTCGACCGGCCGTGGCCGTAGGGCAGACTCTGGCCGAGTCTGGAATAAACACGGCTATGGATGTGAGCGACGGTATGGCCGACGACCTGTCCAAGTTGTGCCGGGCGAGTGGCGTTTCTGGGAAGATATTCGCGAGCAAAATTCCGTTGCATCCTTTATTGAGTAGCCGATTTCCGGACGACTGTATCGACCTGGCCCTCGGCGGCGGCGAAGATTACGTGCTGCTGTTCACTGGCCAGCCGGCCAAGGTCAACCATATCGTTACCGAGCTATCCGGAGGCGCGGCGGTCGTGGGTGAGATAGGGGACGGGGAACCGGGCCGAGTCACGGTGGTAGACGCTCAGGGTAACGAGACGTCAGCCTCAAACCGGGGTTGGGACCACTTCGGTCGGTCCCCAGAATAGGTGATGACCACCTCCTTGCACATCCAATCCAACGGTGCGGAGTCGACCCAAGAATTGGGCCGGACCATCGGCGAGCAAGTCTCTGCCGGAGACGTCATTCTATTGACCGGAGAGCTTGGAGCAGGAAAGACTTGCCTGACTCAGGGTATTGCCCTGGGGTTGGGAGTCGAAAGCTATGTGCGAAGTCCGACCTTTGTGTTGATGACCCGCCACCACGGGCGATTGACCCTTCATCACGTAGACCTCTACCGCATGGAAAGCGCTGCGGAATCCTGGGACCTTGGGCTCGACGAGCAACTCTTCAGTGACGGTATCTGCGTCATAGAATGGGCCGACCGGGCAACCGAGCTGTTCCCCGAAGACTGTCTGTGGATCGACCTCGATTACGGTGACGACCCGGACAGCCGAAATATCACAGTGGAACCCGGACTCGCTGTAGAACGATCTAGGTTCAAAAAACTACTAGAATCGCTGACGAAAATGGCCTCCCTCTCGTAGAGGGGTGACTGAGGGATTTCCGTACCAACCCGATTCCAGGCAAACAAACTTTAACTAACGGAAAACAAAGATGCTCCTGGCCCTGGACACCTCAACCCGTTACGCAGGCGTGGCCCTCGCAAATGAGGACCGCGTTTTGACGTCGCACGCCTGGCACTCCACCTATAACCATACTGCCGAACTCATGCCGGCGGTGGTGAACATCTTGGAGCACGGTGGCTTGACCGCTGGTGAGTTGGACGGTGTTGCCGTGGCGTTGGGACCGGGCGGGTTCAGCGCTCTTCGAGTGGGGATCAGCGCAGCCAAGGGACTGGCTTTGGTGGCCGAGAAACCGATAATCGGCGTTGGGACCCTCGACTTGGAAGCTTATGCCTACATAGATTCCGGCATCCCAGTCTGCGCATTGCTGGAGGCGGGCCGGGAAGAGTGTGCGACCGCCCTGTTCAGTCCGGACGGGGTCAGGCTGAGAGAAGACTGCGTTTGCACCGCCGAAGAATTGATGACCGAAGTCAGGAACGGGATTTCCAGTCCAACAATCTTCTGCGGTGAGGGGGTGCATGCCTGGAGGGAACAGATCTCTGGGGCATTGGGCGACCACGCCCAGATCGTCACACCGGTGCCGGCGTCCCGGGCATGGGCTTTGGCTGTCATCGGGCAAAAAAGGCTAGCCGCTGGGGAGTTCGACGACTTAGTTACGCTGCAGCCCGAATATCTGCGCATGCCTAGCATCGGCGTACCCAAAAAGCGCGGCCGGGTACCCCAAAGCCGCCGGGTGCCCCAAAGTCGTAGGAACGTTCGGGGCCAAGTCCGGTAGTGATGGCCGACTTTACAGCCTTGATAATCGGCTGCGGCACGATGGGCGCAGCCACCGCTCGCCTGGCGCTGGAGTGCGGCAAGTTTCAGCAGGTTATCGTGGCTGACCGAGACCTGCAGCGGGCCAACGATCTGGCACACACCCTGGAAGGCCCCATCACAGCCCGGCAATTGGACTACCGCCAGGAAGACCAACTAGCGAAGTCTCTAGGTGGAGTATCGGTAGTCTTAAACACCACTGGCCCCTTCAACCGGGATACCTTATCTCTGATGCGCACCGTGATTGAGGCCGGTATCCCCTATGCCGACATCAACGACGACGTGGAGACGTTACAGAGCGTCTTCGAGTCCGAGTACCTTGGTTCTCTGGCGAAGCACCGTGGAGTTGGAGTGCTTCCGGGCCTGGGAGCCAGTCCCGGCCAGACGAATGTGTTGGCGCGTCACATGGCTGGCCGTATGGACATTGTGGAAGAGGTCCGGTTCTTCATGGTGAACGATGCCTCCTACCGCAGCGAGGCGGTTTGGCGTCACCGTTTGGCCCTGTTCAGTCAATCGGCACTGCTCTACGATCGGGGAAGGTGGACTCAGACGTCGGGCATGTCCGAATTCCAAGACGTTGCATTCCCGGCACCGTGGGGTAACATTCGTTGTTACAACGTGGGATTGGAAACGGTGACCATCCCGATGTCGTTCAAGGGTTTGCTACACGCTTCGCTGTGGCGAGGTTTTTCCGATCCGGACACGACCGAAACATTGAAAGGCCTTGTTGATGCCGGTTTCGCCTCTGAAGAAACGCTGGAAGTGGACGGCGTTTCCATTACACCGGCGGCATTGTCGGCAGCGGTTTTGGCTGGCACACAACGGGCTGGCGATAGCCCTGACCTCGGCAGACTGCCTCGGCAAGTGCGAGTCAAGGGAGTCCGAGAGGGCCGCGAGGCGGAACTGACAATGACCTACTCATTTCCCCAGGGAGACATTGCCTTGGCCACTGCTTCGTGCCTGGTGGTCGGCGCAGGACTCCTGGTCGAACGAGAATTGCCCGGTCCCGGAGTGTATCCGCCCGAGGCGATGGACCCGGCACCATTCATGTGGGACATGGAATCCCGAGGAGTCCATTTCAAGCTGGAGGACTCAGCGAGCACCCGGACATGAAAATCCAATAACCCAGAATCCAATAATTCAATAAGACGAACGGGAGTTCGCGAAGGAATAACGAATGGAGCGCACCTTGGTGCTGGTAAAACCCGATGGAGTTCAGCGCGGCCTGATCGGAGAGATCATCAGCCGTCTGGAACGCCGCGGACTTAAATTGGTGGGTATGAAATTGATGCAGGTGAACGACGCCTTGGCCCGGCAACACTACGGCGAGCATGTGGACCGGCCGTTCTTCGACGGTTTGGTGGCGTTCATCACATCCAGTCCAGTAGTGGCAATGGCCTGGGAAGCCGAAAACGCAGTGGAAGCAGTGCGGAACACCATGGGTCAGACTAGCCCAACAACATCTCCTCCGGGGACCATCCGGGGAGACTTGGCCCTGGACATCGGCCGCAACCTTGTGCACGGGTCTGACAGCCGGGAATCGGCCGAAAGGGAATTGGCCCTATTCTTCGGAGCCGGAGAACTACTGGACTACACCCGGGCCAATGACGGCTGGATCAAAGAGTGATCTCCGAGGTCTGCGGGGACATCCGTATCTAGGATGAAGGCGGACGAGGCGGGTTGAATAACCCGCGCCTACAAAAATCGCCTTGCCCTCTTCTATGTTTAGGGGACTTAAGAAAACACAAAAGGCACGGTACAACCGTGCCCTTTACTTTGATTACCGGATGGGAAGTTTCGGCTTAGAGGACCCTCACTACTTGAGGGGCCCGGGCCCAGAGCTTCTCCAAGCCGAAGAATTCCCGTTCCTCGGGCGAAAATATGTGGACGATAACGTCGCTACAATCCATCAATACCCATCCTGAGGCCGCGGTCCCCTCCCGGCGGTGAATGGACAGGTTGGACTGCTTCATGGTGGTGGCGATGTCTTCTTCCAAGGCCTGAATCAGCCGTGAAGAGTCTGCGGACATGACCACGAAGTAATCGGTGAAAGAAGCCAGACCCCGCAGGTCCAGCATGACGATGTCGGCGGCAAGTTTTTCCGAGGCAACCTCGATGATCAAGCGAGCGACTTCCGACGGTTCCAATTGCTGGACTTCCAGAATTTTGCCTCCGAATCCCCTATAGGCTATTGTCGTTTGCGAACTGCTAAATCGAGTATAGGCCAGGCGTGGAACGGGGTCAATAAACCGTATTGAAAGAGGCCGTTCATTCCGTAAATTCCGGGTAAATAGTTTGATTTCTGGATTGTGTTAATCGACAGGGGTCGTTAGCCTGGTCAATGACCAATGAGTACGGCGGGAAACAATCCAGACTACCGGCAAGAACGTATTTTCCCTAGGGCCTGGTATAGAAACTAAGAGGAATATATGGGCATCTCCAGATCGATCAAGCGAACGACTTTGGCTGCCGGACTATTGCTGATGATTCTCGCCATCGCATGCGGTGGTGATAGCGGCAGTGATGGTGACGGCAGCGCCGTTAGTTTGGTGCCTCAGAGGGCCAATGTTGTAGGGAGTGTCGCGGCTAACCAAGCCTTAGAAGCCTTCGATTTTGGCGTGGATGAGCTTGTAGAGATGCTCTCATCGGGGTCATCCGAAGACGATGATGGAATCGGTAAATTTTTCAAGATTGAGCAGTTTCAGACCGGTGGGTTGTTCGAGGACATCAGCAGGGCCGATTTTTTTGGGGAGATTACGGATGACGATGACGTTGAGTATTTCGCGATTTTGCTGCACGGCAGTTTCGACGAGGCTTCGCTGATAACCGGATTGGAATCGGTCTCCGGCGAAGATTTGGTGCAACAGGTTTACGAAGGAAGCAACGTTTACTATCCGGCAGGCGATGCGGACGAATTTGAATTGAGCGTCCTGGATAGCTCTACATTCGCGGTTGGGACCGGCGGGGCCATCAACGATATCATTGACATAAAGGTTGGAGATGCCGACCCCGCATCGGACTCCCTCATCGATGCCTTGAACGACCTTGACGGCGGAATATTCGGTTTTGCTTTGAAGGTTCCAGCTGACTTGGCCGAGGGCGCTGATCTGGGCTCCATCTCCCAGTTAGGAGACCTCCCAATCTCTTTGGATTTCATTTCAGCGCTGGATATCGTGGGACTGGGGGGCGATTTGGATGGCGATTCTCTCAACCTGAAAGTAACCATGGAATTCAACGATGGAGATGCAGCGGAATCGTTGGAAGGGTTCATAGGAGGAATCGCCGCTCTCGCCTCCGGGTTCTTGCCAGATCCGGACACGGCCGGACTATTGGAAGGACTAATAATTGACCGGGACGGAAGCCGGCTAACCATCGAGATAGCGGTGCCCGTGGTGAATATCTCTGGCCTTTTCAGTGACCTAACATCCCCGGCCAGCATAGAGACATTCGGTGGCACACCCCCAGGGACACCCGAGATCAGAGTCATATCGACCGCGATCGGGCAGCCAGTCCCAATCCTGCAGAGCGTCAGCCATGTGCCCGAGGGCCAAAAAGTTGGATACAGCGATGCCCCACCGACTTCCGGCGAGCACTGGTCCAGGCCTGCTTCCTGCGGTTTTTACACCGAAAACCTCCCAGATGAGCGTATCGTCCACAACCTGGAGCACGGGAACATAGTAGTGAGTTACAACTTCACCAACCCAGCCCAAGTGACGGGACTCCGGGATGCGTTGGAGGACATTGAACTGTTTGACGATTGGGGCGTGGCTCGCCCGTACGACCGGATCGCGGATGGTCAGGTTGCTATCGCTGCCTGGGGCCATCTGCACACCATGAACGGTGTGAGCCCAGGGGAGCTGGCCTTATTCTTCGAGGCGCTTGCCGGCGTGAATGGGCCGGAGCGATTCACCTGTTAACCTGAACGCGGCCGGGTCTAGTCCAAGAGGCATCAGGGCGTCTCATTCAGATAGGACGCTCCTTGCATTTCTCCAAACTACCGAATGACCAAGAAAAGGCGGTTACTGTAAACGTATAGAAATATCTGTTTTCGGTAATACGGCAACTAAAATTATAGATAATCGTCCATTTTATCTTGTAATATCCATCATTTGAGCCTGATTCAGCCGCGGATACTAAAATTACCCATGAATACGGTTGAGGGTAATCCGACGGACTGAAAGCAATCTCCGGGCACGCGACATTTTCGCCGTGGGCCTTGTGCGTTCTTGATATTGTGATATATTTAACAAAATCATTTTGCGGCCCTGTTTGACAGGGAGAGTTGTGCTTACGCCGCGCCTAGCGGCGGTTTTGTGTTTCTGGGATGGCCGCGCTGCTAATGCCCCTAACGTTATTGATGGGTATTGAATAGATAGGTTATCGGCTGATGGACCCTTTAAAAGAACTAGCTAAAAAAGGACTTTATTCGCCCGAGCAAGAACACGATGCTTGCGGCGTAGGCGTTGTCGCCAATATCAAGGGTCAGAAGACGCACCAGATCATCGACGAAGGTGTGCAGGTGCTGATCAACCTGGGACATCGTGGCGCCGCCGGGCGAGACCCGGAAACCGGCGACGGCGCAGGTATGCTCATCCAAACGCCCGTAAAGTTGTTTGAGCGCGAAGCCGCTTCTTTCGGAATCAGTCTTCCACCCGGTGGTGAATACGGTGTCGGCATGGTTTTCATGCCACCTGAAGTCCACACCAACTGCCGTGGCCTGATTGAAAAGGCCATCGAAGCTGAAGGCCTGAAAGTTCTGGGGTGGCGTGAGGTGCCTCTCGACCATTCCAAGATCGGCAAAGACGCCCGGGAAGTCTGTCCCAACATCGCCCAGGTGTTCATCGGCATGGGCCCGGACATCAAAGATGCCGCGCACCTGGAGCGGAAGCTCTTCGTGGTCCGGAAAACACTGGAACATTCAGTCAATGATTCAGGTCTGACTGAAGACCAGGCCGACCAGTTCTACATCTGCAGCATGTCCTGCAACACCATGGTATATAAGGGCCTGCTCATGGCCCACCAGATAGCTGATTTTTATCTGGACCTGCAAGACGAAGACCTGGTCAGCGCCTTCGCGCTCGTCCACTCACGGTTCAGCACAAATACCCTGGGTAGCTGGCGACTGGCCCACCCCTACCGGTACCTGGCCCACAACGGAGAGATCAACACCCTTAGGGGCAACGTCAACTGGATGCATGCCCGGGAGGCACAGTTCCAGTCTCCGCTGTTCGGGGACGACATGGCCAAGATTGCACCGGTCACCAACCCTGGCGATAGCGACACAGCCAGTTTGGACAATGCGCTAGAACTGCTGCAGATGACGGGCCGGGACCTGGACCACGCCCTGCTGATGCTCATTCCCGAGGCTTGGGACCAGCACGAGACCATGTCTCAGGAGAGAAAGGACTTTTACGAGTACCATTCTTCTCTGATGGAACCGTGGGACGGCCCGGCAATGATCGTCGCATCCGACGGCCGTTCCCTTTGCGCCCTCTTGGACCGGAACGGACTGCGCCCCTTCCGGTATCTGGTCACCAATGACGATAAATTAGTGATGGCTTCGGAAACCGGCGTATTGGAAGTGTCCCCCGCTGATGTCAAATTCAAGGGACGATTGCAACCGGGCCGCATGTTCCTGGTTAGCCTGGAAGAAGGCCGGATCATCGGCGACGATGAACTGAAACAGAAACTGTCCGGTAAGAACCCCTACGGCCAGTGGCTGAAAGAAAACAAATTGACGCTCAACGACCTGCCGGCCGCGGCGAGAGCTCCGGCCATGGATTCGTTTGAGCTCGTGCGGTTGCAGCAGGCGTTTGGCTACAGCATCGAAGAGATTCGGATGCTTACTACGGTTATGGCGCAAAACGGCACAGAAGCCATCGGCTCCATGGGCAATGATGCTCCTCTGGCCGTGCTCTCCGATCAGAACCAACTACTCTATAACTACTTCAAGCAGTTGTTCGCCCAGGTCACTAACCCGCCTCTGGACGCCATTCGCGAGGAGTTGGTCACTTCCATTGGGACATTTATCGGCAGAGAACAAAACCTGTTCGAGGAAACCCCGCAACACTGCCGTCAGTTGCGGCTGAAGTCTCCAATCATATCCGACTCGGAATTGACCCAGATAAAAGGGTTGGACCTAGATGGATTGCGTTCCGGCACAATATCGGCGCTGTATGACCGGGAGGCCGGAGAAGGTGGCCTCAAGAAAGCGTTGGACGGGATTCGGGAACAGGCTTCCAAGTCTATAGAGTCCGGCTGCTCGATAATCGTACTTACCGACCGCGGCGCAGACAGCCGCTGGGCGCCCATACCCAGTTTGCTGACGGTCTCAGCAGTCCACCATCATCTGATCAGAGAAGGCACCCGCACCAAGGCCGCTCTGGTCTTGGAGTCAGGCGACGCCAGAGAAGTCCACCACTTTGCATTGCTGATCGGCTACGGCGCCGGCGCCATAAACCCGTACTTGGCATTGGCTACCGTCCGGGACCTGGCTGAGACTGGACAGGTCAACGGGACCAAACCTGATTACGCACAGACGAACTTCATCAAGGCCAACGAAAAGGGCGTGCTGAAAGTAATGTCCAAGATGGGCATCTCCACGGTGCAGAGCTACCGGGGCGCGCAGATCTTTGAAGCAGTTGGGCTGAGCCGAGAACTGATCGAAGAATACTTCACCTGGACTCCGTCACGGGTGGGTGGAATCGGTCTGGACGGCCTGGAGCGGGAAGCGTCGGACCGCCATGACCGGGCCTTCGGTTCGGCTGATATTGCAGCGCAACAAGACCTACAGCAGGGTGGCGCTTACCAATGGCGGCGAGGCGAGGAAGTCCACCAGTGGAATCCAGACGCCATCGCTAAGTTGCAGCACTCCGCTCGCACCAACGATTGGGACGCATATAAAGAGTTCAGCCGCCACTCCGACGACCAGACCAAGAGGTTGGCCACGTTGCGGGGACTGCTGAAATTCAAGCAGGACCGGACTCCGGTCGCCATTGACGAAGTGGAATCTGCCGCGGAGATCGTGAAACGGTTCGCTACGGGCGCCGCGTCATTGGGCTCAATCAGCCGGGAAGCTCACGAGACCATGGCAATCGCCATGAACCGGATGGCTGCCCGCAGCAACACGGGCGAGGGCGGGGAAGACTACCACCGCTATATTGTGGACGAGAACGGTGATTCTCGAAGCAGCGCCGTCAAGCAGGTTGCTTCAGGCCGGTTCGGCGTAACCCCGAATTACCTGATCAACGCCACAGATCTGCAGATCAAGATGGCCCAGGGCTCCAAACCCGGTGAAGGCGGACAGTTGCCGGGCCACAAGATCGATGAATACATCGGCTGGGTGCGGAAGACCACCCCTGGTGTCGAGTTGATCTCGCCGCCGCCCCATCACGACATCTACTCGATCGAAGACTTGGCCCAGTTGATCTATGACCTGAAGAACATCAACCCCGACGCCAGGATCCACGTGAAGCTAGTGGCGGAGGTCGGCGTAGGCACTATCGCGGCCGGTGTGGCCAAGGGTCATGCGGACGTGGTTCTGATCAGCGGCCATGACGGTGGCACCGGCGCGTCTCCCGAGTCGTCCATCAAGCACGCGGGACTGCCCTGGGAACTGGGCGTTGCCGAGACCCAACAGGTCTTGGTGGCCAACGGACTCAGGAGCCGGATAGTGCTGCAGACCGACGGCCAAATGAAGACCGGCCGAGACGCGGCCATCGCCACGCTATTGGGCGCGGAAGAATTTGGTTTCGCCACCTCGGCTTTGGTGGTCAGCGGCTGCATCATGCTGCGCAAGTGTCACATGAACACCTGCTCGGTTGGTATCGCGACCCAGGACGCTGAATTACGCAAACAGTTTACCGGAAAACCTGAGCACCTAGTCTCGTACTTCACCTTCGTCGCTGAAGAGATGCGGGAGATTATGGCCGAACTCGGATTCCGGACCGTTGCCGAGATGATCGGCCGAACGGACGTTCTGGATTACATGGACGCGGAGGATCACTGGAAGGCCCAAGGGTTGGACTTCTCTAGGTTGCTGCACTGCCAAGAGTCAGCCGACCCAAGCGAGCCCGTCTACTGTGACCGAGAACAGGATCATGGCCTGGAAAAGGCCCTCGACCACCAATTGATCGCCCAGTCTCAGCCGGCGTTGAATAAAGGGAAGGCCGTTAACATAGACCTGCCGATCCATAACTCCAACCGGACCCTGGGCGCCATGCTCAGCGGCAAGATTGCCAAGGCTTTCGGGGAAGATGGACTCCCAGAAGACACGATAAATATCAAGTTGACCGGTTCCGCTGGACAGAGCTTCGGCGCCTTCCTGGCCCGGGGCATCAATATCAACCTGCTTGGCGACACCAACGACTACATGGGCAAGGGAATGTCGGGCGGCCGCATCGTCGTGCAACCCCATCCCGATGCGACATTCGTGGCCGAGGAGAATATCATCATCGGCAACGTGGCCATGTACGGGGCCACCGGCGGTGAAGTGTTTATCCGGGGCATCGCCGGTGAACGGTTCTGCGTCCGTAACAGTGGCGTAAAAACTGTAGTTGAGGCCGTGGGAGACCACGGATGCGAATATATGACCGGCGGCGTGGCCGTGATTCTTGGCCCCACGGGCCGAAACTTCGGCGCAGGCATGAGCGGCGGAATCGCTTTCGTTTATGACAAAGAAAACTGTCTCGGGATCTTCTTCAATGACGGCATGGCCGACATGGAGGCGGTAACCGACCCCGAAGACATCGGGATTCTCAAAGGGCTGATCGAAGACCACAAGAAGTACACAGGCAGCACTCCGGCGACCGAGATACTGGCCGATTGGGATGCAGCTTTAAAGCGGTTCAAAAAGATCATGCCAAGAGATTACCGCCGGGTTCTGGAAGAGCGGAAGCGCAGAACCGAGGAGGGTACGGAGCGGGAACTGGAAGCGGTCGGCAATGGGTAAACCGACAGGCTTCATGGATTCCGGCCGGCAACCCCCCGAACGACGATCGGTAGCTGAAAGAAAGGGCGACTACCGGGAGCTTTACCAGCCCTGGGGCGAAGAACGCGCCAAAGAGCAGGGTTCCCGCTGCATGGATTGCGCGGTGCCCTTCTGCCATATGGGCTGCCCCTTGGGCAACGTGATCCCCGATTTCAACCACCAAGTCTACCTGGGCGATTGGGAAGGGGCTTTAGGGACACTGTTGTCCACCAACAATTTCCCCGAATTCACCGGCCGCATCTGTCCCGCGCCTTGCGAGGCCAGTTGCGTCCTGAGCATCAACTCGGACCCGGTCACCATCGAGTACATCGAGAAAGAGATCGTTGACCGGGGGTTCGAGAACGGATGGATCAAGCCCGAACCGCCAGCCAACCGAACCGGAAAAAAAGTTGTTGTAGTCGGCTCTGGTCCGGCGGGCCTGGCCGCCGCCCAGCAATTGAACCGCGCCGGACACCTGGTAACGGTCATCGAGCGCGCCGGCTACATCGGCGGACTGCTCGTTCTGGGAATTCCCGAATTCAAGCTGGTAAAATCCGTTGTTCAGCGCCGCGTCGACCTGATGGCCGCTGAAGGCATCACTTTTCTGACCGGCACCCACGTTGGCGTGGACTATCCCGTCGACCGCCTGCTCTCTGAATTCGATGCCATATGCTTGGCCATCGGATCAACCAAGGCTAGGGAACTGGACGTTCCTGGCCGTGAGTTGGAGGGCGTTCATCTGGCGATGGATTACCTCTCCCAGCAGAACCGGGTGTTGTTTGGCGAGGAGATACCCGCCGACGAACGGATTGATGCCGAGGGCAAACGGGTGGTGATTCTGGGTGGCGGTGACACCGGCGCAGACTGTCTTGGCACGGCTCATCGTCAGGGCGCCGAAGTGGTGCACCAGATCGAGCTGCTGGCCGAACCGCCCGATGAGCGGCCCCTCAACAACCCCTGGCCCCAGTGGCCGTTGATTCTCCGGACATCACCGGCACATGAAGAGGGCGGCATCCGCGATTATGCCGTGCTGACTAAGTCCTTCACTGGAAGCGACGGGAAGTTGGAGAAGCTCCATGGGGTAAAGGTTGAGTGGAAGGAAGCGGCTAATGGTGGCCGGCCGACCATGGAAGAGATTCCCGGCAGCGAGTTTGAGATTGAAACCGAACTGACTTTGCTGGCTATGGGATTCTTGCATCCCGAGCCCGACGGCATGCTGGACCAACTCGGCGTGGAATTGGACGGCCGAGGCAACGTTGCTATTGACAGGAACCGCATGAGCAGCGTCTCTAAAGTCTTTGCGGCTGGGGATGCTGCCAGGGGCCAGTCTTTGGTGGTCTGGGCCATAGCGGAGGGACGAGAGACCGCCCGCGCGATGGACATCTTCCTTATGGGCGAGACTTCGCTTCCCCATTCCATGCCCGAACTGGGTTAGTCGCTCTCAACAGCGCGTTACCCGTAGAAATAGCCCCCATCCTGGCCTTCCCACGCCGCTGGGAAAGGACCACGTCATCATCCCAATCTGGGTTCCGCCCAGTACCGACCCTCCCCAATGTCGCCCTGAGTGGAGCGAAGGGTCTCATTGCCCTCAGCACGTGTTGATAATTTAGGAATGAGATTCCTCGGCTGACGCCTCGAAATGACAGAGCGACTCCGAAGGGACTTTGACTGACTGATGGAGAACTAGTTGCTTGGGGCGAACAACTGAAATACTTCGGCGAATTTGGGTAGGCTGACGATCAACCGTATCCTCAAATTCTGACCTTCTTGGCGCACTCCAAGGTCCTCGAAATCTTTAGACCGGTTTTCTTTCTCCAACGCTTCGGCGGTCTGCTCAATGGCCAAGCCAGCCACAGCTTGGTCTGGAAATCCGACCAGTGAATGGAAGACCACTAGGTCTCCCGGCAGTATATCGGCAGTTACTGCCACACCAGTGCAGACGGACAACTCTTGGGCGTCATCGAATAAAGGTACGGTGCTGCATCCGGAGAGCACCGCTGCCGCGAAGCCGGACGGCACGTCTGCCAACAGGCCAGACAAGCCTGGCGTATCTAGCAGAGTTGCGGACCGTCCATCAAAAGCATCAAGAGACGCTTCGGCCAGGGCTCTTGCATCATCGGGTGCGATTGCTTGCCCTGCCGCCGCTACGCCCGTGGTATCGTCAGCCGCTGCCATCGCGAGGACAGTTCCGAAGGCATTGATGCCCCAAACATCATGTCCCTCATAGGAAGTTGGCCCGTCTCCGCCCAGATTGATGCCGAAGCCACCGGCCAAACGCAGCATGTCACCGATGGAGAATTCACTTTGGAATGGGGTGACCAAGCTGCGGTTCTGAGTGTCTGCGGCAACCGCGATCCGGCTAACCAGCCCGGAGGCGATTGAAGGCAAGGCCACATCCATCCCAAGTATCTCTGGATTGATCAGGTCGGCCAGACTCTCGTTGGATTTCAGAGATTCCAGGTCCAGGAAAACCGCCGAATTGAAACTCTCGGGTACCAACGAAAATAACTTGGTTAATTGGGCCAGCCGCTCAGGGTCGGCGGGCGAGATTTCCGCATTGGCGAAGTCTCCGTAGGGTATGGTTGTAGCCGTAGGAGTGGGCACGGGAGTCGCCGTCGGTTCGACGGTGGGCGGCGCTGCCGTAGTGGCGAGTTTTGTTGCGGTCGAGCAGGCGGCCAAAAAGACCAGGGCAAAGGCGGCAGCAAGAATCGCTACGACGGCTTGTTTCTTAGTTGGGAGATTCAAGGACTCTGGGCAGCGGCGGCACGCTCTTCGTTGACATGGGTCAGATATTCTCTCATGTCCAACACCTGTACGGCGTTGGTGGTGCCCGAAACTCCCGGCGAGAACCCGTGGACGATGGTCACGACGTCGGTCTCTTCGATCGTCCCGCCATCCAGACCTGCTTGAATCACCGATGCCACCAGTCCGGCGACGTCTTGTTGGGGAGGGATGACGCCACCCGGCCGGATTCCCCACCCCATGCACAACTTCTGAAGCACAGCGCCATCATGGGAAAAGGCCACGATATTGGTGTTGGGCCGGTACCTGGACAACTCAAATGCTGCTCGTCCAGTACTGGTCACCACCACAGCTTTGGAACCGAGAGAGTGGACCAGCCGCGCCGCGGCGGATGTAATTGCCTGGGTGCGGTCTCTCGAATTCAGGTCGCTGAAATACGGGTAGATAGTCTCGGCTTCCGTTACCGTGGCATCGGCCATCTGAAAGGCTGCGAGCGGGTGTTCTCCGACCGCCGTCTCGTCGGAGAGCATTACGGCATCGCAGCCGTCTAGGACGGCGTTTGTCACGTCTGAAATCTCTGCCCTGGTCGGCGCCGGGGCAACAACCATGGACCAGAGCATCTGGGTGGCGATGACCGACACCTTGCCCGCATCATTGGACTTCTTCACCAATTGCTTCTGAACAAGGGGCACCCGTTCCATGGGAATCTCTACACCCAAATCGCCCCTGGCCACCATGATGCCGTCAACTTCGGGAAGGATCGTGTCTATGTTGTCAACACCTTCGCCGCGCTCCAGTTTGGCCATCACAAGGGCCTTGCTACCGGCGGCGTTCAGATGCTCCCTTGCGTAGAGGATATCCTCAGCCGTGCGCACGAAAGACAATCCGACCCAATCGACGCCGTGCTCGACACCGAATTGAAGGGCTATCTTGTCCTGTTCGGTCAAGACTGGGTCATCTATGGGCACACCGGGCAGGTTCACTCCTTTGTAAGACGACACAACCCCAGAAGACTGTACGATGGCATCGACTCGGGAAGGGCTGGATGCAGTGACGGTCAGCCGTACCGTACCGTCGGCTATGAAAATGTTGTGGCCCGCCGCGATGTGCCGGAATGCCCCCGGCTGGGGGAATGGAAGCACGCCTGGTTCGTTGGTTTCATGCTCCGGGACCAGGCTGATAGTGTCACCGGGGTTCAGAAGCACGGGCTCATTCAAAGTACCGAGGCGCAGCTTGATACCGCCAAGGTCTTGAAGGATCGCCACCGGCCGATTGTGTTTCTTGGAAAGACGCCTGATGTTGTCGATCACTTCGGCGTGTTCGTCCAACGTACCATGGGAGAAGTTCAGACGGGCGCAGTCTATGCCTTGGCTGATGAGCTGGTCCAGCATCTTGGGGTCTCTGGATGACGGGCCGATCGTGACCATGACCTTTGTTTTGCGCATAAGGGCTGCCTCATTCGCTAAGAGAACGGCTGCTAAATTTCGACTAAGAAAAATATAACAGACCTCAGAGTATTGTACGAATCGATGGACACCATAGATCCAAACCAAAAAGCGTCCCGTATCATCGGGACGCTTTTCCCCATCTCTAGAGAAGCCGAAGGCTGACCGCTGTCAGCTCACAGCTACTTCCTGCCGGCGTCGAACCGGTCGGTGGCTGACTTGATGCCAACGTAGCGGTTAGCCTGTAGTGCCTCTCGGCGCTCACTGGCCCAGTCCCTAGAAATCTCGATGCCCTGCACGCTGCCCTGGAAATGGGGCATGACGTAGCGGGCCAATAACTCGTAGCTGCGGTGAATCTTGTCACGCGGAGCCCAGTCCTCAACCCGGATCATGAATTTACCGAAGCCGCCAGAGATCTCTTGGAGCCGTTCGATGCCGGCGATGCAGTCGTCGGGAGTTCCGACGATCCACTGGTTGTGGTCAACCATATAGTCAACGATCTGGTCCCTGGGAACGTCGGGTACCGGGTTGCCCAGGGTTTCGCCAAAATATTCAGTGACGATATTGCCGGAGCCTTGCCGGATGTCATTGAACGCCTGCTCTTTACTCTCGGCCAAGTGCATGCCCATCACGATGCCCCAGTCCTCCCGGTGCATCTCCTTGTCGTGTTCGGCCGCCGTTTCTTCAGCGATGGACCACAGCTCGGCAAGCGATGTTTTGCGGATGGTGTCCCGGGGCACGCTCAGGGACAGGACCGATGCCCCGTGCTTGCCGGCTAGCGTGACTCCTGCAGGCGATTCCACCGAGGCTACGGCTACCGGGACGATGGGATCCTGATATGGCCGCAGTTGGAGGACGGCATCGTTCATTTCAAACCAATCGGTCTTGACCGTGTAAGGCTCGGTGCTGGACATGAGCCGCACGATGGCGTCCAACGATTCTTCCATCATCGCCCGCTGTCTTTCGGGTTTTATGCCCAGCATCAACGCGTCAGATGCAAGGGCGCCTGGGCCGCAACCTAAGATCACCCGACCTCGGGTTAGATGGTCGAGGAGGACCATCCGGTTGGCCACCATGAAAGGATGGTGGTAGGGCAGGCTGGTTACGCCGGTGCCCAACCGGATGTGGCGAGTGCGCTCAGCGGCGGTGGCCATGAACATCTCTGGCGATGCGATGGTCTCCCAACCAGCGCTGTGGTGCTCGCCGATATAGGCCTCGTCGAAGCCGAGGGTATCCAACCATTGGAGAAGCTCCAGGTCCCTTTCCAAGGCCAGTGTGGGGTTCTCCCCCACGCGGTGGAATGGAGCCATGAAGACACCGAATTTCATTCGTTTGGGGGCGGTCATTCCTGCATCCTCCGTGAGTGTTTAGTAACGTCAATTGCGCCCAAATTGCTTGAATGGGCGGCACGCTTGCGGTAGCGGATATTCTAACACGCGTCTTCATGCGCGATGTGATAGTGAATATCGATTGAATATCAGTCGAAGAAAGCCCAAGATCACGGGAGAGGGCGCCCAAGAGATACTAAGTCCCAATGACGTTGCTGCGGCGTTCCATCAATAGAGTGTCGCGCCATCGGTCGTAAAGGCAACCGATCCGCTCCCGGGTGCCAACAGACCGGAACCCGCAGGCGGCGTGGATGGCTATACTTGCCTCATTCTCCACGAAGATGCTGGATTGCAAGGTCCAGACCCCGGCGGATTCTGAGGCTGAGACCAGGTGATTCAGGAGGAGTTGCCCCGCCCCCTGGCCCCGCAATTTCTTGGCGACATAAACACTGACTTCAGCCACTCCGGAGTAGGCGTCGCGAGACGATACGGGGCTGAGCGCTGCCCAACCTACCACTATGTCTCTGTCCTTAGCCACCAAACGGCAGTCCGGACGGTGGTTGTCGTTCCAGCGTTCCCAAGGAGGAGCTTCTGTTTCGACTGTGGCATTCCCAGTTGCGAAGCCCTCTTGGTAGATCTCTATCACCGCCTCCCAGTTTCCTGCCCCCATGTTTTCGATGATGCAATTTGCTGTTTTCATTTCGGTGTCAAAACCCGTTGATCAGCGCCCTTGGACCACTGTCTGACGCGGCCGTAAGAACAAACTCCGTTTCACGAGACAATACGTTGTAGGTTCAGCGCCTAAATGTGTAAACCGGGCGAACAAATCAGGTATGAGCCGAACTCCTGGCCATGATGCGACCAAAGTGACATTAACCCGACGAACGTGGTATCGTTGCTGGCAGAATCCCCCAGGTCTGGGGGCGCTCAAATCATGTACCGGAAAATACCGGCAGGAGAGGTTGCTAGATGCCTAAGATTAAGCACATCGCCATTGCCACTCAGGATGCAGGAAAGACTGCGGCATTTTACAAAGATGTCTTCGGGCTGCGTGAGATTGCCCAATTGGAAAGCGCCAACGCCAACGGATATTTCCTCAGCGACGGCAACGTCAATATGGCCATTTTGGACTTCCAGAATGACGACGTAGCCGGAGAGCGCGGCAAGGACTATAGCGGCATCCATCACATCGGCTTCGAGGTCGAGGATCTGGCGGATGTTGAGGCGAAATTGTCTGCCAATAACTCGGCTCCAATGGACAAGGTCAACAAGGCCCTTGGTGTTGGAATGGGGGACGGCCCCCGCCACGCCAACGTCGAGATTAAATACACCGGCCCCAACGGCGAGATGATCGACGTCTCCGAGCACGGCTGGGTCGGCACCCGCGGCTTCGACTAGGCAAAGACCGACAGAAAAAGACTTAAAAAGACCGGCCCCTCCACCTGGAAGGGCCGGTCTTTTTCTTGCCTACCTTCGGTTCCTGTTTTAGGAAGGTTTGAAGGCCACGGCTGGCGACTCTTCGTCCAGTTCCTCAGCGTCCAAGACCAGATTCATCCCGGTCTCGATGCCCTGCGGATTCGTACCGTCCACGCCGTTGATCATGGCGCTGATTCTGGGACCTTCTTCAAGGTCGACTATTCCGGTGCAATACGGCTTGTCCCGCCCGTAACCTTTGGCGGCCATATTGACCGGGACGATGGATATGCAAGTGAAGGTGCTGAGTGTGGCTTTGCCGCTGAACTGGTGCCACTTCATGTTGATCCCGTGGCATTCCGGGCACATAGGCCGGGGCTCGGGCGAGAGGTGGCCGCAGTCCTGGCACTTTACACCAACCAGTTTCTTTTCCTCTTTGAGCTTGTTGTAGAAGGCGGCGGAGTTGAATTCGCTGGTCATACTTACGACTCCCGGCGCAGGACGTTGACTACGCAGGTACCGCCGGTGCCGCCCACATTGTGAGTCAGACCAACGGTTGGGTTGGCCTTTTTAACCTGTCGTTCTCCAGCTTCGCCACGAAGTTGGTGGTAGATCTCAATGACCTGTCCGACGCCGGAAGCGCCCACCGGATGACCCTTCGCCTTCAGTCCGCCTGAGGAGTTGATGGGGTGGTCTCCGTCCAGCGTGGTGCGTCCTTCGTCCACGGCGCGGGGGCCTTCGCCCGGAGCGAAGAAGCCCAGGTCTTCAGTAGCCACGATCTCAGCGATGGTGAAGCAGTCATGGACCTCTGCGAGGTCGATGTCAGCCACGGTGATGCCAGCCATGTCATAGGCCTGTTGCGAAGCGGCCTTGGCGGCCGATAGCGAAGTTAGTTCATCCGCGTCGTGCAGTGGTTTGCCGGTAGCCTGTCCGATCCCTGCGATGTTGATTGGCATGTCGGTAAAGTTATGGGCAATCTCTTCGGACACCAGCAGCACACAGGATGCGCCGTCGGTGATTGGGGCGCAGTCGTATAGCCGCAGGGGCCAGGCGATCCAGGGATTGGCCCGTGGGTCTTGGAGGAAGTCCATCTCGGTTTTGTAGTCCGGCACGTCCTGCCCTCGCTCTTGGGCTCGGGAGATGCGCCGTTCCATCATTTCCGTTACGGTTTGCTGGAACTGGGCCTTGGGGTTTAGGGCGCCATTGCTGTGGTTCTTGATGGCGACCTTCAACAAGTGGTCAAGGTTGGTCTCGTAGCGGTCCATGTGCGCTTTGGCGATGGCCCCGAAGATACCGGGGAAGGTCAGGCCTGCCGGGACTTCATACAGCCCGTCCGCAGCCGATGCTAGGACATCGGTGACGCCGTCGGTTGGCAGGTTGGTCATCTTCTCCATGCCGCCGACCAAGACAACGTCGTACATGCCGCTGGCGATGGCCATCACGCCCTCCCTGAGGGCGCTGCCGCTACTGGCGCAGGCATTCTCGATACGGGTGATGGGGATCGGGGTGATGCCGAGCCAGTCGGCCACGATGGGAGCGGTGTGGCCCTGGTGCTCAAACAGGTCTGAGGAGTAGTTCCCCACATAGGCGCATTCGATGTCTTGGATATCGAACCCGCGGTCCATGTTCTGGGCCATATCTTGGAAGGCCTCAACGAAGAGGTCGCGGGTGTCTTTGTCGGGGAAGGCCCCAAATTGGGACAACCCTGCGCCTACGATCGAGACGGGGCGGCCCAGTTGGCGTTTCTTGTTGATGGTGGCCATTTGATTCTCTCCAGTCGTTGGATATGTGCAAAGTGTAGTCCGGCGTCAGGTCCATTGGCCGTCGGCCGCCCGTAATGATATCAAACAAGTCGTCGCCTCATAAGAGGCACGTTCAGCGAGGCCCGCTTAACCCAGGCTCGATAGATTAGGAAGGCCGGTCGATCCGCTCTTGTTCCCTTTCTTCTGCTTTGTCCCTTAGAGGCCGGCCCTTGTCGGGTTCCGGGTCCTTGATCACGCCGTAAGATTCCAGCGCTTCGTGGCCTTCAGGCAGGTATTCGGTGATGGGGTAGCCGTCCTTGTTTACGAACAACAAGCAATGACAATACTTGTAGATCTGCATGTCGTCGCAGGCACAGATCCAAGTGCGATGTTTTATCTCTTCGTTCTTGTCCGGGTAGAAACGGCAAGGGCATAGAGGCCGGCCAATCTCATCTATATTCTGGGCCAGGCCCAGGATGACCTGTTCTGTGACCCCTTCCACGGGAGAGACATAGGTCCCAGACTTCTCGGTGTATTTCTCAACGAAGACCCGCATCCTCTGAATCGCTTTTTCGCTTGGCTGTTCTGCCATCTGAATATCCTCACGGCTCGACGCCGTTGATCGATTGGGATGGTGTTTCCGACTTTGGCTACTCTATTCAGTTACGTTAGGATGTCACTTCAGGTTCTAGGATTCAATTCCGGCCAGCAGTTGCCTACTTTAAGACATCCGGTCGCCATTAAACCAGACTATCTTACGCGGTTAGGCTCCTTTGACGATTCTTTGGCACATCTGAGCGCCCTGCAGGACCTCGGCGATCACGGCTGTTTCCCAGGTAGTGTGGAAGTCGCGCACGCCGATGCCAACGGGGATGGCCGAGATACCCTTCTCGATAAATACGTTGGCGTCTGACCCGCCGCCGGTTGTTTCCAGAATGGGTTCCAGGCCAATCTGGGCCAACGCCTTGCCGATGGTGGCAACGGCATCGCTGTTGGGGTCTACGTTGTAGGCCTGGTAGGTGTTCACGATATCCAGGTCGATCTTCGCTTCGGGGAATCTGGAGGCAACCTCTTCAAAGACCCCCCGGAATTTACGTTCAACATCGGCTAACTTTTCGTTGCTCCGGCTCCGGAACTCGCCGTCTAAGAAAGCTTGCTCCGGAATGATGTTGCGCTTCAGGCCGCCTTCCATCCGGCCTATATTCGCCGTGGTCTCTTCGTCGATGCGGCCCAATGGCAGACGCCCCAGGATATCGGCGGCGATGAGCAAAGCGGAAATTCCCTTTTCCGGTTCCAGCCCCGCATGGGCGGCCCGGCCTGTGATCTGAGCCGTGACCACGTTCTGGGACGGGGCCGATAGGATTATCCGGTTGGGAGGCCCCTCCCCGTCGAAGACTATGCCCTCTTTGGCCGCGACCAGGCTGAAGTCCAGGTGATGCGCCCCCACCAGACCGCCTTCTTCGTGGCGGGTGAACACCACCTCAATGGCCCGATTTCCGCCGTTGGACTCGATAGCGGCCGCCAGTCCTTCTAGAATTATGGCGACCCCAGCTTTGCAGTCGCCCCCAAGGATAGTGCTGCCGTCTGAGCGTAGTATTCCGCCGTCCACCATGGGTTTGATTCCCCGACCTGGCTCTACTGTGTCTATATGAGCAGAGAGCATTATGGGGCGGCCCTCACCCTCCAGTGTCGCGATCACGTTGTTGAACGAGTCGTGAGAGACCTTCAGTCCCAGGGACTCAAGCCGGGAGCTGACCTCCGCGTCCATGGCGTCTTCCTCGCCGCTGGGACTATCGATCTTGATCAGGTCAATCAGGGTTTTAACCAGTCGTTCTTGGTCTGCCAATGTGTGCCTCCGGGGCGTACCTTTTCAAATAGCCTACGGCAACGCCGCCACGGCCTTTATCTCAACCAGATAATCTTTCGCGTACCAAGCCCGCAACCACGAGCAGGGCGTTGGGCGGGAAGTCGCGGTCTGGATACATATGGGGATAGAGCTCGCCGCAGCCGTCGAGGTACCCCTGGACGGAGGAACGGACGACCACGTAGGTAGTGAACTCGACAACATTGCTGAAATCGGCACCGGCGCCCGCCAGCACGATACCGAAACTCTTAAGCGCTTGGCGGGTCTGTGGCGCCGCATCGCTTTTCCCCACCAAGTTTCCGTTGGAGTCCATACACGCCTGGCCTGCAACGTAGACCAGTTCTTCGTGGCTGATGCTCATGCCTAGAGAGCAGCCCCAATGGCCTGGGGGCCGCGCTGTTTGTAACTACCGTACAGCCCAGTGCTGTCATGGGGTTCCTCCTAAGGTGGTCAACCGGCTGAGGGCAGTTACGGCGTAATTATAGGGCAACCGAACCCTCCGGGCGAGTCGGTCTCGGGTCTGCGAAATGGCCCGTGCTATACTCGCCGCCATGGCGGCAGAATCGGCAGAATCGATGAGACCCCAGGTGGGCGTAGGCGTAATATTCGTGCGTGACGGCAAGGTATTCTTGGCCAAGCGTCACGGCGCCCACGGCGAAGACACCTGGGCTTCCGCAGGCGGACATTTGGAAAATGGAGAGAGCCTGGAGGAATGCGCTCGGCGGGAGGCCATGGAGGAACTGGGCGTGACCGTGGGGGAACTCGAATTTCTCTGCGTGAGCAACATTATAGCCTACGGCAAGCACTACGTGGACATCGAGTTTCTGGGAGACATCACGGGGCAAGAACCAAGGCTGATGGAGCCGGAAGCGTTCATCGACAGCGGATGGTTCCCCTTGGACCGTCTTCCGGAGCCGCTGTTCCGCGCCATGGGATACGCACTGGAAAGCTACGGTACGGGTCAGTATTACTATGCGGGGGACTGACCCAGCATCGCATTTTGGAAAGCACAACGATGATTTCAAGGGAGTAGCAGAGATGGCAGCGAAGAAAGGAAACGGTCTGCTGATGGTCTACAGCGACGTGGCGGCCGAGCATGAAGAGGAGTACAACCGGTGGTACAACGAAGAACATATACCTGAGCGGTTGTCGATTCCCGGGGTGCTCAACGCAGCCCGGTACGAAGCGGTGCAGGGTGGACCCCGGTATCTAGCCGCCTATGAGTTGGAGTCGGCTGACACCTGGCACACAGGCGCCTGGCAGAAGTGGCTCAAGGATCCTACTGAATGGTCCAAACGCATGTCGCCCAGCGTGATCGGCACGGAATACATCAGAAATCTTTACACGCGTATCTACCCGGATAGCGTGTCTGAGGAAACAGCCCAGTCAGGTATGGCGCCGGTCTTGCTGGTGGGGCGTATGTCGGTCCCCGAGGAGATTGACGCCAAGTTCAACAAGGCCTACAACACCGAGCGGTTGCCCGAAGCCACCAAGATTCCGGGCTATATCCGGGCCCGGCGGTTTGAAGCTGTGATGGGCGCTCCCAAGTACACAACGGTACACGAGATGGAGTCCATGGACGTGGTAAATGGGGAAGGCTGGAAGGCCTGGAGCCCCATGGTTACGCCGGTTTGGAACACCGAAGTCAGGCCGTTTATGGTCCATGAAGAGGGGTCGCCAGGGATTTTCCGCAGAATATTCCCGAAATAAACACAATTTAGAATCAATTTAGAACGGTTTTAATGAGCGCAGATCAATGAATTTAGACCTGCGCTCATTTTAATGCACTAACAGACGGGAGTTGGCTCTATTCCGACGATATTTAAGACTTTAGTTGAGTATTTAAACTATACACCGTGGAATTAATTGAGTTTCAGTTAGAGTTGAATTAACACTCCACGCACGATATCTCCGCCATCGGCCGGAACATGTCTCGGCATGACATAAAACCAGGCTCCAGAAGGCCTATTATTAAGGCTATTTAGGCTCAAATCTGGTATAATATGCTTAGTTGAATCAGCTTCAGACTCCATTGATTCGAACCCCTATTTTCGCTCGTGAATTTTCTTAGTCAAACCCAACCGTGACCTATGGTGATTTAACAATATGACGCAAACCCAAACAGGCGAATATACAGCCAAAGATATTCAGGTCCTAGAGGGCTTGGAGGCCGTGCGCGTCCGTCCTGGAATGTACATCGGAAGCACCGACCAACGCGGCCTGCACCACCTGATCTATGAGATCCTGGATAACGCGGTCGACGAGGCTATGGCCGGTTACTGCGAACGCGTTGACATCTCTATCTCTGAGGACGGCTGGATAACGGTGGTCGACAATGGGCGCGGCATTCCGATCGACAAACACGAAAAGACCGGCAAGAGCGCTCTGGAAACTGTGATGACAACCTTGCACGCCGGCGGGAAATTCGGCGGTGGCGCTTATAAGGTCACCGGTGGCCTGCACGGGGTCGGCGGGTCGGTAGTGAACGCGTTGTCTTCGGATCTGCGCGCTGAAGTCCGTCGCCAGGGTTGGATGTACAGCCAGGAATACGTGCGGGGAAAACCCACCGGTAACCTAGCGAAGGGCGAGAAAACAACTGAGCACGGGACCACTATCTCGTTCAAACCTGACCCGCAGATTTTCCCGGTCATCGAATATGATTTCGATTTGCTGATCTCCCATTTCAAAGAGATTGCTTATCTGAACAAAGGTTTGGAGATCGATTTCAGTAGCCAATGGCATACGGAGAGGCGCAAGGGCGATATCGAGCGGACATACTTCTTTGATGGCGGCATTGCCAACCTGGTCCGAAACGTCAACCGCAACCGTAGGACTGTCCAGTCGAGTCCCTTCTACTTCGAGAAGGTCTTGGAGGAGACCTCTGTTGAGGTCGCGATCCAATATAACGACACGTTCACTGAGACGGTCTTTTCTTTCGCCAACTGTATTAACACAGAAGAGGGCGGCACCCACATGACCGGCTTCCGTACTGCGTTGACGCGGGTGATTAATGACTTTGCTCGGAAGCAGGGATATATCAAAGACGACCAGCCAAACCTGATCGGTGACGACGTCCGTGAAGGACTTGCCGCCGTGATCAGCGTTAAACTGACCGACCCCCAGTTTGAAGGGCAGACCAAGACCAAGCTGGGCAACGCCGAGGTCCGCGGTATTGTCGACTCGGTGGTCAGTGAGGGCTTGAACCGCTATTTGGAAGAGAATCCCAGCGACAGCAAGCGAGTGATCGAGAAATGCCTGACTTCGCAGAAGGCCAGAGAAGCGGCCAAGCGGGCCCGTGACCTGGTCATTCGCAAGAATGCCTTGGACGGATCGTCACTGCCCGGGAAATTGGCCGACTGCGCCGAGCGCGACCCGGCCAAGTCCGAGCTGTACATCGTTGAGGGTGAGTCGGCTGGAGGTTCGGCCAAGATGGGAAGAGACAGGCACTTCCAAGCGATCTTACCATTGAAAGGTAAGATTCTGAATGTGGAGAGGGTGCTGCAGCAGCCGGACAAGATCCTGGGCCATGAGGAAATCAGGGCCATGGTTGCTGCATTGGGCGCCGGTGAGGGCGAGGAATTCGACCCGTCGAAGATTCGCTACCACAAGATCATCATCATGACCGATGCTGATGTCGACGGCTCGCACATTCGGACTTTAATCCTGACGTTCCTCTATCGGCGGATGCTGCCTCTGATTGAGCAGGGTTTCCTGTACATCGCCCAGCCACCTTTATACCGCATCCAAACGGGCAGGAAGGTCGAATACACCTACACTGAGGAAGAGAAAGACGCCTACCTGGCCAGTTTGAACGGCAGCCGCAATCCTCAGATCCAGCGATACAAGGGATTGGGGGAAATGAACCCGGACCAGTTGTGGGAGACCACGATGGACCCGGACACCAGGCATATGTTGGGAGTGACCGTCGATAATGCGCTGGAGGTTGACGACACTTTCACTACGCTCATGGGTGAGATGGTTGCTCCTCGTAAGAGCTTCATCCAAGCCCATGCCCGGAGCGTGCAAAACCTGGACGTGTAAACAGAGAGTCTTTTCTGGATTTAGTTCGGAGATTTTGTCCGGCGTTGCCCAATCTTTGGAAACCACGGTGACTTGGTTTATAATAGGCGCGTTGGCATTTTTTATGCTGGGTTCGCGCCTATTATTCTGGGCGGATCAATAAGTTCGTACATAAGACATCAGGAGGAGCAAGTTGCCCGCAAAGAAGGCAGGCCGTCAGCAAGTAAAGAGGGCCGTACGCACCAGGGGAGACCGTACCGAGACCAGGTCGGCAATGGCTAAAGCTTTGCGGTCCGTGGAATCGGGCGATGTGGCCGAAGCTGAAACTGCCGTGCATGATGCGCTGGCTACACTGGACCGGGCCGTCCAAAAAGGTATTTTGCACAAGAACAACGTTAACCGCCGAAAGTCACGCATGGCGGCTCAATTGAACAAGATGAAGGCTGCTTCCGCCTAACTCAGATCTTATTACGGTGAAACGATGCCCGCCCTTGTTCAGAACAAGGGCGGGTTTTTTATTGCGCGCTGCGAATATCAAAACTGCCGTGTGGATGAACCGGCCGCATCGTGACACAGAATCGTTGACAGGCGGTAGGGCCTTTGCTAGCCTAATTCAGAACATAAGTTTTTATGTTAAGCATGATGAATCAGGCCACGATACTGACTCAACGCTAGAGGAAAAAATGGTTACGAAAAAGATGCCGCCCCGCAGACAGCGGATCCTGGGATTTCTGCAAGAGTTCTATTCAGAGAACGGCATACCGCCCACGGTGCGGGACATCCAGAAGGCCTGCGAGATCAGCTCAACCTCGGTTGTGGACTATAACCTGGAGAGGCTGGCCCAGGCCGGGTATATCAACCGGCGGCCAGACGTCGCCCGGGGCATCGAGATTTTGGATCAGGAAGGCGAGCCAATCTCTAACGCCCCCCGTGTCCATATCCTGGGACTCATCGCCGCGGGTTCCCCCATACCCGCGTTGAGCATGGAGGAGTCCGCTTCCAGCCAAGAGTTCGATACGGTGGAAGTTTCGCCGGAGCTTCAACGCCAGCACGGTCAATTATTCGCCCTGAAAGTTAACGGCACGTCCATGGTTGATGCTCTGATTGATGACGGAGACATCGTCATCATCAAGCCGACTCAGGTCGCAGACAATGGTGAGATGGTGGTTGCTTGGCTCAAGGATAAGGAAGAAGCGACGCTGAAGAGGTTCTACTCAGAGGGTAGCCAGGTGCGCCTGCAACCGGCAAACAGCACAATGAAGCCGATCTACAGCCCAGCCGAGAATGTGGAAGTGCGTGGCAAGGTGGTTTACGTCATACGTAACTTGGGTTAAACAAACGCCAGTGAAAATCAGAAAAGGCCCCGCTATCGGCGGGGCCTTTTCTGTTGTCGGTCCGGCTGAAGGGTTACCGTCGGCCGTTGCTGAGAGCCCCATAGGTGGCGACGCAGAAGGGAACGCAGTAGGTTAACGGTATCTTCCAATACATCGCCCCCACCCAGTTTCCTGCAAAGAGTATGTCGCCCTGGTTCAACAGTGTAAGCATGCTCCCAACGACGAGCGCCACGATGAATGAACGGCGCACCAAAGGTCGGTGGCGGATGGCGCACCGGACGCATTTGACGACCATGCCGCCGTCTTCAGCACCATCGCCCGCGGGTTTTTTGAATTCGAAAGACCAGCTCTTTCCTGATCTACACCCGCAACGATCACAAGTAGTGATATCACCGGAGCCTTGGGCGTTGTTCGGAAGCGTTTCTACCATTCGTTAGGCCCCGAGCGTTGGGTTTCGGGTCACGTGCCTGAGCGCCGCAATTGTAGGCGCAGGCAGAATCAGTGTCAACGAGATTGAGTCCAGATATGGCATTAGTAATGGGCCACGATTCTTGTTAAAGCACTTGCTGGATTCTATACTTAGTCCTGCGGAAAAACCCTCTACGGTCCGCACGAATTGGAGCAGACATATGTACGATTTCCACACCCACACGTTCCTCAGCGATGGCGCCCTGTCGCCCATAGAGTTGATTCGCCGGGCGCACGTCCGTGGTTACCGGGCGATGGCGCTGACCGACCATGTGGGGTTGGGGAATCTGGAATATGTGGTGAAAACTCTGGTAGTAGATTGCGAAATGGCGTCCAAACGATGGGATATCTTGGCGCTGCCCGGAGTCGAGATTACCCACGTGCCTAAGGACGATATTGACCTTGTGGCCAGGACGGCCAAAGAGATGGGGGCTAAGCTGGTCGCGGTGCATGGGGAAACCCCGGTGGAACCCGTGGAACCGGGGACCAACGAGGCTGCATTGCGTTCAGACTTTGTGGACGTACTGGCGCATCCGGGCCTCATAACCTATGAAGAAGCCCGGCTGGCAGCGGAAAAAGGCATCTATCTTGAGGTGTCGGCCCGTAAGGGCCACAGCCTGGCCAACGGACACGTTTCAAAGGTAGCTAAAGAGGTCGGAGCCGCCACGGTTTTGGACTCAGACGCCCATGAACCCGAGGATCTCCTTACTCCGGAGATCAGTCAGAAGGTGGCCAAAGGGGCGGGCCTTAGCGATGACGAAATCCATGCGTTGTTGGAGACCAACCCTCAGAAATTGTTGGCTAAGCTTGGGTTTCCGGTAGTTAAGAAAGGTTAAAGACCTACCATAGGACTAGGGAGATACTAGGAAGATTTTCCGATCCGGAAAACTTTTGTCCCGCACTCAGGGCAAACACCCTGGGTCGCAGGACGTCCATTCTTTAGAGTGACCTGCCGAGGGTTGGATATCTCCCTCTTGTTTCGGCACTTGAAGCAATACGCTTCCATTTTGTCCACCCCCAATCTATTCAATACGTTTGGTGTGTCAAGGTGCATCGTTACGTAACCACTTCTCCGGTTAGGTTTACGTAACGCCAACCACTATACAATTTGGATGGGGTTTGTCAAGAATAATTGTCCTACATGCGTCGAATTGATAAGCAGATACAGCCAATATAGATAAAATCCATCATCGAAGTGAGCGAGAAGCGGCTCGAGGGCTAACTAAACAGAGGCGGGGGCGTAGGGAGAAGGCGCTCCAGCCTCGAATACCTTGACTGGCTGCCAGGAGTTGGCCGGCGGATCGAACCGCACCAACGCCAGGAATACGCCATCAGAGTTGTAGGCCCGGCATTGCTCTAGGTACCCGGCTTCCACCTCGGGTCTACCCCGAGTTACCGCCTGGCCGTGACGGAGATGCTGCTCGGCCTGTTCGTTGATGGTGATGCTCTTCAGGCCCGTCAAAACCCGGTCCACTGGATGGAGGAACATCTGCCAGCCGTCTGGGACTTCTCCGGCTTCTTCCAACTGTTCTAAGGTCACCGAGTCTTCAGCTGGGAAACCGCCGCAGAGCAGGCGCACCAAGTCAGCCACGTGACCACCACAGCCAAGGGCTTCGCCAACGTCATGGGCCAGGGAGCGGATGTAGGTGCCGCCTCCGCATTCCACATCCAGGACTAACTTGGGGGAGTCAAATTCGAGAATACGGATGTCGTGAATCTCGACTTGCCGGGCCTCGCGCTCCACTTCAATGCCGGCGCGGGCCAGCTTGTAAAGTCTTTTCCCATCAACTTTTAAGGCGCTGTACATGGGGGGTGTCTGTTTGACCACTCCGATCCAAGGTTTAAGACTCTCTTCAATCATCTCCTGAGTGATGCTCTCGGTGTCACCAGTTTTCACCACTTCGCCTTCCGCGTCGTAAGTGGTGGTGGTGACGCCCAGGTTGATTTCAACGCGGTATAGCTTGACACCGCCGACGATGTGGTCCATAAGGCGGGTAGCCTGACCGAAGCAAACCGGCAGCACTCCTCGGGCCAGCGGGTCCATGGTGCCGCCATGGCCAACCTTTTGGCGCTGCCCAGTGATGCGCTTGATCTGGCGCAAGGCGTCCATGGAGGTTATGCCAGGAGGCTTGAATAGGTTGATGAAACCGTTAACCACCGGGGGTCTGGCGCCGGATTTTGCCTGGGGCATCTTATCCCTCGCCCGAAGTATTGGTTGCTCCGGGGGCAGTTCCGAGAGGATTTTCAGTGGACGTTATAGGGGAAGATTTCGAATCAGATGTCTCCCCGGCGGACTCGCCGGGGTTGATCTGGTTCATCAGCCGGAATAGTTGGTCCGCCTCTTCGATGGAACCGTCCAGGTGGTAAGACAGGAACGGGGTGTGCTTCATGTTTAGGCGGTCTCGAAGCTCACGCCGCAAGAAAGACGCAGCCGATTGGATCCCTTCTAGGGCTTCTTGTTTGGCCTTGTCATTGCCCAAGACACTGATGTAGACCCTAGCGTTACGCAGATCGCTACTGGCTTCCACTCGAGTGATGCTGACCACCGCGTTGAGACGGGGGTCTTTGATCTGGCGCACAAGGAGGGTGCTGATCTCTTCGCGCAACTGTTCGTTGATGCGGTCGGTGCGTCGGGACATGGCAGATGTACCTTTGGGGCGGATGGTTAGGGAATCGAGAACTTTCCTAGCCGAGACCCATTTGGGCTAACGGGTCTAGCGCCGGCCTCGCTCCTGTCGGTGGACTTCCAAGACATCACCTTCCTGGTAGTCGTTGAACCCCTGCAGGATTATTCCGCATTCTGTTCCGGCGTTCATCTCGTTCACTTCCTCGCGGAAGTGGCGCAGGCTGGTGATAACGCCGTCTTGTACTATCTGGCCGTCCCGCACGACACGCACATCGCCGTTCCTGACCATGCGACCCTCGGTGACGCGGCAGCCTGCGATCTGAGTGCCCCGGCGGCCTTCGAATATCTCGCGGACCTCGGCCCGGCCTACGATCACTTCTGTGTAGACGGGATCTAGCATGCCGTGGAGGGCTTTCCCCACATCATCGATCAATTGGTAGATGATGTTGTAGTGTCGAATCTCAACGCCCATGCGATCGGCCAGCTTCTCGGCGCTGGGTTCGGAGCCGATGGAGAAACTGATCACGATAGCCTCTGATGCACTGGCTAGGAGGATGTCCGATTCCGTCACGGCGCCACTACCGGTGTGTAGCACCCGCACTTTGGCATCTTCATCGACCAGGCCTTCCAATGCTCCCCGAACGGCTTCAACGCTGCCCTGAACATCGGCCTTGATCACCAGGTTCAGTTCTTTGATCTCGTCCGAATCTATCTGGTTGACTACTTCTTCCAAAGTGAGGGCGCGGCCCTGCGCTGCCTGAGAAAATTGGGCTTTGCCGGCCGATTCGGCCATGGACCGGCCTTCGCGTTCATTCAACGCCACACTTAGCTGGTCACCGGCTTCAGGGACGGACCCAAATCCCAGGACTTCCGCCGGGTAACCGGGTAGTACGGATTGGACCGGCTTTCCCTGGTCGTTATTCATCGCTTTCACCCGTCCATAGGCGGACCCGGCAACGATGAAATCCCCTACGTTCAATGTGCCGTCTTGAATCAAAACGGTAGTGTTAGGACCCCGCTTACGGTCCAATTTAGCTTCGATCACAACGCCGTTGGCCGGTTTATTGGGATTGGCTTTAAGTTCGCCGATCTCGGCTACGAGCAGCAGGCTCTCCAGAAGGTTGTCGATACCGTCTCCGGTGGTGGCTGAAACGTCCACCGAAATGATGTCGCCACCCCAGTCTTCGACCAATAGCTCCTGTTCACTGAGTTGGCGTTTCACACGCTCGGGGTCGGCGCCGGGAAGGTCCATCTTGTTGATGGCGACAACGATGGGGACCTCGGCGGCTTTCGCATGGTTGATTGCCTCAAGTGTCTGCGGCATGATGCCGTCGTCAGCGGCGACGACCAACACAGCGATGTCGGTCACGCGTGCGCCCCTGGCCCGGATGGCAGTGAACGCCGCATGGCCCGGTGTGTCTAAGAAGGTTATGGGATTACCGTTGGATTCAACCTGGTATGCGCCGATGTGCTGGGTTATGCCGCCGGCTTCGCCGTCGGCCACCTTGGAGTTTTTGATGTAATCCAGCAAAGAAGTCTTGCCATGATCCACGTGGCCAAGAATGGTAACCACCGGTGGCCGAATCATCAGGTCGGCCTCGTCATCCTTAACGGCAGTGGCGGTTTTGGGTTCTTTTGCCGCTGTGGGGGGCTCGGCCATAGTGGTACGGATTCCTAACGCAGTGGTCACCAGAGTGGCGACCTGATAGTCGACCACCTGGTTCATGGACGCCATGATCCCATTGCGCATCAACTGCTTGATCACGTCAATGGGATTCTGGTTCAAAACCTCAGACAGATATTGGACCGTCATCGTCTCCGGTAGCACCAAAGCGCGGGTCTGGGCTCGCCGCTCTGCGGTCCTACGGGTTTTTGGGGCTTCGCCCGCATCTTCCACTGTTGTGGGTTGTCCGTCAGAAGTCATCTACACATCCATTTGGTTTCTAATATTAGGGCGCCGCAGCCTACGGACTAATGTTTGCTTCGAAATAGGTCCTTATTGGCTCCAAGTCCTGATCGGAGAGGTCTTGTTTGAAACTGCGATCCAAGGCCCTTTTCCCCAGAGCCCGGCGCCAGCATTCGGGAATGTGGCAGAGATATGCTCCCCTTCCTGATTCCCTCCCAGTTGTGTCTACTATGATTGGCCCTTGGCTGGTCCGAACGATACGAACAAGCTTTGCCTTTGGCATCTTGGCGCCACAGGCCACGCAGCTACGTTCGGGAACATGTCGACTTTTTGGCAAGGCCGGCCCTCCAGAAAATTACTCGCCGGCTACCCGGTGGAGTCCTCCATCAGGGCCGGATCAAGGCCATCGTTGGAGGTTTTTCAGGGAAGGGCCTAGCGGCCTCCGCCAGCAGCAGCTCCGCCACCACGGGACCCACCACGGGCTCCGCCCCTGGCTCCACCGCCGCCCCTCCGGCGTCGGCCACCACGACCGCCACCCCGGAACTCATCGACGATGTCCTCAGCGAACCGAATCTTTCCTGCGTCTGGAATCAGGACTGGTAAGCCCTCGAAATCGGGCAATTCACCTGCCTCTTCTTCCTCGTCTTCATAGTCGTCCTCTTCAGACAACTCGACGTCGTCGATGGTGAATGCGCCCAGGTCTTCAACGCTGAGGCCTTCAGCCGCAGCGGGTTCTGGCGTTTCTTCTACCGGTTCTTGTGATTCCTCTTCCCTGATCAGGGCTTCGAGGATGCTGTCTTCGTCAACGTCTTCAGCGGGAGCCACAGTTGTCGCCTCCGCGACAGGAGTTGCTTCGGCGGCCACCGGTTCGGCTGTCTCGGTTACGGCAGCATCTTCGACGATGGCGATCGCCTCTTCAACAGCATCGGCAGCATCTTCCGCCGTTACTTCAGTTTCATCTGCAGTTGACGCGCCGGTCTTGGCCTGGGTGAATTCCTTGATCTCCTCCCACTCGGTCATGCCCTTTATGTCTAGTCTCCAACCGGTCAGTCGTGCGGCTAAGCGGGTGTTTTGGCCTTCTTTGCCGATGGCCAGCGAGAGTTGCCGGTCAGGAACGACCACGATGGCTGTCTGCTCCTGCTCCAAAAGCTCTACATGGACCGGTTCCGATGGGCTGAGGGCGTTGGTGATAAAGGTTTTGGGTTCTTCATCCCATGACACTATGTCAATCTTCTCGCCCTGAAGTTCGTTCACTATGCTTTGGATTCGGTTGCCCCGGATCCCGATACAAGAACCAACGGGGTCGATCCCGGCCTGGGTGGCGTTGACGGCAACCTTGCTGCGGAAACCGGCTTCACGGGCGATGGCCTTGATCTCAACCACGCCGTTATAGACCTCAGGAACCTCGATCTCAAACAGCCGTTTGAGCATGTTCTTGTGGCTTCTGGAGACGAGAATCTCCGGCCCCTTGGGCGTGGTTCGGACGCTAATCAGGTAGACCTTGGTGCGCTGCCCCTTGCGGTAACGCTCGTTGGGGGCCTGTTCTTCGTAGGGTAGCACTGCCTGGGCACGGCCCAAGTCCAATGTGATGGTTCGGCCCGGTTCGGCCTGTTCAATCACGCCTGAGACGATGTCGCCTTCATGCTGTTGGAACTCCTGGTAGAGGAGGTCTCGCTCGGCTTCTCTGAGGCGTTGCAGTACAACCTGCTTGGCGGTCTGCGCTGCGATACGGCTGGCGTTGTGGGGCAGCGGCTCAGCGGCCGCAACCTCGTCACCTAGCACAGCGCCCTTTTTGATGGACTGGGCGTCAGCTACAGTGACCTCTTTGTCTTGATCCTCAACCGTTTCAACAACGGTTTTCAGGGCAAAAACGCTTACTTCCCCAGTATTAGGGTTGAGAGTAACCGAAATATTTTGACCTGACGCTGGATTGTCTTTCTTGAACGCCGACGCTAGGGCAACCTCAATCGCTCCGAGAACTTGCTCTCGGGGCAGATGCCGCTCTGCCGCCAGCTGAGTCAATGCAATCAGAAAATCGCTTTTCATAGGTTCGAACCCCTCCCGATTCCCGGACGGAGCACGTTTGTCTCCATCAGCAAGAAAGCGGGTTTTACCCGCTCTCTAAGGAAGGCTTATATGTAGAGTCAGTATATCATCGCCACGGCTGAAGTATCAAGTATTTCCGCGTATTTCCAGCCTCACAACGGCCTATCGCCCGGCATGCCTAGCCCTTTGGCCCGGAACGGTTTCAAAAAGCCACTGATCTAATCATTCGGCTTTCACACCTTGCGAAAGGGCCTAGGCTATCCGGAATTCACGCCTGGCGCCGCGGAGGAGCCTACCACCAGATCTTGCCCTTGGACTCCTTGGCGAGCTGTTCGTAGTTCTTGGTCCAGAGCGCTGTGCTCAGGTATTTCCACCCCCCGTCGGCCAAGAGACAGACGATGTCGCCCTTGTCCATACGTTCCGCCTGGCGGATCGCGCCGTAGACCACCGAGCCCGACGAAACACCGGCGAAGATGCCTTCTTCAGACAAAAGCCGCTTGGCAGTGGAAAAGGCGTCGAAGCTGCTGACCAACATTCTGGAATCTAGCAGCCTGATGTCCAAGATCGGCGGGACGAACCCTTCTTCCAGGCTGCGTAGCCCAGAGATGAAGTCTTCGGGTTCAGGGGCTACGGCGACGATCTTGGTCTCCGGATTGTGTTCTTTAAGCCGGCGCCCCACCCCCATCAGGGTGCCCCCGGTCCCGAGGCCAGCGACGAACATGTTGACGTCTGGCAGGGCCTCGATGATCTCCGGGCCGGTGGTCTCGTAGTGGGCGTTGGGGTTGCCGCTGTTCCCGTACTGGTACAGCATGAAGTAATCGCTGCCCTTCTTCTCCATCAGGTCCTGAGCGACTTCGATGGACCCGTTCGTTCCTCTAGAGCCGTCCGATGGGATAATCTCTGCCCCGTAGGCCTCAAGTAACTGGATCCGCTCAGAGCTGACGTTTTCAGGCATCACCACGGCTACCTTATAACCCTTGAGCCGTCCGATCATGGCTAAAGAGATGCCGGTATTTCCACTGGTGGGCTCAAGGATCGTGCGGTTGGCGGAGATTTCCCCATTCCGTTCCGCCTGATCAATCATCTTGAGTGCGATACGGTCTTTGACGCTGCCGGTGGGGTTCTGCCCCTCCAACTTGGCGAAGATGCGCACTCCCTCTTTGGGACTCATGCGCTGCAGTTCAACGAGGGGGGTGTTGCCGATGGTGTCGATTATGCCTTTGTAGGTGAGCCTAGTAACCATAAACCCTGTATGTGCCAAGAATCTGGCGGGGAGTTAGGGGCTTGTGCCAGAAGGGGCGTCTACTTGGTGAGGCGCCCCCGCTTTTCGCTGTCTAGTCAGAGCCTACGACTGCGGCCTCTTGGGGCTCTGCGATACCACAGAAAACCTCGTAGTCGATCAACTCGGTAACCGTAGGATTATCTCCGCACAGCGGGCATTTCGGGTTCTTCTTCAAGCGGACTTCACGGAAGGTCATGCTCAGTGCGTCGATGAGCAGCAACCGTGAGCTGAGAGACTCTCCGATACCCAGGAAGTACTTCAGGGCTTCAGTGGCCTGGATGCTGCCGACCAAGCCTGTCAGGGCACCCAGAACGCCAGCTTCGGCGCAGTTGGGGACCATCCCGGGAGGCGGCGGCGATGGGAACAGACAGCGGTAGCAGCCCTCTCCGGGTAGGAACACCGTGGCCTGGCCGTCAAAGATCAGGATGCTGCCGTCCACCAACGGCTTGTTTAGGAGGTAGCAGGCATCGTTGACCAGGTAACGGGTGGCGAAGTTGTCAGCGCCGTTGATCACCAAGTCGTATTGGCTGATGATCTCCATGGCGTTGTCGGACTCCAATCGAGCCTCGTGCACGACCACATTTACGTCTGGATTGTAGGCCTTGATGTTGTCCACGGCGGACTGCACCTTGGGGCGGCCCACGTCAGCGGTATGGTGCAGGACTTGGCGTTGCAGGTTGGACAGTTCAACAACGTCGAAGTCGACGATACCAACTGTGCCCACCCCGGCCAATGACAGGTAGATGGCGGAGGGAGAACCCAGGCCTCCGGCGCCTATGATCAGGGCTTTGGAACCCATGAGGGCACGCTGGCCCTTGCTTCCCACATCACCCATGATGATGTGGCGGCTGTATCGCTTGACTTGATCCGGTGTGAGCGTAATGGGCTGATCTGCCATTGGATGAACCCTCCTAATTTCCCGTTGTTATTGGGCCCTTTTGTTTAGATGTGCCTGGGCAAAGATAGCTGCCGAATTATCGCAATCGTTTGGAATGTTGCAATAAAAAACCTGCGCTTACCCCAGGGGGTTCCTCTATCGGGTGGGCGCAGGCTTCAGATGTACAGAAGTTGTTGCCCGCCCTATGTGGGCGGACACGTACAAGCGCAGGTCAATTCGCTAAAAGTGGTGATCATTGGATTTTCGAGTCTATAACTGGCAAAAGTAGTTGTCAAGCAAAGTTGAGCCTGGAAGCAGTCCTTTTAAAGCGTCACGTTAAAGGGGCAGGGCCGCCTGATCGGCTAAGCTCACCTGGCGTTTGGCTAGGTCGGCCACCGTGATATTGCTCAACAAGTCCCGAATCGAGGCTTCAACTGTCTGCCACACCTCTTGCTGGGCGCAGGTATGGGAGAACACGCAATCGTGAGGGTTTATCAAGCAGTCCAGCGGGGAATTGCTGCTATCAAGGTTTTCCATCACCATGTTCAGGTCGATGTCTTTGGGATCCATAGCCAGAGAATGACCCCCCTGGGGACCTCTTCGGCTCTGGACGAACCCAAACTTGTTCAGTGAGGTCATCAACTGGTCCAGGTAGGCTTCCGGAATACCCTGCTGTCTGGCGATGACGGCCGTTTGCGTGGGTCCCTCACCGTAGTGAAGGGCCAATTCCACCAGCGCCCGCACCCCATAGTCCACTTTCATGGGGATCTTCATCAGGACATACCTCCAGACTAGAAACCAAGCCAAATTATACACCAGCCCAGGCCTCAAATCCAAGATTGTCGACTGATAAGGTCAACAATTAACCCTGCTGGGCCGAATTTCCTGTGGTTCCCTATTGCCTTGGTTGCAGCACCATGTAAGTTCCAAGTCCCTGGGCTATCAGCTTGCCGTCTTGGTCTCTAACCTCCATCTCACCCACCATCAGACGGCGTCCGGGACTGATGATCTTGGCGGTGGCGGTCAACTCTCCCTTCTCAGCAGCAGCCAAGAAGTTCACTTTTAGCTCGATGGTGGTGGTCGCCTCGCCAGGATTGAGAAGGGCTTTGATCGCGCGGAACATCGCATAGTCCGCTAGGGCGACGACGATCCCGCCCTGGACCCGTCCGGCCTGCTGCAAATGGCCTGGCTTGATGGGCATAATCACTTCGCTGGTGCCGTCGTCGGGGTCCCTAACCCTCATGTCCAATAGCTCTGAGAATGCAGACTCGTGCACCCATCCGTCGGGTAGAGTTGGTTGGTCTGTAGCCAATGTGGCTCCTATCTGCTCGATCGCCTGATTTGGCGTACTTTGAGGCCGTCCCAGTATAACCTGGGGTTTCTCGATTCGGCGCGGAAGCCAAAGTTGGTGCGTAGACAGAGACGCCAGTCTATAATAATTGCCTAGACAGGAGTAAGAGTCGAACTACTTTTCAGGCAACCAGGCAGGAGAAATACAGGTGCAGGTCCGCAACATCCAACCTAGAACTAGGTTCCCTGACAATGTTTAAAGGCGTTTTGATCAGTTTTGGAATCATCATCATCTTGGCGGTGATTCCCATCGTGCACCTAGCGGGCATTCCCTTCGGCCCGTTCATCGGCGGTTATTACGGAATAACATCCGCTAAGGACAACTCATCATCTCCCGGAAGAAAAGCGTTCATTTTCGGCATCTGGACTGGTGTCCTGATGGGCGTGGTGTTGGCCATCGCCGGGGTGATTGCCACCATAGTAAGCGGCGTCATGCCCCTGTTGATCTGGGGTGGTGTCTGGGTGTTCACATTTTACTATGCGACCATGTCCGGCCTTGGTGCCTGGTATTCGGAGCTCAAGGTCAGGGACTGATTACTCCTGAGTGAATCTCGGCCCATACCTTCGCTCACCCAACGGGGGTGGCTGAGTAAGAAATGGCTATTTCTGTCTGTTCTTACCGTGGGCGTCTTCGTCGCGTTGGTGGGGTATGGCGATTTCGGCAAAACCCTAGATGAGATCGGCGATCTGCCGGTCCGTTATCTCTTCGCCGGGTTGGGCCTGGCATCGGCCAACTATCTGCTCCGGTTCCTCCGCTGGGCCTATTACCTGGAGGTTCTAAGGATCGACGCGCCGGCTGGTGTCAGCGCTTTGGTTTTTCTCTCCGGTCTCGCGATGTCCATAACTCCGGGCAAGGCAGGCGAATTGGTAAAATGTTACTTGCTCAACAGTAGGACGGGAGTTCCGGTCAGCCGGTCGGCGCCGGTGGTGGTGATGGAACGGCTGACCGATGTAATCTCGGTTATTATCTTGGGTCTGACGGGGTTCGCCTTATTGCCAGGCCCGATAATCGCTGTTCTGGCAGTGGCTCTCGTCTTAACGGTGGCCGGTTCAATCTTCGCGGTCTCGCGAAAGGCCTCGAGATTGGCTAGTCTACCCATCTTGTCCCGTTGGACCGGGCTGTTGCGAGACTCCCAGGAAGGATTCAAGGAATTGGCGGCGCCCAAGGTAATGGCTACCGGTGTGTTGATCGGAGCAGTTGCCTGGTTCGCCGAAGGTCTGGCGTTGTGGGTTATTCTGAAGGGCATCGGGTCCGATATCGACCTGGTCCGCGCGCTGCCCATCTATGCAGCGGCGACTCTAGTGGGGGCCGTTACAGCCCTTCCTGGCGGGCTGGTGGGCACAGAGGGAAGCATGCTGGCGATGTTGCAACAGAGCGGCATAACAAAGGCGACCGGGTCGGCCGGCACGGTGTTGGTGCGCTTGGTTACTCTGTGGTTCGCAGTCGCCGTTGGGCTGTTAGCCCTTCTGGCCTTGCGCCGCATCCCAGTGATATCGGAAGCGGTGATTCAAGACAAGGGAACTTGATTTAATTTGGGCGCTACAGAAAAAATAAGAAACCCCAATAGCCAAGGCGCGCTGGCCCTATACCCGATTGCCCTGCTCAAGGCGCTGCGGCCGTTGCAATGGGTCAAGAACGGGCTGGTGTTTCTGCCCTTTGTCTTCGCTGTAGACCTTGCGTGGAGTACGGATGACTTGGGCCCAGTCCCGGAATTGCTCTTGAAACTGGTGTTTGTCGCCCTGGCTTTTAGCGCCCTTTCCAGCGCTATCTATCTATTCAACGACCTCATGGACCGGTCGGGAGACCGGCTGCATCCAGTGAAGAAGAACCGACCGATCGCTTCGGGGAAAGTAGGTGTCCCGGTCGCTGTTGCAGTCATGATCGTGCTAGCAATGGCGGGGCTGGTGGTCATGGTCCTGGTGGAGCCCTTTTTGGGATTGGCGGGCGGCCTTTACGCCGGGATCAACGTCGGCTATTCCCTGGGAATCAAGCAGGTGGTGCTGTTGGACGCATTTGCCGTGACTAGCGGCTACGTGATCCGCGCCGCGGCCGGGGCGGTTGCCATAGATGTGACGCCGTCTCCTTGGTTGTACGCCACCACAGGCGCGGGGGCGTTGTTCATAGTTTTGGGACGGCGGTTCGCCGAGGTCAGGTTGGCGGGCGACTCGGCCGAGGAACAAAGATCGGTGCTAAAGGATTATGCCGGCCCGTTCATCAGCCAGCTTTTGATGTTGTCTGCCGCGGCGGCGTGGCTGAGCTATACTCTTTATACGGTAGAGGCCACAAACCTCCCAGAAAACAACACGATGTTATTCACGCTGCCTCTGGTCACCTTCGGACTGTTCCGCTACCTCTATCTCTTGAATAACAGCGAACAGGCTGAGGCCCCGGAGCAGTTGATCGTTCGTGATCTGCCATTGGTTTTATCGATTATCAGTTGGGTCGCGGTGTCGACCCTGGTCCTTTTATTGAACAGCTAACGGCAATCGATCGATGGTCGCCCATCATATAGGAGCCCAGCAATGACTTCCCTTGATCCAAATACAACCCAGCCGTCGCCTGGCGCCGGGACTGGAAGCCAGTCCCGACCCGGCACCCCGGTGGTGGCGGTGGTGGCTACCACGCCCGAGACGGCGGTGGCTGATATGGGCCGGGCCATGGACCTAGCAGGCGTTGGGGAGTTCCTGTCCCCCGATATCAAGACTCTTTTGAAGGTGAACATCTCCTGGCAGCACTGGTACCCCGGTTGCTCCACCACCCCTTGGCAGATTGAGGGCGTGGCTAAGGCTCTGGAGGCGCGGGGACACAAGGACCTCATCGCTGCCCACAACGGGACGGTGGTAGTTAATTCTTACGAGGGAGAGTTCAAGAACAAGCACAAAGCCGCCCAGGAGAAAGTTGGCCTGCCCGACATCCACCTGGACTCGCCGCCCAACAACTGGATCGACTACAAACCCAAGGCTGAGATGCTGGTGCTGGATGACATATTCCCCGAGGGCATACAGATACCCGAGACATTTCCTGGGACGAACATAGTTCATCTTCCAACGATGAAGACCCACGTATTTACCACCATGACCGGGGCGATGAAAAATGCCTTCGGCGGGTTGCTGCACCGCAAGCGCCACTGGACGCACTCGGTGATTCACGAGACGTTGACTGACCTTCTGGCCATCCAGAAGGAGATCCACCCCGGACTGTTCGCAGTCATGGATGGGACGTTTGCCGGTGACGGCCCCGGCCCTAGGGCTATGCGCTGGCACGTCAAGGACCGTATCTTGGCCAGCAACGACCAGGTTGCCATCGATGCCGTGGCTGCCAAGATGATGGGGTTCGACCCCATGAGCATAAAGTTCATTCGCCTGGCGCATGAACGAGGCCTGGGTTGCGGAGACGTGTCCCAGATTAATATCGTCGGCGAGGACATCAGTCAGGTGAACTGGCAGTTCACCGGTGTTGAAAACACCTTTGCTAGCCGGGGCCAGAAACTGATCTATTGGGGCCCGCTCAAGCCGCTGGAAAAGCTGCTGCTCAGGAGCCCAATCGTGGGCTGGGCTTTCTTGGCGTCTAACCTGTACCACAACGGGTACTGGCTTAAGACCAAGGGCCGGCGCCGCATCAAAGCTGCGCTGGAAACAGAGTGGGGCAAGCTGTTCCAGTCGTATTAGCCAGAGCGCGGCAACAAAACTAACGAGGTTAATTCCCAGGTATGGATATCGCAGTTATCGGGCTGCCCCAAAGCGGCAAGTCCACGGTTTTCAGCGCTTTGACCGCCGGTCATTCCACGTCGACGGGCGCGGGTGGTGCCGGACCGATGCAGGTCGGCGTGGTCAAAGTGATCGACCCCCGGCTGGCGGTGTTGGACGGCATGTACCACCCCAAGAAAGTGATACACGCGGAGATAAAGTTCTGGGACCTGCCCCCCATCGACCGCGAGTCGGCCTCCGCCAACCAAGTTCTTAGCGGTCGACAACGGAACATCCTCCAAGCCGCCGACGCCCTGTTACTGGTGGTCCGGACTTTCGGAGACCCTGCCCTGCTCCATCCTCTGGGCAGTGTCGATCCCGGCCGGGACGTCAAGGTTCTGCTTGAGGAGTTGGCCCTGGCTGACCTTGAGGGCTTAGAACGCGCAGAGGGTCGACTCAGCGACGGTCTCAAAAAGGCCAAGCCAGCGGAACGGCCCGCCATGATTCCCCAGTTGGAAACGGTCCAGAAGGTGAAAGCCAACTTGGAAGAGGGCATCCCCATGAAATCGCAGACCCTCACCCCGTCGGAGACCACAGCCTTGGTGGATTTCCAGTTGTTGACCGCTAAGCCCGTGATGATCGCGTTCAACATAGGCGAGTCTGACCCTACGCCTACGCTGGACGGACTGGGCATCTTAGCCGAGGTGTCCGGTGGACTGGGCGAGGTTGGCCTCTGCGCCAAGTTGGAAGAAGATCTGGCCTTAATGGAACCAGATGAAGCCGAGGAATTCCGCGAGGCCATGGGCTTGGAAGAACCGGCTGTGGAGCGAGTAAAGCAGGTCTGCTACAACACGGTGGGCCTAGTGTCGTTTCTAACGGTCGGCGAAGACGAGGTCCGGGCCTGGCCTGTGCCCACCGGCATCGTCGCCCAGATGGCCGCCGGAACCATCCACACCGACTTCACCCGCGGTTTCATCCGTGCTGAGGTCATCGCCTACGACGATTTGGTCCGGTGTGGCAGCGTGGCCCAGGGACGGAAAGAGGGCGTTCTCCGCTCTGAGGGCAAGACATATGAGGTCAAAGACGGTGACGTGATCAACTTCCTGATCAACAACTAACCTTAGTCGGAACTCATGAGCGGACAATCCACCGTTAACATCAGGCCTTTTGTTCCCAGCGACCTGGCCAAAGTGCATGAATTATTTGCAAATGGGCTGCTGGAGTTTGCCGGTGTGATCGAGGACGGGGTTCGGCGGTATATAGCCAAAGCCCTGAAAGACGATTTGGCCGATATACCCACCCACTACCTGTCCGATCCCAGAGGGAACTTCTGGGTGGCGGAGTTTTACGAATCAGTAGTAGGGATCGTTGGCATCCAGCCTACCGAAAAGGAAGAAGAGGCAGAACTGCGACGAATGAGTGTGTCGTCCACCGTGCGCCGACAGGGCATCGGCCGCCGGCTGCTGGAGACCACCGAAGATTTCTGCCTGGAAAAAGGTTACTCGCGGATTGGTCTGTCCACGGTCGGTTTCTTGCAGCCTGCTCTCGCCATGTACCGGCGGCACGGTTATACGACCGTGAAAGAAGAACCGTACGGCGACCCGCCCCACCAGCCAGTGACCGTTCATTATCTGGTTAAGGAGTTGGTCATCTAAGGACCGGGCTCTTTTGTCGGGTGGAGAAATAGCGAAACATATATCCGTTTTCTGTAAATAAATGGATTTAAATCCATTTATTGCTATCGAATAGAAAATTATCTGCCACACAACAGAAAAGCGCCCCGTATTTCCGAGGAAATACGGGGCGCTTTCAATGACCTTGATGTGATGCCCTAGAGCCTCATTTCAGATCGGGTTGCTACTAACGGTGTTTGATGTACTCAAATCCTGTTGGAGTTCTGACCTCACTAAACCCGAACGGTGTCCAATCCGGATCCAGGTTAGGCCCGATCGGCCAAACGCCGTCGTGGTTGTAGAGGGCGAACGCCATCACGTTGTCGTACATCCAGTCGTATACTTCAACGGTCTGTGCCGATAGTTTTGCCGGATCGACCTGTAGAAGAGCGGCGGAGATGTGTTCTTCCATCCACGGGTGCTCAGTCCCGTAACTGAAGGTCGACTTCT
>UINC01000443.1_pt1 | contig 43970 bp, 42 predicted proteins | sample 5385821 | NCBI WGS metagenome assembly UINC01 (sample SAMEA4666929, study PRJEB26691) | marine metagenome | isolation source: Pacific Ocean | place: Pacific Ocean | collected 2011-10-13 | reverse complement strand
CCTTTCTAGTTTTTCAGAGAACTCTGTATTTCTTTAGCCAGTTTTTCCGGAATTCCCGGAACCTGTAATATTTCATCTAAAGCAGCCTGCCTTAAACTTGTTAAGCTGCCAAAGTGCTTCAGCAGTAGCCGCCGTCGTTTAGGGCCGATTCCCGGAATATCATCAATTTGCGAATGCAGGGTATCTTTGCGTTTGAGTTTACGTTGAAATTCGATAGCAAAACGGTGTGATTCGTCCCGGATGTTCTGCAAAAAAAAGAGTACATCGGAGTTGCGGTGCATCCGGATTTCGTTTTTCTGGTTAGGTTTAACCACATATTCGTAATCTACATTTTTACCACGACTTCGTCCCCTCTTTCGTTCTGAACGTCCTTTTGCCAGGCCGATCAAATCAACTTTCTGCAAAATTCCAAGTTCTGTCAAAACTTTTGCCGCAATATTGATTTGTCCTTTTCCGCCGTCAATTAAAATCAAATCTGGTAGGTTTTTCCCTTCTGCCAGAGTGCGGCTGTAGCGGCGAGTGAGAACTTCTTTCATGCTGGCAAAATCATTAGGACCAGAAATGTTGTTGATTTTGTATTTCCGGTAATCTTCATTTGAAGGTGAGTTCTTTTTCCAGCAAACCATTGAAGCAACCGTCATTGTTCCTGAAAGATGTGAAATATCAAAAGCTTCCACAACTTCCGGAAGACGGTTCAATTTTATTTCGTGTTTGACGTGCTTCAAAATGTTTGTGTTTTTTGCGAAACGGCTGCGCTGCTCGGATAAATTAACTTTTGCATTGCTGAAAGCCATTGAGACAAGTTCTTTTTTCCGTCCTTTTTGCGGACAAACAACGTAAATGCGCCGTACTGATTTTTGATTAAGTGCATCTTCAAGCAGTTTTCTGTCTGAATACTCAAAGGGCAACAATATTTCACGGGGTACAATTGAACCTTCCGGCATATAAATCCTGTGTAGCACCTGCCCAAGTAAATTATCATTGGTAGCTTCGCTGCTGTCCTCAAAAAAGAAAAAATCTGTACCTAGCAGCCTGCCGTTTCGGATGAACAAGACCTGAACTCCGGTGGAATCGGATTCACGATACAGATTAAAAACATCCTGATCCTTTCCTTGAACATCCAGTACCATTTGTCTGGCAAAAATCCGGCGCATGGCTTGAATCTGATCACGATATTGAGCCGATTTTTCGAATTCAAGTTTTTTGGAAGACTGCTTCATCCGCTTTTCGAGTTCCTGCAGGAGTTCCTGGTCTCGGCCTTTTAAAAATAAACGCACCTGGCGGACAATTTTTTCATAATCTTCTACAGAAACATCTCCCTGGCATGGAGCAAGACAACGCTTCATTTGAAAATTGAGACAGGGACGATATGTCTTTTTTCCATCAAGCAACATTTTGCTGGTACGCAGCGGAAAATATGTCATGACTGCTTTCAAGACCTGGCGGGCATCTTTAACTGAAGTGTAGGGGCCATAATATTCAGATATTGAGTCAATTTTTTCACGAACCAGGACAAGACGGGGATACATTTCTCCAACGGTCAGCTTACAGTAAGGATATGATTTCCCATCCTTGAGGGCCACATTATAACGTGGATGGTGTCTCTTAATCAGTTGCTCCTCTAAAATCAACGCTTCGGCCTCAGTGTCGGTAACTATCAGGGAGAAATCATGGATACGGGATACCATGAGCTTGATTCGCAAGTTGTGTTTTGCAGAGCCATGGAAATAGGAGCGGACCCGGTTCCGGATGGATTTTGATTTGCCGATGTAGAGGACGCTTTCCTGATCATCCTTGAAAAGATAAACTCCTGGGAGATCAGGCAGGTGGGAGAGTTTTTCTCGTGCGGGAGAAATGGCTCCGCCACCTTTTAGAAAATGGCGGGGTTTCTTGCTCATTTAGTTACTGTGTCAAATCTGCTATTGTTTCAGGGATTTTTTTCACAAATCCAGCCATAGTTCCATAGGGACCAATGTCCATTTTCAGTGCATACTGAATTACGATTGTTGGTGTTCCAGTTAGCCCATAAATGGTGGCTTTTCGTTCTCCGTCTTTGATCAGTTGATTGACCCACTTTTGGTCTTTTTCCTTTTGAAACTCCTTATGAATTCCAAGCGAACGGGCAAGATAATTTGTTATTCCGGGATCAAAGACATTAACATTATGCGTGAAACTGGCCTTGAAAAGTTCATCTATTATCAAATCTCCCTTACCAATTTTTTTTGCCACATAATAGAGGCGCAAGGGCGAATCATCCTGTCCACGGAAGACAATCGGAATGTCAATAAATTCGACCTTGTCCGCAAATTTCTTACGGAAGTTTCTTGAAGCTTTGTACAGGTTATTGCAGTGTGGGCAGCCGAAATTCATAAATTCTTCATAGACAACTTTTTTAACACTATGTGCTGCAGGAATATTTCCAACAACGTCATAGTGACCCCGGATGGATTCTTTTGCTACTACCGAAAAGACCATAACCGAGCTGCAGATCAGTAAGGTTATTTTTTTCATGTTTGCTCTAATATTTAGTTAACTATTTTTACAAGTAATTTATAATAAATCTCCCCACAAAAACTGCAAAATAGCAACAGCCGTCATTGCTGCAGTTTCTGCCCTGAGAATTCTGGGACCAAGATATACCGGACGCATTCCTGCGCGGAGCGCCAGATCATGTTCCTCAGGATGTAAACCTCCTTCCGGACCAACCAGCAACCGCTGATGCGCTTTTATTTTTTCACCAGTAGTACTGAGATTTTTCCAGGAAACAGCGTTAGCTGAGTCAGGAGAGAGTACCCAGGATTTTTGACATTCAGGAAGAGCAGTCAAAGCCGCCTTTAAATCCAGATGCCAGTAAATTTCGGGAGGAAATTGCCTTCCGCATTGTTTGCAGGCCTCCAAAGTAACACGATGCCAGCGCACCATTTGACGGTCTATCTGAGAAGCACGGGGAACTTTTGAAGAATGAATGCCGCCAAATATATCCAAACGATCAATGCCCAGTTCGGTGGTTTTTTGCAGAATAAAATCCAGTGCTTTTTCTTTGGGCAGTGCTTGTAAAATTTCCAGCTGAAGAGGCGATGGTGGCGGAACAGCAATATTTTTTCCCGGAACAAACTCAAGTGAATTCCGAGAAAGGTTTTTCAAAAGCACTTCAAAACGTCGACCTTTTTCATCCTGAATGAGAAAAAAATCACCAGTACGCATACGGCGTGATTTCAATATGTGCTGAGCTTCTTCGCCTTTCAGTTCATATTGATTGCCGCATTCAAGTACTCCGTTAAAAATGAAATACGACATTTGCTTTGATCAGGAATACTTGAAGTTCAGCTGATCTTTTTTCAGACCAATGCTGACCTCTCCTCCATTTTCTAGCTTGCCAAACAAGACCTCATCTGCAAGAACGGTTTCGATTTCACGCTGAATTGTGCGTCTCATTGGACGTGCGCCAAAAATTGGATCATAACCTTTTTCGGCTAACCAGGTTTTTGCTGCATCCGTTACATTGATGATCACTTTTTGCTGCTGCAGTTTAACTTCAAGTTCCACAAGCATTTTTTCTACAACCATCAAAACAACATCTTCCGGAAGGCCCTCAAAAGAGATTATACTGTCCAGGCGGTTGCGGAATTCTGGACTGAAGGTTTTTTCAATTGCTTTTTTTGAAGGCCCTTTTGGTGTACTTTCGCCAAATCCGATTATGGCCGAACTCATTTCCTTTGCGCCAACATTAGAAGTCATTACCAGGACAACATTGCGGAAATCCGCCTCACGACCGTTGTTGTCCGTCAAGGTTGCATGATCCATCACCTGCAGCAGAATATTGAAAATATCCGGATGAGCTTTTTCAATTTCATCAAGCAAGATCACACAATGCGGATTTTTGCGTACTGCATCCGTCAACAAACCACCCTGGTCAAAGCCAACATATCCGGGAGGCGCACCAATAAGACGTGACACAGTGTGCTTTTCCATGTATTCACTCATGTCAAAGCGTTCAAAGTTGATTCCCATTGTAAAGGCCAGCTGCTTGGCCAGTTCTGTTTTCCCAACTCCAGTGGGGCCGGTAAAAAGAAAAGAGCCAATCGGATGATCAGGGTGATGTAGTCCCGCACGGGAACGCTTGATGGCCTGAACTAAAGTCCCTATTGCCTCGTCCTGCCCAAAAACCTGCATCTTCAATTCTTTTTCCAGTTCACGCAGCTTATCCTTATCAGAGGAATTCATGCGTTCAACTGGAACCCTTGCCATACTGGCAATCACCTTTTCAATATCCTGCACTCCCACTGTTTTACGTTGCTTACCGGGTCGTAACCGTACCAGGGAACCTGCTTCATCAATCACATCAATTGCTTTGTCCGGCAAATAACGCTCATTGATATATTTTTCAGAAAGTTCAGCAGCAGTTTTTATGGATCCTGAAGAGTAGTGGAGATGGTGATGCTTTTCGTAACGTGACTTCAAACCTTTGAGAATCTTGATTGTCTCCGCCAGTGAAGGTTCAGTGATATCAATTTTTTGGAAACGGCGTGAAAGAGCGCGGTCTTTTTCAAATATCTTTTTGTATTCTTCATAAGTTGTTGATCCAATACAACGGATTTCTCCTTTTGCAAGGGCAGGTTTCAACAGGTTTGAAACATCCATCGATCCACCGCTGGTTGCACCGGCTCCAATTATTGTGTGGATTTCATCGATGAATAAAATTGAACCCGGACGCTTTTCCAGAGCTTTTAGTACAGCTTTTATGCGTTGTTCAAAATCTCCGCGAAACTTGGTTCCTGCCAACAAAGCACCAATATCGAGAGTAAATACTTCGGTTCCTTCCAGCATTTCAGGAATATCACCGTTGAAAATCTGTAGGGCAAGCCCTTCTGCAACAGCAGTTTTTCCGACCCCTGGATCTCCCACAAAAATTGGATTATTTTTGTGCCGTCTGCATAATATCTGCAGAGTGCGGCTGATTTCGTTTTCGCGTCCAATCAGCGGGTCAATCCTGTTTTCTGCTGCAAGCTGACATAAGTTTTGGGTGTATAGTTTCAGCGGATTCTGTTCAGGACGTGCTTGTTCACCATCTTCTTCCTCTTCTTCTGCTCCCTCATAATCATGACCTTCTCCCTCCTCTTCTTCAACCGGCACTTTGGCAATGCCGTGCGAAATATAATTCAGCAAATCAAGACGGGTGATATCCTGTTTCTGCAAAAAATAGGATGCATATGACTGAGATTCACGGTGAATAGCCACCAGCACATCACCAACATCTGCAGAAGCTTTTCCGGAACTGTTGACGTGCATGATTGCCAAATGCAGCACACGCTGGACGGCCCGGGTCTGTCGCGGCAATTTGTTTTCATCAACTTCTTCCTGTTGAGAAAAGAAATCCTCCAAATCCTGCTTGATGAGATTTGTGTCTCCTCCGCAACTACGGATAACATGAAGTCCTGCATCGTTGTGCAGCAAGGCAAAGAGTATATGTTCAACGCACAAATATTCATGTCGGCGGTCAATAGCTTCACTTTGGGCCGCCATCAAACACATTTCTAAGTCTTTTGTAAACATAAGCTCAACTCAATTTTCTTCCATTGTTGCCTGCAGAGGATACTCATATTGTTCTGCCAGTTCATGCACTGCTTCCACTTTCGTTTCTGCCACCTCAAACGTGTAGGATCCACAAACCCCAATCCCGTTTTCATGAACATGGATCATGATCTGTGTTGCCTCCATCAAACTTTTTCTAAACACGGTTTCCAGAACAAATACCACAAATTCCATTGTGGTATAATTATCATTATGAAGCAGAACTTTGTAGCTCTGAGGAGGCTTCAATTTCTGCCGTGTTTTCTTCTTTACCTGTTCATCAAGTTCAATTTCGCTCATGATTCTTTTCTTGAGAACTAACTATGCTGCAACCGTAAAAAGTCCAGCTAAGCTCTTATTTATCATCCCGAGAAAGCAGGAATCTGCGATTTCAGTCGCTCATGATAGTCCGGATTCCCGTTCCCTGATCACAGCGAGAAAAAACTTTACGGGAATGACGCCTTTTTACCGGAGCATCAACTAAAATAATCGGACAAAATCATTTCAAGACGATTTTTTCGCACAAATTGTTTTTCAGCAGACAAGTGCACTTTAGCTCAATTATTTGCTAAGTCAATACGTTTTTTTAATTTAATCCTAACTCGCCTTTATTCTTACTTCCTGTCCGGAAGTATCTTCATTCAGAAAAACCCGGCTATTGGGAGGAATGCTGTGAGTCAGCCAGACATTTCCGCCTACAATTGACCCTTCCCCAATCACCGTATCTCCCAATATTGTTGCACCTGAGTAAACTATCACTTTATCCTCAATTGTTGGATGACGTTTCAAATCAGGGTTGGCCAGAGAATGCTGCGGACTGAGCGCCCCTAAAGTCACACCCTGATAGAGCCGAACATGATCCTTGATTATTGCGGTTTCACCAATTACAATTCCAGTGCCGTGATCTATCATCAGGCCTTTTCCAATTGAAACACCCGGATGAATATCTATTCCGGTTCTAGAATGGATGTATTCGGTCATAATTCGCGGAATCAAGGGTACACCTCTTTCGTGCAAAAAATGAGCAATTCTGTACACGCTCACTGCCTGAAGTCCAGGGTAGGCCAACACAATTTCCCGCTTGCTTACAGAAGCCGGATCGCCTTGAAGAATTGCGTCCACATCTTCAGAGAGGATATCACGCAGTTCCGGAATGTATTCTAGGAATTCAAATGCAATCGCTTCAACCTGCCCCTCAAATTCCGGAAGCTCTTCACATTGCTCTCCTTCCTGGGAGGCCTTCCAGCAAAGCACCAGTTCGATGGATTCCTTGAGGCGGTAGAAAATGGAGACAGTCTGCTGTCCCACCATATGGGGTAAATTGAGATAATCAAAAGACTCCTGGCGGATCAATCCGGGAAACAGTAGAACCTGAATATCTTCAACTAATGAGACAATACTCTCCTTAGCCGGTAAATCGACAGTGCCGATATGCTCTATTTCCGGATGTTTCCGGTAAGATGCCATCAAAGCATCAATTACATTTTGCAGCCTTTTTCCTTGGTCAGTAGACATTAGTTTACTTGCTGGTATGACTAAGAATATTCTGGAGTCATGTCGTTAAAGAAAAAATGATCCAGGATTGAGTTGAATGAAACTTACTGTTATGCTGTGAAACATATCTCATAAACAGTCGCAGGAGTCAAATGCAAAGTTATAAAAAAGAATTTGCCGAATTTCTTATCCGTGCAAAAGCTCTGCAGTTCGGAGAGTTCACTCTCAAAAGCGGACGCAGTTCACCGTACTTTTTCAACTCCTCAAAATTCAACACAGGTCCTCTGATTAAAGAGCTGGGTCAATACTACGCTTCTGCAATCAAGGAAAATATTCCTGACTGTAGTTTAATTTTCGGCCCTGCCTACAAAGGAATTCCTTTGTGTGTTTCTGCGGCCACTGCTTTATCCAGCATCCTTAACAAGAATATCGGATATTTCTTTAATCGAAAAGAAGAAAAAACACATGGTGATCAAGGAATTATTGTTGGCCAGCTACCACTTCCACAAGATTCTGTGGTCATGGTTGATGATGTTATCACCGATGGACTGACCAAAATCGAGTCTGTAGGTTTGATTCGGGAGCTTTGCAAAGTTGAGTTTAACGGAATTCTTGTGGCACTTGACCGGATGGAAAAAAATTCACAAGGTCACGATGCGATCGCACAATTTGTGGATAAAACCGGTGTTTCCGTCTGGTCGATTATCACTATCCGTGAAGTTTGCGACTATTTGAAAAACCGTGAAATCAATGGTACTGTTGTTTTGGGTGATGCCACTTTTCTGAAAATTGAGCGCTACCTTGAAGAACACAGCGTCCGAACCAGGTGATATTATGGAAAGATTACCTGTGGCAGGGCCGCATTACGTGACGGCCTCTCGAAAGATTACATGCCATCGGCTCGCCGGCAGTTGTGCGCTAATCACGCAAAGGTCGACCCATAGTCCAAACCAACCATTTCACTAAAATGTTTGAACGAAAAGATAAGGAGTCTTTTTCGAAAAAGTGCATAACTTTTAAAAACACAGGTATGAATAAAGCGCAAGCATCTGAACAGAGTATTCACCGTGCCCAGGTTTCATGGGAGCAATCAAAGGGAGATCTGGAAATGGCAAAATCCTTTATCAAAACAAATCCTGGCACTAGTTGTCTTCTGAGTAACCAGTCAGCGATCAATGCTTTTAGTTCAATTTTGCAGGCACAGGGGCATTTTCAGCTTCCGGCTTACTCTTCAACGGAAATGCTCAATCTGTGCGGTTCTGTTGCTTTGGAAGTTGAGGAAACGAGGCAACAATGTGAGGTGCTTGACAGTGCCCTGAATCGTGATTTACTGGGACACACTAGGCCAAAAAATATCCAGTTCACTCCTGCATTTGCCAAAACTTTGTACGAAGCAAGTAGGCAAATTCACAAAATTATCAAAGCCTACTGGTTGCAAAACAAAGACCGTTTTTTTGCTCCATGATTGGTTGTTAGTACCTAAAAACTGCGTCAATTCTCCCGTTGTTTAACTGTGAAACAACACGCCTTGAGGGTACGAAGATTTAACTTTCAGTCGTCAGTTTTCGGCCTTTGGTTTAAATAAAACGGCAATATCAAAGCAGTTAGCGGGAAACAGGCTGCTAAATCATTTTTTATTCTAAAACTACTCATTATTTGATAGATACAAAACTCGATGACATCGTTCAGAGACTATGTTAAAAAAAATCAGGCACGGCCTTGCCGACCATCATCCTCTTAAAAATTCACAAATCCAAAAACGTGCCTCCGTGCTCATTCCGTTGCTCGAATCTGAGGGAGAGCTTTTTGTCTTGCTGACCCAGCGTTCCGAACACTTGCGTTCACATGCAGGACAAGTTTCGTTTCCAGGAGGAAAGCAGGACACTCAGGACGCAAATTCGCTGGAAACTGCGCTCCGGGAGACCCATGAAGAAATAGGTCTTCCTCCTGAAAAAGTAGAAATTATCGGCACGCTGGACCAAATTCTTTCACTTCATTATTATTTAGTTACGCCTTTTGTCGCTCTCATTCCCGACGATTTTGTACCAATTCCAAATACGGGCGAAATTGAAGCTGTCTTCAAGGTTCCCCTCACCTTTTTCATGAATGGCGACAATCACTGGACTGAGGAATTTAAAACACCAATTGCAACTGTTCTTGCGCATCATTTTGATTTTCAGGGCTATGACATCTGGGGTCTGACAGCCAAGTTGATTTTGCGTCTGCTGGAAATTGGCTTGGGGCATTTACCGGATTTTCCTGTGCATCATCCTGACTCTCCAACCTGGATAGAAAGAACCCTGGATTTTTCAGGAGAAGAACTGCCCTTTGATTCAGAAGCGTTCAGCCATATTGAACAAAGGAAGGTACATCGATAAGAGAAACCCAAGAACGCATAAAGCAATAAAAATCATCAAATCAACTCAAACACTTTATACTTCTTTCGTTTTTACATTCCCCTCTGTATAGTACATGAAAAGGCGTGTTGATTGCATGCTCTATGACTTTGCCCGTTCCAAGAACCAATTAAGGCGTAATCCTCGCGGAATCTGCGGATTACTGTCTATGGGTTCTACTTTTTTACCAGACGCAATCTGTTCGGTAGCCAAGAGTAGATTTTTGCGAAATTAAAGTCAAGCAGGTTGTCAAAAGTCTCAGATCGGTAATAAAACTACTCCGGTCATCCAGGTTAGTGGTGGTTCTGCCGTTTTCACTAAAAAATGCTCTCAAAATGAGGATACCTATGAAAAAGAAACTAAGCCTGTTAGGCCTATCGGTTTTTTTGTTTTGCGGTGGTCTTGCTTTTGCGGCCGACTCTCTGTCCAACAGGATAGATCAAACGATGAGATTAGGGATGAAAACCGGAATCCATTTAATGTACAATACATCAACTCCTTTTGTGCTTGAAATACCCGGTGAAGATTGGACTTTTGGCTTGACCTCCGGCTCCGGGAAGTACTCTTATTCCTACACTGACTATAACGAATCAACAGGTTATTCAAAAAAAAATCAAAGTGTCACCTTCAGTACGGCGGAAGTAACCGGTAGACTTTATATCGGGAATTCGTTCAACATTCCTTTCGGTTATGCCAATTACAAGATTTCATATCCGGATTGGGTTTATTCGGGTGTGACCTATGATATTAATTATTCAATTACCCAGTTGAGTTACGGAATCGGCAACGAATGGACCTATGATTGGGGAGGGTTTTATGGCATAGACTGGTATCAGGGGGGCAGTAAACTGAGTGATGAAGTAACAGTTAAACTCAAGTCTGGAACAGAAACGCCTGCGACACTGGCGCAGGCAACTAAAACGTCGACTGATATAAAAGCGTTTGCCGGAATATTTGTGATAACTTTCGGTTTTGGTTTCTGAAGCCAGCAAACAGCTCTGAGCAGTGTATTCTGCAATAAATTTGTACGCGCATCCTCCTTTCCCCGGCGGCAATTCATTCAGGAAAAGACGTCGAGATCTGTTCTTGTTTTTCCTTCAGCTCAGCATTAAAACTTTTCAAGAATTTTGTCCGACCATTCCGGAGGGTAATCAGCGTTCCGGGCTTCTTTCAGAACTGATTCAATTATGGCCTTGTCCTCAACCGGATGTAAGATGCGTACGCCTTTATGAAAGCCGATTCCCTTTGGAACTTCCAGAGCACGGTTTGTCCGGCTGCACTTGACTCCTTTTCCGGCAAACCATTCGAGCACTACTTCTCCGAACAGCAACTGAATTTGCTGAATATATTTTTCACCATCAATCCAGATGAATCCATAAGCATCCGCACGATTTTCGCATCCCAAAGTGAGCTGCTTCAAACCGTTCACCACTTCCTCTGATTTTTTTGAATTGATGAGATAAAATTGATAACTTTTCATTAATAAGTGCTCCGTGTCTTGTCTTTTCCGGCCATTTCGCTGATCATGTAAATTGAACTTTGGCCTTTTAGTTGAAACGGCATAAAGAACGTTTAGCCTTTCGAGAATTCAGACTGTTTCGGATGCAGATAAACTAAGAACCAACTTTACCAGCCATGAGTCTCATACGTGTAATAATCAACGGATCCAAGGGTCGAATGGGGAAGGAATCCGTAAAAGCTGTCAGCGAAGATCCTGATTTGGATTTAGTTGCACAAACAGATTTGGGTGACAATCTACCAGGGGAAATTAGTCAAACCAAAGCCCAGGTCGTGGTGGACTTCACAACAGCCGCGGCTGCAATGAAAAACGCTGGCTGTATCATCGAATCCGGTGCCCGACCCGTGATTGGTACCAGCGGTTTACTTCCGGAACAGGTTGCTGAACTTCAGAAGCTTTGTAACAAACAAAATCTTGGTGGCATAATTGTGCCGAATTTTGCGATTGGCGCTGTACTGATGATGAAATATTCTCAAGATGCAGCTAAATATTTTCCACATGTTGAAGTGATTGAAATGCATCACGACCGCAAAGTAGACGCACCTTCAGGTACGGCAATTAAAACAGCAAATCTACTTGCTGAATCACGAGGCTTGGCTCCGCAAACAGTCGATGAAAAAGAAATTCTCTCCGGAGCAAGAGGTGCTAATGCCGAAAATATCCGTATCCACTCTGTGCGGCTTCCCGGATTGGTTGCACACCAGGAAGTAATTTTCGGAGGCCAAAGCCAGACCTTGACTATTCGTCATGATTCAATTCACCGTGACTCATTCATGCCAGGTGTGTGCCTGGCATGCAAAAAAGTCATGGATTTGAACGAACTGGTTTACGGTCTGGAGCATCTGCTCTAAGAAAAATAATTACTTCTCTTCAGTATGTTTCTGCCCACGAGGGTGCAGTTCGTGATAAACTTTGAAAAAATCGGGCCGGTTTACATGTGAATATTGCAAGGTTGCGTCGAGGCTGACATAGCCGAACAAATCCTTAATATCAGACAGGTCAATACCATTTTGCAGCAGATGTACGGCAAATGAGTGGCGTAAAATTCTCGGATTGATACGGCTGGTGATGCCCGCCCGGAGAGCATGTTTTTTGACCATTGCCCAAAATCCGACCCTGCTCATGCGCGTTCCGTTGCGGCCTGGAAATAAACAGGAATCTGTCGGATGCATTAATCGCTTATTCCTTGCTTGGTCCAGATAGATCCGCAGCACCTCCACAGCTTTTGATGTCATCGGTACCATGCGTTCGCGTTTGGAGCAAACCTTCAAAAACTCCAAATCCAAAAACAAATCTTCAACATCCAGTCCAAGCAATTCTTTGACTTTCAGTCCGCTTGAATAAAGTAGTTCCAGCATCGCCCTGTCCCGCAACCCTAAATAATGCTCAAGTGAGGGTGCTTCAAGTAGAGCTACAACCTCTTCTGGAGACAGAATTTCAGGTGCCTCCGGCATGACTTCCGGAAAACGAATTTGATGTGCCGGACTTGTTTTGATCAAACCGTTCAATTCCAGGTGATCGAGAAATAGTCTCAGTGATGAAATGTGCCGCGCCATAGTTCTTGGTTTGCAGGATTCGCGGAGGAAGGTGAGGTAGTTTTCAAGATCTTCTGGATTGAGTTTGCGGAGCAGCGCGAGCAGCTTTTGGCTGTCGGAGTCCTCCTCGTCTATTTCTAGCCACTGCAAAAACTTCCTCAGATCCAAACGATGGCTCTGGATGCTGTTTGGAGCATATTTTTTGCTCCGAAGTGAATCTAGGAACTCCGAAACCAGTGGCTGCATATTGAATTAAACTGGCCCAGTGGAAAGAGAGAAGTGGCTGCTTTGTAAAAAAGTGTGCAGTAAGAAAAAATTTGAAAAGAAGCCCGCAATGCCGTGTGTAAAAAGTGGCTATTGTTACCTCGCCAAACAAGGTGGAGCAATGTGATAAAAGGTTTAGGCGTCCTACTCAACGGAAGGCTTGCACACCCCTTCTAGGGACGAACTCCTTTCTGAAAATATAAGGTAGCAAAAGTTTTACATCACGAACACCGCAGACTCCAATACTCTGTATTAATCTTACTAACTCAGCAGTAATAATCAAGGCAGTTGCGACAACAAAAAGCACTATCAGTTTGGCTGCAGTATTTTCAAACCCTTAAGCAAAAGCTCAAATCACTTGTAGATTAAGATTTTGGTATTGCCGGAACCATAAAAAAGTCAGAATAGAAGCATTTTACCTGAAGGAAAAAATCTTATAGTACCCTGATATAGTATAATATTTATTACATCCATCGGTATGACAAAAGAATTTATGGCAGTCTAGTTACCATGACTCTTCATCAATTTTTTAGTCAGCTAAAACTTTATCCAGTTTATAACATAAAGTATCTAGATCATCTTCAATACCATCGAACTTTGAGACCCTTTTTTGCAGGGTCAGCAGTCTATCAGCTAAATTCAAAGCGACCAGCAAAGCAATGTTCGATGGACCAAATGCTTCTGTTTGTTTAGATACTTCATTGATCTGCTGGTCCAGAAATTTCTCCACCTCACGGACGTGTTCTTCACCATACGGGCTGGAAATTGAGAAACGATTTCCGCTGATATTGATTTGGTATTGCTTGCTGTCGTTCTCCTGCACAATAACCCCTTTTTGGCTAACGGTTTTTTAATCCGCATCAGTGCGGATCTTGAATTTATTTTTTCGTGATGCACATCCATGGAACCTGATGCGAATAATTGCCGGATGTGATATGGTGAACACTATTCTAACTTATAAGTTAGTTTCTAACAGGTTTTTTTTGAGAAAGCAATCTCATTTTTTTGTAAGTGTCGAAATTATTGTCATTTTGTTTTGAAGGTTAATCGTGGAATCTTCCCATTTAAGTCCATTGAGCCAGGAATCCCGGCAGGAATTTGGAGCTTTACTGTTACTGGACCAGTTGATGTGCTACGAACTGCTCCTGCACGAAAAGGAAGACTTGGATGAGATAGTAAGTCAACTTGAAAAAAAAGTTGCAGAGCTGAAAAAAGGCTTCTTTCACTCCGAGGAGCAGGATCAGGACCTGAGCTTTGAAAAAAACGAATTAAGTGAGGCAAAAGAGGCACTTTCTCAAGTTGAGAAAGAAATGGCGGAAAATGAACATTGCCGTCTGCATCTGGCTCTTGCTGAAACTGATGATGAGGGTCTCAAGCCTTTGCTGAGGTTTATGGAAGAACGAGGTACTCTGACTGTTAGCGACGATAATTATTATCAGCCGACCAAAAAAGGCCGGGAGGTTTATCAGCATTTGGTTGAGCAGCTTGAGGCATATGTTGTTCATTTTGATATCTATGCTTATGTGGATCTGGTTGAGGGTGCATTCGGCGATCCCGAAACGGACTTACTGGAAGGTGACCAATGGTCAGATTTGCGTGTTGCTGTTGCAGAACACAAAGGTATTGATCCATATCGAGTTGTATTTTTAGCATTGCTGAGTGCAGAAAGATTTTATGAAAATCCGGACTGGAAATTTGATTTAAGCATGGGTACGCTTTTTGACGAAATGGAGCAAATTGTTCAGGAGCAGCTCTGTGTGGAAGATTTAGGTTACAAAGACGATGAGGGTCAAGTTTCCGGAGAGGACGTCATCCGGGACATCATTGACCAAGGCAGCAGACTGGCCAGCGAGAAACGCCAGCAGGAAAAGGAAATTGAAGAAAATGAGCAAATTGAGGCAGAACCGGATGAGCAAGTTATTAGGTCGACCTACTACTGATAACCCAAAAAAGCACATCAAATATGAAGTGATAGAAGCTCCAGAATTGGTGGGAAAAAGTTGGGATACGCAGGATATAAACTGGTATCCGGGGCATATGCTCAAGGCCAAAAAGGAATTAGCCAAACAGCTCAAGCGTGTTGATGTGGTACTGGAAATACGCGACGCAAGGATTCCTGTTTCTTCGGTAAATCATGATTTTGAGGAATTGCTGGTGCAAAAAAAACGAATACTGCTCTTCAATAAAACAGGCCTGGCAGATGCGGAAATTACTAGAAAATGGGAAGCATATTTCAAAAAAAGGGATACGCCCTTTCTGTTTGTTGATGCTTTAATCAAACGAAATTTACAAAAAATATTGCCCCTTTCCCGCAAATTAATGCAGGAAAAATGGTCCAATTTTCGTAAGCGTGGTATTCGTCATCCGTCTCTAAAACTGCTGATAATCGGTGTTCCAAATGTTGGTAAATCCAGCTTGATCAACAGACTGTCAAAGCGTAAAGCAGCTGAAACAGGGCCTAATCCGGGAGTGACAAAACATCAGGACTGGATCAAACTGGGCAAGGATGTTGAACTTCTCGATACTCCAGGAATTCTGATGCCAAAAATTGAAAATCGTGAAACCGGTTTGCGACTGACAATAACAGGTGCGATCAAAGACTCGGTTGTTGGAACCTCGCAGTTGAGTGATTATTTGCTTGGTGTTTTACAGCTTAAAGCTCCATTGCAGATCCAGCAGCACTACCAGTTGACTCCGGAAGACCTTGATTTGCTTCCCGGAAATTTGTTGAAAAAAATTGCTGAAAAACGCGGTTGTCTGAAAAGCGGTGGAACAATTGATAATTCTCGTGCAGAGAGTTTGGTGCTGCGGGATTTCAGGGCAGGGGAATTAGGCCGTTTGAGTTTTGACCATCCGGATAATGTTGAAAGTGATTAATTATACCAAATCTTATCTTAGGTCTTTTCAGGAACTGAAGTACAACAGCGAAGCAGAAAAAAACGTAACTCCCGCAAGTACACTAACTCCTGAATTTTGCCATAAACAGTGACTCACTCCTACTCCGGCAAAGCCGATGCAGGTGTTAATAAGATCTGTATAATCATGAGTCTCCAAAGGTGATTCAATGGAAACTACCAGTAGCGCAGCAATCATTGAGGGGCCCATAAGCTGGAAAAAGAGATTGATTTGAGATCGGCTTTTCATTTCAGTTTTCTTTTTTGAGCTTAGCGCAAACGGAACTGCACGGATGAGATAAGTTCCAACTGCAATCAGCAGTACTGTAGTTAATAAATCAATCTTCATAGGTTTCTCCTGCTGATAAATCCAACTCCTGGACCAATAAATGCGGAGGCAATGATTCCCGTTTCTGAGTGTCCGCTCCAATGAAAAAATGCAGCAACAAACAGAGAAATAATTACAGCCAGAAGTGTTTTTTTATTCAGCATTAAAAGCAGCAAACTCAAAAAAAGTGCTGGCAGGGCAAAAAAAAGCGCAGGTCTTAAAAAAGAGTAATAATTGAGGAGTACATTCCCTCCTATACTACCGGCTAAAGTGCTGCCGGCCCAGCATGAATAAGCTCCAACCTCCAAGCCCATGAGCCACAAAAATCTTGATTCACTTGGAATATCCTTGATTCGGGAGAATGCGACTGCAAATACTTCATCGGTCAGACCAAATGCTGCAACAAGTCGTTCCCGCAAAGAAAACTCTCCTGTTTCGCGGGATAATCCGGGTCCATAGAGGAAATGCCGGATATTCAGACTAATGGTTATCAGGGCTGCACTGAAAAGGGGAACTCCATCTTTAAGCAAGCCTACTAGCGCAAACTGGCTGGCACCTGCATAAATGAAGAGTGAAACAAAAACGGCTGAAAAGGTTCCGAATTGAGCTCCTTCTGCAGCCACCCCAAAGGCAAAACCAATAGGCAGATATCCTGCCACAATAGGAAAACTTGCATTTAACCCTTGGAAAAATACTTGTCTGCTGGACATTTTTTTAGTTAAGTCTTTGTTTATTACTGTACCTGAATTTAGTTATGACTTTGTAGGACATACGGTATGCTGATTATTCGTTCAAAATCCATGTTGTCCATGATGCACTCACCCATGATTTGATTCTCACGAAAGAGACCGCTTTGGTGGAACATTTAATCCAGAAGTGTAGTTTCCCTTGATCAAAATCGGCAGTGATAGTGATGTTTTTGTTACGAATATTTTATTTATTTTTCCCATTTCATGTAAATACTTGGTGTTTTTTCTTAATGATTCAGCTCAGCCAGCGTTCCACCTCAAACTCTAACGTACGGTGAATCGGATCAGCACGCAGCAGTCTAATTTCAAGGCGTTGTCCTGCTTGCAGTGTCCGGTTTTTGCGGCGCCCGTGCAAACTAAGCCGGATTTCGTCATAGACATATGAATCGTCGTGCATTGATTCAAGAGTTAAGAACCATTCAAGACCATGCGGTTCCAGGTTCACCATGAATCCCTGGCTCTCTACAGAAACGACCACAGCTTGAAAAGTTTGTCCTGCATGAGGGGCGAGAAATTCTACTTTCATCAAATCAATACTCTGGCGTTCCGCTTTTTCTGCCCGCCGCTCCTGCTGAGAACATTGTTCAGCCAAGTCACCGCCTACTTGTGGGGATCTCTTTTTTTTGTACTTTAATACTTGATCCTGGTGCAGTTTGTCTTTGATCGCACGATGGACCACTAAATCCGGATATCTGCGGATGGGTGAAGTGAAGTGTGCGTAATATTCGGCAGCAAGTCCAAAATGTCCTTTGTTCGTTGTCATGTAGACAGCCAAAGCCATTGTGCGTAGTAAAAGGATCTGCAATTGTTCAAAATGTGGCAGTTCCTGAATTTGTTCGATAACAGCATTGAATTCTTGAGGATTTGCTAATTTCGATAGAGGAGTCCTTACGCCGAAGCGAAAAAATGTTTGCTGTAATTTTTTCAATTTTCGCATGTCAGGTCGGTCGTGAACTCGATAAAGCGCGGGCAATTTGTTTTTCACGCAGTGTCGGGCCACGGTTTCGTTGGCTTCCAGCATGAATTGCTCAATCAGCTTCATTGCGCTTGATTGATAAATTCTTCCAACTCCGGTCATTTGCTGGTCTGCATCAAACTCAAAGACTTCTTCAGCAAAACTGAACTGCACAGCTCCGCGTCGAATTCGTTTTCGCTCAAGAATTATTGCCAGTTTGTGCATATTCAGGATGTTCGTTTGTAGCTTCGGATCGCGAATTGAAGAATGCCGACCGTCGAGAAAATCTGCTACATCCTCATAAATGAGGCGTGCGCGACTGCGGATTATACTTTCAGAAAGCGAGTAACCGACGACTTCTCCTTCGTCATTAAACCGCATTTCACAAGTCAACGTCAGCCTGTTAACATTAGGACGTAAACTGCATAAATTGTTGGAAAGCTCTTCCGGAAGCATTGGAACTGCATGCGTTGGGAAATAGACACTAGTTCCTCGCTCAAGTGCCTCCATGTCCACTGGGTCTTCCGGCCAAACATAATGTGCCACATCTGCAATTGCTACAAAAAGCCGAAAACTACCTGGTGAATCTTTGTCCATAATCACGCAAACAGCATCGTCAAAATCACGGGCTGTTTTTCCGTCAATTGTCACAAAATCCAAATTGCGTAAATCCCTGCGTCCGGAGGCTGGATCGAAACGCACCTGTGGTGCAAAATTTTTTACATGCTCCAGCGCCTCCGCTGGATATTCTGTGCGAATCAGGTTTTCATTGATGATCAATTGAAAGCCCAATTCATGATCGCTTGTATTTTCCAGAGCACGTAAAACTCGTCCACTTGGTGCCGGATATGTTTTATTAGGGTGTTTATTTTCCTCTAAAAGTTCAACCTCGATCAGAGTTCCGGCTTCAAGCTCCGGAAGATCGTCTCCCGGAGCAATCCATAGGAATGGTAATCCGGAATTGCGGTGCACCGGAACAGCAACTGTATCGCGTTTAGTCCTCTTCAAACGGGCTAATATTTCACGCGATGCACGTTCCAGTATTCTGACAATTTCACCTTTTTGCTTTCCACGAAAACCACGCTTCCGGGAAAGTTCGATTTCCACCAAGTCGCCTTCCATGGCAAAACCCTGTTCATTTTCGCCAATAAACACGTCCGTACGACCACCACCAATGTTTACAAAACCGAAGCCCTTTCTGTTCCGGGTGAAATAACCTTTTTCTGTTTTACCAGAACTGCTCTTTTGTCTATTTTTTGGCCTCTGTTTCCAGAAGGTCTCGTTTTGAATTTTTTCTTTTTTTACTTTAATTTTGTCTCTTGACCCTACTTTGTTTTGTGTTTCTTTGGCTTTTAAATAACGGGTACCCTGTTTGGTAATTTTTCCTACTTTTATCAATTTTTGCAATTCTGCCTTCAGTTTTGCGGTTGCCCCTTTTTTCAGTCCAAGTGCGCTGCGTATTTGTTTCGCGGACAGTGAATCTCCGTGTTTTTCCAACATGCGGAGTATTGAAGTTTTATGTGATTTCATATGTTTATTCGTTTTTCTTTGTGCAGCTTGACCAGGTGGGATTCAATATTTTTCATTGCCAAGTGATGGAGGCGGGGATCTACTTCCGCATAAAGCTGATCCAGAATATCTTTTTTGGATTTTCCGGATTTATGCAATTTTAGTATTTGTGATTCGCGTTCGCGACGATGTTTGAGTGTTTCTTGAAGACGATGTGTACTGCGCATTGGAATTCCGTGCGAGGGAATAATTACTTCCGGGTTAAGAACAATTACTTTTTCGAGTGTATCGAAATAAGTAGCCATGTCACCTTCTGGTGCGGATATGACTACTGTTCCTATTCCCTGAATCAGGTCCCCAACAATAAACCAGGCCATTGAGTCCGGAGCCAAACCCAATTGTCCTGCATCATGTCCGGGTATTTCATACACACGCACAACCGAACCGTGCCAGTGGGTCACTTTTTCGTTTTCTGAAGCATTTCGCAACTCAACATCCTCGAAAAAGCTTTCACCGTGTTTTTCAGTCAGTCGCTGTTGTGTGTCTTGACTGAGAATGATGGGAATTTTCAGTTTAAGGGCAAGTTGGTTAGAAAATTGGTGATGATCCGGATGGTGATGAGTTAGAAAAATTGCATCTATCTCTTTGTCTTTGATAGTATTTTGCAAGCGCTGGAATTCTTCTTCAGAATTTGGTGATGGATCTACCAGTAATTTTGCTGAATCTGTGTCTCCCAACAGAAAAACATTGGTCCGACTAGCTGGAGGAAGTGTGTCTGATCGGACTGCAAACATCGGAATTCCATCCAGCATTTCCATGCAAGGCACTCTATATTCTTCAGCAAAATTCTGTGATAAATCACCAAATTCTGTGGCTAGCGGATTCTTCAGCAATCCTGCTAAAACCCAACGAGTTGGTGGAACCATCAGGCTTTTTCCGCTGTGGAAATTATCAAGCATCTCTTTTGCAGAACTCCAGAAACTGTTGGTGAATTCTCCTGAGTCAGCTTTAAAATTAATCCGTTCCTGCAGATCAATTCTGTAAAACCATGTTCTGAAGCGCACCGGAGAAAAAGGTGGAGCTAGGGCTTCAGCAAGCTCACTGACCGACAGTACCTCGCCGTTCCGGATTCCTTCCTCCAGGTCATAACCCAGCTCTTCGATAATTTCCCGCTGCAGAGCGTGCATACGGAGAGAATTATGCTCGCAGAGAAATTTTGTTTCAAATGGAGTTGAGGATTCACTAGCATCAATTTTACCGCCAGGAAATGCATGGTATCCCGGGAATGCAAGCAGGTAAGGCTGCCGCTGTACTGCAAAAATCTGTTCCTGATGCATGAATAATACTGAGACAGACTCAAAGGGGTGTGGATTGTTCATTAATTTTTGCTTTGAGAAATATTTTTTATTGCAAGTTCTATTTTTTGCTGTCCGCTATCTAAATTTTCTTGAGAAACAGAGGATAAAATGATTTTATGTGGAGCATATTTTTCAATAAAAATAAACAAAAAGTCAGCAGTTATTTTGGTTAGTTGATAAATTCCTCGGCAGTACCAAGCTGCCTGAACTGCATAAAAGTCTTGTATCAGTTTTTGCGTGGAATTTTTTCCAATGTTATTTGTAAATTTTAGGTCAATGATTTTTCCAGAGCCAGGATTGAACCAATCCAGCCGTGCTTTGCAATCCAAACGATATTCTCTATCTTGCCAAAACAAAGATACTTCTGCATTGCCACCAGCCCACAATTTTTGAATTTGCGGATGTATTTGAAAGACCTTGCGGATGTTTTCTAATCGTTCCCACTCATTTGCACGAAGCACTACTTTTCCGGAATGCTGTTCACATAATTCTGCCCAGCGTTTTTTCCCAAGCTTTCCACGCTGCCTCAAACCATTTGAAGCACGAACATAGAGATCTTCAAACTTCTCTGGTTCCAACAACAGGCAATGCCCAGCATTTCCAAATTGCAAAGCCTGCAGATTTTTGTAGCTGTCATGTTGTATTGGAGTAGCTGAAAGCCACTGCTTGAGGGTGGATTGGTTTAGGCCTGGCAATTGCTGGTACTTCTCAAAAGGAAGGTTATGAACTATTCCGAAGGCTTCGGTTTTAGTCACTCCCATTCCTTATAACTTTCCAACGGAGGGCATGTGCAAACCACGTTTCGATCTCCGTGCACATTGTCCACTCTGGCAGTAGGAGGCCAGTATTTGTTTAGCCGGAGGGAAGCCAGCGGGTAGACGGCTTCTTCTTGAGAATAGGGGTGCGCCCATTCCGGATCGGTGAGGTCTTCTGCAGGATGTGGTGAATTTTTAAGTGGATTGTCGATTTTGTCCCACTCTCCGCTTTCAACACGCTTTGTTTCTTTACGGATAGAAATCATGGCTTCACAAAAACGATCAAGCTCTGCTTTGGGTTCGCTTTCAGTGGGTTCAACCATCAATGTTCCTGGTACTGGCCAGGACATGGTTGGTGCGTGGAAACCATAATCTATCAAGCGCTTGGCGATGTCTTCTTCGGTGATTCCTGAAACCTCTTTTAAATGCCGAACATCTATAATGCACTCGTGAGCAATAAGACCGTTTTTTCCAGTGTAGACTACTGGATAATGATCCTTTAAGCGTTGTGCCAGATAATTGGCATTTAGAATTGCAACTTGAGATGACTTTTTCAAACCATTTCCACCCATGAGCTTGATATAAACCCAGGAAATTGGCAGGATGCTGGGGCTGCCCCATGGTGCTGCTGAAACTGCTGTGTTTTTCAATGGTAAGCCTTCGATCGGAACTACACTGTGACTTGGTGCAAACTGAGCAAGATGTGCTTTCAAACCTATCGGTCCCATACCCGGTCCACCACCTCCATGTGGAATGCAGAAGGTTTTATGTAAATTTATATGCAGAACGTCTGGTCCCAAATTTCCTGGTAGGGCAATTCCCATTAGGGCATTCAGGTTTGCGCCATCCATGTAAACTTGGCCGCCATTTTCGTGAATAATATCACAGATCCTGATTAAGCTGTCTTCAAATACGCCATGCGTCGAGGGATAGGTGATCATCAAGGCAGCAAGATTTTCAGCGTGTTTTTCTGCTAGTTCCCGCAAATTTTCCACATCAATGTTACCGCCTTGATCACACTTGACTATGACGATTTTCATACTAGCCATCGTTGCACTGGCAGGGTTTGTGCCGTGTGCAGAGCTGGGAATCAAGCAGACATTGCGGTGTCCTTCGCCTCGTGATTTGTGATAGTAGTGGATGGTGAGCAAACCAGTATATTCGCCTTGCGCTCCGGAATTGGGTTGCATTGAAACTGCATCAAATCCTGTGACGCTAAGTAGTAAATTTTCCAGTTCTTTGATCAATTCATTGTAGCCCATAGTTTGTTCAGGAGGTGCAAATGGATGAATATTTGCGAATTCCGGCCAGCTGATTGGGATCATTTCCGAAGTCGCGTTGAGCTTCATTGTGCATGATCCAAGTGGTATCATTGCCCGATCCAGGGCAATATCTTTGCCCTGCAAATAACGTAGGTAGCGTAACATTGCTGTTTCCGAATGATATTGATTAAAAACAGGATGTAATAAAATTTCGGAGGTACGGCGCAGTTTTTTTGGAATTCCCAAATCACTGCTGCCGTCCACAAAATGTGAATCCAGATTTTCGATTGACGGCAATTTATTACCACCCGCAAACACACCCCAAAGTGTAGCAATATCTTCCGTGGAAGTAACTTCATCCAGACTGATACCCAACCTTTCGGTACCAATTTTTCTCAGGTTGATTCCCTCGTCCAGGGCAAGTTTGTAAAAGCCGTTACGCTTTTCTCCAACTGACAAAGTGAGAGTATCAAAAAAGTGAGGATTGTCGACAGAAAATCCGAGCTGCTTCAATCCTTCTGAGAGGATTTTGGTTAGTCTGTGTATGCGTTGAGCGATAACTCTCAATCCATCGGGTCCATGATATACTGCATAGCAGCCGGCAATCACGCCCAACAAAACTTGTGCAGTGCAAATGTTGCTCGTCGCTTTTTCACGGCGAATATGCTGCTCTCGAGTCTGTAGTGTCATCCTTAGCGCAGTTTTTCCACGGCGATCTACGGAGGCTCCAATAAGCCGTCCGGGAATGCTTCTCATATTTTTTTCTCGTGTAGCAAAAAAAGCGGCGTGTGGACCACCAAAACCCATAGGCACTCCAAAGCGCTGCGAGCTACCAATTACCACATCAGCCCCCAGTTCTCCGGGAGGCTTAAGCAAAACAAGGCTCATGATGTCGGAAGCTACAGTCACCAAGGTTCCGGATTCGTGCCATATTTCGATCAGCTTTTCAAAGTCATGAATATCTCCAAAAGTTCCCGGATATTGAATTAAGGCACCAAATAAATCAGCTCCCGGATTCGACAGCTGTTCCCGAATATTTGCGTAGACCAGCTCAAAACCCATAGGTTCCGCCCGTGTTTTCAGTACATCAATAGTTTGCGGATGACAGTCGTCTGCTACAAAAAAGCGCATGCTTTTACTACGTGAAATACGTTTGCAGAAAGTCATAGCTTCTGCGGCAGCAGTAGCTTCATCTAGGAGCGATGCATTCGCGACGTCCATTGCCGTGAGGTCAATGATCATTTGCTGATAATTCAGCAGTGCCTCGAGACGTCCCTGCGAAACTTCAGGCTGATATGGAGTATAGGCAGTGTACCATCCCGGGTTTTCCAGCAGGTTTCGCTGAATAACTCCTGGCAGGATTGTACTGTGGTAACCCATCCCGATCATTGATTTTGCGATCTGATTGCGGCTTGCAATGCAGCGCAGTTCATCGAGTACTTCTATTTCAGTACGGCTGTTTGTCAGGTCGAGCTCGCCGGACATGCGGATTGAATCCGGAACCGCCTTGTCAGTCAACTCATCCAGGGAGGACATACCGAGAATTTTCAGAATTTTAGTAATCTCATTTTTCGAGGGGCCTATGTGACGGTGAACAAAGCGGTCACGCTGCTCTAGTTCGTTCAGGCGGGCTGGTATGTCGTTTTTTTGAAAATTTTTGGAACCGGAAGAAACAGATAACATGTTGATTATATTTGATCGAGGTTTTCTTGAAAAGAATTTTTTTTGCCTTGGATTCTATCAAATTTAGAGTGACAAAACAAATTCTTTAAGAAAATCTGATGGGAAAGGGGAGTTCGTAGAAATAGCCTGTAAAGTCAAAAAAACGCAGGAAATATAAACCAGGATGTGTCTATGAGAGTCTTCCTTGAAATTATTTTATGATTGAAGATATTTTTCCTTGTGTACACATGTGTGGCACCGTCTGTTGCGGAATTCAGTCGCACCGTTCAAAACTCAACCCAGAGTTGAAAACCGTAGTCAGTTAACAACGCTGTACCTAATCTATGCTAAGAAGAGATAACCGAAAGAAACATCTCGCCGAACTAAAGGCTATACACCCATCGCAACAGGAATTGTAGTAACTCCAACGGCTGAAAGACGTGTCAGGTGTCCGAGTTGTACATAACTGTCTGCTGCGTTTTTTAACTCCATCTGGTAAATGAATGCTAGAAATCGATAGAAAAATCTCAGTACAGGTGGTAACTCAGCAAGGACGCAGCCATCAGCAGATTGGCCAGATAGATGCGCAGGCAACCCATACAAATGATGCGCAATTTGAAAAACATCACAAAAGCATAGTAACATGTCACCAGTATGGCTAAAACCATTCCTGAATTGAGCCAGAAAATCTGTATTTCGTGATTAAAAATTCTGAGCAGAAGTTCAAAAAGCACTAGGCCGTAAAAAATTACGGCTCCATAAGCCACCGGAATGTTTGCAAGATATGCTTCTTTTGAACGGGCAACTTTGTTGCAGGCAGATTGCTTATCATGACCTTGAACAATATGATGCTGCACAGCGAGGCTTAAAGCACCTTGCAGGCCAAAGATAGCTGCACCCCCAAAGGCAATCAGGCTGACTGTAGCTGAGTTTAGCATATGTGTGACTTGTTTTGTTCTGGACTTGAATCTGAGTCTCAGTTTGCTGATACTGGAAGTAACTCTATTATCTAAGATAAATGATCTGCAAAATCCCTTCCTGAACAAATTCATTAAATGAAAATAACACCGGCCTGGTCTTTTTCTAATCTCACATTCAGTCAAATTGAATCAGGTGACACGTTATTCGATTGGTTCCCAGGAGTATTGTCTGTAAATGTGCAGAATTCACTTGAGCAGAATGGTATACAGCTTCCTCTTCTGGTGCAAGCAATTCAGCACTCGAAATATCGTTTAGTTGACGGTTTCAAACGCTTCTCTTGGTTAACAACCGACACGGGTGTTTTCGCTCAGGAGAAACAAGAAACTTTACTTCCATGCTTTATTCTTCCGGAATCGTTGCCGGAGCAGGAAACTTCGCGTATTCGTCTAGAAACCTTGCCCACATCTTCAGAGAACTTTTCTGGAGTGTACGTTAGCAGAGTAATAAAAATGCTGCAGGAATCCGGTTATTCAAAAGAAGAAATTGCCGTACAAGTTTTGCCTCGACTTGGACAGAAACCATCAGAAAGATTGGCTCGTCAATTATTGGATTTACATGAAATGCTCTTGAGAGTGGAACTGCCTGAATCTATGTTGCTTTTGGGGTGTGAAGATGTTCTACCTTTATTGAAATTTTCGCAATCAGTTCTTCCGGATGTTGTGGCGCTGTTCGGAAGATTGGAAGTCAGTGGTAAAAAGTGGCGCAACCTTCTTCAATTACTGGATGAAGTCAGTCGTTTGAGAAAGATATCAGTGAGCGATGTTTTGTATTTACCGGAAATTCTGAAGATCCTTGGGCGCTCCAGCCTTCAAAGTCCAATACGCTATCGCTTGCTGAAACAGCAATTGGAGATATGGCGTTTTCCGGAACTGAGTGATTTACAGCGAAAGTTCAATCAGGGACGAAAAAGCTTAAAACTAGCTCCACGAATAACGCTGGAAAGTGATCCATATTTTGAAAATGATGATTTGACGCTCACATTAAAAATCCGCTCCGTTGAGGAGTTACGGGGACATTTGGAGAGTTTGAGAAATCCAGAAAACTCAGAAAAAGTGGAAGTTTTGTGGAAGGATTTGTTCGCTTTGTTGTGAGAAAACAGTATGGTGTACCCGAATTGTTTGTACAGTGTTTTCAAGTGTGTATTTGTATTGATAAAAAGAATTAGGCTCAAACCATAAAAGATTAATTTTTGGGTTGTGTTTTCCTGAAAGTTGCTGGTAGTATACACGGCTCATGTGAAGAAACCCAATCAGGTTTTATCTTCTTCACTTTCTTCCATAACTTTTCATAAGAGGAGAAATATGAATAAGTTTTTTCAGACAATGACCCTACTAAGTCGAGGTGTTCTTGGTTTGGCAATTGGACTGTTGCTCGCAATACCTGTGAGTGCAGAGACACTAACCGTTTATACAGCAGTGGAAGCAGAAGACCTCAAGCGCTATGCCTCTGCGTTCAATGAAGATCATCCTAACATCAAAATCCGCTGGGTGCGTGATTCCACCGGAATTGTTACCGCAAAATTGCTTGCGGAAAAGAACAACCCTAGAGCAGATGTGATTTGGGGATTGGCCGCAACCAGTTTGATGTTGCTCCAATCCGAAGGAATGTTGCAATCTTATGCTCCAAAAGGTTTAGGGAAACTCGATACAAAATTTCGGGATTCAGCCAATCCACCAAGCTGGACAGGAATGGATGCGTGGATTGCTGCCGTTTGTGTGAACACGGTGGAAGCCAAGCGTTATAACCTGCCTACACCAACTTCGTGGATGGACCTCACCGATCCTGTTTACAAGGGACACCTCGTAATGCCGAATCCAAATTCGTCAGGAACAGGATTCCTCGATGTTTCGTCATGGCTCCAAATGTACGGTGAACGCGGCGGTTGGCAATTCATGGACAATCTCCATAAGAACATTGCCTGGTACACACATTCCGGTTCTAAGCCCTGTAAACAGGCTGCTCGTGGTGAAACACCGATAGGAATTTCCTTTGCTTTCCGTGGTGCAAAATCAAAAGCTGCAGGCGCACCTTTAGACATCATTTTGCCAAAAGAAGGCGTAGGCTGGGACATGGAAGCAACCGCAATCATGAAAGGCACTAAAAAACTTGCTGCTGCACAAAAGCTTGTGGACTGGTCGATCACAAAAAAAGCCAATAAGCTTTACAATCAAGGTTACGCTGTAGTGGCGTATCCTGGAATTGCTAAGCCGGTCAAGCATTTTCCTTCAGGAATATTGGACGCAATGATTGATAATGACTTTGAATTTGCCGCTGTGAATCGCAGAAACATTCTTCGCGAGTGGCAAAAACGCTATGACGCAAAGTCTGAAGCCAAGTAATATTTCGGACAAAGTCTGAAATTACGTTTTAACCCTCCTTTATTCTGGGTCGGATTTTGCTTCCGACCCGGAAATCTATACATGCCTGAATCAAAACAAGCGTACCTGTACATTGAAAATCTCACCAAGCATTTTGGCGAGTTTGTTGCCGTTCGTGAACTTTCATTGGAAATCATCAGGGGTGAATTCATCTGTTTTCTCGGGCCGTCCGGATGCGGAAAAACTACACTGTTGAGGGCCATTGCCGGACTCGATCCGCAATCTTCCGGAAGCATTACACAAGACGGAAAAAACATATCCAACCTTCCACCATCTGAACGTGATTTCGGCATCGTTTTTCAATCGTATGCTCTTTTTCCGAATCTGACTGTTTTTAAGAATGTGGCCTATGGTTTGGAAAATCAACGAATTTCAAAAGCAGAAATCCGTGTCCGGGTTTCAGATTTGTTGGAATTAGTTGGACTTCCGGAACAAGCAGATAAGTATCCGGCACAACTTTCAGGAGGTGAGCAACAAAGGGTGGCTCTAACACGTGCACTAGCAACTTCGCCCGGATTGTTGTTGCTCGACGAACCTTTAAGTGCACTAGATGCCCGTGTGCGTGCCGCACTTCGTCTTGAAATTCGCTCTCTTCATCAACGTCTTGGCGTGACCACAATTCTTGTGACACACGACCAAGAAGAAGCACTTTCCATGGCAGATCGCATAGTAGTGATGGATCAGGGAAGAATAGAACAAGTCGGAACACCGGAAGAAATTTATAGCACCCCCGCGTCTCCATTTGTTGCAGATTTTATTGGAGTCATGAATTTTCTTAAGGGCGAAATCACTTCGTCCGAAACAGTTAGAATCGGCAAGGATTCTCTGGATTGTGACACTGCAAACATTCCGCGGGGTAGCAAAGTTCGCGTGACCGTGCGTCCGGAAGATATACTGTGTAAGGAAAGTTCAGCAAAGAGAAAAAATGCAAATTCTTTTTTATTCAAAGTTGAATCACTTGAATTTTTAGGTTCATTTTGTCGATTGATTATGTCAGGGCCAGAGGGTTTCGGAAAACTCAAAGCAGACCTTTCTACACAACAATTTCACGAACTCAACGTGACCACGGATTCTACATTAACAGCTGAATTCCCTCTCCGTAATCTCCGAATTTTCCCTGAAAGCTCATGAATTCTGCGGTTTCACTTTCAATGTCTGCAGCTCCTCCTGCCCAGCGTATTCGCCTTAGTCTGGATGATTACGCCCTACGAACCGGGCTTATCATTCTGATCATTTTGCTTGCGATTTCAGTTGTTTTCCCGCTCTATTCTTTGCTGTCAAAAAGTTTGGAAGATATGGACGGCAAGTTTGTCGGATTACAGAATTTTCGTGAATATTTTGAAACTCCAGCACTTTTCACCTCAATCACCAACAGCTTAGGTGTGGCGTCTTCCGTAGCATTGATTGTAATGGTGATTGCCTTTGTTTATGCGTATGCATTGACTCGTACACAAATGCCATTGCGCTGGCTTTTCCGGGGGATTGCACTCATTCCAATTCTTGCCCCTTCTTTGTTGGCGGCGATTTCGATGATTTACTGGTTTGGTAATCAAGGCGTACTCAAGTCATGGCTGGCTGGTGCATCGGTTTATGGTCCCATCGGTATCATCATAGCTTCTTGTTTTTGGGTTTTTCCTCACGCACTGATGATTTTAGTCACTGCACTTTCCACTGCAGATGCACGACTTTACGAAGCCGCCGAGGCTTTGTGTACTCCTAAATGGCGTGTTTTTTGGACAGTCACGCTTCCTGGTGCAAAGTATGGTATTTTAAGTGCCGGATTTATTGTGTTCACACTCGTCATAACAGATTTTGGTGTGCCAAAGGTAATTGGCGGACGTTTCAATGTGCTGGCCACAGATGTCTATAAACAAGTGGTTGGGCAACAGAATTTTGAAATGGGGGCAGTCGTTTCGCTTGTTTTGCTTTTACCTGCCCTGCTGGCATTCATTGCAGACCGCTGGGTGCAGCGCAAACAGGTTGCCTTACTTTCAGCGCGTGCAATTCCATTCCAGCCAAAATCAGAGCCTTTGCGTGATGGTTTGCTTTTTGTGTTTTGCGCAATTGTAGCTGTGATTTTAATTGCCATGCTGGGAATGGCAGCTTACGCTTCATTCGTCACTTTCTGGCCTTATAATCTCACTCTTTCGCTAAAAAACTACAATTTTGATGTGATGGATGGTGGAGGCTGGGAGGCATATTACAACTCAATTCGAATGGCAATTTATTGCGCGATAATTGGTTCCGGCTTTATATTTTTTGGAAGTTATCTTGTTGAAAAGGCACGAGGAATAACTTGGCTAAGAACTATTCTACACTTGGCAGCAATGTTACCGCTCGCAGTTCCAGGTTTGGTCTTGGGGATTGCCTATATTTTCTTTTTTAATCATCCGGACAATCCACTTGGTTTTCTCTACGGAAGTATGGGAATTTTGGTGATTTGCACTATAGTACACTTTTACACAGTCAGTCACTTGACTTGTCTCACTGCATTAAAACAACTTGATCCGGAATTTGAAGCAGTCTCACTTTCTCTGAAAACTCCAGTCTGGCGGACTTTTCAAAAAGTCACTCTACCGATGTGTTTGCCTACGCTATTGGATGTGGCTAGTTATTTATTTTTAAATGCAATGACCACGGTATCTGCTGTGGTTTTTTTATATTCTCCGGAAACGATGCTTGCTTCTGTTGCAGTCTTGAACATGGATGATGCAGGAGACATTGCTCCAGCTGCGGCCATGGCTTTGATGATTGTTTACACTTCAGCTATCTTTCGAGTATTTCATGCTTTGCTCGCCCGCAAACTCAACCGCCGGACTCAGGTTTGGCGGCACAAGTGAAAGTAAAAAAACCTCAAAAAATTGCTCAAAGCAGAGAAGGAGTTGATAAATTAAAAGATCTTTGTGAACAGAAGATTCATACCCACCTGAGTACTCCGCAAAGAGGGCACGGAAACGGCCAAGATTTCATAATGTGCATGGGAAAAGGAATTTCGTTTACGTGCTTTACTAAAAGAAGAAGAGATACACTTCAAGTGATTTTGATCACTTCGATCTTGAAGATCAAGTCTGCATTTGGCGGGATACCCATCGAGGAAACGCCTTGCCTGCCGTATGCCAGTTTGGCCGGAACTATGATTTGAAGTTTGGTTCCCTCCCTCACGCCTTTGAGGGCTTCGTCCCAACCAGTAATCACGCTGCCTTTTCCTAAATCGAACTCAAAAGGACGACGCTTAGTGCGGCTGCTGTCAAACATCTTGTAGTCCTTGGCTAGCCATCCCTCATAATGAACTTTGATATGGCTCCCATCTACCGATTTATCTCCATATCCAGGGCGTTCTACATAGACTTGCACACCTGAACTGGAGTGTTTAAAAGCTGCATCGAGGGCCAATTGAGGTCGCTTATTTACTTTTGCAGCTTGTTGTTGTGCTGTTGCGGAGGCAGCGACTTTCATCTACAAGTAAATATAGCAGGAGATTCTTCTCCAAGTATCGTCATTTGTATAGGGGCTTTGTTGTCCCCTTGCGCCACTCCTTTGTTTACATCAAGATATAAATTGATCGTGCTCCCCTGGAGGTGATATTTCCCAGACTGAACTTCTGCGTTGCTTTCAAGTAAAATGGTTTGTGTGATTTCATCAAAGCTTGCTTGGTCAGCTTTGGCGACTCGGCCAGGTTGCTCAAAACACACTCCTTGTTCAGCGCGGATAAAGAGTAATTCCTGCAATTCCCCCAGAAGCAAACTGATTTTTCCTGCACGAATATAGAGATTATCTGGAGTACGTTCCATTTCCACTTTTCCCTCAAACATTGCCTGATGCTTTTTGTTATCCAGCACCGCACGGGAGGCAAATAAGAGTACTTTTGTTTGTTCGCCGTTTGCTGGCTCCTCACTTGTTGCATCTTTCGGCCTGTCTGTTTTTTCCAGTTCTGTCAGATTGGCTTCAACCCGGATACGTCCCTCCTTGCTGGTATTTTGTCCTTCCAGGGTTGCATGCTGATGAAGAAGATCCAAAAGAGCGGTATTGCTGGACACCTTGCCTTGTGTAGCCTTCATTATGACGTTTCCCTGCAGCTGCAAAGTTTTTTGAGGGGGTCTTGTTTTTTTTGTTGCAGAAGAATCTGTATCAGGAGTTTGTTTTTCAAGATCAACCTGTGTGTAGATTGCGAAATCTGAGCGCATTTCCCGGTCCCATTGTTTGACTTGGACTCCACCTTCGCCGATTAGCTTTTCAAAGTTACTACTTTTTCCTGAAATAAGACGAAGTTTAGCTGTAGTTAATTCAATATTTTCTCTGGGGATTACACCTTTTACGTTACCCCGAAAAACGGCTGCATTTTCATTAAGATCACTGCTGAACTCGTCGGCATGAATTTTAATTTGCTCTGTAGAAGCATAGCGAAAGAGAATTTCAAGATCTTTTGGTGCAAGCATTATCGGCAATGCATTAAGAAAATCTTTGCGGTTCGGGTAAATTATGCCCAACATTGGCGAAAGCATTGAAGTAAGTGCTTTTGATAAACCCTCCCTTTGCAAATGATCCAACGTATTGCGTGTAACTTTGAAGCCTCCTGCTGGTGAAGCAAGGCTTACTTGACTCAAGTTCCATACCTGTTCAGTTGTAACAAGACTGAAAAACAACAACACGGCAGAAAGAATTTTTATGGTTTTCCGTTTAGGCATTTGAAGTACTGGTTGTTTTTTTTGATTTTGGCAGAAGATTAAGTCGTGTTTGCCGATTTGCATAAGAGGCTTCAATAAAAGAAGAAAACAGAGGATGCGGCTTGAGTGGTTTCGATTGCAGTTCAGGATGGTACTGACACCCAATAAACCAGGGGTGTTCCGAAAGCTCAATTGTTTCAACTAAATCCCGTTCAGGATGATGACCGGAAATAGTCAGTCCTGCATCTACAAACTTGGGAACAAAGTTGTTCATCACTTCATAACGATGACGGTGACGCTCTGAAATCTTTGTTTTATTATAAACTTCAGCAATCTTTGAGCCTTTTTTCAAGACTGTGGTTTGGCTTCCCAGACGCATGGTACCTCCGGTTTCCTTCTGCCCATCTTGTTCTGGCATCAAATCAATTACGTTTTCCGGATGATCAGGTCGGCATTCTCCGGAACTTGCATCTTCAATTCCGGCAACATTCCGCGCAAATTCCACGATCGCCATTTGCATTCCGAGGCAAATTCCAAAAAAAGGAATTTGCTTTGTCCGGGCAATTTCGATGGCAACAATTTTCCCTTCAGTTCCACGCTCACCAAATCCTGGAGCAACCAAAACACCATCCATCAATTCTAATTGCTCAAACACATTTCTCTTTGTCAAAAATTCGGAATCGATATAGTGTAGATTAACTTTCAGCCGATTTGCAATTCCTCCGTGCAGGAGGGCTTCATTGAGGCTTTCATATGAATCTCGGTGTGCAACATATTTTCCGATAAAAGCAATATCCACCACATCATGCGGATTTTTATAATTTTCAATCAAATCAACCCATGGTTGAAGTTTTGGACTACCTGTCCATATTTGCAGGTATGTCATGATGGCGTTGTCCAATTCCTGCTGGTGAAACATCAAAGGGACCTCATATACCGATTCTACGTTAAGTCCATTCACAACTGAATTTTCTGGAACATTGGTAAACATGGAAATCTTGCTGCGTACTTTGTCGGAGAGAATTTCAGGAGTACGGCAGATGAGAATATCCGGTTGAATTCCGATTTCCCTGAGCTTACCCACACTGTGCTGAGTGGGTTTAGTTTTCATTTCTGAAGTCTGCACGATTAGTGTAAGGTGAACAAACAAAGTGTGCTCTTTACCGTGATCGTGCCTGAATTGACGGATTGCTTCTAGAAAAGGCAGGGATTCAATATCACCAACTGTTCCTCCAATTTCAACAATACAAATATCTGCATTTGGCGCAGTAGTAGCTTTTGCGTTATTGTCAGATAATCTGGCGGCTTCAGAAATTGTGACTTTAATTTCATCTATCACATGCGGAATTATCTGGACAGTTGCACCCAAATAATCCCCTGCTCGTTCTTTGCGAATGACAGTATCATAAATTTGGCCAGTTGTACAGTTATGCCTGCGGGTCAGAACTGCGTTTGTGTAGCGTTCGTAATGCCCTAAATCCAGATCCGTTTCTGCACCATCCACGGTGACAAAAACTTCTCCATGCTGAAAGGGATTCATGGTGCCGGCATCCACATTGATATAGGGATCCAATTTCATCAGGCTGACTGTTAAGCCCCTTGATTCTAGTAGGGCTCCGATAGAAGCAGCCGCAATTCCTTTTCCTAGTCCGGAAACTACCCCTCCGGTGATAAAGATATATTTTGTTTGCATTAATCTAGTATTTTTCTTCAGTAGCGTTAGTTTTGGTTAAAAAAGTTTGAACTCTAAAGCAGAGCTAAGGTTTTCTCAAGCCAAATGAAAGTATCAATCACCAGAAATATGGACTACAACATTTCTGGAATGTCCGCGTGACCGGTGTTCCCAGAGGAAAATTCCCTGCCATGTTCCCAAAAGCATTTTCCCGTCTGCAAGCGGTATTTGCTCTGAAGTCTTTGTCATTGCACTTCGGATATGCGAAGGCATATCATCCGGACCTTCCAATGTGTGAGTATATCCTAAATCGTTTTCCGGAACCAGCTTTCTAAAAAAATATTCAAGATCTTTCTGGACATCAGGGTCCGCATTTTCTTGAATAACAAGACTGGAAGAAGTGTGTCGGACGAATAGATTACAGAGACCGGAAGTTATTTCAGAAGCTCGTACCACTTCCCGAACCTCGCTGGTGATTTCCTGGAGGCCTTTGCCGCGTGTTTGGATTTTGAGAACTTGCTGAAAAATCTTCATCGCTTGTCTGTAGTTTTCAGGTTACAGGAAGTTCAATTGTAAAACAGACACCTCCGGAGTCAAGATTTCGAAATCTGGTGAATCCATTGTGGTCGGAAATAGTTTGACTGACGATGGTCAGACCTAGCCCGGTGCCATGTTGTTTGGTGGTCGTGTAAGGTTCAAAAAGCTGATCTGAAATTTCTGGAGAAATTCCGGTTCCGTTGTCCTCTACATCCAGGCAGACAATGTTTAAATCAGGAACGTGGCGTGTACGGATAATGATTTCTCCTTGACGGAAAATACGAGATAACGTCCCTTTTTTTTCAATTGAGCTGATGGCATTGTCCACTAAATTGATTACGACCCGTCGAATTTGTTCACTGTCCAAGGGCAGTTGCGGAAGTATTTCACTTAATTCTGTGGTCAGGGAAATTCTGGCAGGCATATTGTCATGATATAGCTGCAAAGTTTCCTTTATGATCTGGTTGATGTCACTCAATTGAGGATTTGATTCAGGAATTTTTGCAAAATTAGAAAACTCACTGACCATCCGCTTGAGGTGTTGAACTTCATTGATGATAGTTTGAGTCGACTGCTGTAAGGCCGAGTTATCCGAAACTTCTCCTGCATATTTCCGGTGGATTCGCTCCGCAGAAAGTTGAATTGGTGTGAGTGGATTTTTAATTTCATGAGCAATACGTCTTGCTACTTCCCGCCATGCTCGGGCACGTTGGAGACGCTGGATTTCAGTGATATTATTGTAAACGCAAACCATGCCTGCAGAGATTCCCTCACTGTTTTGAAGAAGAAGAAGAGTTGCAGAGACTTGAATTGGACCGTCTTTTTTGTGAACAATCAGGTTACGGGAAATGGAACGTTCTTTTTTTGTTTCAATTAGTTCTACCATTTCCTCTAACATTTCAAGAGACTCCTTTTCCAGGACATTCCTGTAGTGTTTGCTGACACCACTGCCGGGTTTCAGTTGAAGCATTTGTTTTGCGGAGCGATTCAATATTTCAATGTGTCCGTCCATATCTAGCGACATTACCCCAGTGGTGATGTTTTCCAAAACAAGCTCTACAAAGCGAATCTGGCTTTCCAATGTTTGGTGACTTTTCTGGAGATTATTGGTTGTTTTATTAAGTGCAATTTGGTGTTCAAGCAGATCACGGCTCATGGAATTAAAAGACTGCATGAGCAGGGCAAAGTCTTTATCCAAAGTTCCACGGAGTGCAACCTGATAGCCTAATTCACCTTCTGAAACACGTTGTGTGGCAAGTGCTAAATCTTCGATTGGCTGTACAAAACCACGTGCTAGATAAAAGGCCAGCCAAGTAGCCACAAAAATAATAAACAGTGTCATCAGCAGGAAAATAATTAAATAATATCCACGCACCAGATCCTCAGATTCAGCCAAAAACTGGGCGTTCTGATCTTGTGCTATAATTTCGTTGATTGCCCCCGAAGCATGTGGGGTGGCCGGATAAAAAACTTCTAAAAACAACTTTTTATTTTCTATGGAGACGAGTCGGATGTGGCGGTAAATGAATCGATCTACTGTCTCTTCAGCGAACCAGGTTTGGTCTTGGGATTTTATTTGATACCAGTCGTTTAACGAAGGTTTTGTCCAATAGACTTGTGAAATCTCGTTTTGCAACCACTGAAATTGTAACTCCTGGTCTTCAGAATAAAGTGTCACATCTGCCTCAATTTTTTTCGGCGGGTTTAGTGTACTGAATTCTCCTTTATGCTTTTTCAAATGGCTTTCCCAGATCAAATTTTGGAGTTCCATGGTTTTGCGGAGATTGTTGTGATAAGCTTCAGAAACGTTTTGAGCGCTGTGGATCATAGATTCCTGCTGACCTTTGAACCATGATTCTAAATTTGTGGCAATGAAGAAACTTGCAAACAGGTGAAAACCCATTGCCGGTAGCGAGAGGACAATAAAGGAAGTAATAAGTTTCGTTTTAAGATTTACACCCAGAACGTGGCGTCGCCGCTCATAAGAGAGCTTGAGAAGGTTGCGTGCAATTAGATAGAAAACGATTGCGAGCAGGACAATATTTACATTGATTGCCACAAAAACCATCAATTGCGATCCAGATTGTTCCAAAAATGAAAAGCCTTGCTTCATACTGAACATGACCAGCACAATCAGCAAAAACAATAAAACTACTACTGCCAGTAGCCTGTTGCGGATATTAGGATCAGTAGCTATTAACTTTTTATAATTTTTCAGTAATTCTTGGAGACGTGATGGCATTTTTGGTGGTAGGCCTGAGTAGACAGGTTTTCGGGAAACGGAGGTCAGAAGTTCTTAATTCTTGTCCTTGTTCCCTGATTCCTTGCCTTATTGTGCCTGAATCGATTTGTAGTAGTCTTCTTTTGTTTTCTTGTGTTCAGTTTCAACAGTATAGTCCTCACTATGTTTGACCAGCAATTGTACTGCTTCAAAGCGTTGCCCTTTCATTTTGCCTTCAACAACCACTCCCTGCCCTTCGCGGAACAAATCAGGTTTGACTCCGTCATAAAACACTGGAATATTTTTTTTACCGTCTTCCGTGATGTTGAATGAAAGTCGAATATCTTGTGCATCCCATTCTACGCTGCCCCTTTGCACAAGCGCCCCGATTCGGATTGTTTTGTTTTCAAACATGCTTGGATTAGCCAAAACTTCTACAGGAGTGTAAAAGAAAACGCTCATTTCCTGCAATCCCTGCACAGATAACGCTGTAATTACGGCGAAGATAACAGTTCCACCGATTACAAATTTAGCTCTTGTTTTAATTATTCTTCCTCGTTCTAAAAGTTGTGATATGATTCTGAAGCTCTTTGTTCTAATGCAACAACTGTTTGATTGGTTTTTTTCAAGCGACGCTTGGTCAATAAAATGTAAATTGCAAATGTGCAAACCCAAATTCCGTATGCGGACACAACGTATTCTAAACCAATGAACATTTAGTCCTGTGTTTCTGCAAGAAGTTGATAGAGTTCGTCCTGGTGTTTTTCGATTTGATAACGCAATAGCAATAAGTATAGATACAAAGTCAGCATGAAAAATATAGCAACTGGGAGGGGGTCACTTAATACATCAGATATTGATGGATTTATTTCTCCCGTCTCTACTTTAAAAAAAGTCGAAGGCTGGTGCAAAGTACGCCCTTTAGCCCATTCGATCGATTTGTGGATGATTGGAATGTCCAAACAGCCGATGATTCCCAAAACTGCAGCCAGCCGTGCTTCTTTGTCTCTGTCATTGATAGACATCCGGAGTAGAAAATAGCCCATAAAAATTAAAAACAACAACAACGTTGTGACCAAACGTACATCCCACCAAGCCCAATACGTTCCCCAAATCGGTTTCCCCCAGATGGCTCCAGTTATCAATACAAGCGCACAAAAAACCAAACCCACTTCTGCTGAAGCTTTGGCCATTTGGTCAAACATTAGCTCACGTTTCCAAAGGTAGGCGATGCTGTACACAAATACGACGAAAAATGCCAAATAGGCGATAATGACTGTCGGTACATGGAGGTACATGATTTTTTGTGGAAATCCCTGACTAATTTCCAACGGAGTCCACAAAAAGACCCAAAGACCGCAACCAAGCAGTCCCAAAATAGATCCCCATTCTAAGAATAAAACAATTTTTTTCATTCTATCCATCCAGCTTTTCCTTTAACAAACGGTTGATTACAGCCGGATTACCTCTGCCACGCGTTTGTTTCATCATCTGACCCACAAAGAAACCGATCACTTTCGTTTTTCCCGCCCGATATTGCTCAACCTGTTCCGGATTTGCAGCAAGCAACTCACTTGCAATCCGGCCAAGTTCACCCTCGTCAGAAATCTGCTTCAAACCTTTTTCTTCAATAATCACTTCGGGAGCTTTGGCTGAAGCAAGCATTTCCTCAAAAACAGTTTTCGCAATTTTACTGCTGATTTCACCGCTCTCAATAAATTTTGTCAAATCCGCCAGATGCTCCGGAGATAAGTTGATGTCTTTGAGAGTTTTTCCGGACTCATTCATCACGCGAGTCAGGTCGCCGATGATCCAGTTGCAAGCGAGTTTTGGCGAGGCCTCGAGTGCGAGAACCTTTTCAAAATATTCTGAAATTTCCCGACTGGCAGAGAGGAATTCTGCATCGTTTGTGCTTAATCCGTGTTCTTCAATAAATCGCAGCCGTTTTGCATCCGGAAGCTCAGGAAGATTGTTTCGAAATGTTTCAATCAATTCAGAAGAAAGGTGTACAATCGGTAAATCAGGATCTGGAAAATATCGGTACTCATCGGCTTCTTCTTTGGAACGCATACTGAAAGTGACTTTGCGGTCAGAGTCCCAAAGGCGGGTTTCCTGAACAATTTTTTTGCCATCCAGAATTTCCTCGCGCTGACGTTCCATTTCATAGCTAATAGCTTGCTGAACGAAACGGAAGGAATTGAGGTTTTTTGTTTCTGTTCGGGTGCCAAACTCCTCTTGTCCGAGCGGACGCAGCGATACATTTGCGTCACAGCGCAAATGCCCTTTTTCCATGTCTCCATCAGAAACACCGATTGTGGTAGCAATCGCATGGATTTTTTCCATGTAGGCTTTTGCTTCTTCTGCCGAACGCACATCCGGTTCACTTACAATCTCAAGCAACGGAACTCCGGCACGGTTGAGGTCAACCAAACTTTCATCACTGCCATCCGCATGAATCAGTTTTCCCGCGTCTTCTTCCATGTGAATGCGAGTGATGCCGATCCTGCTTTTGCCTCTGGATTCGGTTTCAATTTCCAGCCAGCCATTTTCGCAAATTGGGCGGTCAAATTGGGAAATCTGATAAGCTTTAGGTAGATCAGGATAGAAATAATTTTTGCGGGCAAACTGTGAGTCCATCCGGATATCACAATTCAGGGCAAGCCCCAGCTGCGCTGCAAACTCTGGAACCTGGCTGTTCAGAACAGGCAAGGCTCCAGGCAAACCGAGGCAAACCGGGCAAGTGTTAGCATTTGGCGGTTTACCGAATTCTGTGGAACAACTGCAAAAAATTTTGGATGCAGTAGCTAGTTGAACATGAATTTCCAGGCCAACTACAGGTTCAAATTGCATTACGTACTTTTGATTAAGTTAAAACAGAGCCTTTATTTTGTTTGGCATGCAGCAAAGTTCTGAGTTCTTCTTCACTAATTAAATCAGTAAAACCATTACCTGGAAAACGCAACGCCCACTCATAAACGTTGAGCAACATTTGTTCGTTGTCAATCAGTGACTGCTCTTTGAGGACCAAGTCAAATTCAGCAAGGATAGTTTTTGATAATTTACCGTAGAAACGTTCCAGAATAGCTAAGGTTCCCCCGCCCTTGTTCCACGCTTCTTGGTACCATGCCATAGCATTCAGTGATACTTTACGGGTGCGAGGATATCCGGAACACATCAGGTTCCAGGGATCGCCACGCTCCTGATCACCTGCTGAACGGAAATCTGAGCGCAAAATAACAGCTGGAATGTCGAGTGCTTTGGCAAACAAGAACTCAATTACTGTTCCTGAATCGAGTTCTGTACCGTCAAAATTTACCAGAATCAAATCTGCTTTGACAACCTCACTCAAATCACTGTTGCGGATATCTATGGAGCGGCTTGTGCTTTGTTCCAGGTGTTGCGGAACAACGCAGACATAGCGTTCTCCAGATTCTTTTTCGATAGATTGAGACAGAAGCAGGTTGCCGATCAAATCTTTGTGATTAAACAAATCACCCGCAAAATAAACGGAAAAACTATTTGGCATGATTTTTTTGTTTTGCTTGAAGAGTCAGATGTAAACTTTAGTTGGTTAATGAAATATTTTGCAGCAAATCCGGAATTTCCTGCCAATGAGAAAATGGGGTAGCATAACGTTCCATCCCCCTTGTATAAGGATGCCAGTCAGGATACATGACTTGAAGGCCGGCACGATAGAAAGCTTCAATCAGTTCCGGACGATCCTCAAACATTACGTCCGGTTGTAATTCTTCGATTACAATCTGCACTTTGCGATTATCACCTACACACTGCAGCGTTTTGTAATTTACCGATTTCAAATTTTCAGCACGTTTTTGAAATTGTTCCGGCTCCAAAGCAGTCACGAGATGCAACTCATGCCGGTTGGCCAAGAAATTCAAAATTTTCAGCGAGCCATCAATATACTTTAATTGGCGCAGAGAATCTCCAGCGTGAAATCGGTCTCGTACTTCAAAGTTGTTGGGGAAATTCCGTATTACACCGTAAAGCTCCGGATTATGGGTGTAGGGAATATTTTCTCTTTGCGTGAAATCAATAAAACCTTGAATGTAATCCAGGATTACTCCATCCACATCAGAACAAATTTTCATCTGAGTATGCCTTATCAAGTTTTTTACTAATGTATAAGTCTGACAGGAAAAGACTCTCAGATCAAGATTCCTCGTCCGCCTCCAACACAAGTGAAACGGAATTGATGCAATAGCGCAACCCTGTCGGTTCCGGGCCATCCTCAAAAACGTGTCCCAAATGCGCATCGCATTGCTTGCAAAGAACCTCCGTCCTCTGCATAAACAGACTTCGATCTTCCTGTGTACTTACGCTGTCTTCACCAAGGGAACTCCAAAAACTCGGCCAACCGCATCCGGGATCATATTTGTCTTCTGACAAAAATAATGCATTCCCACAGCACAAACAGCGGTATGTGCCCTTGGTTTTTGTCTCATAATACTCACCGCTGAAAGGGCGTTCAGTTCCCTTTTTTCTGCAGATTTCGTACTGTTCAGGAGTCAACAATTCTTTCCATTCCTGTTCACTTCGGGTTATTTTGTCAGCCATGGCTTATTTCATGTTTTGTTCAGAAGAACTTTTTTCGAATTTGCAACACTCAAAGTTTTGCCTTTTAAGCGCGACACCACTGATTATTTCGCAAAATTTGATGATGTTATGAATAGCATGAAACTTGTAATTAGATCAATAAAAATGCAGAATGGACTGTGTCCAATGATTATGTAATTCTCATTTGGAAAGATGAGTCAGTTGATACAATTCGTTACACTGCAGAAAAGAGTTCGTGTTCAACTTGAACTAAACTGGATTTCTCCTGGGGCAAAAACGCTTTTACTCTGAAGTGCTGTTTTTCCTTACAGACGAGAGCCATAAAAAGTGTTCTCCTCAGTTCTTGCGGATTCCAGACTAAACCAGAAATCAGGAGCTACTATGTACAATTGCTTACATTATTACAGGATCTTTATTGGTTTTTTCCTTATTTTGCCCCTTGCCGGCATGGCGACAGCCCAGGGCACCGAGCTTACTGGTGCGTTCAAAACACCAATTTCACTATCTGGGGCCATTGAACCAGCGGAAACCTTGAAGGTTCAGTCCAGCGTAGGTGGACGAGTTGCGGTTATTCATGTGGACGAAAACCAGAATGTCACCAAAGGCCAATTGCTGCTGACTCTCAAAAATGACGCACAGAAACGGCAACTGGAATTATCTCATCTGCAGTTGAAGATAAATAAAAACAATATCAAGGATCGGCAGCGTCAACTTGAACTGGCAAAGGTGCAGTTGCAAATCAACGAAAACAATGTTAAAGACCGCAAAGAGCAACTCGAATTAGCTAAATTTCAAATAGAAGTAAGTACGAACAACGTCAAAGATTTGGAGACTAATTTGAAAGACATACAGCGTCGGCTAGAAGATGAAAATACTTTATTTGAACAAGGTTCTTCCACCCGCTCGCAACTAGATGCTTTGCAGTTACAGTACAACCGGGGAGTACTGGCTGTAAAAAACGTGAAACTTGGATTAAAGCGCTCCAAACAGGAAATCAACCGCTCTCAACTGGGAGTAGATAATACCATCCTGATACTTGAGCGCTCCAAAGAGGATGTACAACGTGCCAGACTTGGAGTGGAAAATGCTAACTTAGCGGTAGAACGCTCAAAACAGGATATAGCGCTTCGCGAGGAGGCCTTGGAAGACACTCATCTAAGAGCTAAAATCGGAGGTATTGTCAATGGCAAATTTATCGAAGAGGGTGAAGTAATTAATCCTGGTACAGTTCTTTTTCAAATCGTTGACATCAAACAGGTAGAAATTGAGATTCAAGTGGAAGAGGAGGATTTACCGAGGATTAAAAAAGGTCAGGCAATAGTTTTTACTACGCCAAGTTACCGGGGCATAGAATTTCCAGGAATTGTTGAACGCATTGCTTGGTCAGCAGACCCGCAAACAGGGCATTTCCCCTTATATGTCAAAGCTGCTAATCCAGGACTCAAGTTAAGGGCAGGAATGAGTGCAAAAGTTTATTTGCTTTGGAAAAAATAATTATTTGGTATCTTAGCAGGAGGCTAAATGTTGTCGGATAATTGAAGTCAGGGCCGAAACCCATTCCGGATGGTTGTTAAGCGAAGGTACGAGTTGAAGATCTTCTCCCCCATGTTCCTTGAAATGTTCAGTTGCACGCATTCCGATTTCCTCCAGTGTTTCCAAATTATCTGCAACAAATCCCGGACAAAAAACAACAACCCGCTTCACTCCTCGTTCCGCAAGTTGTTTGAGATGTTCTTCCGTGCTTGGTTTAATCCATACATCACGTCCAAAACGGGACTGGAAACTTACCGACCATTTTTCTGTTTCCAAATTTAAACTTCCTGCCAGCAATTTTGCTGTGTGGTAAGACTGTGCACAGTAGCAGTTGCGATTCTCACTTACTAATTCCAAACAACATACATAATCATTTTTGCACCAGGCACCACTGCAGTCACTTTTCTTCAAATGCCGAAGTGGGAGACTGTGAAAACTGAATAGCACATGATCCGGTCCATTTTCAAGATAAGGTAATCCTACTTTAGCCCAGGCCTCAATAAAACGTGAATCTGAAAAAAATGGCGGAATTATCTGTAAGTGTGGAATATTCCAGTCATCCAATATTTCTTTGTAAAGATCTTCAATTGCCGAACCATACGTGCTGGATGCGTATTGTGGATACATTGGCAAAACGATAATCCGGTCACATCTCTGTTTGTGAAGCCGAGCCATTGCACTTTTCAAGGAAGGTTCCCCACATTGCATTCCCAGCTCAACAGGGATTTTTTCTTCAGCTAGTTGCTCAAGCAAGGCATTCTTTAGCTTTTGAAGATGGACCAAAAACGGAGAGCCATCCTTTAGCCATATTTTTCGGTAGGCTTTGGCCGACTTTCCGGAACGAAAGGGTAGAATAATAAGGTTGACCAACAGCCAGCGCCAGACCGGGTTAATATCCAAGACTCTCTTGCTGGAAAGCAGCTCCCTTAAAAAAACACGTACCTCCCGGGAACGTGGAGCACCCGGAGTGCCAAGATTTATTAGTAAAATACCGGTTTGGATCTTTCTGATTTCTGGTTTCATGTTTCCTATTTGTAAGTTGCTAAACCTATTGTCTTAAATATATTTGCAGAAAAAATAATCAAGTATCCCAAAAGTTTGAAAATGAATGTTTTTTTATTCTTCTTTTGGAATTTTTTATGTTGTGTAAAAGGCGTT
>UINC01000432.1_pt1 | contig 44084 bp, 32 predicted proteins | sample 5385821 | NCBI WGS metagenome assembly UINC01 (sample SAMEA4666929, study PRJEB26691) | marine metagenome | isolation source: Pacific Ocean | place: Pacific Ocean | collected 2011-10-13 | reverse complement strand
AAAAGAGTACATCTTCTGAAAAAGTCAATTGCGATGCCTGTCCGATTCTGTGCAGAATTAGCCCAGGGAAAACCGGATCATGTGACCGCTATGGCAACTTTAACGGGAAACTTCAACGGATAGATCCCGTAATCCTTACTCAAAATGTAATTGACCAAAATGAAGCAGTTGTTCCTTTTGAAAAACAAACAAAAAAGTGGGACGGCTCCGTCTTGAATCCAGAATCAATTTTTCCAACTGCTTTAGGGGCAGGAACCACATATCCGGATTACAAACCAGCACCTTTTATTATTGCGAGCAGACATCATGATGTGGATATGGTCACCGTGGTTACAGAAGGCATCTTCAGTTATTGTAGCTACAAAATCAAAATCGATACAGACCGCTACGTTGGACCGGAAAAAGCCTCCGTTCGTTGTCAAGGCGAAGAGGTTGGACACGTTATTACAGCTGAATATGGTTCACAGATGCTCTCTCTTGGAGGAGTTCATCATTTGACAGGAGGCAGCAAGCAAGAAGGGAGAGTTACCTGCCAAATGATGATGGATCTGGGAAATAAAAAATCTGTAGAATTTGAAGTTGATGAAGGCTCCAGACTAGTCATTAAAGCGGGTTCAGCTCCAATCATAGATGGTGAACAGGAGGAGAGAATGCGTGTAGGCTGTGGTTCTGCAACAATCGGAATCTTTGCAAAACAGTGGCATGGACATGTTGATGAAGTGATTGTGGTGGATGAACACATAACCGGCATGCTTTCAGAACATCAGGCAGGTCGCTTTTTAGGCATGGAACCTTCCGGAATCAGGGTCCGCGGTCGGCGTTCCACTCCTGGAAGATATTTTCAGGTAGCTAATCCAGGGCACGGCTGGGGAGGGACCGATATTTCCAATCCTCTTGAAATCATAGATCGTATTAAAAAAGGTGTCACATATCCAGGTTTGAGATTGTTAATGGTGAGTACAACTGGTGAAGATGCAACTTATTTTGTTTTTGACGAAAATCTCAAACCTTGTGAACAAAAAATGCCAAAGATTCTTCAAAAAGTAGTGGATAGAATTGGAGAAAACTGTGAACCTGCTTGCTCAAGTGTACTTTTCATGGCAGGAGCCGGTGGTAGTTTGAGAGCAGGTGTCACTGAAAACCCTGTTAGCCTTACTCGATCTGTTCAAAATTTATTAACTAGAATAACATGCGGAGGGGCTCCTGTATATGTCTGGCCTGGTGGAGGAATCACGATCATGGTCGATGTAACAAAAATGCCTGAAAATTCTTTTGGTAGTGTCCCTACCCCAGCTATAGTGGCTCCGATTGAATTCACAATGAACCTCTCAGACTTTGAAGCCCTAGGCGGACACATGGAGCAAGTTCAATATTTGGAAGACCTCACCCAACAAAGAGAAACACTAATTGCTCAATGGAACCAAGATAACCCTTGGCCTTACAATTAACTCTAAATATTTTATTAACAAAATTTATTGAAGGACCAGATCAAATAAATGCAGGAAACTAATGCTGAACCGCTGCCGAGGAATGATCGTCTTTATTTGCAGCACGGACCAATTGACATAATTGCTCATGTCGAAGCTCCAGAAGAGATACGCCTACACTTGTACTCCTGTGCCAAAAATCGTTTCAGTACAATCTTGGATGAACTGGTTGCCGAATTGGATTTGCTGAGGCTCCCATGGAGCATCAATAATCCTGTTCCACAAGGCAGCATTGCTCAGAAAATGCTGGCTGCTGTGAGTGATTCGCAGGTTTTTATCACACCAATGGCAGCAGTAGCCGGCTCAGTGGCAGATGAGGTTCTCAATACGTTGTTGTTTGAAGCAAAAAAACAAGATTCTTTTCTGAAGCATATACAGAAAATGTATGTAAATAACGGTGGGGATATTGCTTTTTGGTTGAACCAAGGTTCTTCGTATTCTCTAGGAGTAGTTGATAATGCTGAAATACCGGAATTAAACACCAAAGTATGCCTCCCATACGAAAGCCCAGTCCGTGGTATTGCAACATCTGGCTGGCGCGGGCGCTCTCTAAGTTTAGGCATTGCTGATGCTGTAACAGTATTGGCCGGATCGGCTTCCATTGCTGATGTTGCAGCCACATTAATCGCAAATGATGTTAATATCAAATATCAAGGTATCGAAAAACGACCTGCTTCGGAAGTAAAGGACGACAGTGATTTGGGTAGGATTCCAGTTACAGTTCATGTCCCGCCATTGCCGGAAGAACAAACTTCTAAAGCGCTTCATCAAGGTTTACGAACCGCGAGGAAATTTATCAAGGCGGGAAAAATAGAAGCGGCTTATCTTTCACTACAACAACAAAGGCTTGTTATTGGAAACAATTTAAATGAGATCTCCAATGAATGATTTAATCAAAGTAAGAAAAATAGTGACCCATGTTGAGAATATTTTTCATGAAGGAGGACCTGTCAGCAAGATACCCATTAAAAAAGGTGCGGTTCTTATTGTATTGGAAAATCCTTATGCAGGCCAGTACGTGAGCAAAATAATCCCTATGATGGAAGCCTTGAAACCGATAGGTCTTGATGCAGCAAATAAGCTTATCGACTTGCTTGGTGGAGCTGATCAGGTACAAAGTTACGGGAAAGGATCAATCGTTGGGGAAGCAGGTGAACTGGAACACGGCGCACTCTGGCACGTTCCAGGAGGTTATGCCATGCGAGAAGCCCTAGGAGGAGCACTAGCCATAGTTCCTTCCGCCAAAAAAGTCGGTGGAATAGGATCTCGTTTGGACATCCCTATCACGCACATCAACGCATCTTACGTACGCAGCCATTTTGACGCAATGGAAGTTTACGTTCAGGACGCACCAAGGTCACATGAAATTGTTTATGGGCTTGTCATGGCAACAGGAGGACGTGTACACTCAAGAGTCGGCGGATTAGAAGCTAATCAGATTTCCGAAAATGATGGACTGCGCTAAAGCTACTGTTCATTCCTGAGTTTTTGAGTAGCTTTTTCATCAATTTCTCCCTTGAAATTAAGTACAACACCAAAGTTTTCTTTCACTTGTTGAGTAGTGTAGTAACCTCTTTGGACATCGTGCTTTACTAGTTCAGGATTTCTGAGAAAGGGATTTTCATAACCACCCCCGCCTGGCGTTGAGACACGAATCGTATCACCTTCTTTAACAATAACATTTTGATCTTTGGAAAGATGTGGTGGGATGTAAGTTTCTCCGTGTCTTTCGATACGGACTCGGTTCACACCGCCGTCTTTGCCGCCTAAAACTCCTTGCGGGCCGAACCGACCGTGATCCATCACCATCGAGACTTTTGCATTTCCCCTTCGGAGTTTGATTTTATAATTCACTCCAAATCCACCACGTTGCTTTCCTGCACCTCCTGAGCCTTCGTGTAACGAGTATTCTTCAAACAAGACCGGATAATACTGTTCCATAACTTCCACAGGGGTAGTCTTAGAAATACCTATTGTGGAGCAACCATTGGAAAGGCCATCGCTACTTGAATTGCCTCCATAACCTCCCCCACTAATCACGTACATCACATAATTTCTGTCACGTTTCGGGTCAAATCCACCTATACAGAGATTCCCGCTTGTTCCTGCTGGTGCAGCAAAAAGCTGATCTGGAATAGCTTTTACCAACGCTCCAAACACAGCTTCAGCAATTCTTTGACTTACTTCAGCCGCACATCCTGAAACAGGACGCGGATATTTTGCATATAAAAATGTACCTTCAGGATCCTTAATATGTAATGGTTCAAATGTTCCTGCATTAATAGGAACCTCAGGGAAAATGTGCTTTATAGCCAGATAGACGGAAGATTTCGTAGTAGCAATTACGCTGTTCATAGGACCCAAACACGGCGGACTGGAACCGGACATATCAAAATACAACTCCGTGCCTTCTTTACGAATTTTCATCTCAATCCGCAAAGGCTCATTGACCACACCATCAGAATCTACAAAACCTTCACCATGATAAAGACCGTCAGGAATTTGCTTTATTTTTGTCCGCATTTGCAGTGCCGACCGTTTTTTGAGCTCTTTTATGGATCCCTCCACCGTATCCGAACCATATCGATCTATTAGCTCCGTGAACCTTTTTTCACCAACCGTAAGCGCTGCTGCTTGAGCCTTGATGTCTCCTATACGTTGATCAGCAATGCGGATGTTGGAGAGGACAATAGACAAAATTTCCTCATCCATCACTCCTGCTTTGTAAAGTTTTACCGGTGGAAGCCTCAATCCTTCCTGTTCAACTTCAGTAGCATTGGCTGAAAAACCACCTGGAACAGCTCCTCCAGTATCCGGCCAGTGTCCAGTATTTGCCAACCATGCGAAAAGTTCTCCTTCATAAAAAAACGGTTTGACGAAGCGAACATCCATCAAATGTGTTCCACCCAAATATGGATCGTTGACGATGAACACGTCGCCGGGATGAAGATCCTTAGCCCGTTCAATCACGCACCGGGTACCGAACTGCATCGTGCCTACAAAAACCGGCAATCCTAATTCACCCTGGGAAATCAGTTCTCCGTCTTCTTTGGCATAGATACCATCAGAACGATCCAGAGCCTCGGAAATCACAGGGCTAAATGCTGAACGTACAAAAGAAAGATCCATCTCATTGCAAACTTGTTGCAACCCACTCTGAATCACGGTTAACGTAATTGGATCAAGATTCGTCATTGTAAAAAATTCTTGAATTGTTTAGAGCGAGATAATTAAATTACCGTTTAGATCGACTTCCACCTGGTTGTTTGGCTCAACAATAATGGTGGTGTCAAGTTGCTCAATAATTGCCGGACCATTGAATTTTGCTTGCCCTGGGAATTTTTCTCTTTTGTAGATGGACGTATTCTCCCAACCTGTTTCAAACCAAACACGCCTATTCCCAATAATGCATTCTTCAATCTTATTTTTTTGTTCTTCTGCGGACATCAGCGACTTCAATGGTACAGGCTTGCGGCGACCAATTACGGCTGTGTGCAGATTGACCAAAACTGCTAGGATTTCTGGAAGTTCTACTCCAAAACGATTCCAGTACGCTTTTTCAAATTCGGATTGCAACGACTCTTGAGTGACTCTCGTCTCCTTTACAGGAAAATTGAGAATGTGTGTTTGTCCTTGAAACTGCATGTCAACATCGTGAATAAAGAACAACTCATCGATCTCTACTCCCTCAGTTTCAATGATCTTCTTCCCGGCTAAAATCTGTGTTGAAAAAATTTCATAAACCTGATCCATGTCGGCTTGTGCCAACGGCATATTGATAGAGTTCACATAATCGTGCCTCACATCAGCGACAACACATCCGACAGCATTTGTAATCCCAGGGCGCATCGGCACCAAAACTTTCGGTATCCCAAGTTCCCTAGCCAACGCAACTGCATGTAGCGGACCAGCTCCACCAAAGGCAAACAGCGTAAAATCACGTGGATCGTATCCTCTCGCAAGTGAAACAAGACGCAAGGCACCAGCCATATTCATGTTGGCGACTCGCACAATTGCCGAAGCAGTTTCTTCTGCGTCTTTCAATCCGAGCATCACCCCTACCTGTTCGATCAAATGATTCCTTACCGTTTCAATCGAAACCGGATTATCAACCGAAAGCAAAGTAGCAGGATTCAAGCGTCCAAGCACTAGGTTAGCATCAGTAATGGTTGGTTTGCTTCCACCACGTCCGTAACAAATCGGACCTGGTTGCGCACCAGCACTTTCCGGTCCAACTTGCAACAAACCTGCTTCATTAACCCAAGATAAACTTCCTCCACCCGCACCGATGGTGTGCACATCTACCATTGGGACATGAATCGGCATGGCGTATTCAATTTCAAGTTCTGATGTAACTTGCGGAATACCGTTCACAATCAGTCCAACATCACAACTGGTTCCCCCCATATCATAAGTCACGACTCGATTAAATCCGGATTGGGAGGCGGTATACGCAGCGGCCATGACTCCAGATGCCGGCCCGGACATTACCGTTTTAACGGCATCCTTTGAAACAATATTTGAAGAAACCGTACCCCCGTTTCCTTGCATGACCAGCAAGTCTTTGGAATAACCTTCCTCCTTAAGATTTTGCTGTAACCGTTCAATATAGTGATTCAATACTGGCTGAATTGCAGCATTTATCGCCGCGGTAGTTCCTCTCTCGTATTCACGATATTCTGAAACCAATGCACTGCCACGAGTAATGAACCGGTTTGGCCATAGGTCTTGTACTATTTCTTCTGTTTTGCGTTCGTGAATGTCATTTTTGTAGGAATGAAGAAAATGGATAATTACTGCTTCAACTCCGGATTTTAGTAGTTGCTCCACAGCTTGCCGGACATCTGCTTCGTTCAACGTTTCAACTATTTCTCCGTCACAATCAATCCGCTCTCTCACTTCAAGTCGCAATTCCCTGGGGATAATGCATTCAAAACTTCCTGTCATTCCATAAGGCTTTGGACGTGTCCTACGTCCTAATTCGAGAACGTCACGGAAACCTTTAGTCGAAATCAAGCCGACACGGCTGATCTTGCGCTCAAGCAAAGCATTGGTCGTCACAGTCGTACCGTGGATGACAGTATCAATTGGCTTCATAGTCGCTTCTGCAGATTCAAGGGCTTTCATAACACCAAATGCTTGATTTTCAGGGGTACTCAAAACTTTGGCAATTTTGACGCTTGCTTCAAATGCGTCAAAAAGAACAAGATCCGTAAAAGTACCCCCTACATCAACACCGACGATTTGAGTCATAAGTATTCAGTTTTAAAAAAATATAAAATATTTTGTTTTTTGGTAAACAAATAAAAAACTGTGAATGATTATTTTTCAAATAAAAAAATTACATCAGCTAACCACGGGAGTGGAAAGCAGCCAGAGTCCAAAAACAGTATAACCGATCATCAACAGAGTCGCCGGAACTTGTCCCATCATGGATTTTTGTAGACTTTCCGACTCATGTAAATGTAATAAATGAGACACTATCACCGCTCCAACATGAGCCAGTACAATACTGAGAACCTGAAGTAACCAAATCAGAACCACAGAATCATAATTCGTCAAATAGGACGATGTTACAGTCCATTCTGCAGTTCCAAAAAGGTTCCAGCCAACTCCAAAAGGATCCGAGAGAGCAATAAAAGCATACTGAATATCAACAAGAAAAGTAGGCAAATAATGAGCAAAGTGGTAGCCGAAGGCAATCGGAATCATGGAGTAAATAAAACTACTCGTTTGTTGAACTTCCTGATTCAACCGTGATGCAAGTCCCTGAGTTGCATAGAAAACAACTAAAAATAACAGAAATGTACTACAAAGTCCTAAAGTGTTTGGCAAAATCATTGCCGTACGCCCCGGAAATTCCAGGGGGTTGACTCCTACAATTGACAACCACCAAAAAGTTTTTGATAATCCGTCAAATGAAACTGTGGAAAGTACCAACAAAACAAATGCTACTCCGCCAGTAGGTAAAGACTCTGACCTGAGCAAGCCTGCACAAGGCCAGCGGATTGAAATTTGTTGGGTAAACTCTTCATTTTTTTCTACAGAGGATTTCCAATAAATCGGTGAAAGCCAGCCTACCATGCGGAAAAATACTGTAAAGGGTTCCCCCATTTTGAGCCAGCTTTTTCCACCAAACAAGATAATCCCTAATGTTGTAATGAACAAATACAGCAAAATATATTTTGCCAATACTTCCGGATCCATTGGCGAGGGATGAATCAATTCCAACCAGGCAAAACCAAAAAACAATAAAGTTGCAGGCCAATATGCCAAGCTCTTGGAATTTTCTAAAGATCGCTGTGTAAAAATGCTTATTTTTTGAAATTTCGAGAGCAGTTTAAGCAATGCCGGCCAAGGACTCACGATTCCCCAAATATTACCAAATACAGCAGTTGCCATCGTCAAGCCGATCCACCAAAAAACCCAAACTGTCATAGTCAAAAGGTTCTTCATCGGATCTCTATTTCCGGTGAAGCCGATCCAAACTAGTAACAGCAACATCAACAATGACAGTAAACTTACCCAAAACTTCGGCTGGATTTCAATATCAGAAGTTTCTGAGATTAAAAACTTTCCGGAGGTCGATTTTCGAGTTACAAAAATCATTGCAGCAAAAGTCAGAGCTACAACGACGGCCCCACCCACCATAAATAATTCCGTGGGCAGCAACATCACATATCCACGATGTCCGGCATGAGCAAAAGCTAATTGCGGAATTACAGTTCCACCCACTATCAGCATCAAGTATTTGCCACACTTTTGAATCATCATTTTTCTGATTTCTGATTTACTCTTGAAAACAAAATATCCAGAAATCCGAAATCTGAAATTAATATCGTGCTTTCACGCCGACATATTTCATTAAAGATTCCGGATTTTCAGCAAGTTTTTGAGGATCAGATTCTTCACTAATGGAGCCATTTTCCATAAAAACAATACGGTCAGAAACTCGCAAAGTGCCTTCGATTTTCTGTTCCACGAGCAATATTCCCACGTTTTCAGTTTTGAGTTTTTCCACAGTTTCAAGGATAGTTTCAGTCATGCTTGGCATAAGCCCCTCACTGGGTTCATCCATTAGCAAATACTTTGGCTGAAGACACAAAGCTCTGGCAGTGGCCACCATTTGTTGTTCACCCCCGCTCAACGTTCCAGATTTTTGTTTCATCCGGGATTTCAGCAAAGGAAACAAAGAAAGAACCCAATCCAAAACATCAGTGGAACTGTCTCGCACCAAAAGCCCCATTTTCAGATTTTCCTCCACCATCAACTCTGGAAACAAACGCCTTCCTTGTGGGACATAGCCGATTCCGTATTTTGGAATATTGTGGGCCTGCTGCTCACTTAATATGTTGTCATCCAGGGAAATGCTTCCGGAAACAACTTCAACTAAACCCATAATGCTTTTCAAAAGCGTGGATTTTCCTGCTCCGTTTCGACCTAACAGCCCCAAAATCTCACCTTCTTTGACTTTCAAAGTAACTTTGTTCAGAACTTTTACCTGAGCATAACGGCTTGATAAATTGTTGATCTTTAGCATCAATTCCCTAAATATGAATCTTGAACTGCAGGATTGTTTTCAATTTCACTTGGTGTTCCCTCAGCGAGAATTGACCCATTGTCCATAACAGTAACATGCTCTGCCAAATTGAAAACAACTTCCATATTGTGTTCGATCAAAAGAACATTTACAGATTTTGAAATATCACGAATCAGTTGAATCAGATTATCTATTTCAGATTCGGCCAAACCTTGTGTTGGTTCATCCAAAATCAACAACTCCGGTCCGGCTGCCAACCCCATGGCAACCTCCAATAATTTTTGATGACCATAAGGCAGGGTACTTGCGATTTGAGATTCAATCCCTTCGAGGCCAACTTTCAGGAGATATTTTGACACCGCTTTTTCAATCTCAATTTCACTGACCATGCCCCATTTCTCCAGCGACGCCCGACCTTCCGGCTGCTCTCTCAAAGTTCTTTGCGCAGAAAGAGCAACATTTTCAAAACAGCTCAGGTTGCCAAAAATGCTTGTAACTTGAAATGTATAAACAATTCCGGCTTGAACACGTTTTGCGGAAGAAAGACGAGTGATATCCTTGCCTTTAAAATTGATGCGACCGGAAGATGACGGAGTTCGACCGCAAATCATGCTGACAAGTGTTGTTTTTCCGGCTCCATTTGGACCAATGATAGCGTGAATCCGATCTTCGTAAAGATTGAAGTCTACATCATTCACCGCAATCAATCCGCCATATTGCCTGGTCAAACCCTGGGTGCCAAGTAGTTTTACGGGAGCCATTTCAACCATTTTCTTCTTACTGATCCCATGATTCCCAATGGGAACCAGATGATCATTAAAATCAAAACAATGCCGACCACAAGCAGATAGTTTTTGGTTATTTCACTGATAAAATCAATCAGGTAATACATTATTCCGGTTCCGAAAAGTGGGCCAATAACAGTTCCTGCTCCACCAAGCAGAGTCCAGAGTAGCGGAGAAATAGAATGATGAATTTCCGCAAAAGTTGTTCCGATGTAGGAAAAAAGCAAACCGTGCATTGCTCCGGCAACACCTGAAAATGTCCCTGAAAGAACAAGTGCAAAAAGTTTGTAATAAAAAACATTATAACCTAAAAGTTGTGTCCGGGACTCATTTTCACGAATTGCTATTAAGATGCGTCCCACCGGAGATAGCACAATAAAGGTCGTGATCAGCAAATAGGAAGTCAATAAAAGCAGAGCAAAATTATAGCGGATGTCTGGATTGCTAAAAAGATATTCTTTACCAAAAATAACGAATGACCCCAAATACTTGGCCAGAGAAAATCCATCATGACCAAAAGTGAATTCATTGAAATAGAGAATTGACAGGTAAAATGTTTGCCCGAACATCAGAGTTACAATCAAAAATGAAACGCCACTCGTACGTAGTGCAAACAAACCGAATATCAGTGATACCATCAGCGAAAAGGAAGCACTAAAAATCACCCCGTTCAAGGGCGAAAGCTCCAAATAATAAATGCCTAAACCCATCGAATACATCCCGGACGAAAAAAACATAGCGTGACCGAGACTCATCAATCCAGTATAGCCCAGTAAAAAATTATAGCCGATCGCATACGAAGCCAATAACATGATTTTGGAAACACTGCTGTGGTGGTAAGTCGGCAAAATGAACTGCAAAAGAAATAACAGCATCAAAATCCCGCCTTGAAACAGTAGCGAGTAATTTAAAGAATTTTTCCTCATGCCTGATCCTCACCGTAAAGTCCGCCCGGTTTTAAGACCAGCACCATTGCCACCAGCAATGTGGCCAGCATTTTAGCCAGAGTAGGCTCATAGAAAACAGAGATTATTCCATCACTGATACCTATGATGAAGGCGGCAACAATTGTTCCTCGAATGCTGCCTAAACCTCCAATTATCACTACAATGAAAGAAAGCAAAAGCGGTTCAAGCCCCATCAAATGATCGGCTTGACGAATAGGAACAACAAGGACTCCGGCGAGTGCGGCCAAACCTCCGCCCAGTGCAAATACGGACGCATAAATCTTTTGGGTAGGAACGCCAAATGTTTTTGCAATTTCAATATCCTGTTGAGTGGCACGCATATACAGGCCAAGTTTGCTTCGTTTCATCAACAGCCAAACTCCCGACAAACACAATGCAGACATTCCGGCAACCAGCAATTTATATCCAGAATAACCGAACCATGGAAATTGAATTCTAAAATAAAATGGCGCTTCCACAGGCCGTACTTCCGGACCAAAAAACATCAAGGTCAATTGTTGAATGACATATAGTAAACCGATGGTCGCAACAATCGTACTTTCCGGATGATAACTGATTTTGCGTAAAATAAAGCGATCTGAAAAAATCGCAATGCTGCCGACAATCATTGGAGCCAACACAAGAGCTGTCAAAAATCCCCAAAGCGGATCATTTGTCAAATCAAAAGCAAACCAAGAGAGCACCGCACCCAACATAAATAATTCGCCATGTGCCACATTGACAATCCGCATGACACCAAAAACCAGCGACAAACCCAATGCAATCAAAGCCAGCACAAATGCTGTTACGGTTCCATCCAACAAAGCCAAAAACAGCAATGGCCCGTTATCGTTCAACCAAGTAAACACGATTCAAGTGGAGATTAGATAGGTGATCCGGAGGAAAGGAATTCCTCCGGAAGAATATGAAAGAAAAGATGATAAACGATTACAGAGACTGCTTCCTGTAGTCAGTTTCCGGTTCGTACATGCCATCAGAAATTGATGTTCTGTGAATCACATTTAATTTACCGTTTTTCACTTGTGAAACAAATTGCTGACCATAGCCTTGGTGAGTCTCGCCTCTGAAGAATTTACTGCCTTGAGGATGAGCAATGCCTTCGTTGAAAAAGCTGAAACCTTCGATCGTTTCAATCAAAGTTCCATAATCTTTTTTACTCTTGTATCCGCTTTGCTCCACAGCTTCTTTGATGGCAAAAAGCGTTTCCCAGCAACCAAACATGTGTGAATAAGTCGAAACATCCTTCGGATCAGATTTGCTTGCTCCTGAGTCATTTACCCCAACTGCATTACGGTAAAAACGTGAACCCATGGTATCATAGCCGTCTGCATAACGAGGCATCGCTTCCCAGAAGTAAGAACCATCAAGAAAACCCAGTCCTGGGCTGTTAATATTGACACCTTCCAAGGAGTCGATAAAACCGAATAGTTTCGGATGACTTGAACCGAAGTGCTCACCCATTTCCCGCACGAAAGTTAAAACTCCCGGCCCGACCATGACATGATAAATTACATCGGTATTTTGGGGAATTTTAATGAAATAACGGGTAAAAGACTTTTCTGTCATAGGAATGGGGATTTTAGCGACAATTTTTCCACCACTCTTTGTAGCGGCCGCACTTGCATAATCCCGATGATCGTATCCGAAAGCATAGTCTGGATAAATGATAGTCACATTTTTGCCAAGATTGCCAAAAATCCAACTGGAAACAGCCGTAATTTGTGAGCGAACGTCTGTAATACAAGGTTGGAAAACATAACGATTCAATTTCCCACTCGCCACATGATAGCCTTCGCTGACGACGAAATAAGGAATTTTCAGTTCACCGGCACGGGGAGCTGAACCCATCACTACATGTGAAAAAAGTGTTCCGTACACAAAATCAACTTTATGCTGCGTCGCCAGTTTTTCCACAACATCCGCACCACGTTTGGGATCTGTCCCGTCATCCTCAGTTATGATTTCAACTGGACGGCCAGCTATTCCACCGATACTGTTTATGTATTTTGCCGCAGCATTTGTAGTACGTTCATACCACTTTCCATAAACAGTTCCAATGCCGGTACGGTGTGCTTGAAATCCGATGCGAATCGGCTCGTCGCTTCCTGCTCCAAAAGCAGTTTTAGCAACGGGGTCAACCAATTGACTACCCACAATGCCTGCCCCTGCCAACACAGCACTCGTCCCCAACAAAGAGCGGCGAGTTACATCCAACACATTTTTTTCTTTTTTATGATCCATGTTCTTCTCCTCCATTAAGATTAATAAAAGTTTATCTGAAAGTGGAATATATTATGGCCATTTGATGAGGTCAAGTTAATAATCTTCGATTATGGAAACAATATTTAACCAAGTTGATATTACCAAAACCAATTTTGCCCTTAGCAATAAATTTAAATTCATGGATAACAAACAATCATTCATTCCTGTAACAGCATTAGACTTTCCACTTTTAACTTGATTCCCTCTCCCAAAATCAATTAGGATTTCGCCTGATCAAACAAAAAACAGGTTCAAATATTTAAAGCAAAAATGAGGTAATGAAATATGTCAGCAGATACAATTCATCAGCAAATTGCTGAGGCCATTCCGCTCAGCAAAACAGAACTTGATTTGAGGACAAACGGGCAGGGATTCGGTCTGATCATTGTCGATGAAGTCAACGGCTTTGCCACGGTAGGTGCAGGCAATCTTGCTCCTCAAACTCCAAATGAACAAGTTTCTACAATGGTTTCCGAAACTAATCGTTTAGCCCATTCTTTCATTGAACAAGGTATGCCGGTACTGGCATTTCTGGATACACACGAATCCGGCAAGCCAGAGCCACCTTACCCACCTCACTGCGAACGTGGAACTGGTGAAGAGGAGTTAGTTCCTGAATTGAAATGGATTGAAAAAGAACCGCTTGCTACATTAGTACGCAAAGACTGTATAAACGGTTTTATTGGATCTTTTCAGCCTGATGGATCAAATTCAATCATTGACTGGGTAAAGGAGAACCGTGTTAAGAATGTCCTGGTAGTAGGAATTTGCACAGATATTTGTGTCATGGATTTTGTGCTGACCATGCTCTCAGCTAGAAATCACGGCATGCTTCAAGGTTTGAATGAAGTAGTAGTTTATGACAAGGGTTGCTCTACTTATGACCTACCCAGAGATGTAGTTAAAGAAATCGGACTGCCGCCAAGCACCAGCCATCCACAAGACCTTACACACTACATGGGTCTTTATTTTATGGCCTCACGTGGTGCTCAACTAGTAAATAGTGCCAAAGTTTGAAATGTTTTTTTAATCGATTTTTGTAAAGTAATTGACAAATTTTCGAAAGGTCATCCCTAATGAAAACTTGCTCGACCACCCTTTATAACTGAAATACTGCCAACACTAGCCTCAAAAATTATGTCAGTAGAATTCCAATCTGCTGTCACCTCAATAAAATCTCCAGGTAATACCGGACTTGAGAGGCGAGCATCAAGTTTTTTGAGATCTGTAGGAAGGGCTCCTACTGCTTCAGCAATCACCCTAGCAACAATTCCCAATGTGCAAAGTCCATGGAGAATCGGTCGATCAAAATTGTTTGCTAGGGCAACAACTGGATCAATATGAATCGGATGCAAATCCCCAGTCAATCGATAAAGTGCTGCTTGTTCAGGAGTAGTCGCGAAACCTCCAGACCATGAACTTCTGGTTTTCTCTTCTTCTACCGCATAAACAACGCCACGTTCTCCGCCCCAACCACCTAGACCTGGGAGGAAAATTCCATACGAAGCCCTGAAATATTCACACTCTGCTGCAATCTCAATCAACGCTGCTTTGCCCTTGTCCCAAACTTCTATTATTTTCCCAGTGGTCTCAACATCTCCATATTTTGGAAGTGCTTGATGCATTTCCAAAGATTGTGAGGCGTGCAACGAATAATTACGATCATAAGCACCAAGCTCCCCTGCAGATTCCACTGCCCAAAGTCCGAGCGCACAAGCAAAAGTAGGTAAAACCCTCAAATCCCTCTCATAGATCAAACTCGTTTCCGAACTTGTAGCTCCGACAGCCAATGCGTACAGAATTGCGTCTCGTTCCTCGTAATGGACTATCCGTTTTCCAAGTTCGTAACCTTGCAGCTCAGTAAGTTTCATTATGTGCGAAAGTCCTTCTTAGCTAATATCCAGTCGTTTTTTGGCTTGAGTTACTGCGTTTTTTCGTTCCTGAGAACTCAGGATTTCATTTCGTATTTCTTTCCAATGTGAAAGGTTACTTTCCCCTTGTTCTAAAGCAAGAATCAGTGATTTGGTAGAGGACACCGCATTTGGAGCATCCACCATTTTCCGAACAAGCTCCAAAGCCTTTTCATGTGCAGAACCTTCCGGAACGACCCAGCCCAACATTCCTGATTGCAAAGCTGTTTGCGCATTCCAACGTTCACCGAGAAGCAACAACCGAGTGAGCGATGAGGAACCTAAACGAGCATGAAGTCGTACCACCGAATCCGGATTGTAGAGTAAACCAAGACGAATGGCAGGGATTTCAAAATATGCGTTCTCTGATGCAACCAATACGTCACATCCCAACGAAACTGAAACCGCTCCCCCAACACAAGGGCCTTCAATGGCCGCGAGACACGGAACGGGTAACTCCTGTAACAATTTGCAAACTCGTACGATACGGTCGTCAATCTCCTGATCAGCCAGAGTTCCTGTAACATCGGAGAGATCCGCCCCAACGCTGAAACTTCCATCCGCTCCTTGCAAAATCATCGACCGCAAATTTTGCTCGTTCTGCAAGAGTTCAAGGTTTTTTTCCAGTTCCTTGAGCAAGTCCAAGGAAAATGCATTTTTTTTGCTGGGATTATTGAGGGTGATAGTGCAAACCCCATCCTGCATATACTTTAGGATTAAATTCTTCATCCCTTACTCCTCACTTTTCTGAGTCCACTTCTGGCGAACTAGTCTATCATCAAAGGCTAAAGCCTCCTCCAAATCTTCGCAAAGGTTGAGTAGCAATTCCTCAGCATTCCAACGTCCAACCAACTGCAACCCGACAGGCAAGCACTCAGATATTCCACACGGAATTGAGACTGCCGGATTCCCGGAAACATTGAAAGGAGCCGTAAAAGGGAAAGCGCCCCAAAGCCATTTCACTTGTTGTCCGTCAATTTTCAGAGGTCGTTGCCCAATTGGAAAAGCAGTAGTAGCCGTTACCGGAGCGACAATCACATCGAAATTGTTAAAGAATTCCTGAAACTTTTGACGATATTCACGATGGGCTTTCCTTGCGTTTTCCACATTTTCCGCTGTAATTTTATGACCAGCTTCCAGCGATTTGAGCTCGTAGTCAGTCAATAGTTGCGGAGCTTTTTTAAGTAAATAGCCGCGCTCTCGGTACTCCTCTGATAATACGAGCGTATCAAATGCCTTGTTCCAGCCTTCAAGTGGAATTTCAATTTCATTAATTTCATGCCCAAGTAATGCCATTTTTTCCACGGCTTCTTCAACCAGTTTTGCAACTTGAGGGTCAACTGGATTTTTTCCAGGTAGTGGACACCAAGCCACTCGTAACCTCTTGTCATTTAGTGATTGGTGAGAATACCTACAATCGGTCAACACTTCAAGAATAATTCGTGCGTCACCAACACAACGAGTTAGTGGCCCTGGTGCAATAAAATCCGACATGGCCTTCAAGCCCTTTTTATATCGGCAGAGTCCATAAGTAGGCTTGAAGCCAAACAAGCCGGTGAACGAGGCAGGAATCCGGATCGATCCCCCACCGTCTGCACCAATTGCTGCCGTCGCCAACCCCGCCGCAACTGAAGCCGCCGCACCGCCACTAGAGCCCCCGGGCGTGCGGGAAATGTCCCAAGGATTTCGAGCATCATCGGCCAATCGATTCTCCGTGGTAGCAGATTGTGCGAATTCAGGAGTGTTCGTTTTACCAGTAAACACCGCTCCGGATGCCCGTAAACATCTCACCAAATCGTGATCTTTCGCTGTATGGTTTTCCCGAAAAAACGCTGAACCGTAAGTGGTAACAGAACCAGCCAGTTCAAACGTGTCTTTTATCGAAATTGGTATTCCACACAGTAATGGAATTACAGTAGTTGGATTCCGGAATATTTTTTCCGCTTCTTTCGCCTGTTGGATTGCCACTTCATCCAAACGCTCAAGATAGGCATTCAGCGATGGATTGAAAGCATCTGTTCGATTCATGAATTCTTCCAAAACCTCTACAGGCGATATATCTCCGCTGCGATAAGCCTTATTCAAGCGGGTAATGGACCAGAATAACGGGCTTGCGTTTTCGACAGAAAAAAAAGCTTTCGTTTTCTCAGGCATGGGGACTGACTCCACCACTGACGGGGAATACCTCACCGGTAATGTATCCAGCCTTGTCGCTGATGAGATAAGAAACCATGTCCGCCACATCTTGCGGTTTTCCAACTCGACCCACAAGTGAACGGTTTTCTGCATAACCTTCAAAGAATTCATCTGGGTAAATTCGACGCAGAAAATCGTTGTAAATAAGTCCGGGAGAAACGGCATTCACCCGAATTCCATGCTTTCCATTTTCCGCTGCCGCAACACGAGTCAAAGCCAGAATTCCAGCTTTTGCAGCAGAATAAGCGGCTCCGTGTTCGGTTGAGGTTTCCCATGCTGCGATTGAGGAGATGTTGACGACAATTCCGGAACCTTGTTCAATCATCTCAGGAAGTACGTGTCTCATACAATTGAAAGTGCCGTTGAGATCCACATCTAAACATTGCAACCATGTCTCCCGAGACATTTCTGCAACTGGCTCAAGCTTGTTCCAACCTGCATTATTGATCAGTACATCAATCTGTCCATATTCTTTAACGATCTCATGAACAACGATTTCTACTGCTTCAAAATCCGTCACATCCAAAAGTTTTGACAAAAATTTGCGACCATATTTCTCTGATAGTTCTGAGGCCAGCTCACCACAACGACGCCCGTGTGCATCGGTAATCACAACCTCTAAATCGTCTTCCGCAAGTTGTCTAGCAATGGCTGCTCCAATTCCAGCACCTGCAGCTGCAGTTACAAGTGCTACCTTTCGTTCAGTCATGTTCCCTTTTTTCCAATTTTATTTCTGTGAACTAATAGTTGAGGCAATTTATTTTTCTCTCAGGGCAGGTATTACTTTAGTTCCCAATTCTTCTAATCTTCGGAACCTCCCCCCTGAAAGCAGTGCGAAGGTAATACGATCAAAATCAAGTTTTGCGACTTCCCTTAGCTTAGCAATACATTTTTCAAAATTCCCAGAAATAGTCACCGACTCAACAAATTCCTGACTGACTATCTGTTTGTGTTCCGCTCGCAGGGAAAGGTGCTCTTCATAATGATATGCTTTTTCAGCACGTGTGAATTCTCCACGAAATCTTTCCCAAGCTGGTGGAACCTTTTTCCAAACAGCGAATGTAGCAGCCTGACTTGTTGCCCAAGCACGCACGTCATTGAGTGCTTTTTCCTCTTCATCGTTGATGCTCATTGTAACGACTATATCAATAATAAGGTCACTTCGCTGTCGCCCAGCCTTTTCAAGTCCTTCATAAATGTATTCCAGTTGCCAGTTACAAAATTCTGGATCTGCTCCTCCCATCACTATTGCCCCATCACATATTTCGCCAGATAGTCTTAGCATTCCAGGCTGAGAAACGGCAAGGTAAATTGGAACTTGCCTCCTTGCTGTGGCCAAACGCACTTTCGTTCCATAAAGTTCTACTTCTTCTCCTGAAAAAAGCTGGCGAAATTCGTTGATGCCTTGACGCATTGTACCGAGTCTATCTGGCATTTTCCCAATTGAATGAAGTGCTACCCAGCCAGCTCCAATTCCAAGCATGGCACGGTCTTTAGAAAGATCATCAAGTGAGGTGGTTGCATTTGCAGTGACCGTGGGATGTCGTGTTTGAAGGTTCGTGACTGCTGATCCGATGTGTATTTTCTCAGTCGCCATCGCTGAAACGTTCATTGCAGCATAAACATCCTTCATGCCCAATTGATGATCTATAAACCAAAGAGCTTCAAAGCCGTTTACCTCAACTTTCTTAGCGATTTCTGCTACTTGATCAAAAGTTTCTCGCGGACTAACTCCGCGAGAAATTCCAAATCTGTTAACCATTAGTTTCTCCTTTGTAATGATTTGTGGATTGTGTTTGAATAATTTTCTAGTTGATCAACACTCATCAAATGACCAGCATCATTAACTTCCTGATAAGTGCCGTTCGATAATTTATTAAGCATAATATCAGCTGCCTTTCTGGGGCAAAATATATCTCCCGAACCACCTATCACACTAACAGGACATTGAATATTGGATAATAACGGGGTGAGCGGATTTTCATGCAAACCAATCATCGCCCGTGCTGCATTCACATATCCACCACCATTGCCAACTGCTTCCAGCCGTCGAGCTGTGAGAGCTTCCAAATCAACTCCTGAAGTCACAATTTGTAATGCGGTGTCTTTTTTAAGTACTGGAGCGAATGCTGAAAAATTTTCTTCAATCATCCGGATTCGATCTGAAAAAAATCCGACTGCCTGCCGCCCCACGACTGCCGAAGTCCCAGCGACAATTGCGGCAGAAACCAATTCCGGACGCTTTGCCGCCGCCCAAAGAACTAAAGTTCCTCCCAGAGAATAACCGACACATTGAGCCCGACCGCAAACTTTTTCCAAAAAAGTAACCAAGTCGTCTCCCAATTGTTCTATCGTTCCTTTGCCTATTCCTAGTGTTGTTTCTCCGTGTCCACGTAAATCGTAAGCATATGTCCGGAAATTTCCGATTCTTTTCTGAATTTCACACCAGCTTTCCTTCCCCTCTGCTAGTCCGTGAACAAAGACTACGGGCATTCCCTCGCCTTGGGCTGTGTAAGAGACTTCAATGTCACCAAGTAGGGCTTTCATGCATCTCCGTTTTTTGTTACGGTTGAATTTATGATTTGCTCTCGTAAAACGGCTTTGCGAATTTTTCCTGCTGGAGTTGAAGGGAATTTTTCCACAATCCTGAGTAATTCCGGACAATGATATTTAGGGAGTCCTTTTTCTCTCAAAAAAGCATTGAGATTCTTCAGTGTGGGAATTTCACCTTCAGGAATGATTACGGCACAAAGAAGTTCGCCCATCCGTTCTTCAGGATAACCGACGACTGCCGCACCTGAAACATTGGGATGACTCGACAACGCGTCTTCAATCGGTACCGGAGAAATATTGACTCCACCCCTGATAATCAAGTCTTTGAGACGCCCAGTAATGCGGAGGTATCCAGCTTCATCCAGCGTGGCGAGATCACCAGTCCGGAAAAAACCGTTTTTTATCAACAATGAATTGTAGAGATCTTCCTGCCCGTAATATCCGATGAAAACACCTGGACCACGCATCACCAATTCTCCGACTTCACCATTGGCAAGCTGTTCTTCCTCCGGATTGATAATCAACATTTCCAGTCCGGGCAACCCAACCCCGGCAGTGGTGATGATTTTTTCGGCGGGTGTATTACTTAAAGAAGTAGTTAATCCTCCTTCGGTCATGCCCCAAAGAAGAGTGACAAAAGTCTTAGGAAATTGCTTTTTGGCTTGTTCCATCAACGCCGTAGGAACTTGCGCTCCTCCACAAAGAAACCAGCGCATTGAGGATAATTTCGGTTGTTCATCCTTCCAGTCCGCCTCAACCAAATCCTTGAGAAACGGTGTCGCCGCCGCTGTAAAAACACAATCATGTTCCTTAATTATCTTCAAAGCTTCTTCCGGATTCCACACATCCTGAAGCACGAGCGGCGCACCGTTGTATAGCGAAAGCCGTGCTCCATGAATCGTTCCGACGCTGTGTCCCAACGGCGAGGCCATGAAAATCGGGTCGTGTGCTCCCAGCGAAAAACGCTCGCTGAATGTGAGGTTCAATGCGGCCAATGTGTCGGCACTGTGCATGACGGCTTTCGCTCGCCCAGTGGTGCTGGAGGTGAACATGATGTGATCAAGTCCGAAAACATCCGGTGCGGATGGTATAGGTTTGTCCTCAATTTTCTCCCAACTATGGGCATTTTCATCCACGAACAAAATATCAATACGATGCTTACAAAGTTCAGCAGCGGCAAAAGCGATTTCCCTTGTTGATGTTGAGCTATGCAGTTTCGTTGTAATGATAGCACGTGTTCCTGTAAGTTCGGCAACATAGCGGAGATTGTCCGTATCAATACGTATAGGTAAGTTTGCAGGAATTCCACCCATCCGCAAAATTCCCAACAGTGCAACCTGCCATTCCACCCAATTCGGTAGAAAAACAATCACCACCTCCCCTTTGCAAACACCTTGATTTACAAGTACGTCGGCCAAGTTTCCGGAAGCGACCCATAGTTCGCTATGCGTTAATCTCCGTCCCCGGTTGTCTACAACGGCCAAATTCTCTCCACGACTGGAAACGATTGTTTCATAACGGTCATGCAACTGTTCCCCACTCCACCAACCTTGTCGGCGATACTCCTGTTCTCGCGACAATAAATCGTCAGGATAATCCTTGCAGTTCTTTTTGCTCATTGTGTTTCTTTGTGGCTTACTAGCAGGATACATTGGGGAATACGAAGTTCTCATAGTACAAGAAATTCTTGAATAATCAAGAGTGATGTCACTTTTTTTATTGCATGATTTTGGTTTTTTTATTATGCTTTGAATTGAGATTGAACGTTCCCTTAAATGACTCCTGATTTATAGCAAACAGTGCAAGCATCATCAAGAAAAGAGAACCAATCGATTTTTCCTCAAATCACCATTTCTCCTCAAACTATAAAGGGACAACGGACCCGCAGCAATATTCTCAACTGCGCCCGCAAAATTTTCGGGCGGGTGGGGTATGTCACTCTAAGGATGTCGGACGTGGCGAAAGAGTCTGGAGTTTCGATGGGAGCGCTTTATCGTTATTTCAAGAACAAGGACGATCTCTTTATCAACTTGATCGGAAACATACACGAGAAAATGTATCTAGCCAGCCACGCTCAGGGATATGATTTTGCTACTGTCCCTTTCCAAGCGCTATTGGCGGCAAACCGGGGTTACCTGGCACACTATCATGAAAACCGCGACGTGATTCGGGCTTTGATTGAAGCGGGAACGGTTGATACTCGTTTTCGGGATGTGTGGTGGCAAATGCGAACAAGGCATGTGGATCGATTCGTTTTCGCCCTGAAAACTTCACACGGCATTGAATCGGTGGATGGTGTGCCAGCACGCACGGTCGTCGAGTCGATGGCTTCGCTGGTGGAGCAGTGCGCTTACACTTGGTTTGCGCAGGAAGCTTTGAATGCGGAAAAGATTACAGTGGAAACTGCCTCACAAGTGGTAACAAGAATTTGGTATCGTACATTCTTTGATTAAAAATCATCACAAATTACTTTTTCAGAAGAAAGTTGAAATGTCCGATGTGAAACAAACCATTGCCGTAATTGGAGGAACCGGAGGCTTGGGTTCGGCTTTGGCATTCCGATGGGGACAGGCTGGATATAAAATTATTATTGGCTCTCGCAATGCAGAAAAAGCTCTGCTTTCCGCCGCAAAACTCAACGAACGCTTGGGCAGAACATCTGCCTCTGGCTTGAGCAATCGGGATGCCGCAAACGCAGCGGGGATCATTGTGCTAACAGTCCCATTCTCAAACCACAAGGCGATTGTCGAGGAAATTATGGAAGCGGCTCAAGGTAAAATTGTGGTGGATACGACGGTTCCACTTGTGCCTCCGAAGGTGAGTCGAGTACAACTTCCGGAAGGTGGATCTGTCGCTAAACTAGCGCAAGAGAGACTGGGGAAAAATGTGCGTCTGGTTTCCGCTTTCCAAACCGTGGCGGCGGCATCTTTAGCAGAGAACAAACCTCTTGAGGGCGATGTACTGGTTTGTGGTAACAACGTGGAAGCACGAACCAGTGTCATCTCTCTCGTAGAAGCAACAGGACTTAAAGGCTGGCACGCTGGCCCTATCGACAATTCTGTAGTAAGCGAATCTCTCACTCCCGTTCTCATTTTCCTCAACAAGCGTTATGAAATGGGCCACTCCGGCATCCGCATAGTCGGGAATTAACGCATGAACTTACCGGACAATCCCCAACCAGTTTCTCTGACACTGACCGCATTATCCGGAATCCCACTGGTGCGTCCAGGAGACGATCTTGTTGCACTCATCCTCCAGAGTTTGAAACAGACGAAAATGATTTTGATGGAAGGTGATATCCTCGTCATCGCTCAGAAAATCATTTCTAAATCAGAAGGACGTTATGTTCGGATTGCTGAGGTGACACCTTCGGAGCAAGCCTATTCATTGGCCGAGTCTACAGAAAAAGATCCACAAATAGTGGAACTGATTACGTTAGAATCCCGTGAAATCGTGCGGCATCGTACCGGAGTGATTGTGGCGGAAAATCGTCAAGGTGTGGTGTTAGCCAATGCTGGCATCGACCACTCGAATGTAGAAACAGACGGCAATGCAGAACAAGTTCTACTTTTGCCAGTTGATCCAGATGCATCGGCAGCAAACATTCGGAAAGAATTACATCAAAAAACCAAGGTGAATGTGGCAGTAATCATCAACGATAGTCTCGGACGCGCCTGGCGCAACGGAACAATAGGAACCGCACTAGGAGTTTCCGGATTACCCTCGCTATTAGATTTGCGAGGGCAGCCGGATCTTTTTGGCAAACCTTTAAGAGTGACTGAGGAAGCGATTGCCGATGAGTTTTCGTCGGCTGCATCACTCCTGCAAGGTCAGGCGGCAGAAGGAAGACCGATTGTTTTAATCCGTGGTTATTCTTTTTCCGCACCACCCACTTTGGCTTCATCATTGATTCGCCCCAAAGAAAAGGATTTGTTTCGATGAACCCTTCGGCACACTCCCCATCCATCCTCGCACTTTCCGGAGGAATAGGAGGAGCCAAGCTAGCGCTTGGGCTGACTCACGCAATGCCTCCGGAAAAGCTTATGATCATCGGAAATATCGGAGACGATTTTGTACATTTGGGCTTAAATATTTCACCGGATTTGGACACGTTGATGTACACACTTTCCGGAAAATCAGACTCGGATAAAGGATGGGGGTTGGCCAATGAATCATGGACTGTCATGCAAGCCTTGGAAAAAATGGGTGGCGAAACATGGTTTAAGTTGGGAGACATGGATTTAGCAACACATCTGGAGCGTACACACCGGCTCCGCGCAGGCGTCTCCCTCACTGAAATAACTTCCTATTTTTGTCAGCAATTTGGAATTGAGGCTAGGATTATTCCGGTAAGCAACGATCGGGTGCACACGATTGTCGAAACTCCCGACGGAGATATGACCTTCCAGGACTATTTTGTAAGAGAACGTTGCAAACCCACTGTCTCGGGATTAAGTTTTCAGGGAGCAGATAAAGCCTTGCCAAATCCGGAGCTTATAGAAACACTCCAAAACCAATCGCTGCAAGCAGTGGTGATTTGCCCATCAAATCCCTTCCTCAGCATTGACCCAATTCTTGCGGTGAGAGGAGTTCGCGAGGAGTTACGGGCCTGTTCTGCACCCGTGATTGCAGTTTCCCCGATTGTAGGTGGTAATGCTGTCAAAGGTCCGACTAAGAAAAATCTCCGGGAACTCGGACACCCAGTTTCTGCCACTGCCATCGCAAATTATTATCGTGACTTTATCGATGGATTTATCGTAGACATTCAAGACGAAGCTACCGCACCGGAAATTCAGAAACTGGACATTGCCGTAAAAGTCAGCAATACTATGATGACCGACCTCACCACAAAAATCGAACTCGCTCAAACAGTATTGAATTTTTCTTCTTGCTGCGGAAAATGTACAAAGCGTTTTAAGGAAAAAGATTCTCCATGTGGGCCGTAATCCCCGTCAAAAACCTGAATGAAGCGAAACACCGCTTGGAGTCAGTACTAAATCCTATTCAACGGCGAAATTTATTTGCTGCGATGTTAGAGGATGTTTTGGCTACGGTAATGGCTGTTCCGGAGTTTGAACAAGTTGCGGTGGCGACGATATGTCCGACGGCTGCTGAAATTGCTCGACGGTATGGTGCTTCAGTTTTGTCTACAGTTCAGGATGAAGGACAAACGAAGGCAGTGGCAAGAATAGCAGCTACTTTGGAAGAAAACGGAATAAAACACATGTTGATGCTTCCAGGAGATGTTCCACTTGTAACGGTAGAAGAAATTCAGACAGTTCTTGAGGTGCATGGAAATGCACCTACAATGACGATCGTACCGGCACGAGACGAGCAAGGTTCGAACTGTATTGCTCTCTCCCCACCGACAGCAGTCCCTTTACGTTTTGGTCCAAACAGCTACTTCCCTCATTTGGAAACAGCAAGGAAAATGGGGCTTACCTTGAACACCACTAAACTAGCCGGAATCGGTTTGGACATTGATACACAGGACGATTTGCAGGAGCTTTGTAAACAACCCTTTCAGACACGAGCACAAGAATACTTGCAGGAGCAAAAAATCATGTGACGACTGGTAAAATAATCAAACATTTAAATAAATTAGATAAGATAACAGGATGAACAGTATTATTGTTAGTGATCAATGGTTGTTAATTCAAACTTTATTAGCCATTCTATCCTTTAACTCTTTCAAAAAAACGACCGATATATGTTCGTACTAGAAACACTGAATGAATGAAACTCATGTGAATCAATTTCTAAAACGTCGGCCCACTGTTGTGGAAGCACTAGCCCTTGCCGAAGTCGCCGACACGCAAAAACTTTTTCATCTCGCTACCGAACTCCGGGATGAAGGACACAGCAATCTCATCTCGTATTCACGCAAAATTTTCATTCCACTGACCAAACTCTGTCGGGATTTTTGCCACTACTGCACATTCGCTGAAGCTCCAGAAAAACAGCATCGAAATTTCATGACTCCAGACGATGTTTTGGAACTAGTCAAACAAGGAGAAGCATCTGGATGCAAAGAAGCGTTGTTCACTTTGGGAGACAAGCCAGAACTTCGCTATCGTGTGGCACGGGAAGAACTGGCAAGTTTGGGACATAAAACCACGCTTTCTTACTTGGCCGAAATAGCGGAACTTGTCGTTTCAGAAAGCAAGCTATTGCCACACATAAACGCAGGAACGATGTCCGCGGAAGACCTAAGGAAATTACGGGAAGTTTCCGTTTCGCAGGGTTTGATGCTGGAAAGTTCTTCTAAACGGCTCTGCAAAAAAGGGGGACCACACCACGGTTCGCAGGACAAACTTCCGAAAATTCGTTTAGAAACCATCCGGCTTGCGGGAGTTGAAAAAATTCCGTTCACTTCAGGAATTTTGATTGGTATTGGAGAAACCCGCTTGGAGCGGATTGAGTCTTTGCTGGATTTGCGGAAATTAAACGAACAACACGGACACCTTCAGGAAATAATCATTCAGAATTTTCGAGCCAAAGCTGGAACACAAATGGCATATGCTCAGGAACCGAATCTTGATGAACTAGTGTGGACGATTGCGGTGGCAAGGATTATTTTTGGGCCGAAAATAAACCTTCAAGCTCCTCCTAATCTTAGTGCCGGAAACTTGACCGCATTAATCAATGCTGGAATCAATGACTGGGGCGGGGTATCTCCTGTGACTCCCGATCATGTGAATCCGGAAGCTCCGTGGCCGGAATTATTGGAACTGTCCAGGGCCACTTCCCAGTGTGTAGGGAGGTCAGGTGCCAGAAAATTTCTGACGGAACGGTTGGCGATTTATCCGGATTATGCGGTTAAAGGCGATACGTGGTTGGACGAAACACTGCGAACGAAAGTTCTTCATTTGATAGACGGCGAAGGCTTTGCCCGTACCGATTCTTGGGCTCCAGGAAAAGGAATTTTACCCCCAGAAATTGTCAGGAATCCGTGGCGTATTCAAAAAGCATCAGTGAATACTAAAATTGAGGAAATTCGTGCAAATGTCTCAACTGACGTGGAGTGGTCCGAGCAGGAAATTGAACAACTTCTTTGTTCAAGAGGAGATGATTTTGAAAAAGTTTGCATTGCCGCTAACGATCTTCGCAAACAGACCAATGGAGAAGTTGTCACCTACGCCGTTAATCGAAATATCAACTACACAAACATCTGCACTTTTCGCTGTGGATTTTGCGCTTTTTCCAAAGGAAAAATGTCAGAAAATTTGCGTGGTAAACCTTATGATTTAAAATTGGAGGAAATCGTGCGGCGCACAAAAGAAGCTTGGAAGCGTGGAGCAACAGAGGTTTGCTTGCAAGGCGGAATTCATCCCAATTACACAGGCAAAACGTACCTCGACATCTGTAAGGCGATCAAAGCAAGCGTTCCCGAGATGCACATCCACGCCTTTTCTCCATTAGAAGTTTGGCAAGGAGCAAAGACACTTGGCCTAACTGTTAAGGAGTTTTTATTACTGTTGCGTGATGCCGGGCTAGATACATTGCCTGGAACCGCCGCAGAGGTTTTGGATGACGAGGTCCGAGCAATTATTTGCCCGGACAAACTGAGCACCGAGCAGTGGCTTTCCGTCATGCAAGATGCCCACGAAGTAGGTTTCCGTACCACCGCCACTTTGATGTACGGGCATGTTGAAAGGCCTCGGCATGTGGCACGGCATTTTCTACGTCTGCGCGAACTCCAGGGACAAACATGCGGGTTCACTGAATTTGTTCCTTTACCTTTCGTTCACATGGAAACCCCACTTTTTCTCAAAGGCAAAGCTCGAAAAGGCCCAACCTTCCGGGAATCGGTTTTAGTGCACGCGGTTGCTCGTTTGGTTTTGCATCCATGCTTCACCAACATCCAAACTTCGTGGGTCAAAATGGGTCCAGAAGGAGTGAAAGCCTGTCTCAATGCAGGAGTCAACGATTTGGGAGGAACTCTGATGGACGAAAGCATCACCCGTGCAGCCGGAGCCATTCACGGACAAGAAATGCCTCCGGAACGGATGGTGGCATTAATCAAAAGCGTCAACCGCATTCCACAACAGCGAACCACACTTTATACAACTCCATTGGAGAAAAAATCCATAAAATCCTACGGCATTTTAGGCGTTCAACAAGACCGTTTAGTTCAAGCTATCTAAGCTCACATTTAAACGATTTTTTTGAAAAGATGTCTACATCCGCACCCGCTCACTCTTTGGATCGTAAAATGCCTGTAAGGAAGCACGTGCAGGATGTCGTTCTCCAGCGACTTCTATTTCAAAAACACTCGAATGAAGTAAATCCCTTGTCACTCCGTCCTCATAGCTAACATAACCCATACCAAGACTCGTTCCGAGTGTGTGGCCGTACATTCCGGAAGTCAGATCACCAACTATTCTGCCGTCGCACCAAATCGGTTCATTATGATAAAGCAGCGGTTCTGGATCTTCCAATGCAAACTGTACCAAACGTTTTTTCAAAACTCCGTTTTTTACATCGGACAAACCCTCTTTTTGACGCAAAAGTGCTTCCCGTCCAATGAAACCTCCAGGTTTATCAAACTTGACGGCAAATCCTAGTCCGGCCTCCAAGGGCGTGTCTTCGTCTGATATATCGTGTCCCCAGTGCCGAAAAGCTTTTTCCAAACGCAAGGAATTGAGGGCGTGCATCCCTGCGAGTTGCATACCGTGGTCGGTTCCGGCTGCAAGGATTTTATCGTAAATGTCTTGAGCAAATTCGGTCGGAGTATAAATTTCCCAACCCAATTCTCCAACATAAGTCATACGCAAAGCCAAGGCTTTGCCATAGCCAATTTCGATGTCCTTTCCTGTGCCAAATGGAAACGCTTCATTAGATAAATCTGCCGGTGTAAGTTTGGCCAACAAATTCCGTGATTCCGGCCCCATCACGCTCAACACGGCATATCCGGAAGTCACGTCAGTGACGTTCACATGCGCCTCGTCTGGTATGTTTTTTAGCAGCCAAGCTAAATCGCGTATTTGACTCGCGCCCGCCGTTACAACCAAAAAAACATCTTTCTGCAAACGTGTTACCGTCAAGTCGGATTCGATGCCTCCTTGTTCGTTGAGCCATGTGGTATAAATCACTTTTCCGGAAGCTACATCGACATCATTAGCGCAAATTCGGTTCAACACTTTTTCCGCTTCCTGGCCCTGCACCATAAATTTTGCGAAGGACGACATATCAAACAGCGCCACTTTCTCCCGTGCCGCGTGATGTTCGATGGCAGAAGCATCGAACCAGTTTTGACGAGCATAGCTGTATTCGTAACGCGCTTTCATGCCCTCCGGAGCAAACCAGTTTGCGCGTTCCCATCCGCACATTTCACCAAAACACGCACCAGCTTTTTCCAGACGGTCATGCAGAACCGATTTTCGCACACCCCGGCTGCTTTCAGGTTGACGAAAAGGCCAGTGCATTGCGTAAAGCAAACCCAAAGTTTCTTCGGTACGTTCCTCCAAATAACACGCATTGGCTTGAAATGGATGAAAGCGACGGATGTCCACGTCCCACAAATCCAAAGGTGGAAAACCGTTGACAATCCACTCGGAAAGGACTTTGCCCGCACCTCCACCTGATTGAATGCCAATCGAGTTGAATCCCGCTGCAACATAGAAGTTTTTGAGTTCCGGAGCCTCACCCAAAATATACCGATCGTCCGGAGTAAAACTTTCTGGTCCGTTGAAAAAAGTATGGATTCCGGCATCTTCCAATTTTGGAATACGGTGAATGGCGTTGAGCATAGCTGGTTCAAAGTGATCCCAGTCTTCAGGAAATTGACCAAACGAAAAATCCTCTGGAATGGTGTTTAACGGACGTGGTTTAGACTTGGGTTCAAAACAACCAACCAGCATTTTACCTGCGTCTTCCTTGGCGTAAATCCAACTGCTTGGATCCCGCAAGACTGGAAGATTCGGTGGCAACCCGATGTCATCCGTTACAATATAAAAATGCTCTGCCGCATAAAGCGGTACTTGGACTCCTGCCATCAATCCGACTTGACGTCCCCAAAGTCCAGCACAGTTTACAACTATTTCTGCGAGAATGTCTCCCTGCTCGGTTTTCACTCCGGTAGCACATCCGTCCTTGATTTGGATTCCTGAAACTCTCACATTTTCAAGTATTTTCGCACCACGCATTTTCGCGCCTTTAGCCATGGCCTGGGTTACATCAATCGGATTTGTCTGACCATCTTTGGGCAAAAAAACGGCTCCCACAAGATCGTCGATATTCAGTAGCGGATACATTTCCAGGGCCTCACTCGGCGAAATCACCTCAACTTCCAAGCCAAAACATTTGGCCATCGAGGCACCGCGTTTAAGTTCCTCAAAACGCCCTGCATCCGGAGCGACACTAATGGAGCCGTTTTGCTTGAAACCGGTGGCCTGTCCCGTTTCTTCTTCTAAAGTTGCGTAAAGTTCGCTCGTGTATTGCGCCAGCATCGTCATATTTTTTGTGGCCCGTAATTGCCCGACGAGTCCAGCGGCATGCCAGGTTGTGCCGCTGGTAAGTTCCTTGCGCTCCAACAAAACCACGTCCGTCCAACCCAGTTTTGTCAAATGATAAGCCAAACTACAGCCTATCACTCCGCCACCGATGATGACTACTTGCGCTTGATTTGGTAATGGTTTCATAGAGTTGTCCAAGCAAATAAATTAGATTAATATTAGGTAAGAATATGAGCGAATGAATTAGTTTTACAACTTTGAGCGGGTATGGTCAACCATATATTTGATTGACCTAAAAGTATTTACACCGTACTAATTCTGTTTTGGTTCTGTGTTAATTCCGTCTTGTCGCTCTAAAAAAATCCTGCCATACTGAGCACCAATATAACTACCCAAATTTTAACTCCACTACAGCATCCCAAAGTACACTGTTCACCTCCATGTCCCAAGAAAAAACAGAGCAAATTGTCGTAATTGGTGCAACTGAACATAATCTGAAAAATGTCAGTCTCAAAATTCCTCGTGACACTCTTACTGTATTTACCGGAGTCAGCGGTTCTGGAAAATCATCTCTGGCATTTGATACAATATTCAAAGAGGGCCAACGCCGTTTTGTGGAATCACTTTCCGCGTATGCCCGTCAATTCCTGGGGCAAACTGACAAACCTAAAGTTGAACACGTTGAAGGACTGAGTCCGACAATTTCCGTAGATCAAAAAACGGTCAATCGTAATCCTCGCTCCACTGTCGGCACAATCACGGAAATTTACGATCACTACCGCCTCCTCTTTGCACGTTTGGGCAAACCACATTGTCCAGAATGTGGAACACGCATCACCTCTCAAACTCCAGAACAAATCACCGATTATGCATATGTGGACGCAATGAATGAAGCATGCCTTATCCTTGCGCCAATGGTGCAGGAGCGCAAAGGTGAATACCGCAAAGAACTCGAAGAATGGGAAGCAGAAGGCTACGTTCGAGCTAGAATTAACGGAGAGGTCCGCAGGCTTGATGAGGAAATCCGACTTGCCCGCTACGAAAAACATTCTATTGAACTGGTGGTGGATCGACTAAAAATAACTGCCAATGAAAAAAGCAGGTTCACTGAAGGTGTGGAAAAAGCACTTTTGCTTGGTAATGGTTTAGTTATTTTACATTACGGGAAAAAAAATGCTGACAATACCCCTGAAAATCCTCTTGAACAAAGTCAGCAAAAAGATCATTTATTCAGTCAGTTAATGGCTTGTCCAAGTTGCCAAATTGCATTACCGGAAATGGAGCCGCGCTTATTTTCTTTTAATGCCCCCCAAGGAGCGTGCACCATCTGCAACGGCATCGGTTACACAAGTACTTTTACTGAAGAAAAGCTTTGTGATCCTGAACGCTCCATTAGTGAAGGTGCAATCCAATGTTTTACTGAAAAGGGGAATTTACTCTACACCAAAATCGATCAGCGGCACGTTAACAGTTTGCTGAAAATATTTGAGATTAACGACAAGATTTTGTGGAAGGACTTATCCGTGGAGCAGCGTCAACTGATATTATACGGTAACACAAAAATGAAGCTCGGTGTCTCCAATATTTTTCGCTTTCCGGCGCAGTTTCTCAAGAAGTTGGAAAAACAGCAATGGGCCGGTTTTATTCCTATTTTGCAATTTGTCTATCGATTCGTCAAAGGGCCACTCGAAAAATTTCAGCATACTTCAGTCTGCCCAGAGTGCTCGGGTAAGCGCCTTAACAAAATGGCTCTTGCGGTGCGTCTGCACGGCCACAATATCAGTAGTCTCGCCGGCGAATCGATAGAAGCTTCAGTCAAATTTTTTGGGAATATCAAGCTCACTGAAACTGAGAAAAAAATCGGACGGGATATTTTCCGCGAAATTATGGATCGTCTCAATTTCCTTAATGATGTCGGCGTGGGCTACCTCACTCTTGAACGTTCTGCGGCAACTTTATCCGGAGGTGAAGGACAGCGCATTCGGCTTGCTTCACAGCTTGGATCGGGCTTGCAGGGCGTGCTTTATGTGCTCGATGAACCTTCAATCGGTTTACACCAGAGCGACAACAAAAAACTGATCCACACTTTAAAAAAATTGCGTGATCGCGGAAATTCTGTGCTGGTTGTTGAACATGACGAAGAAACCATCGCATCAGCAGATCATTTAGTGGACATAGGCCCCGTTGCCGGACAAGATGGCGGACACATCACAGCGCAAGGTTCACTATTAAATATAATCGAAGCGCCTGAATCCATCACCGGACAATTCCTTTTGGGAACAGAGGAAATCAAGATTCCAGAAACCCGTCGTCAACCAACCGGGGAAAAAATAACAATTTACGGTGCAAATTTCAATAATCTGCAAAATATAAACTGTGATATCCCACTTGGAATTTTTGTCGCTGTAGCAGGAGTGTCTGGTTCAGGGAAATCATCCTTGATCGACGGCATTCTGAAAAAAGCTTTGATGCGTCACTTAAACCCCAATAGCAAAGATAAGCCTGGCCCTCACATAAAAATTTCCGGACACGAAAATGTGGATCGAGTGATTAAAATTGATCAAGCACCAATTGGCCGGACGCCACGCAGCAATCCTGCTACTTACACCAAAGTACTTGATCCAATCCGAGATTTATTCGCCATGACGCCTGAAGCAAAAGCGAGAGGTTACAAAAAGGGTCGCTTTTCGTTCAATGTCAAAGGTGGGCGCTGTGAAGACTGTCAAGGAGCCGGTTTGAAAACAATAGAAATGCAGTTTCTGAGCGATGTACAAATTCCTTGTGATACTTGCCGTGGAAGACGCTTTAATACAGAAACTTTGCAAATATTCTATAAAAACCAAACGATACATGATGTGCTGGAAATGACGGTTAAAGAGGCCGAGAAATTCTTTTCTGCATTACCAAAAATTCACATAATTCTGCAAACACTGCTCGACGTTGGTCTCGGCTATGTAAAACTTGGTCAGCCATCTACAACTCTTTCTGGAGGAGAAGCTCAGCGTGTCAAACTCGCCTCTGAATTTAGGAAAAAAGCGACAGGAAATACATTTTACATCCTTGATGAACCAACGACTGGTTTGCATTTCAAGGACATTCGACTGTTGTTGGCATGCCTTAATCGTTTGGTTGATCAAGGTAACACTGTTTTAGTTATTGAGCACAATTTGGATGTGCTTAAGGTTGCTGATCATCTGATTGAGCTTGGACCTGGCGGAGGGAAATATGGAGGTGAAGTGGTTTGCAGGGGAACTCCTGAAAATTTATCTGATCGTGAAACACTGACTGGGAAGTTTTTGAAAACAGTTTTGGAAAAAGGCAAAACTGCACATAACGGCAATAGCACCAGGCATGAATTAGTTGAAGAAAATCCTGTTATTTTCAAAAAAAATGGAATCGCAGGTATTCCCGCTCGTGACATTATTATCAAGGGAGCGTCAAAAAATAATTTGCGAAACATTGACGTACGTATTCCGAATAATAAAATGACCGTCATTACGGGTGTTTCTGGTTCAGGAAAAACGAGTTTGGCTTTTGATACGATTTTTGCGGAAGGGCAGGCACGTTATCTGGAGTCACTTTCTACTTATGCTCGTCGCTTTTTGGGACGTATGGACAAGGCCCCAGTGGATTCGATTGATGGACTTTCTCCAGCAATTGCCATAAATCAGAAAGCCACTGGTCGCAATCCCCGCTCGACAGTGGCTACAACAACCGAAATCTATGATTATTTACGTTTACTATTCGCACGCATCGGCAAAGCTCATTGTCCAAAAACTGGAAAGCCCTTGATCGGTTACAGTCCAACCAGTGCCGCAGCCCATTGTGCTGAACATTACGCGGGCCAACGTCTTGAATTCCTTGCTCCACTATTTTTACCCGGGTCCAGTAAAATACTCTTGCTCGACCACCCAAAACACTTGCCGAATGTAATAGACTCATTGGAACAAGAAGGGTTTGTACGACTTTACGTAAATGGTAAACCCATCCGGCTGGATGAATGGGAGGAAATGTCCAGAAAAAATGAGTCCCAGGTTGATTTAAAATTAACTCGCAACACTTCTGTGGATCTGGGAATTGATCGTTTGCGTGTAAATCCCGATGAGCAAAAACGTTTGGCAGAAGGTATTGAAAGTGCTTTTCAACGTGGACATGGTTTGCTAAAAATTTGTTTAACAGATCACAATGGAAAAACTGTATATTTATCTGAAACTCCGGCACATGTGGACAGCGATTTTTTTCAGGTTGAAGAATTGACGCCACGCATGTTTTCTTTCAATTCACATGTAGGAGCATGTCCGACGTGCGATGGTTTGGGTGAGTTACCAAGTTTACATGATCCTCAATGTTTGGATTGTGGTGGTGAACGTTTGAAACCAGAATATCGTGCGGTGACGATAAATGATCGAAACATCAGCCAATTTTGCCGATTTACCATCCCAGAAGCTCGCAGTGAAATTGAAAGCTGGACGCTAACTGAAAATCAACGCACAGTTGCCGAACAAGCATTGGGAGAAATTTTAACACGACTTAAATTTTTGGAAAATGTTGGTCTCGATTATTTGACACTGGATCAAAAAGCTTCCACACTCTCAGGAGGCGAAGCTCAGCGCATCCGGCTTGCCTCGCAAATTGGTTCTGGACTTGTGGGCGTGATGTACATTTTAGATGAACCGACCATTGGATTGCATCCTCGTGATACCGAGCGGCTCATCAGAACTCTCAAGCAATTGAGGGATCGTGGTAACAGCGTTATTTTGGTTGAACACGACCTTGATACAATCCGACAAGCTGACCACCTTATCGATATTGGACCAGGAGCAGGGCATTATGGAGGAAACATTTCCGCATGCGGAAGTCCACAGGAAATCTCTATAAAAAACGAAACTCTCACTGCCCAATACCTTAATGGATACAAAACGATTCCAATTCCTGAAAGATGCCGTCCAATGAATCCGGAGTACTTACTTTCTGTTTCTGGAGCGACCGCAAATAATTTAAAAAAACTGGATGTCAGCTTTCCACTGGGAATTTTTACCGTGGTTACTGGCGTTTCTGGTTCAGGAAAATCGTCGTTGGTTGTCGATGTTTTACAAAAGAGGCTGGAAAAGGAATTAAACGGAAAACAGACCAATCCAGGAGCGCACAAAAACATTTCCGGAATTGATCAACTTGAGTCAGTAATTGTGATTAATCAGGAAGCTATTGGCCGTACTCCGCGTTCAAATCCCGCAACTTATTCCAAAGTTCTAGAACCGATCCGCAACTTGTTTGCTTCAATGCCGGAAGCTAAACAACGCGGATTTTCCAAACGTCGCTTTTCATTTAACGCAAAAGAAGGGAGGTGTCTGAATTGCGACGGACAAGGGTTTCATTTAATTGAAATGCACTTTTTGTCAGATGTTTGGGTCAAGTGCGATCAGTGCAAAGGGAAACGCTACAATAGGGAAACCTTGGTAATCAAATATAAAGGCCACACAATTGCGGATGTGCTTGAAATGGAAATAAGCAAAGCAGTTGAAGTTTTTGTGGCACAGCCGCGTATCAAGCGTATCCTCAAAACTATGGAAGAAGTTGGTATGGGTTACATGAAATTAGGACAAGCCGGAAATACACTTTCCGGAGGAGAAGCCCAACGCTTGAAATTATCAGCAGAACTTGCCCGGCGTTCCCATGGTGCAACTCTCTACATTTTGGACGAGCCAACTACTGGTCTGCACATCGACGACGTGGCAAGATTGCTCAAAGTTTTACACCGCTTGGTGGATGAAGGTCATTCCGTGCTGGTCATTGAACATAATTTGGAGGTAATCAAAACTGCCGATTGGCTGATTGATCTTGGGCCTGAAGGCGGGGACAAAGGCGGTCGAGTTGTGTACGAGGGCATTCCTGAAAAATGCAGCAAACATCCAACAAGTTATACAGGAAAGTTTTTGGAGTCATCATTTTAACTAGATCCACAAATCAGAATTGTTAAATAATTCAACTGATCGAAATTATTCAATATTATTTAATTCCAAATCTTTTATATTTTATTCCTTTGCTGCGATTGCACAGATTTCAATCTTCCAATCTGGCTGAGCAAGACCAGCAACAAAAACTAATGCTACAGCTGGCCTCGGTCCTCCTTCGCCAGTTCCAAACACCCTTGCACGCCCAGCTCGGTATCCAGGGAGATCATCCTTGCTGATCATGTATGTCCGAGTCTCTACAAGATCTTCTAAGTCCATGCCCTTTTCTCTAAGAACACTCTGAATGTTTTGGAACGCTTGCGCAGTCTGTTCTTCCATGTCTTCCGGTACCGTACCATCTGGTCTTACACCTACCTGTCCAGCTACATATATGGTCCTTGCGCCTGTTGGCACCTCTACACCCTGACTATAAGGAGAAAACGGCGGTGCGATAGAATCTGGATTATAGCGATTAATCATGCCTCCCCCATAAGATCACGACGCCTTTGCTCTATCTTTGTCCGCAGCGGGGGGAAAACTTCATTAGGGTCAATTGCAACTGATAGCAATACGGGATTAGATGAGTTTATAGCCCATGCAATCGACTGATCTAAGTCTTTATCATTTTTGACCTTTCGAGATTCAATATCCAAAGCATCTGCAAATTTTGCAAAATCTATTTTGGCAAGACGAGTAAAATGATCCTTTCCATACATCTCCTCGGCTTGGTGGCGAAGAATTCCAAGAGCTCCATCAACAAAAACAATCCCAACAACTGGCAACCCTTTTTCCTTGGCAACACTCAGTTCACCAAATGTATGAACGAAACCACCATCACCAGAAATCGAAATTATTTTTGTCCCCGGAAGAGCAATCGATGCTCCAATGGCAGCTGGTAGACTAAACCCCATTGCATCGAATTCACAAGATTGGAGGAGACCTTCGGGACGAGTTACATTGAGCTGATCGCAAACCCATAATCTATGGTTACCTATGTCGGCTGAAACTATTGCATCATCTGGTAAATATGAATTCAGGACCTGAATGAATGTTGCAGCGCTAATACCTCTAACCGGATCATTCTGAGGTTGGATTTTCTTCGGCCGGCGATGAAACCAAGAATTTCGTTTCTCTAAATTCGCTGACAATTTGTTGAGAACAGCACCAACATCAAATGCAATTCCTTGATCCAATTTGTATACCCTATTGAGCTGAGACGCATCAACGTCAACCTGAAGTATCAGCGCATCTTTTTCAAAGATTTCTGATCTCCAACCAAAAGTGGTTTGCTCTCCAAGAGCACATCCTAATACTAGGATTAGATCCGCCTCACTGATTGACTCTCGAGCCGTTTCTGTTCCATAGAATCCAAGCATTCCCACACTCTGAGGATGGGAAGTCGGCAAACTCCCTATTCCTGATCTACTCGTAGCAACTGGTGCTCCTAATTTTTCAGCTACTTCTTGCAAAACTTTACTTGCACCAGCACGCATGACTCCGTGTCCTGATAAAATGGCAGGTCGCTGGCAACTACTCAGTTTTTCTAACAGCTTGTTGATATCACTCTCAGCCGGTTCTCCTGGTTTTAGCTGATCAAATGGAATTATTTTTTTATAAATGCTTCTTTCAGCCTGAAGATTCTGCGGTAATGCAATGTGTACCGGACCCGGGCGACCTGAGAGGGCAAGTTGTATACTGGTTGCGAGGAGGTTAGGAATTTCATCCAGTGAAGCAGCCTGTATCGAACGCTTACAAAAAGGCTCAAATAACACAACATTATCACAATACTGTAATATATTGCGGTGCAAATATCTTTTATCCACCTGTGCTGTCAGTACAAGAAGTGGTATAGAGTCTGCTTGAGCATTCGCCACGGAGGTAACCAGATTAGTTGCACCGGGACCTGGAGCTCCGGAAAAAACTACACCCACTCGGCCAGTTACTAATGCATACCCTGACGCCATATATCCTGCACCCTGTTCATGTCGTGCAGTGACGATGGTAGTCTCTCCGAGGATTCCTATTTCGTTGTAGGTTGGCAGGAAATGACCTCCTGCTACAGTAAAGACCGTTTCAATTCCTACATCCCGAATTGCTTCTGCAATAATTTGGTTTCCCTTTATCATATTTTATTTTTGCAATCTCTTTCATTAACTTATTTCACATTAGTCCAGTATCTTAAACATTGGACAGAATGAAAATGAACATATAATTTAATATATTTATTGCAATTATTAATAATTATTTTCAACGCTTATATACATAATCTTACTTATTTTTCAAAAGTGCCCTTAAAACTATGCTTGCTATACATAGGCTGACACTTTGTAATCTTATTTTGTTGGAGTATAATTTGAAAAGATCTGTAACCTTTCATAAGGTCAAGACTCAGCACATGGCGTAATCTCATTAAACACTACTGATTTTCGCCACTCTCCGTGATCTTAAAGTGCATTGAGATCCATTTACGCGAACTTCCCCGTCAGTTATTACGAGAGCCACTCCAGGAAACTCGCCCGAAGCTAATGCGTCCATTGCTGATCGCTGAGGCGAGCCAAGTGCTGCATCAATGACGACTAAGTCTGCAGGGGCACCTTCTTTGATTACATGCCCCTCAAGATTGAACGCTCGTGCAGCATTTCCAGAAGCAATAGCCCAGGCAACTTCCGGAGCCAGTCCTGTCATGGAACAGATATCTCCGAGAGTTTTAATGATTCCTAGTGAAGTGACTCCATAACCAGTTGGAGTATCTGTACCGACGAGTAAACGGTCTAGGTCATTGCGATCCATTAATCGTTCCACAACACGCAGCATTGATCTAACCCCACCAGCCTGAACGACTTCTATGAAAGGCGGACCTTCTTTATGATCGCAAACAAGGTCAACATCTTCATCAGAAAGTGAAACAAAAGAATTTGCATGTGAGGCGATACTAGGGCGGACTGTCAAAACATCATCTGCTGAGAAGTATGGGTGTTTCTCTCCCCCTGCTCCACGATCCGAAGTTGCACCGCAATGCATATGTACAACCATACCTAGATCACGAGCGTAGGTGGATAACTCTCCGGCGCGTTTCGGATCTTTAAGCGAACCAATGCCAACCTCACCAATGATCCTGATACCGCCTTCAAAGGCTTGGTCTATATGTTTAATTTCAGTATCTAGCTCAAGAAGAAGTCCCCCGCCATGGACCTTTATACCAAGCGGGCCATAGTTCTTAAAAGAAGCATGCGCTGCCAACGCAATTGCTAAGGCAGAATCTGCACCAACTCTTCCAGGAACATGGACTTCACCAGCTGAAACTGCATGTGTCACCGCTCCATGTACCATCCGCTCTAAATAGCCAACAGATTGTTGCTTAGTACCATAATCACCTATGGTGGGATGAACATGTGTATCAACAAGACCCGGAGCGACAACCATGCCTTTGCAGTCAATGCTTAGATGCTGGCTTTTTGAAGGCTCTTTACCAATTGATACGATCCTGCCTTCATCAATAACAAGTGAATCTGCATTAATTTTAGGTGACTCAAACCTGCCTGAAAGCATGTCTCCTATGTTATAAAGTACAGTTTCCATATTCTTTTACAAACATAAATAAAAGGTTTATTGAAGATATTCGACATTTAATAAATTGATTGCAGAGCTATAAATTTGGCCTGATTTCATTTGCAAAAAGCTTTATTTGCAAAGGATCTTCGATAAGAGGATTTATTATCAGGTGCTCTATACCAGTTCCTTTAATAGAGCGAATACGTTCGATCATCTCTTCAATTGTCCCAAACAGATAGGCACTTTGAAGATCTTCATCCGACCGTTTCGTGTCCATCACGCCCCTATAAGCCTTCAATTGTTCCTCAATCACTATCTCCCGATTTGTAGATTCCACTATGTGGAGCCATTGAGCATGGGCTACAGTAAAATCCTTTGTGCTACGTTTTTGTTTGATTCTCTCTACAACTGCGTTTACGTCTCGCTTAACAATTTCTGGACTTGTTCCACTAGAACGGCATATCCACCCTTCATGACGAGCAATACGTTCCAAGACTGCTGGAACCATAATTGGCAGATCAGGATTATCAACAACATGAACTTGTGATCCTCCTCCAATCCAAATGGGGATTTGTTGCTCCGGCCGTGGGTAAATAGACACTCCTTCTAATGGATAATATTTTCCTTCATGATGAACCTCATCTTCGGACAACAATCTTCGGATAACTTTAAGTGCTTCATCTGTTCTTCGACCGCGTTCTCGTTTTGAAACACCAACAGATTGGAATTCATTCTCATCGTGACCTGTGCCGACACCAAGTATCAAACGACCTCCACCGGAGTAGTGTTCTATGCTAGCTACTTCTTTAGCAGTTAGAACTGGATGTCTCATTGGTGCACACAAAATTGCCGTACCCAAAATAATTCGTTCTGTCACAGCAGCTGCTGCAGCTAGCGTAATCAAAGGATCTTGCCAGGCAACCGAATATACATTTGGAGCTACGAGCAGGTGATCAATTACCCACAGTGATTTGAAATCATGCTCCTCCACAGATGTAAAATATTTAACTAATTCTCGCGACTCTGCAGATTTAGTCCATTTACGGGCGTAGGAAGGTACGCGCCAACCAATTTCCATAACTTGTAGGCTCCTGTTTATGTTTTAGTATGTTTAATAATTGCTTGGAAAGGCCTTAAGTGATTTATACTGAGAGCCTTGTAGTAGATGAACTGACATCATCAATAGTCTTGCCATAGAGCTTGACAAGTACAATTTTGTATACTAGCCCGTAAAGCCAATCAAGGCACAAGCCGAGTACAGTCAGAATCACGAAAGCAACAAACATCAATTCAGTATCCAGTGTTCCCTGAGAAACTATTATCAGTGCCCCCAGACCTTGATTCGCACCAACATATTCAGCAACGACTGCTCCGACTAGACTAAGCATCAACGCAACTCTAAAGCCACTAAATATGGCAGGAACTGCATGAGGGATACGAAGCTTTAATAGTGTGGTAATTCTTGATGCTCGGAGTGCACGAAAAAGTTCGAGTTGAGGCTGAGGTGTAGTCGTGAGCCCCATATACGTATTCTCAACCAAAGGGAAAAAAGCGATCAAAGCAGCAATAATAACTTTTGGCGCCATTCCAAAGCCAAACCAAATGACTAACATGGGAGCAAGAGCAAACTTTGGCAAAGCCTGAGTTACTATGATGTATGGCATAATTACTTTACGAGCAATATCTGACTCAGAAACAAGAGTACCAAACCCAATTCCTAAGACGCTTCCTAAAACAAAACCAGCCAAAATTTCTTGTGTTGTCATAAATAAATGTGGCCAGACACGGCCATTTATAAAATACGACACCAGTCTCATGAACACGTCATACGGATTTGGCAAAATAAGAGGGGTAGTTCCGGCAGCAATAAGGTGCCAGATCAAAAGAAACAAAAATGGAGTAACAAGAACAAGAAATTGTCCTAGTAATTTTTGAGAGGATAAATTTGTAATAAAGCTTCCTTTTGCTTCGGTATCTCCATCAATTTGATTTATTTCAATTGTCATTTGTAGGCCTCCAAGTGTTCATCAGTGTAAAGATTCACGAATCCTTTGCCGCATTTTCCAAAAAGCAGGGTCATTCTCTACTTGATCAAATGTCCTAGGTCGTGGACTGTTGACTTCTATAATGTCATGAACTTTTCCTGGTCTGGCAGACATTAATACCACACGATCCGAAAGGAAAAGTGCCTCACCAATATCATGAGTCACAAAGACAATAGTAGTCTTGGCAACTTCCCAAATACGAAGCAGTTCAATGTTCATATCTTCACGAGTTTGAGCATCAAGAGCACCAAAAGGTTCATCCATTAAAAGAATAGATGGCTCTGTAACAAGCGCCCTAGAAACAGAAACTCTCTGCTGCATCCCGCCTGATAGCTCACCTGGTCGGTGATTTGCGTAATCACTGAGGCCAACTATTTCTAACACTTCACTGACCTTATGTTTTTCCTTATCTGTGGGATTTCCTTTAACTTCAAACGGAAGTAAGACATTCTCTTCAACAGTTCGCCAAGGTAGCAAAACTGCCTGCTGAAAGACATAGCCAATTTGAGGATGAGGCTCAGTTACAACCTGACCGGATATTTTAATGGTTCCTGTGGAAGGGGATATAAGACCTCCGATGCATCGAAGCAGTGTACTTTTTCCACATCCACTTCGGCCCACCAAAGTAATAAATTCTTGAGGAACTACTTCTAGATTAATACCATCGAGTGCTAAAATATTTCCGGCATCTGAATCAAAACTTTTTGTTATGTAGTCAACCTCAATTTGCCCTCGATCAAATTTTTCTTGGTTTGTAATTGTATTACTTACTCCACTCATCAGGCTTGTAAAAGTTTGACTCGATATGCAGATTGAAAAATTATCAGTATTTAAATTGCTTCCTGAAAACATTTAACTTCTGTTTTCAGGAAGCCGTATTTGAAATTATTTTATGAATCTGTTGGAGATGATTTTTGAAACATTCATCTTCTTGTTCAAAATACCATTCTTGAAACTATCATTGGCGAGGTTAGATATCGCATCCACATCACACCAGCCCATACCATTTTCTACTACTCCAGGCCCACTGTTTTGCATTTTGACACGCATATCAATGACAGCCCTATTCCTCACAAGACTGTCAGCTCCAATGGCGTAGCGCTGTCCAATTTTAGCTGCTTCATCTGGACGCGCTTGTACAAATCTTTTAGATTTTTCTAGTGCACGAATAAATCTCTGAACCAGACCCCTATTCTTGTTCAGCCACTCCGGTTTAGCAAAATAAACATCATTTGGACCTGGAATAATGTCTGCGTATGGCCAGACTTCAAAGTCTGAAACTTGATTTTTTGGAATTCCTCCCGCAACCAACATTCCCCAGTTCATACTCTCCCATGCCGATGCGGCATCTGCTCTCCCACTTACTAATGAGGATGCGAAATCCAATCCTGTTGCAACCTCTGTAACGTCACTTTCTGTCATACCATGCCTGCCTAAGAGCACCATCAAGTAATAGCGTGTTGTAGATCCCATTGAATTAATCGCGATGGTTTTACCTCTCAAATCAGCCGGGCTCTTGATCCCCTTAGTTTTATTGACCATAAGCGTCATCCAATTCTTAGTATAAGGACAATAGAAACCTTCTAATTCTGCACCTGCCTGAATTGCAAAAAAGGCTGAAAGAGGATCCGCCATTGCTATATCACCATTGCCGGCAACAATGTTTCTCACTGCGTCACCAGCTCCTGCACCGCGCAACTGTTCTATTTTGATACCAGCTTTTTTAAAGTAACCATTTTCCTCGCCAACATAAAGATCAATAAAATCTATTAGTTTTGGACCCCAAGGCACTAAACGAATCGTATCTAATGCCGATGCAGATTGAACTGTGTAAAACAAGATAAGTGATGCTAACAAACACTTAACTTTTCCGCTATTGTTCTTAAACATAATGTTCTCCATAAGTTAGTTAAAAAATCACTAACGATGTCAACAAAACATCGTTTTATCATTGATGATGCTACCCGACACAGCATAATAATGGTTCGGAGGGTATTATTCGTAATAAAAAAACTGATGTCAAGTATTTTTTCCCTTAAACTAGCTTAGTCCATTCTCTCAGCAACTTACAAAATCGTTTCTTGTAACCCTCGCTTAATTTGTGAGAAGATTAAAATATCTAATAATTTTATATTTTTTGAATTCTTATAATTAACCGATTTGTTATTACCTAAAGAATAAAAATTACTTCTTTATTCGAGTCCCTCCACGATAAAAACGTCACGTTCAACCCCACCATCAAGTATTTTCATAGAGGCCTGATACTCTTCACTATTGAAACAATCGATCGCATGTTTCATGCTTGGAAATTCTGTCACTGCAACTCGACTTTGATCAAATCCTTCCAAACTAAGAACTTTCCCCGCACCTACTCCACC
>UINC01000399.1_pt1 | contig 44341 bp, 44 predicted proteins | sample 5385821 | NCBI WGS metagenome assembly UINC01 (sample SAMEA4666929, study PRJEB26691) | marine metagenome | isolation source: Pacific Ocean | place: Pacific Ocean | collected 2011-10-13 | reverse complement strand
GGCATCGATGGTGTTGATGGTACGGACGCGCTAGATGATGACGGCGATTGGGTCGACGGACTTGGTGAACTGGTTTGTGATGGCGGCTTTGGAGTCGAAGGGCGACTGGGTGTCGACTGTGAAGTACAGCCGAAACTTAGCGCAAGTGCGGTCAGCGCGACGATCGAGAAAAGGCTTCGCATGCGCCTATGGTTCATGGGTTCCTCCTTCGTTCACGTAGTTTAACGTCATCGAAGTGAATCCGGGATGAACGTACTCCGATCCTGACGGATTGGATAGTTTTGTGATCCGGTCGCGTCCAATGTTCATCGATTCGCGTCGACCTGGATACTTACCGATCGGCTTCGTCTTTGGGGCCACGAGATCCAGGTCTCGGGTAGTAATCGAAGGTATGTGAGAGTCGAACATCGTGTGTGGCGACAGGTTTCCCGTCGACGAAAGCAGGCCGATAGCGTGCTTTACGAGCTTGTTTACGAACCAGAAAGTCGCTTCCCGAGGGTTCCGCGCGCTCGGTGATCAAATCGGTGACGGCGCCGCGTTTGTTGACCGTAAAGGACAGCTCAACAAAACCTCTGGTTGCTCGGGGGCGCGTCGCATTGGATAGAGCTTTCGGATCGTGTGGAAGCGATAAATAAATGGGTTTTGGGGACCGAAGTTCCCGATCAATAAAGTCTGTCGAGGAACGGCCGTCAAAGGAGAGCCAAACGTCTTCGTAGAGGATTTGCGCACGCTTGTTTTGTTGGAAGAGAAGATACCAGTCGGCCAGATCTAATTTTGCTTGTCCGACTTCTTCACTATCCGTCTCACTTTGTGCGAGTAACATTTTTACGATTTCGATTAATGCGGCTTCGCCTTCACGAAAGTTATTGATGCGCGTGGGGGGGAGGCGACTTAGATCGGACGATGAGCCCTTGCGCCGACTCGCGACGATGTCTTCAATATTGGGAATCTCCGCAGGCGCGAATTTTTCCAACCTATATGTATTCGCAATGCCCCGTAAGGCTTCGATGAGGATGGGATGACCCTCGCCGTAATGGGTTTCGGCGAGAGTCCGAGCTTTCTCGAAGAAGGTTCTTGCCATAAAAATGTTGTAGGTCTTTGCGTACCAATTAGCGAGTGCGAAAGTACCTGGAATGAGCGCGATTTCATCTTCCGATTGATCGAAATTTCGTTCAAGCACGTAGTAGGCGTATTCGTGTCGATCATTTGCGGCCACAATATCGCCATTGGCGTGATGCGCGTTTGCTTCTCGGTAGACCACGGCCACTTGGTCCGGATCGTGAAGCCCGGCATTTACCCGGCGTATGTGCAGGGCTCGGTCATAGGCGTTGAGCGCGTTGTCGTAATCACCGTAACCAGCCAGTCCGTCACCGAGGACCACTAGTGGCTCGACCAGGGCTATGTCGTATCGTCCTCGTACGGTCTCGGTTCGACGAATCTCTCTTTCGGCTAGGCGGATCGCCTCTTCGTATTCACCCGTCTCGATTTGATCTTTTGCTACCTCGAGTGTTTCGTTTCCGCCAGTCGAGTTATTTGAAGACGATGAATCAACAGAACGTTTCGTCGATTCCTCGCCAACGACATCACTAGCCGTCGCGGTTATCGCATGCATTAAAAGGGGTAAGAAGAACCACAAACACCAGAGCATATTTCGTGGCGAGGATTTTTGACGCCGCCGAAAAATGGCGAATATTGGCCCACAAGCGAACGATGATGAACTGGTATTCATCGATACCTCACCTCCAATCCAACGATCTCGAAGGTATGCCCAGTTATTGTGTACAGATGCAATGGCGTGTTGGTTATCGCGGATTCAGCTAAGATCATCCATCGTGACGGATATTGACCACGAAATCGACACGCGCGGGTTGTTTTGTCCTGAGCCACTGATGTTGGTGAGGAACAAAATTCGCGAAATGACCTCGGGCGAAACCATACGCATTGAGGCCACGGACCCCTCGACGAAAAGAGACTTCACGAATTTCTGTCGGTTTTTGGGTCACCAATTAGTCCAGTGTTCGGAAAATGGGGATATTTTCGAGTACGTCATTAAAAAAGGTTGACGACTGAACAAAGTGACCCCAGCACACTACTTTGCGTACGGTAGCAATATGAATCCCGCTCGAGTCGTCGACCGGGGGATTCGTTTTACTCAGATATCGGCTGCGGTCCTTGTTGGTTATGTCCTAAGTTTCAACAAGCGTTCACGCGAGCAAAAGGGTGCGGGACACGCAAACATTGTCATCCAGCTTGATGGCTGCGTTGAAGGTGTTCTGTACCAACTAGAGAGTGCAAACGAAATTGAGAAAATGGACGTTTTCGAGCACGTGCCTACAAATTACAGCAGAGATGTCGTGAGAGTTAAAACCCAAGCTGACGAGCTACCTGCCTGGACCTACTTCGCGAATCCGAAGGTCGTTTTGTCGGGATTAAAACCTCCTTGTTGGTACCTCGCGCACCTCCTGCGCGGACGCCCTTATTTGAGCGATCGGTATCATGAGATGTTGGAATCCATCGAATGCGTGCCCTGAGTCATTCTGACGTTGCTACGGTATTTGATCGCATGTGTTTGGATTACCGTGTCGCGACGCACGGCCGATACGTCGAACCATCGTATGTCGTTGGAGTCCGCCTCGAAAGGGACCAAAGCCGGACGTTGAAGTCAGTTGGCTGAGAGGTGTGACTGCATCGTTATTGGCGCGGGTGTGGTCGGCCTTGCTGTTGCTCGAGCGCTTGCGCGCAATGGGCGCGAGGTCCTGGTACTAGAGCGCCAAAACGCGTTTGGGACAGAAACTTCGAGCCGAAACTCGGAAGTGATTCATGCGGGAATTTACTACCCCACGGGATCGCTGAAAGCTCGGATGTGCGTTCGCGGTAAAGAACTCTTGTACGAGTACTGCGAAAACTACCGGGTTCCTTGTGAACGAATCGGCAAGATAATTGTTGCGACGTCAGCACGGCAATTCGAAACATTGCGCGACTATCAGCGGAAGGCGAAGGAAAACGGGGCTGGTGAGCTCCCGTGGCTGTCACAACACGACGTGGAAAAATTGGAACCCGCGGTATTGTGCCGAGCTGCAGTCCTTTCGCCTAGTACCGGCATCATCGATAGCCATTCATTCATGTTGAGTTTGCTCGGCGACCTCGAAGCCCATAACGGCATCATTTCCTACCTCACGGAGGTTTCGGCAATTAACACTAATTCGGGCATAACGGTTCGATGTGATGGCTTCGAATTAGCTCCGCAGGTATTAGTGAATTCGACTGGGCTTGATGCGGTGGCCCTCTCACCCGCCACGGGGCCAGAGGATCGCGGTTATTTTGCGAAGGGCCACTATTACGTGCTTTCGGGTATGTCGCCTTTTAACCGATTGGTGTACCCGGTGGCAGAGGAGGGTGGACTAGGTGTGCATGTAACACTTGATCTTGCACATCAGACTCGGTTTGGTCCCGATGTCGTTTGGACGGACGGCCCGGACTATACATTCGAAACCTCAAATTTAGATCGCTTTATCGATGCGATCCGCCGTTACTACCCGGATCTTGATGCGACTCGATTGCATACCGGTTACACGGGTATCCGGCCGAAACTAGGCCCAGCAGACGCGCCAACATCCGATTTCGTAATCAACGGTCCGGAGCGGACGGGCGTTTCCGGATACGTCGATTTACTTGGAATCGAATCGCCCGGATTGACCGCTTCTCTCGCTATTGCGGAACGGGTGGTTGAGCTGATTGGTCGATAGGAGAAGGCGGTGATACGGCTCGACGAATGACTTTTGCGACTGAGGCCATTCAAATTTGCTTGGCAAGACTCGATTCTGCCGAGGGCCCAAGGAGACTCTTGCACGGTCGGGGCGGCGGTTATGAGGAATATCGCTATGTCGTAGTCGATTGGTATCCCCCCTACATATTGATCGGGTCATTCGACGGAGGTGAGTATTCTGATCTCGTCGCAGCACTCTCAACCCACTCGTCCGTCGAAGGCATACTTATCCAAATGCGTCGTGGACGGGAAACGTCAGCGACAAGCGTAATGGGCTGCGTTCCAGAGGAGTTTTTGGTCGAAGAAAAGGGTTTAGTTTTTCGGATACGTCCATACCGTTCACAGAATGTAGGTCTGTTCTTAGACATAGCGCCTGTCCGAGATTGGGTTCGCGAACGCGCTTGTAACAAAAAAATCTTGAATCTTTTCGCATATACCTGCTCGTTTTCGGTGTACGCAGTGGCGGGTGGTGCTGAGGCTGTAATAAATAATGACATGAGCCGGGCGGCGCTTGATTGGGGCCGGGACAATCATCGGATCAATCGTCATGACCTCGGCCGGGTCAAAATGCTACCGCACAATGTGTTTGGTTCTTGGGGCAAACTCCGCAGACTCGGTCCTTACGATATGGTGATTTGTGATCCACCGACCCGACAGCATGGAAGCTTCGTCGCGGAAAAAGACTACGGTCGGGTGATTAAGCGGCTAATGAGTTTGGCCAAACCCGGGGGCGATGTGCTGATTTGTCTTAATTCCCCGTTTCTTGGTCGACATTTTGTCGAGGATCAGATGGCTCGGTGGGGTGAGAGACTCATGTTTCAAGGTTGGTTACGGACGTCAACGGATTTCAACGAAACCAATACCGAGGCCGGGCTTAAGGTTGGCCACTATCGCATGGATGTGCGGAAATAAGTCAAAGTCGATGGCGGTATCTACTTTTGCCGGTAGCGTTGGAGAAACTGCCCTATATGATCGATCGCTCGTTCGAGTTCATCCGCGCGCGGAAGAAAAACCATGCGAAAGTGATCGGGTGCTGGGTAATTAAAGCCGCTACCTTGCACAACAAGAATTTTTTCTTGTCGCAGTAAGTCGAGCACGAATTTCTCGTCGTCCAAGATATTGAATCGTTTTGTGTCAATGCGAGGAAAGAGATAGAAGGCGCCCTTGGGTTTACTGCATTCGATCCCCTGGATTTCATTAATACGCTGGAACGCAATATTTCGTTGTTCGAAGAGTGCGCCGCCAGGGCGCAAGTATTCCTTGATACTTTGGTGCCCGCCAAGGGCGGTTTGAATGGCATGTTGCGCCGGTACATTTGCACAAAGCCTCATCGAAGCGAGAATATTCAATCCCTCCAGGTAGTCTTTTGCTCGATGTTTGGGACCACTGACGACCATCCATCCCATCCGGAAACCGGCGACGCGATAAGCTTTCGACAGTCCATTGAACGTTAACGTAAGCACGTCTTGAGAAAGAGATCCGATCGGTATGTGCTCGGCATCGTCGTACACGATCTTTGAATAGATCTCATCTGAAAATAACACGAGGTCTTTCTGTCTCGCCCAACCCAGAATGTCGGTTAGCGCTTGGCGCTCGTACACGGCGCCTGTGGGGTTGTTTGGATTAATAATTACGATTCCGCGAGTCTTACGACTCGTCTTCTTGCGGATATCATCGATGTCGGGTTGCCAATCTGAACCTTCGTCGCATCGATAATGGACTGGATTGCCGCCACTTAGACGAACGGCGGCGGACCACAGCGGATAATCGGGCGCGGGGATGAGAATTTCGTCACCGTCGTTTAACAGCCCTTGCATTGCCATGACGATGAGTTCGCTGACTCCATTACCCAGGAAAATGTCATCGACTTCTACATCCGCGACTCCTATTTGTTGGCACTCCTGCATTACCGCTTTACGTGCCGAGTAGAGACCTCTTGAGTTCTCGTATCCCTGAGAATTGGGAAGATTGTGGATGACGTCGCGCAATATTTCTTCGGGTGCATCGAACCCAAAGGGCGTCGGATTACCAATATTCAATTTTAGAATCCGATGACCCTCGTCCTCGAGTCGCTCGGCTTCTTGCATCACTGGCCCTCGAATCTCGTAACAAACATCGTCGAGCTTCGAGGACTTAACAAATGGCTTTTGTCCCGTCGGGGTCAGTTCGGCCACTTTGCTGGGTTGTTGCTTATCGCGTTGCATACGTCCTACGGGTCCGTAAAATCTATAATGGACAGACGAGGCATGTTAGCAGGAGGCCTTAATATGAGTAAGGTTGTTAAGTCGGACGAAGAATGGCGAGCGGAATTGTCGGCTCAAGAATTTGAAATTACCCGGCGTGCGGCAACGGAACAAGCGTTTACGGGTGAGTACTGTGAAACTAAAACGCCGGGTATGTACCTATGTCGATGTTGCGGCGAACCATTGTTCGATTCAAAAACTAAATATGACTCAGGAAGTGGTTGGCCTAGCTTCTACGAACCGATTAACAGCGATGTGGTTGATACTCGAGAAGATCGAGCAATGTTCATGGTGCGCACGGAAGTTCTTTGTTCCCAATGCGATGCTCATCTGGGCCATCTATTCCCTGATGGTCCAGAGCCGACAGGACTTCGGTTCTGTATGAATTCAGCGTCGCTTAAACTCGACTCGACGGACGCATCCAAATAGTCACGTTCGGCTGGAAAGGGAACCGAAACTCGCTATTGATCTAAAAACCAGCTGCCGTTCCTTCCTTTCGATGGTCCGACGCGGCGCAGTACCCGTCTTCGAGACAACAAATAAGCTGAGCGCCTCCAAATAACCCTTCGTCTTCTACCAAACGTGCCTCGTGTCCCCGTTCCTGTAGAGCTTTGACGGTTCCTGGCGGCGTGCCAGTTTCAAGTGCCAAGCGGTAATCGGGACTAACATGCCAACGCGGAGCGTCGGATGCGGCTTGAGGGTTTTCGCGGTGATCGAAAATGCGCGTAACCATTTGAACGTGGCCTTGATGTTGCATGTGGCCGCCCATTACGCCAAATGCCATCGCGGGATTACCGTCCGCCCGCGTTACAAACCCCGGAATAATTGTGTGAAACGGGCGTTTTCCACCGGCGACTATGTTTGGATGACCCGGCGTAAGCACAAACCCGCTGCCTCGATTTTGCATCGAAATCCCGGTGCCTTCGATCACGATTCCCGAGCCAAAGCCGCGGTAATTAGATTGAATCATTGAGACCATGCGACCGTCGGCGTCTGCGGTAGTTAAATAGACAGTATCTTCGGAGACCGGCAAAGCCACGGGTGGAAACTGGGATGTGGCATTCGCGGATATTGCGTTCGCTGCTCGGGCGATCGAACCAGGCTCAAGCAGCTCGCTGGGCGGTATAACCATGGCTGCCGGATCTGCGAAGTGATCGAAGGCAGCTCGAATCGCGATTTTCATTGCCTCCACCTGATAATGGATCCAGTCGACAGATCCGGGCTCGGTCGATTGAACGTCAAGATGTTCGAGAATGGAAAGGGCGATCTGGGCTGCGAGTCCCTGCCCGTTAGGCGGGATTTCGTGCAAAACGACGTTTCGATATGGTTGTGAGATGGGGTCAGTCCAGAGGACGCTGTGATTAGCCAGATCGTCGAGAGTCATCACGCCACCTTCCTGCTGGCTTTGACCAACAATCGCTCCGGCAAGCCGTCCTCGGTACAACGATTCCCCGTCCGTGCGCGCAATGTCGGTAAGCGTCTCGACAAGATCGGGCCGCTTAAATACTTCGCCAGTGTTGGGTGACCTGCCCTGAGAAGTAAAATGCTCTTGAAAACTGTTGAAGTGTGCGAACGATTCGACCGACCACGACCAAACTGGAGCTGTCTTAGGGCCGACTTGGAATCCGTCGCGCGCGTATCGAATAGCGGGTTCAAAGAGATCCTCAAAGGGTAAATCTCCGAATTTTTTCGATAACGCGGTCCATGTGCTGACGGCACCTGGCACGGTGATCGAGTCCCATCCCTGGGTAGGCATATTGGGGCCCTTGAAACGATCGGGCGTCCAGGCAGCGGGAGATTTTCCGGAACCGTTGATGCCAGACAGGCCGTGCCCGTCCCAGACAATGGCGAATGCATCGCTTCCTATCCCATTCATTGCTGGTTCTACGACGGTTAGAGTGATTGCCGTTGCAATTGCCGCGTCGATGGCGTTACCGCCACGCCTGAGCATGTCAATGCCGGCCTGGGTTGCGAGTGGTTGAGATGTTGCGACGGCGTTTCGCGCAAATACTGGTGCTCTTCTGGAAACGTATGGCAAGGACCAGTTAAACATTGTCCGACGATACGCCGCGGTATTTAGTTTTGCAGCTCATCACCGGTGCCGGTTACGCGATCGGAGTAGGTTTGCCGGAGCGTATTGATCGGTGAGGACGCGGGCTTCAAGATCCCAATCGGTAGTCCGAGACATACGATCGGGGTAATTGTGGATTGGAATTCGGTACGGCCGAAGGCGCTTGCGCCAGCGCTCAGCACGGGACTGCAACAAATCGAGGGTCGGTAAACCAGCCATTGATATCAAAATGATCCGATTGCTGCTCGGATAGTGCTTGAAATTAAAAAAGTCTCCAAAGACGGATGCATAAGTGACCGACTCGTGATCGTAGAGACGGCTCTTGGAAAACGTATTAGCGACCAGTGTCCCCTGAGTACCGAGTAACGTGCGGGTCTCTTGTAGATATTCTCGGGTCATCAAGTGTTCGGGGATATAGTCGCCATTGAATGCGTCTAAGATGATGAGATCATATCGATCACCGCGGATGAGGGCTCGCTTAGTAAAGATACGCCCGTCCATCTCGAAAACATTTATGCGTTCGCCACTTTGGAAACCAAAATATTCCTCAGCAACTCGTACGACGACAGCGTCGATTTCGACGACATCAATGAGTGTGCCTGGAAAAAGGTCGTTCAGTGCAAGTGGAAGAGTCCCACCGCCAAGACCGATTATCAGTATCTTTTTGGGATTGGGAGTGAGTAAAAGACCCGCCATCATCATCTGGGTATAGGTAAAAACCATCCGTTGCGGATACTTTAGATCGATGCAGCTTTGATTACGTTGGTCGCGCCGGACCGAGAATTGAAGGCAACGACGGGAACCGGTGTCGTCCACTAAAATCGTCTGATACAACGACTGTTCGCGATGAACAATTCGCCCCTGAAGTGGATTGGTAACGGACAACACAGCAAACGTAAGAATAATCGTGGCTGAGCGTTTCATCCTTTTCGTGCTGCCGTCCATGAAACCAATCCAAGTATGAGCAGCGTCCCAGACAGTAGGAGAATGATGGTGTCCATCTGAAACCAGAGTACGAAATAGAAGCTTGTTGCTAGAGTTCCAAGGGCGCTGCCGATGGTTGATACAAAATATAGCGTGCCGGCAGTATTTCCAGCCCGATCAACGTTGTCGACCAATAATCGAACAGCATAAGGCGAGATCAAACCGAGAATGAAGGTGGGTAGTGCAAAGAGAACGAGGGCTGCAACGAGCGAGCCCCAGCGAGGGTCTGTGATGGCTTGGAAAACGGTTTCCATGAGTGGTTCGGTGATCATCGTGAGCGGATAGAGTGTCGCTGCGGCTACGAAGAAAATGAGCGAAAAACGCTTCAGAGACGGGTTGAATAGCGATAACCAACCCCCTGTTAAGTAACCGGCCGAAAGCGCAAGCATGAAGACCGTAATTATGCTGCCCCACACATAAATACTGTTGCCAAAATATGGGGCTAATAGTCGGCCACCGAGTAGTTCGAGCGACATGATGACGAAGCCGCTGGTAAACGCGAGGACGCTGACTAGAGGGTTCGTCACCGCGGCAAACTCATCGAACGGTCCCGTAATCGACCGGTTGAGAACTGCAATAGCGACGAAGTCGTGTATTCCGAATGCTTCGTGGACACAGAGTTGGTCGGCGTTTTGACATCAGACTGCATAGACCGACGATTATGCTTGAGAATCCGTTTTTGTTGGACTCGTTGGAACGGCTTGGTTTTGCTAGCGTAGCGTTCGTGTTGGCGCTTGGCCAACGTTGGACTTGATTAGAGCGGTTGAGGAGCGACGATGGAACTTGGAGTTACGCTACGCAATATGGGTGCAGAGTCCGAGGTGTCGATCATATCGAGATGTGCGAAGCTGGCGGAAGGCGCTGGTCTTGAGTCACTTTGGATTACAGACCACATAGCCATCCCGCCAGATGATGCCGAGGGCTCGGATGGCCGTTACGTAGATCCCCTAATTACGTTGGCTTGGATCGCTGGTGCGACTGACCGCATACATCTCGGTACGGGAGTCCTGATCCTTCCGTACCGAGGGGCTCTAATCACGGCTAGACAAGTTGCGAGTCTCCAAGAGCTGTCTGAGGGTCGGGTTCTCTTAGGAGTAGGAATTGGGTGGATGGATGCCGAATTTCGTGTTCTGGGATTAGATCGACGACGACGCGGGAGCATATCCGACCAGACGCTGCAAATTCTTAACTCGTGCTTCGACAGTGATGAGGTGGAACTCAATGGGCAACGTTTTCTTTTCAAGCCGAGGCCGAAGAAGCCTCCCGTGCTAGTTGGTGGCCGTGCTCCTCACGCCCTTGAACGTGCCGCACGGTACGGTGATGGCTGGATACCCATGGGGCTTGAACCAGAGAGTGTCCCCGAGTTACGTGCCCAGTACCATGGATATTGCGAACGTGCTGGTCGCGCTGCGGGCACCATTACGATCATGAGCGGACTGCCCCTCGCCGACGTTTCTCGATCACGTGCGCGCCTCGACGCGTACCGCGACGTAGGAATTGAACGCTTTGTCTGCGGTATTCGCTACCAGACCGTTGACGACTACGAACAACAAATGAGCGCGCTGCACAGCCTTATAACGTAGGCAGGAAATGTTCGGGTGCGAATTAATCTCGCTAAGGAGATGAGGAAATGACCCTTGAGATCTTACTCAATGACTGTCATACCGTGTTTAGCGGCCCTTCCAGTTCGGCGGACGTTTTTCTGAAAAGGCCTTAGGTCCTTCGACAAAATCTTCGCTGGTCGACATGGCTTTGACCGAGTCGTATGGAATTGCCATCGATTCTTGCAGCGACCCCATGGACAAGCTTCGGTACACCACATCTTTGCTTGCCCGTATCGACAACGGAGCACATTCGAGAATTTGATCCGCCCACCGATGTGCGGCGTCCATTAGTTCGTTGTGGGGCACGACCTCGTTTACAAAACCCAGCTCGTAACCTTCCTGTGCGGGCACGTGCCGTCCGGTGAGTATCATCCCAAGGGCTCTCTTAGATCCGATTTGACGCGGCAATCGTTGTAACCCACCGGCGAGAGCCGCAAGCCCAACCTTGGGTTCTGGAAGCGCGAAAATCGCGTTTTCTGATGCGATGATGAGATCGCACGAAAGTGCGATTTCGAAACCACCACCCATGGCGACGCCGTTGACGGCGGCAATGACGGGCTTAGTCATATCGAACCGCGACGATAGCCCGCCAAATCCGCTCGGCGTTGGAACCCGTTGACCTCCTTCCGCTTGGTATCGAAGATCGTTACCCGCGCTAAAACCCCGACCCTCGCCTGTAATGATGGCAACCCAGAGATCCTCGTTGTTTGCGAATTCGTCAAAAACCTCGCCGAGCTCTGCGTTCGCTGGCGGATGCAGGGCATTCAATCTTTCCGGCCGATTGAGTTTTACCGTCAGCACATGATCGGCGTGTTCGACATTACAGAATTCGGGCATGTTTCCCCCTAACATGTTGTAGTTTCCAACCCTTGGGTGTGAGGCCGTTTCGAAAGGTGGACCGCACAAATCCCAATGGATAAAGGAGTAGTTTGGCTATTGCGTCGGACGCTCGTCAAGCGAACTTGGGAACGTTTTTGATATTTTGGACACTCTCAGTTGGAGGTGTCGACCAAAGCGGGCACCGCATGTCGGTCGATTACGACACAGCCGACTAGATCCCCGAGCACGTTCGCTGCGGTTCGGATAGTGTCGAGAGGACGTTCGACTAACAGCAGTATCAGTATTCCTTCTAGAGGGATCCCCACGGCGAGGAGCACCATTTGCATGCCCGCCATTGATCCTGAAGGAATTCCGGGCGCACCGATGGACGCGAGCATTGCAACGATAAACACCGTGACGGTGGCAGAGGCATTCAGATCCAGTCCGAAAAGGTAGGCAAGAAAGACCGCTGCAACACCCTCAAAAAGGGCTGTTCCGTCCATGTTGATGGTCGCTCCGAGAGGTAGCACGAAGCTTGCTGTGGTCGAGCTAACCCCGAGATCATTCGCGGCGCGAAAACTGACGGGCAGTGTCGCCGCGCTCGATGAGCTCGATAAGGCCACGACGATGGGCCGGACTGTGTTCTTAGCTAACGTCACAGGTCGCATCTGCCCGCCTAACCAACCGATGGAAGGCAGGATGATGAGCATGTGTAACAGCGTGGTACCGATAACCACGCCAGAAAACGCGGCGAGTTGTCCGATTAACGCTGAATTTGCGTTAGTTGTCATTTGATAGACGATGCCGATGACGCCGATTGGGACCACCCACACCGCCCAGCTCGCCAATTTGTAGATCGCGTTGGTGATCTCATGGATTGATCTTTTCACCACGCTTTCGCTGGGAAGGACTATTAAAAGTGACAATCCGAGGACGATACTATTGGTTACGATCCCAAGGATATTGAGCTGTGCTAGAGCGGTAAATGGATTAACGAACATTTGGGCTACGAGGTTACGAATCAGATCGCCAAACGTGCTTTCAGAAGTCCCAATTAGGGTGGCATGTGTCGATGCAGTTTCGATCGCGCTGAGCGGGGGCGCGCTGGTCCAAGGGTGGAAGAGAAAAACGACGGTGAGTCCTAGGGCAATAGCGAACGCGGTGGTCACTACGTAATAGACAACGGTCAGCGTTCCGATTCGACGGAGCTGCTTTGCTGCATCCAAACGAACTATCCCGGATAGCACCGAGAAAAAAACCAATGGTGCGACAATCATTTTGAGCACGGATAAAAACAGATCTTTGAATATCGCTGCAGATTCCAATAGCCATGGAGTATCGGGAAATGCCCAGGCCAGGAAAAATCCAACTAATGCGGCCAAAAGGACGGTGGGAAAGAGATACCGCTCCATCGACGAACTACCAGACGATTCAACATGCTAGTTTAACGCTTATATCTAGAGCGGATGTCGTATCAGTATCGCGGGGAATCTTGAATTTAGAACGGAGGTTTGTGGAGGAGCTCTGAGAATATTGTGAACGACAATCTATTTCAGGTAAATAAATATAACTGATTGATATATATACAAAAAAATGGATTTCAGACGAGCGATGGGGCGTGGTACACCTCCTCGGCATCATCGTTTTTTCCGTTGTTTTAGGACCAAACCACTGACTTTCACCAAAAACTTTTCGATGTTTCGTCCGTTATCCATAAATATCGGTTTGCGCTACGCAGGATCCCGGCATGGCCATCTCTCCCTCGTGACGTTCGTTGCATTGATGGGTCTAGCTCTATCCGTTTCGGTCCTTCTGTTCGTGCAAGGCGTGGTCGCTGGGTTCGAAAGGGAACTAACGAATCGGATCCTGGGTGTCATTCCGCACGTGTCGGTCCGAGCGCGCGAATCGATTGCAACACCGTCGGGACTACTCCAACTGATCGGTGGAATTCCCCATGTGAAAGGTTCCGCGGCCGTAATCGAAGGTCAAGCACTACTGTCTGTGGGTCAAAAAGTTCGGGGTGTAACGGTCACTGGGATCGAGCCCCATCAGTATCGACAGGTTTCACACATAGACCAATACGTTCAAGGGGCCAGCTTGATTACGTTAACTCCTGGCGATTATGGGATTGTTGTCGGGATCCAACTTGCAGATGAGTTGGGGTTGATGATTGGTAGTCCAGTGGCTGTAGTACTTCCCGATGTGACTGTCACCCCGTTAGGCGCGTTTCCGCGTCAAAAATCGTTTCGTGTTCAAGGGATCCTGGATACAGGATCGCAGCTAGATCGGCGTTATGTCTTTATTCACCAAATCGATGCTGCGATGCTATATCGATTAGGCGAAGGCGTTCATTCCATTAAAGCGCGGCTCGATGATCCGTTACGAGCTAGCGATGTTAGGTTTGAGATACTCGCGAATGTGAGCAACGAATTCACTGTCTCCACGTGGTTTCAGACCTATGGTCCCCTATACGGCGCAATTCGGGCGCAAAAAGGCATGATGCTCCTGCTCCTTTCGTTGTTGGTTGCCGTCGCTTCTATCAATCTTGTCTCGAGCTTGGTGATGATTGTGAGTGAGCGTCGCGGCGATATTGCGATCTTACGAACGATGGGAAGCAATCGGTGGTTGCTTCTCGCAACTTTCGTGTTCTTAGGGATTGCCATTTCGGGGGTTGGGGTCGCTGCCGGAATTGGGCTCGGGTATGTTCTCGGAGTGTTTGCCGAGGCGGGCTTTCCGATGCTTGAGTCTCTCCTTGGAGTCAAGCTCATGGGTGAGTACATCGTAGACACGTTGCCGTTTGCATTTACCCCAACTGATGTATGGAACGTCACCGGTATTGCGGGGTTACTCACACTACTGGCGACTCTGTATCCAGCCTGGCGGGCGAGTTCGACGAATCCTGCGGAAGCACTTCAACATGAGTGATGTCTTGTCCGCTCGAAATCTTCGTAAACGGTTCGTCGATGGTGATCGGGAATTGGGGGTCCTAAACGGGATTGACGTTGATGTGAAGGCGGGCGAAAGGATCGCGGTGGTAGGACGTTCAGGGTCCGGGAAGAGTACGTTGCTGCATATACTTGCCGGGTTAACCGAACCGGACGTTGGTGAGGTGAGGGTCGTCGGTCAAAGCATGACATCCGCTTCCAGTGACGGTCGAGCCGCAATCCGCAATCACCACATGGGCTTCGTCTATCAATTTCACCACCTATTACCCGAGTTCTCCGCGTTAGAAAACGTAGCGATGCCTCTGATTATTTCGGGTCGCTCGTCGCTTGAGTCGGAGGAACGTGCGATGAATCTATTGAGTGCGGTTGATTTGGCCGAACGCCTTGGTCACCGTCCACATCAACTGTCGGGCGGCGAACGGCAGCGTGTTGCGGTGGCCCGGGCGATGGCAACTGAGCCCGACATCCTCTTGGCCGACGAACCCACGGGAAATCTTGATCGAGAAAGCGCCTCCCAGGTGCTGATGCTGATGGGGGATATGAGCGTTGTTACGGGGACTGCGTTTATCGTGGTGACACATGATGCGTCGATTGCGGACAAGATGAACCGCTCGTTTGTTTTGGAAGACGGCAAACTCAATGTCCAACCCCGTGCTCATTAAACGATTTCCTTCAGTTTGGATTGCGCTCCGATATCTCTTCCGGCGGAACAACATTTATGCGGCTTTGATTAATTGGGTCTCTTTGTTGGGACTAGTACTCGGGGTGACGATTCTCACCGTGGTGACCAGCGTGATGAATGGGTTCGATCAAGAAATTAAGGGGCGGCTTCTGGGGGTCGTACCGCACGCTTTTGTCGAAAGGAGTCTCCTGTCCGACGACGAGAGTGAAGCTTTAATTCAAACGCCGGGCGTGGTCGGTGTTGAACGTTTGTATCAAGGCGAAGCCATGCTGTCCCGGCCGGGTGTGGCTCAGGCGGTGAAGATATACGGGATTCAACCCGAGGTCGGCGGCGGTTTCATTGCGGATTCGATGGTTTCGGGCTCGCTCTCGTTACTAAAAGGTGCGGGTATCGCGCTTGGAGAACCGCTTGTGAGGTTGATGGGTCTTTCGCTTGGCGATCCGATCATTCTAGTTTTCCCAGCGCCGACGGGATCAGGGGTTATTCCATCGGTTCAACGTTTTCGGCTTGTTGCAACGTTCGCGGTTGGGGCGGATCCGGACTATCAGTTAGCAATCATTGATATTGCACGGGTTGAAACATTGGGAATTTCAAACGCAGGGACATCGGGCTGGAGGGTAACCTTGGCTGACCCTCTATCGGTGAGATCCTGGACTTTGCCATTCGAAGCACCCCTACGCACTTGGGCTGAACAATTCGGTGAATTGTTTCGTGCCATCAAAATTGAGAAAGGGATCATGTTCGTTTTATTGATTCTGGTTGTAGGAATAGCCGCTTTCAATATGCTCTCAGGCCAGGCGTTATTGGTGAACGATAAGCGAGGAGATATTGCCATTCTGAGCACCATGGGCGCTCAGCGGAGCGCCATTGTCTCGGTATTTTTGGTTCAGGGGCTTTTCGTGTCGTCGGTTGGAATCGCGCTTGGACTCATTCTTGGCGTAACTATCGCGTCGTATGCCGACGCGATAGTGGTGGTGCTGGAAGCGGCAACCGGTACAAACATGATCGACGGAACCTATTTTTCCTCGGTTCCTTCCGAAACTAATAGTAGTGATCTCGTCGTGATCGCATTGCTCTCGTTCGGCTTGTGCATAGCAGCTGTGGTTCGTCCCACCATGTTAGCCGCCCGAGCAAATCCCGCGCTCGAATTGCATTCGCGATAGTCGTGTCACGAGGGGGCAACCGCTTTGCGCCTGGCTAAGCGTTGCTTCCAGCGACGAACGACGTGCAGCCGCCACAGTATTCGGGATACCAACATGCCGGACAATCCCGCCACCCAACCACAGATTAAACATCCGACAAGTAACGGCCACCAGATCTGACTGATCTGGTTGGATAGCCAAGAAAAGGACAATTCCACGGTCGTGATGGTGACTTGAGTGTCCAGTAACCAAGCGCCCAGCTTATAGGCGAAGAAAAACATAGGGCCCATGGTTAACGGGTTGGTAATCCATGTGACGCCGATGGAAATCGGGATATTGCATCGACCGATAAGCGCCATCAATGCAGCAATCAGCATTTGTGTCGGTATCGGCAGAAACGCACAAAAGAGACCGATAAAAAAGGCGCCGCCGACCGATCGACGGTGCAAATGCCAAAGCTCGGGTTGGAGCAGACGATGACCCAAAAATCGAAATAGCGCGTACTCACGGATGGATTCTCGGGTTGGCAGATATCGTTGGAGGAATGGGTCTGGCATGCCAGTCGCATTATGCCTTGAGGGGATTTCAAATAGGTATGCGATCACGCCGGTATGGCGCATGTATGGAACGCGGAGTTGTCGTCCGGTTCTGACGATGTTGGTTTTGTCTTATTGATTCTAAGCTAGAGAACGTAAATACCCAGCAATGTGGCGACTGCGATATTGGTTTGAATGTTCTCGTTGGGGCGTTTCCCGCCAGATAATGGACATACCCAGAGATTGACGCCGTACCCTTATAATGAACTCGTGGACGATCACCTATGACGTCCCATCGACTTCGCGGATTTAATGCGAAACGCACGAGGTTAATGCATGTTGAACAAGTGTCTGTTTCCGGTAGCCGGGTACGGTACTCGGTTTTTGCCGGCCACGAAATCGATGCCCAAAGAGATGCTGCCTATTCTCGACAAACCTCTTGTTCAATACGGAGTCGAGGAAGCTTTATCAGCGGGAATACGGGGTATCGGATTTGTAACCGGTCGCGGCAAGCGAGCGATCGAGGACCACTTTGATGTTAGTTATGAGTTGGAAGATCAAGTGCGGGGGACCAACAAGGAAAGTGCTCTAGTAGGCATTCGCGAGTTAATTGAACAGTGTACTTTTTCATATACGCGTCAGATACACATGCAGGGACTGGGCCACGCAATTCTTTGCGGTCGTTCGCTAATTGGAAACGAGCCATTCGCTGTGGTACTGGCCGATGACCTTTGTTTTGGCGAGGGAGGAAGTGTCCTCGGCCAATTGCTTGAGATTTTTGCGGAGCACCGGTTGAGTGTTGTCGCAATTGAAGAAGTGCCCGATGAACGTGTGCATCAATATGGAGTTATCGCTGGAGAGGAAGTGTCAAAAGATCTATACCGTGTGTCCGATATGATCGAAAAACCCGAACAGGGTACCGCGCCCTCCAATTTAGCGATCATTGGTCGATACATCCTTACGCCGGATATATTTGAAATATTGCAACAGACCGCACCGGATACGAGAGGTGAGATCCAAATCACCGATGCGCTAGTCCAGCAAGCAAAACAAGGTAAGGTGCTTGCCTATCGATTTAAAGGCCAACGCTTTGATTGCGGATCTCTAGCGGGTTATGTGGATGCAACGAATTTTTGTTATGAAGAGCTCCGTTCGAAAGGGGAGAAATAGGACGCCTTGAAAAGGCAACGATCTCAAGGCATGGGGCGCTGGATCATCCCATTGATGATTGCTCTTAGTGAAAATAGCGCGGTGCTGAGGTTGTTCCCGGTTTTGATTGGACATTTCGTTCAGACGGACTTATACGCGTGAATTCGGAGACGCCCGACTCGATGGCGCCACGCGGGGGCGACTGGGCTCTTTATCGGCGACTGTTGCGTTATCTGAAAGGCCAGTGGCTTCTCTTCTTTGTCGCCGTCGTTGGTTTCTTACTTGGCGCTGGCTCCGAAGCTTTCTTTGCGCAAGTTTTAGGGCAAGTTGTCGACTCTTTTGATTCGAATTCCGACGTTCACATTTGGTATTTCCCTTCTCTGATCGTTATAGCTGCGCTTGTCCGGGCTTTCGGGTCGATTACCGGGGAACTCCTTCTTTCACGCATTTCATTTCGCGTGGTCCATGTTCTTCGGTGCGAACTGTTCGACCAACTGCTCGTGGTACCGAGTGAATTTTTCGAGGCAAGTGCGCAGGGGCAGATCGTCTCGCGATTGACGTTTACGACGGCTCAGTTACGGGACACGGCGACGGATGCCCTAAAGATCATTTTCCAAGATGGAGGGAAATTGATTGTGTTGCTTGGGTTTATGTTCTGGCAAAACTGGCTACTCACGGCAATATTTCTCCTAGTTACGCCTTTGGTTGGTGGAGTCGTTCGATACGCGTCCAAGCGTTTTCGACGTATAAGTGAACGTATTCAGAGTTCCATGGGTGATGTGACGCACGTTGCGTCTGAAGCAGTCACCGGATATCGCGTCATGCGTGCTTTTGGTGGGGAGAAATACGAACAAGGCCGATTCTTGTTGGCTAGTGATCGCAATCGTCGGCAAAACCTAAAAATGGTTGCGACCAAAGCTTTCAGTGCTCAAGTCATTCAGGTGTTCGTGGCCGTGTCGATTGGTGGGTTGATTGGATTGGTATTTCAGCCGGATATTGTCGGCGCCATGACCAAGGGCGAGCTGATTACCTATATTGGTTTGGCCGGACTACTTGCGAGTCCAATTAAGCGACTTTCTGATGTCAACGCGCGACTGCAACGAGGTCTTGCCGCGGCAAGCGATGTTTTTTCGCAGATTGACCAAGATGCGGAACGGAATGAGGGTACCCATGTGGGCGATCGCGTGCGCGGTAAAGTCGAATTTCGAAATATTTCGTTTCGATATTCGGCTAATCAACATGACTCGCTTTCGGACATCAACATCACTATTCAACCCGGCCAAACAATTGCCTTGGTGGGGCGGTCTGGTGGCGGGAAGTCAACTTTGGTCAGTTTGCTTGCACGTTTTTACGAGCCAACTAACGGTGAGATACGTCTCGATGAGATTCCGGTAACGCAATATGAATTAGGCAATCTCCGTCAACAAATCGCATTGGTCAGCCAGGAAGTCGTGTTGTTCAACGACACGTTGCGGGCAAACGTTGCCTATGGATCACTTGGTGACGCATCCGATGACTCTATTTATGAAGCGCTTGGTCGTGCCAACGCAGAAGAATTCGTCCGGTCTTTGCCCAACGGATTGGATACCGAACTAGGGGATAACGGTGTCCTGCTATCTGGAGGACAGCGCCAACGAATAGCGATTGCGCGAGCATTTCTAAAAGACGCGCCACTTTTGATTCTCGATGAAGCGACTTCAGACCTAGACACGGAGTCGGAACGCCTCATTCAAAATGCGCTTAAGGAGGTCATGCGGGATCGAACTACGGTTGTTATTGCACATCGCTTGTCCACGATCGAAAAAGCTGACCTGATATACGTGGTGGATGGAGGCGTGATTGTCGAACAAGGCAATCACGACGTGCTCGTCGAGGGAGACGGCCCCTACAGTCTGTTGTATCGATCGCAGTTCGAAGATGGCCACGGCGAAAAAAGTAAGGTTGCTCAGCGATCGAGACCGATCGAAGTTGACCTGGATGATCGGCAAGTTCGTGGCGGTATGTTGGTCCGGGCATGGTACGACCACAGCTATTGGCCCCGATTACTTCAACCCCTTGCGGCACTATTTGGGTGGATTGTGCGCAAACGGCGGAGCCGATACCTGGCAGGCTGGAGTTCATCATGGCGCGCGCCTGTACCCGTTGTGGTGGTCGGCAATATCAATATTGGTGGTACGGGCAAGACTCCTCTCGTCATTTGGTTATCGAAGTGGCTAACCGCACGGGGAAAGCGCGTCGGAATTGTCAGCCGCGGGTATGGCGGTAAAGCGAGATACCCGCTTCGGGTTAACAACAATTCGAATTCAGAGGCTGCAGGGGATGAAGCACCGATGTTAGCCGCCCGAACTGGTTGCCCCGTGGTCGTTGATCCGGACCGTGTTCGCGCGGTGAAAAACTTGTTGTCGGTAAACCAGGTCGATGTCGTTATATCGGACGACGGCTTACAACATTACGCGTTGGAACGAGACGTAGAAATTGTTGTTGTGGATGGAAATAGAGGGCTGGGTAACGGCCGCCTGCTACCGGCGGGACCATTGCGTGAGCCGGCATCACGATTAGCGGAAGTCGATTGGGTCGTGGCGAATGGCGAGGCGACAGGTCTTGTGGAAGGCGAGTCGGTCATGAAGGCCGTCGCGACTGCGTTCATTAATTTGCGGAGTCTGGAACGAGTCTCGCCACAGGAATTTGCAGGAAGGAATTACGACCCTTTGTACGCGATTGCGGGTATTGGTAATCCGGCTCGTTTCGCACAATCATTGGTTGCGTTAGGCCTTGATCCTGTCGTGCGGGCGTTTCCCGACCATCACTCTTTTAGTGTCGAAGATCTTTCTGCTCCAGCCCATGCGACAGTTGTCATTACCGAAAAGGATGCTGGAAAAGTACGGGCGATGGACGATTTGCCGAATGAAGTCTGGTATCTCGAGATCGAAACATTATTGGGCGAAGAGGGTGAACGCCGACTTACTGATGTGTTTGCTCAACGCGGCATATTAATAGAGACAGTTTCGTGAGTGAGTTCAGAGTGGTCATTCCGGCCAGATATGGATCAACGCGGCTGCCCGGAAAACCTTTAGTCGATCTGGCGGGGAAGCCAATGATCGTCAGGGTTGTGGAACAGGTTATGCAATCCGATGCCATTGAAGTAGTTGTGGCCACAGATGATGAACGTGTCGAACACGTGGTGACTACGGCCGGCGCGCGGGCCGTCATGACTGATGCCAATCATATGTCAGGGTCCGACCGCATCTTAGAGGTTGCACACCATCAAAACTGGGGGAGCAACGAAGTTGTCGTCAATGTTCAAGGCGATGAGCCTCTCATTCCGCCGGTCGTCATTAACCAAGTTGCTAGTCTTTTGCATGACGGTCGACACGATGTGGCGACTCTGTATGCACCGATCAAGGAACGTAGCGAGGTGTTTGACCCAAATATCGTTAAGTTAACGACAACGACAGAGGGTTCGGCATTGTATTTTTCGCGCGCGCCCATACCTTGGTTGAGAGGCGAATTCGATCAAAACGGGCAGGGCGTTATCGGCGCCGGATGGAAACGGCATATCGGGATATACGCGTATCGTCTATCCGCATTAGAAGCTTTTGTTGCTCTGCCGCAGGGCGGTTTGGAGTCTGTTGAGTCGCTGGAGCAACTCCGATTTCTAGAGCGTGGTTATAAGATCATAGCGAATGAAGCGATATGTGAGGTCCCGGCAGGCGTTGATACCGAGGCCGACGCTGACCGAGTGATTGCGAGCCTGCGTAACGCGTCCTGATGCTGCAGATGACATCAGTGACTATGGCGTCACCTGGGCTGCATTCGGATCCCTGCATCTAGTCGTATCGTTTCTCCGTTTAGATAGGGATTTTCGACAATTTGTTTCGCGAGTAACGCGTATTCTGGCGCGTCACCCAGTCGTTTTGGAAACTGGACCATCTCTATCAACGGTAAGCGCACCTTGTCCGAGGCACCCAACATCATCGGCGTTTCAAATATTCCAGGGGCTATAGTGCAAACGCGGATACCAGATCGAGATAGATCGCGGGCAATCGGTAAGGTCATCCCAACAACACCGCCTTTGCTCGCGCTGTAACCAGCTTGGCCGATTTGTCCGTCATAAGCTGCGACAGAAGCAGTATTGATGATGACGCCGCGTTCGCCATCTTCGTTTTGCGGCTCATTTGTGTCCATCGCTTGGGCGCAAAATCGAAGCGTGTTGAATGTACCGACCAAGTTCACCTGGATGACGAAGTTGAACGCTTCAAGTGATAAGGGCCCATCTCGACCTAGCGTTCGTCCGGCGGCGCCAATTCCGGCGCAGTTAACGTTGATGTGGATCGCGCCAAACCGTTCGAGAACGCCTTCAATAGCATCTTTTGCCGACTGCGAATCGGAGACATTGACGGTGAAGGCCTCGGCATCGCCGCCGAGATCGGCAGCGGTCTGGGCTGCCAATTCGGCGTTTAGATCTAACAGCGCGACTTTGCCTCCGCTGTCGATGATTGTCTCCGCTGTAGCTCGTCCGAGACCGGAGGCCCCTCCAGTGATGACTGCCACCTTGTCTGTTATATCCATTGGGAATTCCTCGGTGCCAAGTTGCGCAAAAGGTAGTATATCGCTGGTGGATGCTTATGAACCCCCAGCCAGCATAGAAAGTCGAGGGATTCGATTTGAGAATCAACAATTCTTGTACGTGGAAGACTTCTTAAAGGTCGAGACTGCGACCAGCTTGTTGAATCATTGTCTTAGCGATATCCAGTGGCATCGAGAAACTGTCACGATGTTCGGATCGAAACACCAAGCACCAAGATTGACCGCGTGGTACGCCGATGCGGGCTGTACATACCGTTATAGCGGAACGTCTCGATTGGGGGAGCCATGGAGCGAGTGTTTGGCGGATACTTGCGCTTTGATCGTGAGGCGGCTTAGGCATCCGTTTAACTTCATGCTCGCTAATCGGTATCGATCTGGCTCTGACTACGTGGGTTGGCATAGCGATAACGAACGGAACATGGGGGTCCGTCCTGTCATTGCGTCGTTGAGCTTGGGTGCATCGCGAGTATTTCGAGTACGTCCGAGGTCAGGTGGTGCGAGCAAGGGATTGTTATTGCGACATGGGTCTCTATTGGTGATGTGGGGTGACAGTCAAAGCTTGTTTAAACATAGCGTTTCCCGAACCACTCAAGCCATAAGCGAACGAGTTAATTTGACATATCGGTACGTATCGCAATGAGGCGAGTGACCAATGCTTCTCTCACGCGGGCGAATAGTTTTGGGCTTGAAAGCACCGCAGAAGAATTGATCGATGTTTCGAGTGTTGAGGAATTGCTAGAGTCGTTAACGCATTCGCCCTCAGCGACGATCTTGGGTGAGGGCTCGAACGTGGTCTTGCACCGGTATGTGCCGGGACCAGTGATTCGAATTCGAATACGTGGAATCTCAACAAAACGCATTGGCGAGAGTGCATATCACATTCGGGTTGGGGCGGGAGAGCGTTGGAACGAACTAGTGCGGTCATTGTTGGGTCAGGGTATTCGAGGCCTCGAAAATCTCTCGTTAATACCAGGGTCGGTTGGGGCCGCGCCGTATCAGAATATCGGTGCATATGGACGGGAGCTGGGATCAATGGTCGAGAGTGTCGAAGTCGTTGATCGGGCTGAAAGGGCAGTCAAAACTCTAACGGCAGCAGAATGTGAGTTCAGATACCGCGACAGTGTCTTTAAAAGCGGTAGTCCCGAACGTTATGTCATCACCTACGTCAATATACGTACGGGCGATCAGGCGATAGAACGTAGCTATCCAGATATTGATGCCGAACTTCGTAAGCTAGGTTGTGATTGTCCGAACCCAATACATGTCGCTAATGCCGTAACCCGAGTACGTCGCCGAAAGCTTCCTGACCCTCGGGTTTTCGGCAATGTCGGCAGTTTTTTCAAGAACCCTCTTTTGTCGGTAAATGACTATGAGGTGTTGCGCGGAAAATGCGAAATACAAGGTTTCGAAGAGGGGGAATTAATGAAGGTGTCGGCGGCGCGGTTGATTGAAGCGTCCGGTTGGAAAGGATGTAGCCGCGGGGCGGTCGCTGTCTGGCGTCGTCAGCCGCTGGTGTTGATAAATACTGGCGGCGCCACCGCCATAGACGTGTTCGGATTAGCCGATCGGATTGTCGATGACGTACACCAGCGTTATGGCGTTATTTTGGAGCGTGAGCCCGTCGAAATGGGGCGGCCGTGATGTGTTGTACGAATTACTCGTTGTCGGCCTGCTTCCGAAGTTTTTCCCGCCTTATTTCCCTGGGATCATTTGACGCCCGTGTTACTTGCTCGTCAGCTTCATCCGAATTGTTGCCGTCGCTGGGAAGTGAGTTTTGTTCTATCACTGGCGGAGTATCATCAACAGGGTCGTCCTGACCATCTCCTGGCTGGGTTGTTGAAAAAGCGCCCGAGTCACCAGAAGAATCCTGGGGTGGTAAGGTATCCGTTTCTTCATCAATGGCTTCTTGAGCCCTAATTTGAAGGTCCGGCGAATCAGAGTCGGGCAAGCCATTTGGAATAACTGAGCGCTCGTCCTCCGGTGCCTGGTTCCGGGGATCGTTTGCTGATCTTGCGAGAGACGAATTGTCGATTCCTTCTGTGGTATCGGGAGTTGTCTGGGCTACCAACTCAGTTCCGACCTCTTTGCCGATGGATGTCGAGCCACTTCGATGGTCGACTTCGGTGATCGTTTCGGCGTTGGATGTCTCTCGCGTTTCACTTGTGTTAAGCGGCGCCGTTTGAGGTTCTTGCGGTAGCACTTCGTCGGCGTCAGTTTCCTTGTTGATTTCGTTAGGAGTGTGATCGGTCGACGGATCGTCGTTGGTCGTGTCTATCGACGATTGTTGGTTTGACACTGCGCTTGAACTTCGGATTTCGGAACGCGCGTCAGCTGAATGTCGATCGCGTCGCGGTTTTCGTTTGCTATCAGAAATTTCGCTAGCGGTTGCCGGAAGCGGACTCTCTGCGGACTCGTCGCTCGGTCTGGCTTTTTCACCCGAATTCTTACCTCGCGGGGCTCGCGTAGGCTTCCTACGGTCCGAATACGCCGATGAATCTTCATCAGGGCGTTGACGAGTACCACCAAGTTGTTCGTCCTTTGCGGAGCGTGAGTTACTTGGTCGAGCACGGTCACTTTGACGCTGGGCGCGACTATTGGAGCGATTGGGACTTCCCCGATCGTGTCGGTCTTCATCTCGATTTTCCCGCTGTTGCCGTGCACGGGTGTCGGTACCTTTAGGATTTCGACCTCGATTTCGATCATGAGCGTTTGCGCGACTCGGGCTCGCGGCATGCCGGGAACGCTGTGTTTCTTTCTTCGCTCCAGTTGAATTTGTTTGTTCTTCTTCCCCCGTCGAAAAAAGACTGCGCAAAAACCGCTGGAAAATGGACGGGCGCGAATCACGGGATTGTTCATTTTTTCTTGGGCGTGGTCTTGATGGTGGCGATGGTCGCGGACTACTGGGTTCGAGAGCAGTGACTGCAGCCTGTTCGCGCGAGGGTTGCGGACGTTCTCGCCCCCGGGGCATTTCCACCTCGGTGACCGTGTCCGCGAGCGTATAACTTCGAACTTCGCCTGCGTCGTTTACATCGTCATCCCGAATTCGTTGAACTTCGTAATTAGGTGTTTCAAAAGAAGCGTTCGGAACGATAACGAGGTGTGTTGTAGTGCGTGCTTCGATTTCGGCGACATCTGTTCGTTTTTCGTTCAACAGATACGCGGCTATATTGAGTGGTACGACGGCTCGGACGGTCGAACTGCGCTCTTTCAGCGATTCTTCTTCCATGATCCTTAAGATCGCGAAGGACAACGACTCCACGTCTCGAATCCGTCCTTGCCCACTGCACCTAGGACAAACTTCGGACGTGATTTCTTCTAATGAAGGGCGTAGACGTTGACGAGACATTTCAAATAATCCGAACCTCGAAATTCGCCCCAACTGCGTTCGAGCACGATCGGTTTCCAATGCTTCACGCATCCGATTTTCGACAGCTCGCTGGTTACGAGGCACCAACATATCGATGAAATCGATAACGATAAGACCGCCAACATCGCGTATGCGCAATTGTCGAGCGACTTCTTCAGCTGCTTCGAGGTTGGTGGTTAACGCCGTATCCTCGATATCGGAACCCTTCGTCGCGCGCGCTGAATTGATGTCGATCGAAACAAGAGCTTCGGTCGGATCGATCACCACGCTGCCGCCGGACGGCAGTTTGACCTCGTGTTGAAACGCGGATTCAATTTGGCTTTCGATTTGGTAGCGACTAAAGAGTGGCGTTGAATCCACATACAACTTAATGCGATCGCGGTAGTTGGGCATGACCTCTTCGATGAACTCCACCGCTTCTTTGTATGCATCTTCACTGTCAATCAGGACTTCGCCGATATCCTCGCGTAAGTTGTCCCTGATCGTTCGGACGATGACGTTTGTTTCCTGATAAATAAGGCTCGGCGCACGGTTTTCTTTTTCGGCTCGCTGGATTGCTTCCCAGAGCTGCAAAAGATAGTCGAGGTCCCACTGTAATTCGCTTGCACTTTTGTCGACCCCAGCCGTACGAATGATGACACCCATCCCCTCAGGAAACTCGAGCGCCGACATCGCATCTTTTAAACTGTCGCGGTCTTCGCCCTCGATACGTCGCGAAATCCCACCTGCTCGAGGATTGTTTGGCATCAGCACCATGTATCTACCGGCGAGGCTCATAAACGTCGAGAGCGCCGCACCCTTGTTACCACGTTCTTCTTTCTCAACTTGTATGAGGCATTCCTGCCCTTCTTTTATTACGTCCTGAATATTGACGCGGCCCTGATTGGGCGTTGAAGGCTTATTGAAATAGGTACGAGATATTTCTTTAAAGGGGAGGAACCCGTGGCGGTCGGCACCGAAGTCGACGAACGCGGCCTCCAAACTCGGTTCGACTCGAGTTATTTTGGCTGTATAAATACTACCTTTCTTTTGCTCGCGGCTTCGATTCTCGATATCGAGATCGTAGAGTTTCTGACCATCGACGACAGCGACGCGAACCTCTTCGGGTTGCGTCGAATTGATTAACATGCGTTTCATAACCGAGTGTATCCATTAGTTGATACTCGGAACGCATTTAGATCGGAAAACAAAGGTGATCTTGCCGCACGAGACCTTCATGGAAGGTCACTCGCGCCCGGTTGCTAGTATTAACCAGCAATGACTGTTGTCTTACCTCTTTTCCCTCGACAATACCGAATTCACACTTTGCGTCATCGGTGATATACCACCCGCGCAGCAATTTGCGCCGTGCGAGCTGTCAGTTTGTTCTTTCCAAAATTCGCGTTTCGAGCGATATGTATAAATGTATCTTTTCTTAGAGGGGCCTTGGCACCCACGTGTATCGTTGTTTCTCTTTCTACGGTGATTAACCACCACCGGTTCGAACCACTGTTTCCTGTAAGTTCTACCCGCAAATAAAAAGCGGTCAGGTTCGGCGGAAGAACTATAACAGTGTATGTTAAGTGCTTCAATCTGCTGGAAAATTACGATGTCGGTTAGGTACATTGTGATCGAAGAACATGCAGGACAGCGGCTCGACAATTTTCTCCATCGGGAGCTGAAGAACGTCCCACGAAGTCGGATATATCAGATGGTCAGGCGCGGTGAGGTGAGGATCAACAGTGGTCGAGTCCGTGTTAGCTATCGATTGCAGAGAGGAGATCGATTACGCGTACCTCCGGTACAGAAGGAGAGTCGCAAGGAATCTCCCATCGGCGAGGCGACAATTAATCAAATATGTCGAGCGATCCTCTATGAAGACGAAGAACTATTAGTACTCAACAAGCCAATCGGTGTCGCCGTGCACGGTGGCAGCGGTATTCGTCACGGGATCATCGAGATTTTGCGGCATGCGCGACCGGACGTTACGCTCGAATTAGTGCATCGGCTCGATAGGGATACATCTGGATGCATGCTGATTGCAAAGACTCGGCGAATGTTGCTGGGTTTACATGGAGCGTTTAGAGAGGCTCGAGTAAAAAAACGGTACGACGCGGTCGTTACGGGGAATTGGCCTCAAGGGTTACGTACCGTTAGACACTCGCTACTGCGATACACACTTCAATCTGGAGAACGACGGGTGCGTATCGATCGTCGGGGTGAAAAGGCGAGGACCGACTTCGAGATTCAACAACGTGGAGAAAGGGTGACTCGGCTATGGGTATATCCGCATACGGGCCGAACACACCAGATCCGTGTACACGCAGCGGCTGAAGGCCATGGCGTGTTGGGTGATGACAAGTATCAGCTCGATGGGCCCGATGTTCCTCGCATGATGCTGCATTCGAGTAGCCTAAAGCTTCCAGACGGGCGTCGTTTCGACGCAAATCCGGACGAGATGTTTCTTGAGACGTGGAGTGGTTTGCTGGGGGAGCCGGACTAATTGTTAAGTGGGTTAATACCGAGGCTGCGCAAAATCTTTGATAGTGCGATCAACGGAAGACCGATCAAAGCACTGGGATCCTTGCTCTCGACTTGCTCGATCAAATGAAAACCAAGGCCTTCCGACCGAATCCCGCCGGCGCAATCTAACGGTTGATCCAATGCGACGTATTGTTCGATCTCATCGATCTCGAGAGCTCTAAATGTCACCGTTGTTGGCTCCACGTGTGAATGAATCCTCCCGCCGGGCTCGATAACGCAGATGGCGCTCAGGAAGTCGACTGATTGACCAGACAGAGTCGTTAACTGCTCAATCGCGCGCGCTACCGTCAGGGGTTTACCCAAGGTTACGATGCCGACAACCGCGGCCTGGTCAGCACCTATCACAACCGCTTGAGGATGACGTTGGGCAATGACCTGGGCTTTTTTTCTCGCCAATCTTGCGACTAAATCAAAAGGTGGTTCTTCTTTTTCAGGCGCTTCGTCAATGTTTGGAACGTCGGTATCAAAGACGTAAGCCAGAGTCTCTAGTTGAGCACGACGATAAGGCGATGAAGACCCCAAAATGAGTTGCATTGCCAAGTGTAGGCGCGTGGGCGCACCGGCGTCGAGGTCGGCGGGTGTTCTTTGACAGACTTTCGACGCCTCCTTAATATCTCGCGCCCTATGACGAGAGCGGACGAAAAAGCGTCGATTGATCCGAACGATGCAGCGGCGCATTCACGCAGCTGGATCGGTCGAGTCCCGGTTTCTGCATTTGAACGATTGTCGCCGTTGATCGGTAAACCTGACGCCGAAGTCGAAGTCGAACTAACCTTTGAACCGGACGCAAATGGAACGGTTCGCGTGAGCGGTGTCGCGTCTGTCAATGCGATCCTCGAATGTCATCGATGTCTCGAAGACGTGAGTCAAGAAATCGTCGCCGAGCTCGATTTGAGGCTCACTTCGTCAGAAGACAAGTTAAAAGAACTGATGCCCGCGTTGGACGTCATGGTGATTGACGTAGGTTTGATACCAATAGTTGCAATCGTGGAAGATGACTTAATTATGAGTATTCCAGCGAGAGCATGTACAACTGAGTTAAACTGCCCAAACGCGCCCCGAGAGCTTGCGTCCAGCACAAGCGTTTCCGAAGACGACTCATCTCGTCCGTTCGCTGGCTTGCAAACCCTGAAGAACTCTAACAAAGAGGAATGTTGATGGCGGTCCAAAAAAATAAGGTCACTCGATCGAGGCGAGGACAGCGTCGTTCACACCACGCACTTAAATCATCGACGTTATCCGTCGATGTCACGACGGGCGAGACACACCGACGCCACCACGTGACCTCCGACGGTTTTTATCGCGGCCGTAAAGTCGTCGATACCGACGACTAAGATCCCAGGTAGGGGATCGGCGTCGTACATCCTGAGCTCGATGCGAATATCCGCGGAACCGATGGTTGTTAGCAAATACGCCGTAATGGCTTCTCAATTCCCTATGAGCCGATTTTGTTGTGCGAACGATCCAATGTTTGCCGTGTTGTGAGTTTGATATGACTCGATGGGTTTCTGGTAATAAAGCGCGTCGTGGGGAAACCAATTGGTTTTGCGGGCACAATTGGGTTCGCGGTCGAATAATTAGGTAGTCCATGCACGGTGCCATTACTTGAGTGTGTTCCGTGGCAACTAAAAAGTAGGGGAACCACGAGTGGGGATTGGATTCATTTTTCCAGGTCAAGGCGCTCAAGAAGTGGGAATGTTGGATGACCTGCGAGCCGAGGAGTCGATCTTGGATGAGCGGCTTTCGGAGGCTTCCGACATCCTTGGTTTTGACCTTGGCGATGTGATCAGGAATGGCCCAGAGGCACGTTTAAGTCAAACTTCAGTCACTCAACCAGCCCTGTTGGTGGTATCGGTCGCGCTCTTTGAAATTTGGAGCGCGCATCGAGGGGCCGCACCGACCATCATGGCTGGGCACAGTCTAGGTGAGTATTCGGCATTCACCGCCGCGGGTTCTCTGCAATTCAACGATGCAGTGAAACTCGTTCATGAGCGCGGGAAGTTAATGGAGAGTGCTGTTCCGGACGGTCAAGGTGCAATGGCTGCAATACTAGGGCTAGACGACGAACTCGTGTCTTCGATTTGTGATGAAATAGATGGAGTGGTATCGCCAGCAAATATGAATGCACCGGGTCAGGTGGTCATTTCCGGGGAAATTTCAGCAGTAGATCACGCCGTTGCTAAGTGCTCCGAAGCGGGCGCGCGGCGCTCGGTCAAACTCAACGTGAGCGGCCCGTTTCATTGTCAACTGATGACGCCTGCGGCTGGCGAGTTGGAGAAGCTGCTGGACGAGGTTGAAATTAAAGTTCCGGATATCTCCGTGATTCACAATGTCGACGCTAGTTTGGCGATAGATGCTGCTGGCATTCGCGATCGTCTTGTTCGTCAGCTATCGGCGCCGGTTCGTTGGAGCGAATGCGTTGCGGCTGTGCTTGCCACGGGGGTGACGACGGTTGTTGAGTGCGGGCCAGGCAAGGTGCTGACGGGCCTTCTCCGTCGAATCGATCGCAGTGTTGATGCGTTTGCGATGGGTAGTGTCGACGAATTGTCAGCGGCGCTGGGTGCGATCGAATGAGTATGGATCGTACCGCACTTATCACAGGAGCGAGTCGCGGGATCGGAAAACGCATTGCTGAACGTCTTGTGAACGATGGTTTCTTCGTGGTGGGGACATCGACGACCGAAAACGGGGCCAAGAGTATAGAAGGATGGCTTGGCGATCGTGGTATCGGTCTTACGGTGCAAGTCGAAGACAGTGCATCGGTCGACGCCTTATTCCAGCGGATTTCTGAGCGCTGCGGCGATGTCTCGGTCCTCGTGAACAACGCGGGAATTACGCGTGACAACTTGCTCGTGCGCATGAGCGACGATGAATGGAACGGCGTGATCGAAACCAATCTCGCCGGCGCCTACCGCATGTGCAAATCGGTCCTGCGTCCGATGATGAAAACCCGCTGGGGCCGAATCGTTAATGTCGGCTCGGTGGTTGGTCGGATGGGGAATTCGGGGCAAACAAACTATGCTGCGTCAAAAGCAGGAATCGAAGGACTTACTAAGGCGCTGGCGCAAGAAGTAGGGTCGAGGGGCATTACCGTGAACTGTGTCGCCCCCGGCTTTATTGACACGGATATGACCGCTAAGTTGAGCGACGAGCAAACGGACAATTTGGTCGCGACGATCGCACTCGGTCGGATTGGGTCTCCGGCCGACGTCGCGGCCGCAGTATCTTTTTTAGTTCGCGATGATGCAGGCTATATCACCGGCGAAACACTGCACGTTAATGGTGGTCTTTACTCAGCGTGATCGACGTTCGTTTGGGAGTGAAAAACGATAAAAGATTCACTAAAATACCGCCGCCCTGCGCCCTTGTAATCAAATAGGGAGTCTACCGAAACATGAGTACTGTCGAAGAACGCGTAAAGAAACTTATCTGTGAACAATTGGGTGTCAAAGAAGAAGAAGTTAAGGACGATGCATCGTTTGTCGATGACCTAGGTGCGGATTCCTTGGATACGGTTGAACTCGTGATGGCACTCGAAGAGGAATTCGAAACTGAAATCCCGGATGAAGAAGCCGAGAACATCACCAGCGTAAAAGAAGCTGTCGACTATATTCTTGCCCATCAGTAGATTGGGGCACGATGTTGAGAGCCGCGTTTGATGTTGCGGCATGTTTCTTCCTAATTTCGATTAGCATTTGCGTGGACATGGATTTATAACCGTGAGTAGACGTCGAGTCGTTATCACCGGATTGGGCTTGATAACACCCATCGGAAATACCGTTGAAGAGGCGTGGGCCAGTGCGCAAGAAGGACGCAGCGGCGGCAATCTGATCGAGCATTTCGACACCTCGGACTTCGCTGTCAAGATCGGAGCGAGCGTCAAGAATTTCGACGTTGAAAAATACCTTGATCGCAAGGAAGCGAGACGAATCGATTTATTCATACAACTCGGAATTGCCGCAGGGGTTCAAGCGATCGATGACGCGGGAATCGCAGACATGGGAGACCATGATCGAATTGGTGTAGCGATCGGTTCCGGAATCGGCGGTATCAACACGATTGAAGACACGCACTCGACCCTTCTCAAAAGTGGACCACGTCGGGTGTCACCATTCTTCGTACCTGCAAGTGTGATCAATATGATTTCCGGAAGTTTATCGATTCGATATGGATTTCGGGGGCCTAATATAGCCATCGTGACCGCCTGTACGACCGGTACCCACAATATTGGGTTTGGAACGCGGATGATTCAGCATGGTGACGCAGACGTTATGGTGGTGGGTGGAGCCGAATGGGCGACTTCACCCGTGACTATTGCAGGTTTTACGTCCATGAAAGCGCTAAGCAGTCGAAACGAAGAACCGGAACGTGCGAGCCGTCCGTGGGATAGGGATCGCGACGGCTTTCTCCTCGGCGATGGTGCGGGGGTAATGGTTCTGGAGGAATATGAAAGAGCTAAAGCTCGTGGGGCGGACATCTATTGTGAGCTGAGTGGGTTTGGCATGAGCGCCGATGCGCATCACATTACGAGTCCACCAGACGATGGCCGCGGCGCCGTCGCTTCGATGGCGAATGCATTGGTAGATGCCAATATGGACGCAGAACAAATTCAGTATATTAATGCCCACGGGACTTCGACCCCGCAAGGTGACGTGGCCGAAACACAGTCAATTAAAGCGGTGTTTGGTGCTGACACACGGGTTGCCGTGAGCTCGACTAAATCCATGGTTGGCCATCTCTTAGGTGCCGCGGGAGCAGTCGAGGGAGCGATCTGCGCATTGGCATTGCGTCACCAAGTTGCCCCGCCGACTATCAATCTCGATCACCCTGGCGAAGATTGTGACCTCGACTACATACCTCATACCGCACGTGATATGACTATTAGTGCTGCGCTCTCAAATTCGTTCGGATTCGGAGGAACGAATGGGACGCTCATTTTTTCCCGTATTTAGTTAAGCGACGTTTTCCGATTTCTCCTTTTATACCTCCCTTCGGTCGCTGCAACGTGGCACGATCGATACTGAGGGTAAAGAAATGGGAGCGAAATCTTGCGGCGAACAATCGCTGTACTCGCATCTGTCTTCATCGTCGTCTTTGGCGTCTGGCAATTCATGGAAAACTGGGCTGGTCGTCCGTTCACACTCGATTCTCCGGTGACCATTGTCATCGAAAGGGGGGAGAGTTTTTCGACCATCGGCCTCAGACTTACTGCCGACGGGATCGTCGATAGCGCGCGTCTGCTGAAGGCGAGGGCTCGAATGCGGGGATTAACGGGGTCGGTAAGGGCAGGAGAATATCGTTTCGAATCAAACCATTCACCAGATCGGGTCCTCGATCGGCTCGTGTCCGGCGATGTATTGGTACATTCGGTCCAGATTATTGAAGGCGAGACCTTTTCGGTTACACGTCACAAGCTTCTCGAGGCACCAGGTCTCATGTTTGACCTGGACAACGTCACAGTGGTTAATGTGCTTGCAATGCTTGGTCTAGCCGATGCTCATGGCGAAGGCCAATTTTTTCCGGACACCTATCACTATGTGCGTGGTGATCAAGCATCTGAAATTCTTGTCCGCGCATGGGAACGAATGCGTCTTCAGCTAAAAACAGCATGGGAAAATCGCGCCGCCGACCTTGCTTTAGCGAGTCCATACGAGGTTCTGATTATGGCGTCAATCATTGAAAAAGAATCGGGCCTTGAGAAAGATCGGCGAGAGATCGGCGGCGTCTTTAGTCGTCGATTGAAGCAAGGTATGCGACTACAAACGGATCCTTCGGTGATATACGGATTGGGCGATGCATTTGATGGGAACCTGACGCGCGCCGATCTTAAGAAGGATGGTCCTTACAACACGTATGCTCGACACGGTTTACCGCCGACTCCCATTGGTGCGCCGGGACGTACAGCTCTGAACGCGGCCGTTCGTCCGGGTACTGGAACGGCCCTTTACTTCGTGGCCCGGGGCGATGGGTCTTCTCAGTTTTCGGACACTCTCGATGAACATTTGAACGCGGTACGACGATATCAGTTACGGGGCGATCAATGACGCGGGGTCGGTTTATTACGTTGGAGGGGGTTGAAGGTGTCGGCAAAACGACAAATATCGAGTTCCTCCGCGAGCTAATAGAGCAAAAGGAAATCGACGTTCTGGTGACGCGCGAGCCTGGCGGAACACCACTCGCCGAGGACGTTAGAGAAGTGCTTCTTCAAATACGCGATGAATCGATGGATCCGATAACGGAAACGTTGTTGATATTCGCTGCACGTTCTCAACATGTGGCAAACGTTATTGAACCAGCGTTGAGTGATGGACGATGGGTACTTTGCGACCGATATACGGATGCAACCTACGCGTATCAAGGAGGCGGTCGTGGCGTACCGCTCGATGCTTTGGAACGCCTTGCGGAGTTCGCCCAAGGTTCGCTATGGCCCGATTTAACGATCTATCTGGATGCGCCAGTGAGTACCGCGCTTGGGCGAATCGCTGATCGACAGCACGATCGGTTTGAATCGGAGAACCATGAGTTTTTCGCAAGGGTACGAGCTGGCTATCTTGCGATCGTGGAAAGGGAGCAACGGGCAGTACTGATCGATGCCACCCAGTCATTAGAGGAGGTTCAGTCACGCCTAGTAGAGATCATGAATAACTTTTGGGATCCGCTGGGATGATTGGTCTTGCGCCATGGATGCAGATGGGGTTCGACCATGTCAGCTCAATGAACCAAACTGGGCGACTGCCCCACGCGCTGATGATCGATGGTCCGGGCGGATGGGGTGAAGTGGAGCTCGCGGCAGAGATTGCGATGATGCTCATCGAGCGAAGCGGCGATCCGCGTACCATCGCTCACCCGGATTTTCGTTGGATCGAAGCAGAAAACAGCGTCGTTAAGGTCGATCAGATTCGAAATCTCATTGACTTTATACAACAAACCGCCCACCTGGGATCTTTGAAAGTTGTGGTGCTAGAAGACGCTCAAAAAATGAACTTGAACGCAGCGAACGCTTTATTGAAGATCCTCGAGGAACCACCAATTGGGAGCCATCTGATATTGGTAACTGAGGCAAAAGACCTGATGTTGCCCACTGTCATCAGTCGTTGCCAGCGTGTTTCCATTCGAAAAGCAACCCGGGAAGTTGTCGTGCGTTGGCTCTCGGAACAAGACGTAGCCGCTGAAGAGTCTGAGCCACTATTGATTGAATACGGGGGAGCGCCTTTTCACGTTCTCGAAGCTGTGCGTGCAGAGAGAAAGTCTCTTTGGTCCGCACTCAAGACAGCGAGAGATGGAAAGACGAGCGTCAGCGATGTTGTGGATGGCTTACGCAACGAGAACATCGTCGAAGTGTTGACTCGATGGGCACGGTTTCTGCACCGGCTGGCTGTTGAAGATAGAGTAGGGCCCGACGGCTTGGATTTCTTTGATGATTTGATCGACGCGAGACGCATGGCCCGGTCCAATACCGGTTTGAATCGTTCGTTGCAGCTGGAACGCCTGATGTTTAAGTGGCGTGGACTAGTGATTCTCGATCGCCAGAAAAATTGAATAGAGTGGGCGAACCGGGGGCGCTTTCCATGCAAATAGCGCGTTAATTCCTGACAAATTCCGTTTCGAATAATCGGTAGTGGGTTTCATCCATGCCGAGTTGCTGGTAGGTCGCCTGAGCGCCGTCATTATCCTTCTCGACATATAACCGGACTCCCGCGGCCTTCGGGTCCTGTGAGGCGAGAGTGAGAACGTGCCGATGCATGGCCGAGTACACGCCAACTCGGCGGTGTTCAGGAACAACGTAAACGCTCTGGATCCACCAAAAACGACCGTTACGCCAATCACTCCACTCCCATGTGAGCATTAGCGTTCCTACGGGTTCTCCCAAGACTTCAGCGACGATATAAAGAGCAAGGTCCGTAGATGCGAGAGCAAATCTAATTCCATCCCTCAAAGTACTCTCGTTCAATCCTTTGTCTTCGCTTTCGGCGGCCATCGCCACCTGAAACCCGACCAGCACTTCGAGATCGGTGTTGGTAGCCGTACGTATGACTACATTGTTAGAGGCCGTCATGGGGCATCGATGCGAATCTGTTGTAACGGTTCATTGGGCTAACGCTGCTTCGAATACCGGACGAGTAAGGTTTTCATGACCGTCCTGAGTTGCCAGAATGTTGTCCTCGATCCGAATTCCGCCGCAACGCACAAATGCTTGAAATCGTTCTCGATTGATATCGGATGGATTTTCAACAGAGTCAATGAGCATGGGGATGAAATAAATCCCCGGTTCGACGGTGAAGACTTGATTGGCTTCGATTTGCCGAGCTAAACGCAACGTAGGGAAGCGCCCTGAGGGATCCTGTGTTTCGGCTTGAGTGGCTGTCAATCGGCTGCCTACGTCGTGCGTCTGCAAACCGAGTAAATGGCCAAGACCATGTGGAAAAAAGGCGTCGGTTAGTCGTTGATTAAACGCCGCTTCCGGCGAACAGGTCACGAATTCAAACGCAACCAACAGTTCCGCAATGTCGTGATGCATGCGTTCGTGGAGATCGAGGTAGCTGAGCCCTAGACTGATATCGCTGATCAGGGCTTGTTGCTTCTCATCAAGAGCATTAATGAGGCTATCAAAGTCGTCTCCAGGCGTTGCACTGTAAGTTCTTGTGATGTCACTGTGGTACCCGTTACATTTGCCACCCGCGTCGATCAAAAAACTGTGTACGTGTTCTGGCGTCTCTCTGTCGTAGTGTTGGTAGTGAAGAGTTCCGGCATGTTCGTTTAATGCAATGATGTTCGGGTAGGGCAGTTCACTTTCGGTTTGTTTGCTCGCTTCGAGATAAGCCATGTGAATGTCGAATTCGCTGGCTCCCGACGAGAACGCACGATGCGCGGCCAGATGACCCCGTACACCGATGGCCGTAGCTCCCTTCATGTTGGTGATTTCAAACGGTGTTTTAAAGGAACGGCCGTAATCGAGCTGATCGATAAGGGGCGCAAGATCGTCTGTCGTTATCGCGAGATTACCCGCGAGCTCGGTATCGGGTCCGACATAGGCGATGTTGGTCAGCGCATGCGTTGTTGCAGCGATATCCTTGATTTGAATTTCGGTATCTCGGTATACCGCGACATCGAAGACACCGTCGGTCCATGCAGGAACCTGTGGTGGCACGTACCAAAAGTCGTCCGGCTGGTAAAAAAACAATTTCGGCATGACGCCTGGACGAATAAGTAATACCGCGTTCTCGGTTAGGGGTTCGGGTACCCATCTCGCAAAGTGTGGATTGGGCCGAAAGGGCGGACTTTGATCGTCCGCAAAGTAATTTGAGTTCGATCCGGCGGGCACGAGGGCGGCGTCGAACTGATGCTCGTTGAGTACGCGCTCCCATTCCCGACATAGGAATTCGATGTGGTCGCGGAAGCTGGTCCGATCGAAGCTCAATTTAATTCTCGATCATCCGATTAAAGTCTTGGGGATTGTAGCCTAGGCTGTGATTGTCGCGGCTCTTCATGATATACATAGCGGCTATTTCAGCGGGTAATGACGGGGAGATGTATGGGAGATTATGCCTACGTGGCGCCCACGAGCCTTGAAGAAGCTCTGTCGGTGCTTAAGTCCCAGGCAACTGATGGAGAACGTACCCAGATACTTGCAGGGGGCACCGATGTTCTTGTACAGATGCGATCCATCGACAAAGAACCACGCACACTCGTCGATATCAAACATATAGCCGAGACCAACGAGTTGTCGATTGGCGCGGATGAAATTTTCATTGGTGCAGCGATAGCTTCGGCAGCACTCAACGAGAACGACGAACTTAAGGGGATTCTTCCTGGACTGATCGAAGCTGCAGACCTCATCGGATCGACGCAGATTCAAGGACGAGCGACTATCGGTGGCAACCTTTGCAATTCTTCTCCCGCGGGCGACACGATTCCTGCGCTGATGGTGGTCTCGGCGGTTTGTGTCATCGCATCACCCGGTGGCACTCGAGAGGTTGCAGTGGATGAGTTTGTAACCGGCGTCGGACAGAATTGTTTGGAACCCAATGAATTGCTTGTTGGTCTAAAGATTCCAAGGCCCGGAAATAACTCTGCCGATGCGTACCTGCGATTCATTCCACGAACGGAAATGGATATTGCAGTGGCGGGGGCAGGTGTCGCGCTCACGCTTGACGACGCGGGAACTTGTACGTCGGCTAGGGTTGCTATTGGAGCCGTTGCGCCGACGGTCCTATTGGTTGAAGCGGCTTCAGCGGCATTGGTTGGGACGAAAGTTGATGACGATGCCCTTAACGCGGCCGCGGCAGCGTGTTCGGATGCGGCGTCACCGATCACAGATAAGCGCGGTACGGTTGAATTCCGCAAGAAAGTTGTGGGTGTTCTTTGCAGACGTGCTGGCGCGATTGCGCGCGACCGCGCGTCCAGTTAGTTGGAGAATTAAATGAGTAAATTACATGTGACTACCAGCGTAAATGGACAACGGGCGGAAGTCCTTTGCGAACCACATCAATCGCTCCTTGACGTATTACGCGACGAGCTCGGACTGACGGGTACCAAAGAAGGTTGTTCGACAGGCGACTGTGGCGCTTGCTCGGTAACGCTAGATGGTCGTCTAGTCTGTTCCTGTCTAGTCCTTGCCGCGGAAGCGGAAGGTAAAGAGGTTGGTACCATCGAAGGAGTCGCGAATCCAGATGGTCTGCACGTGCTGCAACAGAAATTCTTGGAGCACGCTGCGTTGCAATGCGGTATTTGTACACCTGGAATTATCGTGGCGGCAAAAGCCCTGTTGGAGCGGGACCCCAATCCCGATGAAACGACTATTCGATATTGGCTTGCAGGCAACTTATGTCGTTGCACGGGTTACGACAAGATCATTCGCGCCGTCCAGGACTCCGCGATCGAATTAGCGCACGAAGCATAGGAGATAGAACATGGCAGAAGCTGAAGATTACAAGGCGATTGGTACTCGGCCGGTTCGACCGGACGGTGTAGAAAAGGTTACGGGACGTGCGAACTTTGGTGCCGATCTGACGCTCCCGGGGATGATTCATGGCAAGGTTCTGCGCAGTCCGCATGCACATGCTCATATTAAGAGTATTGACGTTTCGGGCGCATTATCGATGGAGGGCGTACTGGCCGCGGTTAGCGGGACCGATTTCCCCGAACAGACAGACGATCTAGGCCGAAATGTCATCGCTCGGGATAAAGTGCTCTACCACGGCCATGCCGTTGCAGCAGTTGCTGCGACAACACCGCTATTGGCGGAACAGGCACTGGATGCGATCAAAGTCGATTACGACGTGCTGGAGCCGGTGCTGTCGATCGATCAGGCAATTGCCGACGGCGCTACGTTGGTGAATGAAGAAATGCATACCAATGGTGATGCGTCGCAGCCGGCAAGCAACATCGCCGCGATCACCAAGTTTGAGCGTGGCGATCCTGAGCAAGGGTTTGCTGACGCCGACGTCGTAGTTGAAGGTGAATACCGAATCCCGATGGCACACCAAGGCTATATCGAGCCACACGCTTGTACGGCGACTATTAACGAAGAGGGTAAAATTACGGTTTGGTGTTCTACCCAAGGACATTTCGATGTTCGAACCCAAACGGCAGCGATACTAGGTACAAGCATTAGCAAGGTGAAAGTCATTGCTTCTGAAATCGGAGGTGGTTTTGGCGGCAAGTTAACCGTTTACCTGGAGCCGCTGGCGGTGAAGTTGTCTGAACTTTCTAACCGTCCAGTTCGAATGGTCATGAACCGGGAAGAGGTTTTTCGTGCCACGGGCCCGACCTCAGCGACGTGGTGTAAGGCCAAAGTTGGTGCCAAGAAAGATGGCACCATCACGGCAGCGACGGCCTGGCTTGCCTATGAGGCCGGAGCGTTTGCTGGAGCCCCGGTGGGCCCAGGCTGTATGTCGGTGTTGGCCCCCTACGACCTCGAGAACTTCAGTATCGAAGGTCTTGACGTATTGGTGAACAAACCCAGGGTCGCCGCGTACCGAGCCCCAGGCGCCCCTCAGGCCATGCACGCAATGGAATGCGCGGTCGATGATCTGGCTAGGGAACTTGGCATCGATCCAATCGATTTGCGGCTAAAGAATGCTGCCGACGAAGGAACGCAGGCCCCTTATGGTCCTCAGTTTCCTGCGATCGGATTGAAGGCATGTCTAGAGGCAGCCAAAGAACATCCGAACTATAAAGCACCTGTTCCTGAGGGCTGTGGCCGTGGCGTGGCGAGCGGTTTTTGGTTCAACATTGGAATGCAATCAAGTGCGGAAGTGCTGATCCGCGAAGACGGAACGGTCACTATTAATGAGGGTAGTCCCGATATTGGTGGTTCGCGCGCGTCGATGTGCCTGATGGCGGCCGAGACGTTAGGTATCCCCTACGACAGAATTACAGCCCATGTAGCAGACACAGAGAGCACGGGTTACTGCAATATGACGGGTGGTAGCAGGACGACGTTCGCGACCGGGATGGCCGTCGTCCAAGCTTGTGAAGACATCATCGCCCAATGTAAAGAACGTGCTGCGATGACGTGGGATATTGACGCCGACCAGGTCGACTGGGACGACGGACAGGCGGTACCAAAGCCGGGCGTTAATGCGGACGTCGACCCCCTGTCGCTTGCAGATATTGCTAAGGCTTGGGGTCGTACCGGGGGACCGATACTTGGGCGCGCGAGCGTTAATGCGCAGGGAGCGGGCGCGGGATTTTCGGTTAATTTTACGGATGTGGCGGTGGATCGCGAGACTGGTAAGGTCGATGTGAAAGCCTATACCGCAATTCAGGATGCTGGCCGAGCAATACACCCGTCGTATGTCGAAGGACAGATGCAGGGTGGCGCCGCTCAGGGTCTAGGTTGGGCACTCAACGAGGAGTACATCTACGACGACAACGGCGTCATGGAAAACGCTGGCTTTCTTGATTATCGCGTTCCGGTAGCATCTGACCTGCCCATGATCGATACGCAAATCGTGGAGGTGCCTAACCCGACTCATCCATATGGTGTTCGCGGTGTAGGTGAAACTCCGATCACCGCACCCTTGGCGGCAACGTCAAATGCGGTCCGAGACGCATTGGGATTTCGCGTGTCGGAACTGCCTTTCTCGCCTCCGAGGTTACTTGCGGCGATCGATTCGCACGAAGGTTGATACGTGTGGAAGGGGCCGATGACTTTCGGCCCCTTCTAGGTCGCCTGTCCATGATCAAGGTCGTGTTTCCTGATCACCTCATGCAGAACACCGAGGGCGTGCGCGAGACCGAAGTGGATTGTGATAGTTACCGTTCGTTGGTGCGCGAGTTAGAAAAGCGCTGGCCTGGGATTGAGGATGTGTTGGCGAAAACGGCGGTCGCGATTAACGGACAGATATACCAGGACGCGTGGTTGGAAACGATCGAGCCATCGAGCGAAGTGTTTTTCATGCACCGAATCGAAGGCGGTTAGGTCTGCGTTTTCAGTTCTAACGTGGAAACCCTAAGTACTCGTGATAGCGAATAGGTAAAAGGCGGAACCCCTCGTGCCTAAGTTGATCAATCTGGGTTCACTTTGTGTCGACAACGTGTATTCCGTGAACACAATCGCGACGGTGGGTGAAACCGTTGCTAGTCAGAACCATGCTGTATTCCCTGGGGGCAAAGGTCTAAATCAATCTCTGGCAGCCTCGAAGGCGGGGGTAGATGTTCACCATATCGGTTGCGTCGGCGAGGATGGAACTTGGCTTAGGGAACTATTGGCTGATGCCGGGGTGGACGTTGGCAATGTTCGACAGGTCGAGATACGTTCAGGGCATGCCGTGATCCAAGTGGACTCAGCCGGGCAAAATTCCATTGTCATTAGTGGAGGAGCAAACCGATCGATTCAAGCGCTTGATCGGAACGTTGCTTTGACGTTGCTACAACCTGGTGACTGGTTGTTACTACAAAACGAGATTAATGACATCGAGACCTTGCTTCAGGAGGCGGGCGATCGCGATGCCAACGTCGCGTTCAATGTGGCGCCCGTTGATGGCCGTGAAAAGAACTATTGCCTCGACGCCGTCGGGTTGTTGATCGTCAATGAAGTCGAAGCCGCGGCGTTGGCGCAAGAAACTGATCCCGATGTTGCCCTTGATGCGTTATGCGGTCGTTATCCAACAGCCCACGTCGTATTGACGCTCGGCCGAGACGGCCTACTCCATGGGATCGGGGGTCATCGCGAAAAGCTGGCTGCCCATAGGGTTAAAGCCGTGGACGAAACCGCTGCGGGCGATGCGTTTGTTGGTTATTTAATGGCCGGTCTCTTGTCGGGTGCGGATTACTCGAAAGCGTTGAAACTGGGCTCTGCCGCGGGTGCGTTAGCTGTGACCCAACAAGGCGCTGCGAGTTCGATTCCTGAATACGCCGACGTAGTAGCGATGTTGGACTACGACTAAAAGAGAATTCCGGTCGCTTTCGTTAAATCTCTAATGGCCTGGTCTTCTTCCATGACCTTAATGGTGGTCATACCGAGCGCTTTAGCCGGTTTGAGATTGATACCGAGATCGTCGAGAAAAACACACGTTTCAGGAGCGATGTCCATCCGGCCACAGGCGATTTCGTAAATGCGAGGATCGGGCTTTCGCACCCCTTCAACGCTGGACTCGACGATGACGTCAAATAACGTCATGACCGATTGGGATGCGGCAGCTTTGGCTTCGTCCCTTGCCATGCTGGGGCCTTCGCCCGACTTCATGTTGTTGGTAATGCAGCCGACTTTGAAATGCTCCTTGCACTTTCTTAATGCGCTGACCATGCGAGGACGCAATTCGCCGGAGAGTAGCTCAAGCACCCGCATGCCCCGGACAGGATGTCCTAGCGACTCACTTTCCTGTTCAAAAAGTTGATCGAATTGTTCGGTCGTGATGGTGTTTGACTCGAATTGCGCCCAGGCATTGGTTGTTGGGTTGGTCGAGTTGATCCGCCGAATGAAGTCCTTCGGGAGGTCATGGGCGGCTTCGAATCGGTTGAACGCTTCAAAAGGGCTGGTCGTAAGAACACCCCCAAAGTCCCAAAGAATGGCTTTGATAGAGGCCATGGGGTTCAATTCTCTTGATCGAGAAGGAACGCGTTAATTTCTCGAACCAGGGCCTCGGGATTGTCGATTTCGGGTAGGTGCCCCGCATCCTCAATCTCGATGGTGCGCACCGAGCCTTTGATACCATCGGCGAAAACGGCGTTGGAGGCGGCGGGAAGGACCCGATCCTCCGCTCCTCGGATTAACAAGGTTGCGTTACCGATCCGATGGAGACGCGACGTAACGCCCGTTTTGCCGAAAGGAAAAAGAAAGCGTGCCGCTGCTTCCATTGACCGTGTTTGCAATATGGACCATTCGATTTCATCGCCGTCTGCCGGCATCTCCCAAAGGGCATCCCACCGCTCGGGGTGGCTGCAGACAAGATTAGGAATACTTTTAGGACCGGGTATCTGTGCCCAAATATCAGCGGCCGGATCGTCCTCCAGGAAGACGCCAAATGGTGCAATGAGAACGAGGCGTCGGACTTGGGTTTCAACGAGGCTCGCGATTTCGCTTGCGAGCGCACCGCCAACGGAACTGCCGATAAGATCGAACGTTGGTTCACCCAGTAATTCGAGAGTTTCGAGCGTGTGGACAACCCAATCGTATAGGGAATCGAGGTGCCTAAATTCGGTGGCTCCAGGGAAACCAGGTAGCGAAGGCACGATCACTCGACGGTTTGTTGCCAGCGCCTCCAGGAACGGGGTCCACGCGGGGACGCCGCCGATCCCTGCAAGGAATACGACGGGAACGTCGCTTATGCCGTCCTCCAAGACGCGAACTTCGCGGTCTCGTATCGTTAACGATCGGGTCTTCGGCATTAAGCGACCTCAGCAGGCAAAGAACGCTCGCTGAGCGGCTGCGGCCACCACGCGTCATTCCATTGATCGTCGAACAGGTCTGAGATCTG
>UINC01000344.1_pt1 | contig 44882 bp, 33 predicted proteins | sample 5385821 | NCBI WGS metagenome assembly UINC01 (sample SAMEA4666929, study PRJEB26691) | marine metagenome | isolation source: Pacific Ocean | place: Pacific Ocean | collected 2011-10-13 | reverse complement strand
TTATCAAGGAGGGCGACCACCACCTGTTCGAAGGGGACGACGAGACCGCCCGCACGGTCTCGGCGTTGTTGCAGGACCTGCACGCGCGCGGCATGGACGCGGTGCGCGAATACAGCCAGAAGTTCGACGAGTGGGACCCACCGGATTTCGAATTGCCGCCGGCCGAAATCGACGAGGCGATCGAGAGATGCGGCGCGCAGGTCGTCACCGACACGGCCTTCTGCCAGGGGAACGTGCGCGCGTTTGCGGAGGCGCAGCTAGCGACGCTGCTACCGCTCGAAACTGAGATCCGTCCGGGTATTGTGCTCGGACATAAGCACATACCGGTTCGCTGTGTCGGCAGCTACGTGCCGGGCGGTCGATATCCGATGTTCGGTTCGGCGCAGATGAGCATCATTCCGGCGAAGGTGGCTGGGGTCGACACGGTGGTTGGTTGCACGCCGCCAGTGCACGGGAAAGGATATTTTCCAGCGACGATCAACGCGATGAAGCAGGCGGGTGCGGACCGTATCTTTGTACTCGGTGGCGTGCAGGCACTCGCGTTGATGGCTTACGGCATGGGCGTCGTGCCGCCGGCCGACATGCTCTGTGGGGCGGGAAACCGGTTCGTCGCGGAGGCCAAACGGCAGTTGTTTGGCCAGTGCGGTCTCGATTTACTGGCAGGGCCGACCGAGATCGCGGTCATCGCCGATGACAGCGCCGACCCCGCGCTGGTAGCCTGCGACCTCTTGGGGCAAGCTGAGCACGACCCGAATAGTGGACAGATCCTGGTCTGCCTTAGTGAACCCTTTGCGCGTCGGGCGCTGGCTGAACTCGATCGTCAGCTTGAGGTGTTGCCCACCAAAGATATTGCTAGTGTCTCGTGGCGGGACAACGGCAGGGTGGTGGTCGCCGAGAGCCGCGAGGAAGCGATTGCGGTGAGTGACGACTGGGCGCCGGAACATCTCGAGCTCCATGTGGACGACGTTGACTACTACCACGACCGGCTCCGCAACTACGGCTCACTGTTTATCGGTGAGCAAACCACCGTTGCTTACGGCGACAAGGCGATTGGCACCAATCACATCCTGCCCACCGGTGGCTCGGCCCGATACACGGGCGGCGTCTGGGTAGGCAAGTTCCTCAAAACGGTGACTTACCAGAAGATGACGCCGGCGGCCAGCGTCGAGGTCGGTCGCGTGACGGCCCGGCAGTGCGAGATGGAGCGAATGCACGCACACGCGATCACCGCCGACGTTCGCGTCCGGCGATACGAACGAGAGACGTAGGTGACTCATTCGATCGGGAAGCCGGCGCGCGACCGGGGCTTCGGCTGGTTGGGACAGGGGAGGGGTGCTACCAGCTGAGGGTATGGTCCGCCATCGGCTTGCCACCGCGTGCAATGGCGATCTGGGTTGGTGCGCTGATATGTACGACGTAGTCGAAACTACCAGGACCGATCTCATCGCCGGGTGGGGGCTCGGCCGAGGCGATGGTCTTCACGAGACGTACAAATCGTTCTCCAAGCGTGTGGGCCGCTTCTGTCGGCGTGTTTGGAGCTACCACCAGCGAGAGGACGACAGTGCGTTCCCGCTGGTCGATGTCGGCTTCGACCACACGGGGCACCGCGGTCATGCTGGCGAGCGCAAGGGTTTCTTCGCCACCAGTGAGAATCGGGTCTGTTCCCGCTTCTTCCGGACTAGGCCCGAAGAGCCAGCCACCGATGGTTTTGAACGCGGCTGGAGCAAACCTAAGCGCCACGGCGACGGCTGATGCGGTTCCGATTCCCAGCACGTCGGTTGAGCCCATTTCTTTCACTTCACGAGGCGACATCACGTCCATCATGTCCCAGTGGCCAGGCAGACTTCCTGGTGTGGGGGCGCCCACACGGCGGAACTGATCGACACCACCGAGAACATCGACGCCTGGGATGAGCTCCGTTCGTGGACGCCGGTCGTCCAGTGGGAAAACCTCTCGGAAGTCTAGGTCTGAGGTTTGCGGACCGCTATCGTCCTGAAGCGTCAACGCGCGCCTGAGTCGGTCCAGTGATGCGTCCGAGGGGGCCGGTGCTTGTTGCCGCTGCGCCCCTTCCGACGAATTGTCCGTGGTTCTGCTTTGCGCCGACGCTGGCGTCCACGACGTTGCGACTAGCAGGGCCGTCAAACATCCACACAGACCACGCACTCGTGCCCTCGGGGAGCAAAGTGGCGTGCTGAGGGTCGATGCTGCCACGGTGGAAGCGGCCATGTAGTGTAGATTAGATGATACACCCCGCCTCCGTCCGGCGGACTGATTTTTCGGATGTTCCGAGGAGGATCGATGACGTTCGTCGCGGAGCTCGAACCCGCTGCCGTCTGGCAGCATTTCGATACGATTCTCACTATTCCCAGGGCCTCGAAAGACGAGGAACGCATGCGCGCGCACGTGCTAGCCGTTGCTGATCGGCACGGGCTCTCACACGAGGTCGATGCCTCGGGGAACGTTGTGGTGCGTAAACCGGCGTCGCCGGGGTACGACACCGCAGCGGTCACCATTCTCCAGTCTCATTTAGACATGGTGCAGGAGAAGAATGCCGATGTGGCCTTCGATTTCGCCACCGACGCGATTGTCCCGGAGATGGCGGGTGAGTACCTCACTGCCAGTGGTACCACGTTGGGGTCGGACAACGGGATTGGGGTGGCGACGATGCTGGCACTCATGGGAGATACCGGCTTTGATCACGGGCCGCTGGAATTGCTGTTTACCATCGACGAGGAAACGGGACTAACCGGTGCGGCGCAGCTCGATGCGGGATTGTTGCGCGGGCGCCAGTTGATCAACCTCGACTCGGAAGAGGATGGCATCGTTTACGTTGGATGCGCGGGCGGGGGAGATACCCAGCTGACGGTGCCTCTCGGCACCGAGCCGTTAGCCGGCGTGCCCCTGGTTGTCGCCCTGACCGGTCTCAAGGGCGGGCACTCGGGATGCGATATTCACCTGCAGCGCGGCAATGCTATTCAGTTGCTCGGCCGTGCGCTATGGACCTCCTTTCCGGCAGCTGGTTTCCGGCTCGCTAGTTTTGCCGGAGGCAGCGCGCACAATGCGATTCCGCGTGAAGCGTTTGCCACGGTGGTCGTGGCCACAGAGGAGCGCGATGCATTGGTGACGGCGATTGGGCAGGAGGGTACGGTGATTCGGACTGAGTACGGTTCGGCCGACCCCGGTCTGGAGTTCAGCGTTGATACGGCGCCGCCACCAGAGGCGGTTTGGGATCGACCCACCACTGAACGTGTGCTTCGGTTGGTCAACGCGCTGCCCCACGGGGTTGGCGCGATGAGTTACGACATTCCTGATCTAGTCGAAACCAGCGTGAACCTGGCCACGGTAGTCGAAGACGAGGGCACCCTGCGGGTGGGCTTGAGCAGTCGTTCGTCGATTGATTCCGCGCTTGACGCGATGCGGCAGCGAGTGCGAGCCATCGGTCTGTTGGCGGGTGCTGATGTGGAAGAAGATGCCGCGTATCCTGGATGGAAGCCGGACCTTGAGTCCCGACTGCTTGAGGTGGTGAAGGCGGTCCACCGACGGGAACTGGCTAGCGAACCGGAGGTCAAGGCGATACACGCGGGGCTTGAGTGTGGCATTCTTGGTAAGAAGGTCCCTGGTATCGACATGATCTCGTTCGGGCCGCAGATCGAGTTTCCACATTCTCCGGATGAACGCGTACATATCGCATCGGTTGCCCGGTTCTACACGTTGGTCGCCGCCACGCTTAGGGAGTTGACGTGAGTCCGTGGATCCGGAGGTGCAACGTCGGTCGCGGCGTCGGCGTATTACAGTGCAGACCACGCGGGACAGTCTAGAAGGAGACAGCATGAGAATCAGTCTTGTAGCGGCGGCGGTCGTCTTGTTAACTCTCCCTGTCTTGGGACAGGGCGGCGGGGTGGCGGCGGATGGCTGGCAGGCCCGGCTCGACAATGCCGGGGCGAATGTGAACGACCTAAGTTTTCGGACGATGGGTGACGGACTCCACGTGACCACGGGCCCCCACGCGGTCTTCTGGAACGCTGGCAACACGGCGTCTGGCACCTACACCGTGAGCGCGACATTCGTGCAAACCACGGCCTCGTCGCACCCGAACTCGTTTGGGTTGTTCATCGGCGGCCAGGATCTAGACGGCGCCGGACAGGCTTACATTTATTTCCTCATCCGTGAGGACGGGCAGTTCCTGGTCAAGAAACGGATGGGCGACGACACCGAGGACCTGACCCCGGGATGGGCCTCACACTCGGCAGTCAACGCGCTTGAGGACGACCGGATGCGGAACAGCCTGGCGGTCGAGGTTGGAGCAAGCAACGTGCGGTTCTTGTCGAATGGAACTGAGGTGGTGAGTCTTCCGAAAGCGGGCCTTTCGGTTGACGGTATCGCGGGCGTACGGTTTAGCCATCAGCTCGACGTGCACGTGGCCGGCTTCATGATCGACTAATCGTCCGCGTTTCGGGTGGGGGCGGGATGGCCATCCCGCCCCCGTTGGAACGCGGGCGAGCGGTGGACCCGGTCCGCGCGCGTGGCTCCATCGCGGCCTTGTTTCTGCCGAGCGTCGGGCCGTTCCCAGTTTAATCTAGTTCCAGAACGTCGCTCATGATCAACCGCGGCCCACGGTCGTGGTCGCGCACCACCCGGCTGTCATTGTTGAATAGCATCGCGTCCCGGGTGGTGGCGTTGTAGACCGGCCAGTGCGGCAGGCCTGGGGTGTCGGGGTTTCCGGTGCGAGCGAACGCCATCCAGGCAGCGCTCATCTTTCGGGCCAGCGCTCTGGATGTGGATGAGCCCGGCAGGTCAAACAGCCGGGTCTCGAACTGATCGACGTTGTCGAAGACGAACCGAATCTCGAGGGCGTGGGGGGTCTTCATTTCGTCCCCCATGTCCCAGTCGAACCGGTAGAGCCAGGCAGGCGAACCGCCCTGGGCGGTCTTGCGCTTGGCCAACTCCCTGGCGTACATGCCCCGTGGATGGTCCGTGCAGATCAGGATGTAGAGGTCCCAGGGGCGAGCGTTCGGGTAGGCGTCGCGATAGGCTGCGACGACTCGCGGAGCGTCGACGTCGCTTCGCACCCGGGTGGCGACACGCTCAAGCAGTTCACCGTCCTTCATGTCGAGCGGCATCTCGCGATTTCGCCATGACAGGGTCTCTTCCGTCCGGTTGTAGCCGACGATGACCGGGACGTCCCTGGAGATCTCGGCCGCTGTGGGGTCGAACGGATGGACTGGAATGGCGTCCCCGTCGAGTACCGGTGTGCTGCCCGTCATGCCGACCACCTGTTCTTCAGGCTCAAACTCACGTGACACCGCGGTAAAGGCGTCGAACAACTGGTCGGTTGGCACCGATTGCAGCTCGCGGCCCTGATCGGCGCGGAATCCGAGCCGGGCCAGTAAGAGTTCTGATTCGCGGGTAGCGTCGTGTCGGTTTCGGACGCGGAGCACGGCGCCACTCTCGATGATGGCGCGATGAAAGAGTCCCTTCGCGCCTGGCATTGCCATTAGCACGGAGACCTTCCGGCCGCCGCCCGATTCCCCAAAGACCGTCACTCTGTTTGGGTCACCCCCGAACGCCTCGATGTTGTCTCGTACCCATTTGAGTGAGGCGATGATGTCAAGCATGCCTGCGCATCTGGACGATGCGAATTCGCCGCCGGCCAGTTCGGCGAGATAAGCCGAGCCGAAGATGTTCAAGCGGTGATTGATCGTGACTAGGACCACGTCACCGGCGGTGCACATGTTCACGCCGTCGTAGGTCGTTGACGAACCCGACCCGGCGCTGAAACCGCCACCGTGTAGCCACACCATCACCGGGCGCTTGCCTTGGTCACCGAGCCCCGGCGTCCAGACGTTCAGAAATAAACAGTCCTCACTCTTGGTCGGAAGCGATCGGCTCTGCGGTGCTGAGGCGGCGTAGCTGACGGCCTCCTGCACACCGGTCCAAGGCGTGGGCGCTACCGGGGGCATGAAACGGCGTGGTCCACCTGTGGGTGCGCCGTAGCGCACCCCTCTGAAGATGTGAATGCCGCCGCGGATCGTTCCTCGCACGCGTCCCGCACCCGTCTCCACAACCGAACCACGGGTTTCTTGCGCGCGGCCCAGCAGGGACAGTCCCGGGCTGGTCAGCGCGGCCACGCCACCGGCGGTCAGGGCTGACACACGGTGCATGAACGTTCTACGGCTCCACGGTGTTCCGGTGCCCGAAACCGATCGCTGCTGGTGACGAGTTGTCATGTGGTGGTTCCTCTCGCAGATCCCGATGTCGTCTCGATACCCGAGCCCTGGCTGTATGCCGCGACCGGGTGCTGGGGATTCGTACGGGAGCGAACGGGATTATAGCGCGCCCGGTTCCGTTAGTGGTCCGACGGCACGTCCTCGGCGTTTCGTTTTCGTGGGTACCAGCCCGCTTGCGCGAGCTGCTCAATGGCCGCAGTACGGCTGGGCTGGTAGAGGGCGACGAATGCGACGTCTCCCTGTCGCGGATTTGCCCCAGCCCGAAAGGGTTCCAGGTGTTTACCGCGGAGGCTGGTTAACACAACATAGAGTTCTTGCGTGGTCGCCTCGGGGTCTTCGACGGGAGGTTCGGTGGTAGTTACGACCTCTCCGGGTTCGACACGGAGCCGATACTCGAAGGATTCGATATCGACGTCACCATGGCGCCAACGGACGTCCCACTGGGCTTGGTCGTGCGGGCCATCGAACAGCACGTGTAGCCCGGAGCGTTGTATGAGCGGCTGCGTGCGAGGGTCGTCGAACGACTCGACCGCGACGTAGCCGCGGCTGACCCCGTAGGCCTCACGTGCTTCCCGCACGAACAGACTGTCGACATGTTCATTGAACGTGAGTCCGATCACCGTGCCCACCAGATCCATGCGTGCGCGCTGGAGGGTCCGTTCGTCGAGCGGGTCGCCGAAGATCACGGTATGTCCGGCTTGTTCTGCCACGTGCGAGCGCTTCGGATCGGACTCGATGAAGAGTACCGTGACGCCGCCATCGCGGAGGGCGTCGGCGAGTGGGAGAGCGAGACCACGCGCACCGAAAATGACCACCCGGTTTCGCTCTGGTAGCTGTAGACCGAGCCCCCACGCCAAGGGGTAGGCCAGAATGCCAGACAACACGACGGTACCGGCGATGGTCGAGAAGACGAGCGCCTGCAGGGGAGCGCTTCCGGCGAGACCCTGGGCCTCCAGCGTGGCGGCGGTGATAGAGGCAATCGCCGCGGCTACGATCCCGCGTGGAGCGACGGCCCCCATGAAGAGGCGCTCCGAGGTGGTGAGTTTTAGGCCTCGGGTGGAGACCCACACTCCGAGCGGCCTCACGATCAGGATCAGGCCAGCAACGACTCCGAGTCCACCGGCACCGAGCGCGCGGACGTCGTCGAGCGCTACATCAGCGGCTAGCAAGACGAACAGCATCCCGACGAGGAGCACCGTCAGCTGATCTTTGAATTCGCGTAGGTCACGTCCGACACGAGTTTCGAGATTGCCCATGACGACCCCGGCCACGGTCACGGCGACGAGCCCGCTGGGTTCGGCCAAGGCGTTACATCCCTCGAAGAGTAGGACGACACTGGCGAGCGTGAAGACATTCTCGTACGTGTGTGCCACGAGCAGACGGTAGCGAAGCGCCCCTGCCAGTAGGAATCCGGCGGCCAGTCCGGCCGCGAGCCCGAATCCGACACTGATGGCTGCGCCGGTCGTCTGCGACGCCAAGGTCGTGATCTGCGGAGCCGTGATCACGTGCAACAGAAAACCGGCCAAGAGCGCGCCGACCGGGTCGATCAGCACCCCCTCAGCTTCAAGGATGGTTTTTACCCGTGGGCGCAGGCGCATCGTCCGGAGCAGCGGTTGGATGACCGTCGGACCAGTGACGATGACCAGCGCACCGAATAGGATGGCGAGGTCCCATTGCCAGCCAAGTAGCACGATCGTCAGCGCCGCCGCGCCAACAAGCGTAACCAACGAGCCCCACGTGATCAGCCGGCGGATTGCCGCTTCCTGTCGTTTTAGCCGAGACCACTCGAGATTAAGCCCGCCTTCGAACAGGATGATGGCCACCCCGAAATCGACGATACCGAACAGCCCGTCACCCAGCGCCTGTGGTTGAATCCAACCGAGGACTTCAGGACCGAGCACAGCCCCGCAGGCCAGCAGTAGCACGATGCCTGGCAGGCGGAGCAGCCGTGACACGGACTGCGCCACAATGCCGGCGGCTAGTGCCAGTGCTACGGTGAGTTCCGGGTGCGAGGATGCGTCCATGCTGGGAAATGGGAGTTGCCGGCTCGTGCGTGTCTCTGTAGAGTGAGTCTGTTACCGGTCTAGTTACTGTCCTCTATTATGCAGGGACAGACAATTGTTGAGACCGATCAATACGGAGGTGGGTAGATGAGGCGATCGGGTATGGGCGGGTTTGGTGGTGGCGTTGGTGCGGGTCATCTCTCCATGCGGTCTGGAAACCCCGCCCTCACGGCTGAGACGTTCACCCGCGCGCCCGGGATGCCGGGCGTGGGCGGCGAGGCGATGACCGTGGGAGGCACGGTCAACAAGACCGCCATGTCACTGGTGGTGCTGTTCATCGCGGCGATCTATGCCTGGGGACGCGCGACCCAGGGTGACCTGCCGATGTGGTGGCTCTGGGGCGGTGTCATCGGTGGTTTTGTTATGGCCATGGCGACCGTTTTTAAACCGATTTGGGCGCCCTACACAACACCGGCCTACGCGGCACTCGAAGGCGTCGCGCTGGGGGCCATTTCGTATCAGGTTGAGCAGCTGTACCCCGGGATCGCAGCGCAGGCCGTTTTCTTGACCTTCGGCGTACTCGGGTCGCTTCTGTTTGCGTATCAAAGTGGCATCATTCGAGCCACAGAGAATTTCAAGCTCGGGGTGTTTGCCGCGACCGCCGGAATTGGTGTGGTCTATCTGTTGAGCTTCGTGCTTGGCTTCTTCGGTATGAGCGTGCCACTGATTCACTCCAGTGGGACATTCGGCATCCTTTTCAGCTTGTTTGTTGTCGTTATTGCGTCGCTCAATCTGGTCCTCGATTTCGATTTCATTGAGCAGGGCGCCGAACACGGTGCCCCGAAGTACATGGAGTGGTATGGGGCGTTTGGCCTGCTCGTGACGTTGGTGTGGCTGTATCTTTCGATCCTGCGGTTGCTGATGAAACTGAACAGCCGGGATTGAGGGTCTGGACCACCGGGCGGTTCTCGCTGGTCGCGGCCCTTAGTGGATGCGGTTGCTCTGTGGCGGGGAGGGGGTCTGGATTTGTGGGGACGGTGGCGTTGCGGTTGTCTCGGTCGCGCAGTCGTCACACCCGCGGCAGGACGCTTCTGCATCCGGTCCTGCGTTGCCGAACAGTCCTCGGAGGTGCCGGACCAGGGAGACCACCGCCAGTCCGATGATGATCGCTGCAACGGGTTCCTGCCAGGTCATCGATGTTCCTTCCTCGGTGGTGATACTACACTCCCAACCCGAAGATCGACCCGACTTGATAGATGGCAAGGGAGGCGACGTAGGCCAGCACCGACATGTATCCGAACATGAACGTCGGCCAGCCCCAGCCGCCCGCCTCTCTTCGCACGACGACCAACGTGCTCATACACTGACACGCCAGTACGAAGAACACCATCAAAGACACTCCGCTCAGGGGAGTCATTAGTGGCGATCCATCGGCACGTTGCGCATTCTGGAGCGAAGCACGGAGACTGACGCTTTCCTCGTCCGCCTCCTCGATGCCGAACACGATGCCGAGGGTCGAGACAAACACTTCGCGGGCGGCGAAGGCACCGAGAATCCCGACGCCGATCCGCCAGTCGAATCCCAAGGGTTCGAGCACCGGTTCGATCAACCGGCCGACGCGTCCTCCGACGCTGTAGCGGAGCTGGTCACCGGCGAGCTGCCCCTCGAGTTCGGTCAAGGCCTCGTCTTGGGCCGCGGGGGGGGTCGTGGCCATTACCTCGGCCCGCGCGTTTTCATGCTGGGCGTCAATCGCCGCGCTGTGCGGGAACGAGAGGAGCGCCCAGAGGATGATGGTCATCGTGAGGATGACCGTGCCGGCATCTTCGAGGAACTTGCGAACCCGCCGCCAGGTAACGAGGAGTACGCTGCGCCACACCGGTATACGGTAAGGGGGCAACTCGAGCAACAAGGGGAGTCGGGGGCCCGCCAGCACCGTGCGCCGCAGCACGGCGGCGGCGCTCAGTGTTGCCACCACCGAGAGCGCGTACATGGCGAACAGAACCACTGCGCCAACGCTGAGGATGCCGAATACGCGTGCGTCGCCCGCGAAGACAACCGCCGTGACCAAGGCGTAGACCGGGAGTCTCGCGCTGCAGGAGACCATCGGTAGTGTGAGCATCGTGATCAAGCGGTCACGTCGGCTTTCGATGGTGCGGGTGGCCATGACTGCCGGAATGGCGCACGCGAACCCCGACAGCATTGGCACGAACGCTTTGCCGTTCAGGCCCACCCGACCCATGAGTCGATCGATGACGAATGCCACCCGGGCGAGATAGCCCAGGTCTTCCAGCAGCGCGATGAAGAAGAACAGCATCGCGATCTGCGGTACGAACACGACGACGTTACCAACTCCCGCGATGACGCCGTCGATTAACAGGTCGTTCAGGACCCCGGGCGGCAGAGTGGTGGCAACCACCGTCTGCAGGGATCCGGTCGCGCTTTCAATGGCGCCGATGAATGGTTCGGACCAGGTGAACAGCGCCTCGAAGAGGACAGCCATCACCACGGCGAATACCGCAAGCCCGTAGACCCGGTGTGTCAGGACTCCGTCGATACGGTCCGTCCATTTCCGCGTGTCCTCACGCGCTTGGGTTTGGACGTCCGATGCCACCGTTTCAATCCAGCGGTAGCGCGCACCAATGATCTCGCGGTCGAGGTTCCGCTGGGCCTCGGTCGCGTCCGCTTGGATGGTCCGGACGGTTTGGTGCACGGTGTTCGGGAGTCCCGTGGCGCCGCTCTCGTTCGCGTCGCCGTCAGCGGCCTCAAGAGAGAGCAGCGACCACAGCGCCCACGAACGTCGTGCAGCGGGGCTGTGACCGAAGTTGGCTTCGGCGAGTGCGTGGGTGACCGTTGCGACCTCGGTCTCGACTCGGGACGGCAGGCCGGTCCAAGCGGAGTCCGCCCGTGGGGCCAAACCGGTGGTGATGCTGATGGCATTACGGAGTTCGTCGAGACCTTCGCCGCGAGACGCCACTGTTGGTACCACCGCGGCCCCGAGCCAGTCGCTTAGCCGATGCGGATCGAAATCGATCCCGCCGGCGCTGGCTTCGTCGAGCATGTTGAGCGCGACAATGACGGGAACCCCGGTCTCGGCGATCTGCAGGACCAGATAGAGGCCGCGTTCCATCGCCCCAGCGTCGACCACGACGATGACCGCGTCCGGAACGGCGGCACGTCGCCCCAGTACCTCGTCAACGGCCACCTGCTCGTCAGGCGAGTTCGCACTAAGCGAGTAGGTGCCAGGCAGATCCACGATCTCGACCAACGACCCGTTCGAGAGCGGAACCCGGCGGGATGAACGCGTCACAGTCACGCCAGGGTAGTTGCTGACCTGGGCGCGAGCGCCCGTCAAGGCGTTGAAGATGGTGGTCTTACCGGAGTTGGCGTTGCCCGCCACGAGTACTGTTGGCACTCGGCTGGCTGGTGTTTCGGAGAGCAAGTCGTGGGCGGCAAAGTGAAAACGCGTATCGATGCCCGCCTCGTCGACGAGGTCGACTCGAGCCTCCGGGACAAGCTGGATCTTCGCCGCCTCAGCCAACCGCAGCGACAGGAGATACCCCCGCAGCCGGATTTTCAGTGGGTCACCCAGCGGCGCCCTGCGTACCGTTTCAACTCGGGTGCCTGGCAGGAGGCCCATTTCCATCAGTCGGCGAGCCACAGGTCGGTCGCAGCCGACGTGATGGACGACCGCGGTGGCGCCGATGGGAAGCTGGTCGAGGGTTTGGAGGCCCTGATGCACGGAGGAGTGCGCTCCTCGCATCGGTGGAGAGACGATCCACCGCGCGGACAGACAAAGTGAGACTCAGTCTCAGTTTCTAATGTCCAGTCTATATCGCCCTATTTCAAACGGTCAACTGAGGCCGAGCCCGATGGTCATTGCCAGAATCAGTCGTGGCATCGTCGAACATGCCGTGGGGCGGCCCGTTCTCGACCACGGGTGGATGGGCTGCTCCTTTTGGGAGGCAGGTGCGGTCTGGTGCCGGTGAAGCTGCAACCCCGTGGGCGGTGATGTGCCAGGTCCCTTCGCGTTTACCGTCACTGGGGACAGCTGGGTTCGGCGCTATGTTTACCCTTGTGGGACAATGGACCCTTTGACGGTTCACTGCCAATGACCCGCAATGGCAAACGGCGAGGAGCAGCCCGATGAACAACGCCCGTGTTACTGTCCCGACGGCCCGTAACGAACCGATCCTGGGGTATTTGCCGGGGTCTCCGGAGAAGGCCACACTCAAAACGCAGCTGGCAGCCTTCGCCAATGAGCATACTGAAATACCACTGATCATCGGCGGTCGAGACGTCACGACCGGTGACTTGGGTAACTGCATCCTGCCGCACGATCACCGGAAGCAGCTGGCCACCTACCACCGGGGCAACGCGGACACCGTGAACCAGGCGATCGCGGCGGCCGACGCGGCGCGGGCCGACTGGAGTGCGATGCCGTGGGAGTCGCGTGCCGCGATTTTTCTGAGGGCGGCCGAGTTGCTGGCGGGGCGGTATCGTCCGGTGCTGAACGCTGCCACGATGCTGAACCAGAGTAAGACGGTGTTTCAGGCCGAAATCGACGCGGCCTGCGAGCTGATCGATTTCTGGCGTTTCAATGCCTCGTATCTGCCTGACATTTACGCGCAGCAGCCCGAGAGCGCGGCTGGGATGTGGAATTTCGTCGAATACCGGGCACTCGAGGGGTTCATTTTCGCCGTGACCCCATTCAACTTCACCTCGATTGCGGGCAATTTGCCGACGAGTCCTGCGCTCATGGGGAACACGGTGGTCTGGAAACCGGCGTCCACGTCTGTCTTTTCCGCCTTCTGGCTGATGCGACTGTTCGAGGAAGCGGGGCTTCCGCCCGGCGTCATCAATCTGGTGCCGGGTAATGGGAGCCAGATTGGTGAGCCAGCGATGGCCCACCCTCACCTGGGGGGCGTGCATTTCACTGGGAGCACTGAGGTGTTCCAAGGCATGTGGCGCGCGGTGGGTGCCAACATCGCGGGCTACACGAGTTATCCCCGGATTGTTGGTGAAACCGGAGGGAAGGACTTCGTGTTCGCCCATGCCTCCGCCGACCCCGATGAGTTGGCGGCCAATCTGATTCGGGGGGCGTTCGAGTACCAAGGACAGAAGTGTAGCGCCGCGAGTCGAGCTTATATTCCGGAGAGCCTGTGGACCGGCCTTCGCGATCGCCTCGTGAGTGAGGTTGAGGCAATCGCCTACGGCGATGTCACCGATTTCACGAACTTCATGGGGGCGGTGATTGATAAAACTACATTCGACAAGCTGAAGGGGTACATCGAGCAGGCACGCAGCGACAGTGACGCCGAGGTGATCTGTGGTGGTAGCTGCGACGACAGTACGGGCTACTTCATTGCGCCGACGATCATCCAGGCGCTCGACCCACACTACGTGACGATGGAAACCGAGCTTTTCGGTCCCGTGCTGACTGTCTATGTCTACAAGGACAGTGCGTATCAGGAGACGCTTGAGTTGTGTGACCGTACGTCGCCGTATGCGTTGACCGGCGCCATTTTCGGCCGGGACCGAGCGGCCATTGACGCGGCTTCGCATACGCTGCGTCACGCGGCCGGTAATTTCTACATCAACGACAAACCGACCGGTGCCGTCGTCGGGCAGCAGCCCTTCGGCGGGTCGCGGGCCTCGGGTACTAACGACAAGGCGGGTAGCTCTCTTAATTTGCTGCGCTGGGTCAGCACCCGTACAACCAAGGAGACGTTCGCGCCGGCGCGTGACTATCGCTACCCGTACATGCGGGAAGGTTAGCTGTGACCATTACTTTCGATCCTCGAAAGGTGTCAGTCATGAGGTTGTGCGGTATACGCGTTTTCGCTGCGGTGTTGCTGGCGGGCCTTGTTAGCATCGGCCCAGTTGATGCGGTTGAGGCTCAGATAGAGCTTAGGGGGAGCACTCCCGAAGATGGCGCCGCTCTTGACGGACCGGTTCGGACTGTGCGCGTTTGGTTTGACAAGTCACCCGAGGTGGCGAAGAGCACGCTCACGATTTCGGGTCCCGGGAACCGGGCCAAAATTGAGGGCCTGCACACCATGGGTGAGAACGACTTGATGGGTCGGGTGACGGGTCCGATGCCCAACGGAGAATGGACGATGACTTGGGCCGCAGTTGCTGCCGATGGCGACGAGCGGACAGGAACTGTCACATTCACCGTCCAGCGAAACCGTTAGATCGCTCCCTAAATCGGAAATATTTGGTGGGTCTTGCGTAGCGCGCGACCGAATGCCCTGGTCGCACCGCTCAGCGTCTCTGAACGTTACTCGTCACCGGAGAAGCCGAGAACCGGTTTCAGAGCGCGGTCCAGGAAAAACCAACGCGGGGTGAGTTGACGGCCCGCGTACCTATGGCGCCTCGACTGCTGCGAGGCGAATCGCTCGTTAGTCTGCTGCCCGGATCGTAAACGCGAAATCCCCTCGCTGTACGTGACCGTCGTCGCCCGCGGAACGCCATTTGACGGTGTAAGAGCCAGGTCCAAGTGTCGATGGCACCTCGGCCACCACTGACCTCTCCTCGGAGACCGTCGTTTTCCCGATCGCGACTTCACCGTTGGGACCGTCTAGGGACAGCTGGCTCAACGCGGGTTCCGGGTCCTGGGTGAACCACACCCGCAACTGAGCAGGTGACTCAGCGAGTGCGGCATCTTTACCGGGTACGCTCTTCGAATAGGCCATGTGGGCCGCGACGGTCACGGCGGCGATCAGCACGAGTGCTAGCGTCGCAGCGAACATACGTAGTCTGATTCTCGTCATGGTCCCTCCACCTTCCCTCGGATGCGACACGACCCAAAGTACAGCTTATCGCAAAAGGCGACCCAGTATATCCACGGAGACTTCGACCACACTGAAATCGGTCCAGCGAGCGGTTCGCCGCACCACTAGACCGGACAATCAGGAGCGCCTCGCGTCCGTGGTGCCAGTCACGCCGCGCCGCCGCAATGGGGCAGCTTCCGGACGTTTCGGCGTCTGCGGTCTACGCCGCCGCCCCAGCGGTTGCTCGATCCGACGGTGACGGGGTCCGCCATCCGGGTTACACTCGATCCCTGTGCTAGCCGGCGGGCCTGGTTCTCTTGTAGCGGCGTCCCCCGGCTAGTTGTCTTGGTTCCGTGGAGGATTGTATGCAACGACGAGCATTGTTGTTGACCCTGGCGGTGTCGGCCGTTTTTGTCGCGACTGCGTTCGCGCAGTCTGATGGCGACCTTCCCCGGAGACCCGACGGTCACCCGGATTTGTCCGGTACCTACGACATCGCGACGTTGACGCCGTTGCAGCGTCCGACCGAGTTCGGTGACAAGCTGGTTCTCACCGAGGAGGAGGCCGCCGCGTTCGCGTCTGAGGCGGGGTCGTTGGAGCGCATCTTCAATATTCCCGCGGAACGCAACGAGGAAACTGGCGCGCCGCGGGAAGCGCCGCCGGTGGGTGGCGATGGATCAAGCGGTGCCGCTGGGAACGTTGGTGGCTACAATGCGTTCTGGATGGACTTCGGGGAGTCTGGGTTCCAGATTAACGGGCAGTATCGCACGTCGATCATCGTCGACCCGGTGAACGGTCGGCGCCCATCAATGACTCCAGAGGCCCAGGCACAGCTGGCTGGCCTGGCCGCTTTCTACCGGCCAAATACTGGTACCGCCTGGTGGCTTGAGGATGACCTCGATGCGCCCGGCCCCTACGATCATCCCGAACAGAGGCCGCACGCCGAGCGCTGTCTGATGGGTTTCGGTTCCACTGCCGGTCCGCCGATGCTGCCGGTGCTCTACAACAATCTCAAACGGATTGTGCAGACCGACGACACCATCATGATCCTGGTGGAAATGGTACATGACGCGCGCATCATACGGATGAACCAAGAGCACGCGTCTCCCGAGATTCGGAGCTGGTTGGGCGATTCCGTCGGGCGTTGGGAGGGTGACACACTCGTCGTCGACACGACGAATTTTCGGGATGCGCCCTCGCTGAGTGGAGCTTCCCGAAACCTGCACGTTGTGGAGCGTTTCACGCCGATCGACGCGGACACGCTGCTCTACGGGTTCACGGTCGAGGACCCAACTGTCTGGACGGCTCCTTGGAGCGGCGAGTATGTCTGGCCAGCGACGAAGGACAAGGCCTACGAGTACGCTTGCCATGAGGCCAACTACTCGTTCGGCGGCATCCTGCGTGGTGCTCGCGTACTTGAGGGAGACGCGCGAGCGGCGGCCAGATAGTCCGACGCCGCCGCCGCTGGGCCGACGACACACACCGCGTAGTCTCTTGGTGAGGCCCCACCGGCAGCACTGACCGGCCTAACGCTATCCGAGGGGTAGTTCGTGGGGCGTGGGGCCTTGTGTGGTGCGCTCGACGAGAACGGCTTCGGTGGAATTTCGCGTCACCGTGGTTGTGTGGTGGTCCCGGCCACGGCCCGCCAGTCGTCGTGCCAGCGGCCCTTGCCATTAGCTGCGAGTAGCTCCCCCTCCGACAGAAATCTGTGGAGCTCGGATACCGTTCGGATGTGACCATCGTTGACCCGTCTGAAAATGTGCCGGGGGGCCAGTTGATCCGGGTGAGATAGTCCCATCGCCCCCAGCAGTTCCAGGAGACTCCTGACTGTGGCGTCTTGATACCGAGAAACTCGGATGGTCTTGTCCTCCAGGTCTAGGCCGGCGACCAGGGCTTCGTTCTGGGTGGTGATACCAGTCGGGCAGTGGCCAGAATGGCACCGCAGTGCTTGGATGCATCCCAGGGCCAGCATCATGCCACGGGCCGAGACGCACAGGTCGGCGCCGAGTGCCAGTGCCCGAGCCATGTCGAACCCGGTCAGAATTTTTCCGGACGCGATAATCGTGACTTGGTCTCGTAGCCCTGTCCCGGTCAGCGCGTTGTGGACCAGCATCCAGCCGTCTCGAGCCGGCATACCGAGAGAGTTCGAGAATTCAAGAGGGGCCGCCCCGGTCCCACCTTCGCCCCCGTCCACGGTGATGAAGTCCGGCGTGATCCCGGTGTCGCGCATGGCGAGGCACAGGGCCAGGAACTCGACACGATGCCCCACACAGAGTTTGAAACCGATCGGTTTGCCACCAGCGAGGTCACGTAACCGCGCCACGAACTCAAGTAGTCCGGTTGGGGTGGAGAACTCGGTGTGCGCCGGTGGCGAGATCACCGTCTGTCCCGGCGTCACGCCGCGGATGGTTGCAATCTCCCGAGACACTTTCTGTCCCGGGAGCACGCCCCCGTGCCCTGGCTTCGCCCCCTGTGACAGTTTAAGTTCAATCATGCGAACCGTGTCCTGGGCCGCCACATCCGAAAATTGGTCGGCGTCGAAGTGTCCCTCTTTCGTCCGACAGCCGAAGTAGCCGGTGCCGACTTGCCAAATCAGGTCACCGCCGTGCTCAAGGTGGTAGGGCGAAACGCCACCCTCACCGGTGTTGTGTGCGAATGCTCCCTGTCTGGCGCCGGCGTTCAGCGCCAACACAGCTCGGCTGGACAGGGCACCGAAGCTCATTGCTGAGATGTTCAGGAGCGCGCTGGAATACGGTTGCCGACAGTCTCGTCCCCCGACCGTGACGCGGGGTGCCTCCTCTAACGGGGCGGTTGGCGTCAGTGAGTGTGCCGCCCATTCGTAGCCGACACGATAGACATCACGTTGGGTGCCGAAGGGCTGGGTTTCGAGTTCACCTTTCGCACGCTGATACACGATGTTCCGCAACTCGCGCTCGATAGGGAAGGCATCGGTGTTTGACTCGATGAAATACTGCTGAATCTCCGGTCGAAGGAGTTCGAACAGGTAGCGCCCATGGCCGAGTATTGGAAAGTTTCGCAGGATCGTGTGCTGTCGCTGGACAACGTCATACAGCCCAAGGAGCACGAGCGGCGCGATGACCGCTAGCGCCCAGAAAGCATTTGGGGTGACGGCTCCGGCGGCCAGGCACGCCAACACCACCAGGACGGCACACGCATAGAACCAGCGGCGAACCACACGAGCATGATCTCACAAGACCGTCGTTGAGGTGCAGTGACCGTGCGTTGCCGACGATCCAGCAGCGTTGTGTCGGCCGGACGTGTGTCTTTACCTGCGGGGTAGCGATCAGGCACAATTGAGCCGGGCCTGTGTGCCCATTTTTAACCTATGTGATGCTGCCGAGGAGGCGCATGTCACTGTTTGACCAGGCCGGACGTCGGAGCGCTCGACGGCGCGGGTGGACCGTGTCGGCTGCTCTGGGTCTGTTCGTGGGCGGATGGGTCTGTCTCGTGCCGGCCAGCGTCGAGACGTCGGCAGCACAGGAACTGGCGACGCCGTCGGGTCCAGCGTTGCGTCAGGTGCTGGACCAGTACTGTATCGCTTGTCATAACGCGCGGCTCCGCACCGCCGATCTCGTGCTCGATACCGCAGATGCGACCCGACCCGAGGCAGACCCGGTTCTTTGGGAGAAGGTCGTCGCGAAGCTACGGGCCGGTTCGATGCCACCACCGCGTCGCCCGCGTCCAGAACCTGCGGTGTATGACGCTGTGGTGGGACGGTTGGAAGCGGCGCTTGATCGCGCTTGGAGAGCCGACCCGCGTCCTGGGCGGGGCAGTGCTGTCCACCGACTGAACCGTACCGAATACGGCAATGCGATACGCGACCTGTTCGGGCTGGAGGTCGACGTTACCGAACTGCTGCCTGGCGACGAGACGGCCGACGGCAGTTTTGATAATTTTGCTGACGTCCTGACGATATCCCGCTCACATCTCGAACGCTATTTCTCGGTGGCGCGTCAAGTGACACGTTTAGCGGTCGGTCTCGCCCCTGCGACGGCTGGCTTCGAGACCTTTGAGATTCCGTTACACGTCGTGCAGGATGCCCGGCAAAGCGAAGACCTGCCGCTCGGGTCACGTGGCGGGCTGGCGGTTCCCTACAATTTCCCAGTCGACGGCGAATATGTCGTTCGGGTGCGGCTACGACGCCAGTATCAGGCCTACCTGATGGGCATGGGTTGGCCGCAGCGGCTCGATCTTCGTCTCGACGGTCAACTCCTCGAACGGTTCACGGTGGGCGGTAACGCACCGGGGACTCCGGCCGCGTCCAGTTACGCGGGTGATGGTGAGCCGGGTTTCGCGGGCGACGCTGACTGGGAAACGTTCATGCAGCTGACCGGCGATGTCGGGTTGGAGGTCCGGGTGCGGGTTGAAGCCGGTCCCCGCACCGTTGGCGTTTCGTTCGTGCGTGAGCTCTGGGAGCCAGAACGGTTACCCCAGCCGCTGCAGCGCGGACGCGTGCTGACGAACGATCAGATTTACATGGGGTATGCAGCCGTTGCTGCCGTCGAGGTGGGTGGTCCCTACGAGGTACCCGGGTCAACCGCCCAGACGCCGAGCCGGCAGGCTATCTTTAGTTGCCGACCAGACACCCTTACGGACGAACGGCCATGTGCCCACGACATTCTGTCGCGGTTCGCCAGACGTGCCTATCGTCGTCCGGTCACCGACGGTGATCTGTCTGTATTGCTCGACTTTTTCGACCAAGGGCGGAGTGACGGTGGAAGTTTCGATCATGGTATTCAGTTTGCGCTCGAGCGGTTGCTGATTGATCCGGATTTCTTGCTGCGCGTAGAGCGCGATCCAGCGGATGGGATGCCGCCCAGGGCCTTTCCCCTGAGCGATTTAGAGGTCGCGTCGAGACTCTCTTTCTTTCTCTGGAGCAGCCTGCCGGACGACGAGTTGCTCACCCTGGCTGAGCAGGGCCAGCTCACCGACCCCGCCGTGCTCGAGCAGCAGACTCGGCGACTGCTGGCCGACCCACGTGCAACCGAGGCGCTCGTGACCGACTTCACGGCACAGTGGCTGAACCTGCGTCGCGTGGGGGAGGTTGTCGTCGACCCGACACAGTATCCGGAGTACGACGAAACCTTGCTGGAGGCGTTCAGACAGGAGACCGAACTATTCGTGGCTAGTACGCTGCGGGAGGATCGCAGTGTTCGCGAACTGCTCGATGCGAGCTATACCTACGTCAACGAGCGGCTGGCCCGTCACTATGGGATTCCGGGTATCTATGGAAGCCGGATGCGGCGAGTACAGCTCAACGACCCAACACGGCGCGGTGGTCTACTCGCGCACGGGGCGTTGCTGGCGACCACGTCGTATCCCGATCGGACGTCCCCGGTGCTGCGAGGCAAGTGGCTGCTCGATAATATTTTCGGGTTGCCGGTGCCACCGCCTCCGGTGGGGGTGGACACGAACTTGGAGAACGAACCGGGGACGGTGCCGACGACGATTCGGGAGCGGCTCTCTCAACACCGGCGTAGTCCCACTTGCGCCAGCTGCCACTCGGTCATCGACCCGCTCGGGTTCGCGCTGGAAAATTTCGATGTTATCGGGGGATGGCGTACTATTGACGAGGCTGGGCAACCCGTGGACGCGAGTGGTACGACCGCCAGCGGAACGCCGGTCGAAGGCCTCGCCGGGCTCAGGGCACTGTTGTTGGATGACGCAGAACAGTTTCCGAGAACAGTGACTGAGAAGCTGTTGGCCTACGCGGTGGGGCGGCGGTTGGAGTATTTCGACCAGCCGACGGTCCGCGGGGTCGTAGGTGACGCCGCGGCGGACGACTATCGCTGGTCATCGTTGGTCTTGGGAATCGTGAAGAGTCCGACGTTCTTGATGCGGGCTGCTGAGACGGCCGCTAACTAACCGGCATGGCAGAGAGAGAGAGATCCATGACTTTCCTGACGAAGACGTTGCCGAGGCGAACCGTGCTCCGGGGGTTGGGGGCCACGGTGGCGCTACCCTTCCTTGATGCTATGCACCCAGGATTCTCGTTGCGGGGCCTCGCGGCTGCGCAGCCGGCACACCGCTTTCAGGCGTTCTATGTCCCCAATGGAATGGCGATGGAGTACTGGACGCCCGAGGGCGAGGGCCCAGGGTTCCAGTTGTCTCCAATTCTGGAGCCGTTGGCGCCCTTCAAAGACCAATTGATCGTGCTGTCCGGTTTGAACGCGAGTTGGAACTATATCCATGCTGGTGCCTCGGGTTCGTTCTTGACCGGTACGACCCGAGGGGGGCGTAACGAGATAGAGATCATTGCCGACGTCTCGATGGACCAACTACTGGCTCGGCATTTCGCGGACGAGACCCAGGTGCCGTCGCTGGAGCTCTCCCTTGACCCGCCAAACAACGCCGGCGCTTGCACTGGTAATTTGAGCTGTGTCTACACGCACACACTCTCGTGGCGCAGCGCGACCCAACCCTTGCCGACCGAATGGAACCCACGCGCGGTGTTTGAGACGCTCTTCGGCGACAGTGGCAGCACTGACCGGAATGCCCGTAACGCGCGCCTACGTCAGCACCGCAGTCTGCTCGATTCGGTAACCGACAAACTTGCAGCGCTTCGCCGTGAGTTAGGACCGGGTGATCAGGTCAAGGTGGAGGAGTACACCGAAGCTGTCCGAGACGTGGAACGGCGGATCCAGAAGGCTGAAGAGCAGAGCGGTCTGGAACTCCCAGCGGTTGAGCAGCCGCAAGGTGCCCCCGCGGTCTTTGAAGACCATCTGGACCTGATGCTCGATCTACAGGTACTGGCCATGCAGGCCGACCTGACCCGTGTAATTTCGTTCATGATCGGGAAGGAACAAAGCGCGCGGCCGTACCCGCAGATTGGTGTGCCGGAAGCGCATCATCCGCTGTCACATCACAATGATGTGCCCGAATTAATCGAGCACATGTCGAAAATCAACCGGTACCACACAGAGCTGTTTTCGCGGTACCTTGCGAAGCTGCAGGCTACGCAGGACGGCGACGGGTCGCTGCTTGATCACATGACGATCCTCTACGGGTCTGGTATCTCGAACAGCACCAGACACTCCGGTGTGGACCTACCGCTGATGTTGGCCGGCGGCGGCGCTGGGCGGCTGCCGAGTGGACGACACCTTCGTTTCACCGAGGAGCCGTCGATGGCGAACCTGCTTGTCACTCTGATGGACAAGATGGACGTGCCGGTGGAGCGTATCGGTGGTAGCACCGGTATTCTGCCGATCGACACATTGTCCGGCCTGTTGTAGTGGGATCGGTAGCGCCGTCTCCGGACTCGCCGAAGAAAGCCGAGCGAATGCCACTGTCACGACCCGGCAGAATCGTTGCCGCGCTCCTGCTACTGTCTCCGTGTTCCGGTGGAACGGCCGGTGCGCAATCTACGGATATCGTCGCCCTAGCGAAGGCCGGTGATGATGCCGCGGTCCACGTGCTTCTTGAGCAGGGCGTGGCAGTGGACGGAACAGCGGGGGACGGGACCACCGCCTTGCACTGGGCGGCTTATCATCAGCAGGCCCAACTCGCGAGTGCGTTGCTGGATGCTGGGGCCAGCGTCAACGCGGCGAACGATCTTGGTGTAACAGCGCTGTGGGTTGCAAGTCAGAACGGGCATGCACCGACCGTCCGGCGGCTTCTGGACGCTGGTGCCGACGCTGGGTTGGCTCTGCTAGCTGGAGAGACAGCGTTGATGGTGGCGGCGCGTTCTGGGGCGGTTGAGGTTGTTGATCTGCTCTTGGCGCACGGGGCTGACCCCGAGGCGCGTGGCACGCGTGGCCAGACTGCCCTGATGTGGGCCGTGGCCCAGCATCATCCGGACGCCGTGGCGCGGTTGCTGGCTGGTGGCGCCAACGTGCATGCGCGATCTGATGTCTGGAGCGAGGTCATGGCGGCGCCGCCGCATGGGCAGCCGGAATACAACCGTGAGATCCCGCACGGTGGCAACACCGCGTTGATGTTTGCAGCGCGCGGTGGTGATGTTGCGTCGGCCAGGACCCTGATCGCCGCAGGCGCCAACGTCGATGATACTGATGCGTGGGGGGTGAGCGCGACGACGCTTGCGGCCCACGCTGGATTCGGTGAATTGGTCGCCCTGTTGCTCGAGGCGGGTGCCGATCCGAACGCCTCGCAAGCGGGGTTTGCCGCGATTCACCCCGCGGTCATGCGACAGGATGAGCAACTTGTGGCGACTTTGCTCGACCACGGTGCGGACCCGAACGCCGTGCTCCGGACCTGGACCCCCATTCGCCGCGCGTCGCGTGATTTTAATTTTGCACCGCCGCTCGTGGGAGCGACGCCGTTCTGGCTCGCGGCGCGCTTCACTGCTCCAGCCGTGATGCGTTTGCTGGCCGAGCGCGGTGCCGACCCACTCTTTGTGCACCATGCCGACTACAAGGAACCGTCCTACTCGCGACCGCGGCAGGAGTCGATTACTGCCTTGATGGCGGCCACGGGGATGGGGGGAGGCCGTCTACGGGCCTGGTTCCCGGTGGACCGTGGTGAGGCCGAGATGCGTGCGCTCGAATCGGTACAGGTTGCCGTAGAGCTTGGGGTGGACCTAAACACCACTGACGCGGACGGACGGACGGCTCTTGATGGTGCTCGGTCGGCTCGCATGAAAACCGTCGCGGATTATCTCGAATCCCGCGGCGCCGTCCCCGGCGGTTAGTAGCTGCGCGACACCGGCGCTGCCTTCTCCGTTTATCTAGTAAAAGGGATCCGTTCGCTCTTGAGCCTACCGGCGGGGGAACGATGTCTATTGTAGGGAATTACGGTTTAGGCGGAGCCTGACCTAGCGCTAAACGTTCCTGTCCTCTTGCAACGTGCGGAGATGCTCGACGAATGGTTCGCCGTCGTATTGCTCGTGGTCTTCAATCGGTTCGGTGGTAATGGAGTCGAAGTAACGTTCGAGGACGGTCGCGCGCTCATGCGCCAGCGGCTGCTTACAGAAGCACGTTTCACTCCACCGCACATCCCGGTCGGTAACTACGGCGCGGTGTAGCGAAGCAACGATCTCTTGGCCATCAGGCTCTTGGGCTGCAATGGAACCATCGTGTAGTCGACGACGAAGCTCGCCTGCTGTCTCGGTTCTGAATCGCGCTGTTACTCGATAGATCACAGGTCGTCTTTATGCCGAGTTCTCGGACAGACGAAAAACGTCGTCCAGGCTACCGCGGGCTGGCAGGGGCTTAATACCGCTCACGTGGGTGCGCGCCGTGGTAGTTTGTGTTCCTAAGTCCTGAGTGGTTAGTCGGTTCTTCCGTTGAGCACCTTCCGGTTCCACCAGACAATAACCGGGGCCATGACCGCGGTGGGCAACACCCAAGGAACCCACACCGGTTCCATTTGCACGTTCACAACCAATACAGCAGTAACAACGGCTATCGTCCCACCCAGCATGTTGGTTAAATGCCTTGCGATGCGTTCCTTCCCTTTTGCCGTCTTGCTTTTGTGAGCGCTGAAATCAGCATAACCAAGGATCAATGCTAACAACCCAAACACGACTAAAACGATGTATTGCGAGTTATCTTGCGTAAAGAACCAAACTGCCAAACCCCACATTCCCACCCCTGAAAACAGCATGAGCGAAACCGAAATCCAGTCGATCCTTTCCGCTAAACCCGTTCTGTTTTTTGCGAAACGCCTTCCGGCAAAGGCAAGATAAAATGAAAACACGGCGATCAAAAAAAGAAAAATATTCCCGGTGAGCATGGACATTGGTATTGCTGTGAGAAATACGCCTAACATGCCCCAGAAATAAATGTTCCCCGCATTTAGATGAAGCCTTTTCCCTTTTCCTGAAAAAAGAGCCAACGCAGCTGACAGCAAACTAACTGTTCCAGCTGATACATGAATCGCTAGCAAAACCGTAGACAGCGCCGTGGCCCTCCCTTCGAGTTCTCGATTGCGCGTGCTTATCGTGACGCTGCCGCCTCCAGCGCCCGGGCTCCGGCGAGGATGTTGTAGAGGCCGTGGTTGCCCTCGTGGCAGGCGTATTCGTAAAGTGGATATTCGCTCTTCACCATCGGAATCCGGTAGGTCCACGGGCGACTCCACGTATTCGGGTCCTCAGTGGTGACCTCATACATTAAGGTGCCGTCCGATATCCGTGTGAATCGTTCCGTTAGGCGTAGGTCCGACGTGGTGACGCCGCCCCGAAAGCTTGTTTCGCGGAGAAAATTTCTCGTCTCGACGACCAGCGTGTCGCCTTCCCAGTGACCGCGTGAGTCGCCCATCCACTGCCGTAGGTTCTCCGGTAAATGCGGTCGCCCATCGAGTGGTATGACCCGCGAGCTATGCACCATCTCGTTCAGGAGGATGACGTAGTCTGGTGTTTGAGCCACCTGCACGTTCTGGTTGTATCCAGCAGGGGTCATTGGGGGCCCCGAGTTAAAGCCAAGAATGCAGCGGACCGCGAACATGCCCGAGCCAAGGTCGTCAACGAATCCACCATAAGTCGGCGAGTGACGACTGACGCCTTCGCGGGCTCGTTGCTCGGCCTGCCGCTTCGCGTCGGCCTCGGCCGTCAAGGGCGGCACGCGCCCATCCGGCGGATCGACAACGAGTGATGTCGTGTTGGTCTCGCTTACTTTGTTGCCCGGGTCGAACCAAAACTGATTGTAGTTTCCGACGATATCAGCTGGTTCTTGGTCGTCACGCACGGCAAACTCGGCGAGTCGTTCGGCCTCGAAGGCGGCCGCTTGCTCGTCGGTGAAAAATTCCTGGTCGGCGAGTTCACGCGGCCGCTCGAATGGTGTCAGTGTCCGAAAATCCCAGACGCCGTTCAAATCAGGCGCGCCCCAGGCCGTTCGAGGCGGGGCCTCAGTTGGTGACCCGGTGTTCTGGGCTTGAGTCGTGGCGGGGGCAAGTGCCAGACAGCACACAACAACCGACGCGGACGACAACGACGAGATGCGATCGGTCACGTGACCTCCTTAGTGGGAGCGTAGATAACCACGAACAGTTCGCTCATCCTACCGCCGGCAGGCCCGGGGATTCAATGCGGAGACGCGCGGATCAGGGGTGTTTACGGGAGGTCCATTCTGGATCGACAGCCGGCAGAGCGTCGGCTGTGGCGGTAGGGACGGGTTTGATTCCGGACGGCTACCCCTTCCGCTGCATGACTTGCTTGGCGATGGTTTGGAGTTGCATGTTCGACGTGCCCTCGTAGATTTGTCCGATTTTCGCGTCGCGGAACAGTTTTTCCACCGGATAGTCTCTTGTGTAGCCGACTCCACCGAACAGCTGGATTGCGAGCGAGGTGGCGCGTTCAGCCACTTGCGACGAGAAGAGCTTGGCCATAGCGGCTTCGGTCAGAAACGTTTGTCCTGCGTCTCTGAGCCGGGCGGCGTTGTAGACACCCAGTCGGGCCATTTCGAGCTCGGTTTGGGCCTGAGCCAACTGGAACTGCACGGCCTGAAAGTCTCCGATCGCGTGCCCAAACTGTGTCCGCTCTTGCACATAGGCGATGGCGTGGTTCAACGCTGCTTGGGCCAAACCGACCATTTGTGCGCCGATGGCGATCCGGCCTTCGTTCAAGGTCTCGATCGCTACCTTGTACCCGTGGCCGGCCTTGCCCAGTACGTTTGCTTTGGGGACCCGACACTCGTCGAGCAGTAACTCGCAGGTGCTGCTGGCTCGGATGCCCAGCTTGTCTTCCTTCTGACCCACTTGGAACCCCGGGAAGTCCGGTTCGACGAGGAACGCGGTGATGCCACGGTGGCCGGCGTCGGGATCGATGGTGGCAAAGACGATGAACAGACCTGCTTCCTTGGCGTTCGTGATCCAGAGCTTGCGTCCAGTGAGGACGTAGTCGTCACCGTCTTCGACCGCGCGAGTCTTGAGCGCGAACGCGTCGCTACCGGACCCCGCTTCTGAGAGCGCGTAGGCGCCAATCGTGCCGGCAGCAAGCGCGGTGAGGAATCGTTGCTGGACGTCGACTGATCCCCACTTGACGAGCGCGTTGACGACCAGCGTGTTCTGCACGTCGACCAGCACCGCCACCGAGGGGTCGACCCGTGAGAGTTCTTCAACCGCGATGACTGACAAAAAGAAGGTGCCGCCGGCACCACCGAACGTCTCCGGAATTTCGATCGCCATCACTCCCAGGTCGAAGAGTTGGTCGACTAACGCGCGGGGGATGGCTCCCTGTTCCTCCATGTCCCGCACCCGCGGAGCAATCTCGGTTTCCGCGAAATTCCGAACGCTCGCTCGGAACAATCGCTCTTCTTCGGAGAGCTGGGTCAGGGATGGGGCTGGGGTGAGTAGGTCGGTCATGGTCACAGGGTATCTCAGGCGATCAAGTTAAACGGATGCCGCTTCTTCGTATTCACCCCAGACGTCACGCAGGGCATCACACATCTCTCCGATGGTGGCGTAGGCGCGCACCGCATCGAGCAGTAGCGGCATCAGGTTGTCCCGACCGCGCGCGGCATCGCGCAGTCGGTTGAGCGTGCCCTCGACCTCTGTAGTGTTGCGTGTGTCTCGGAGCCGGTCGAGCGCCGCACACTGACCCTCGGCGATGCCTTCGTCAAGATACAGCGTGTTAACGCCGGTCTGTGCCTCGTCTGTGAAGCTATTGACGCCAACGATCTTGCGTTTGCCAGCTTCCACTTCCCGTTGAAACTGGTAGGCGCTTTCAGCGATCTCGCGCTGGGGGTAGCCGTGCTCGATCGCTTCGACCATGCCACCGAGCGCATCGATTTCATCGAAGTAGGTCCGGGCTCCCGTTTCCATGTCCCGTGTTAGCCGCTCGATGAAATACGAGCCACCGAGTGGATCGACGTGATCCGCGACGCCGCTTTCGTTGGCAATGACCTGTTGGGTACGGAGTGCCAGCAAGGCGGCTTCTTTGGTTGGTAGCGAGAGCGCCTCGTCGAGCGAATTGGTATGCAACGAGTTGGTGCCCCCGAGTACGGCTGATAGTGCTTGGATAGCGGTGCGGACGACGTTGTTGTATGGCTGCTGTGCGGTTAGGGACACTCCGGCTGTTTGGGTGTGGAATCGTAGCTTCCATGAGCGCTCGTCTTTGGCGTGGAACCGGTCACGCATGACCGTCGCCCATAGCGACCGGGCAGCTCGATACTTGGCAATTTCCTCAAAGAAGTCGCTGTGAGCGTTAAAGAAGAACGAGATACGCGGTACGAAGCTGTCGACGTCGAGCCCAGCGTCGACGCCGTATTGCACGTATTCGATCCCGTCGCGCAGGGTGAAGGCTAGTTCCTGTAGTGCGGTCGCGCCTGCCTCGCGGATGTGGTAGCCACTAACCGAGATGGTGTTCCAGCGCGGAACCTCTTGTGCACAGAAGTCAAATGTGTCGGTAACCAGCCGCATAGAGGGGCGCGGTGGGTAGATGTACTCCTTCTGGGCGATATATTCCTTCAGGATGTCATTCTGCAGGGTACCCGAGAGGGCTGGCCAATCGACTCCTTGCCGTTCCGCCACGACGAGATACATTGCCAGGACCATCGCCGCCGGAGAGTTGATCGTCATTGACGTGGAAACGTCCTGAATTGGGATTCCGTCGAACAGTTGTTCCATGTCGGCTAGGGACGCGACGCTGACGCCGCACTTGCCGACTTCACCCCGCGACAGCGCGTGGTCTGGGTCACGACCCATCAGGGTTGGCAGGTCAAACGCAACGCTCAGTCCGGTGCCCCCAGCTGCTAGCAACTCCTTGTATCGCTGGTTCGTCTCGGACGGGGTGCCAAAACCTGAGAATTGGCGCATTGTCCAGAGTTTGCCGCTGTAGCCGCTCGGGTGAATGCCACGGGTATAAGGAAAGGTGCCCGGTGCCTCTAGCGGAGCGACCCCCTCGAGGTCCTCGGCGGTGTAGAGAGCTTTGATTGGGCGACCGGAGACGGTGGAATATTGCGCGTCTGGTTCGTCAGTGGGCGTTTTCGTCATGGTCTCGGTGGTCTTGTTTCGCCTCTGGACCGACCCCTGTCGGGTTGGTCTGGCCCCCCAAGTGTTGATCAAGTGGTCGGGTGCACCGTAGTCCTCCCGTGCCCGGGCAGCACGCCAATGTTGACAGGCTAACATCTGTTGTCCAAGATCTGAGGTACTGTGCGGTGTTCAGCTACTTGCGTACTCTGGAAACCGGTGGTTTCGGCCGGCCTGGTGGCTCTCCTGCTGGTGGGCTCGCCCGCTGCCGAGTCGCAGGACTCGCGGGCGGATGCGCCGCTCCCGCATGCGATCGGGCAGAGCATGTCTCCGTCGTTCGAAGGTTGGTACGCCAACCCGGACGGCACGCGCAGTCTTGTGTTCGGTTATTTCAACCGGAACTACGAGGAGCACCTCGACATTCCGGTCGGACCTGATAACCGATTCGAGCCGGGCCCCGAGGACCGGGGACAGCCGACGCATTTTCTGCCTCGGCGCCAGACCGGGCTCTTCGCGGTCGTCGTGCCGGCTGATTTCGGGGACCAGCTTTTGACTTGGAGCGTAACCGCGCACGGACAGACCATCGCGATTCCCGGCCACGTCCGGCCAGAATGGGAGATTACGGCGCTTGAGGAGGTTACCAGCGGCAACACTCCGCCAGTGGTGCGGTTCGGTGGTCCGGACGGGACGCCTGGCCAAGGCCCTCTGGGGACACGCGGCGCTCTGAGCACCTCGGTCTCTACCCCGGTTGCGGTCACGGTCTGGGCTTCGGACGATGGGGTGCAAAAGGCCAGATCGCGTGGTCGAGCGTCCCGGTTTGGTGTCAACTGGAGTCTCTACCGGGGCCCGGGAAACGTTACCTTTGCTGACGACGCTCCCGCGATCGATGAGCGCGGCAAGGCGGAGACAACCGTATCGTTCGACGCGCCGGGCGAATACGTCCTGCGGGTGCTGGCGTGGGACGATTCTGGCGGGCAGAGTGCCATCATGGCCGGTGGCTTCTTCTGCTGTTGGACGAACGGGTACGTCGCAGTTCAGGTACAGTAGAGCAGCATCGTCATCGGATTCTAGGGGAGTGGTCATGAGAGACGCGATAAGTCGGATGGGACGCGGGGGAATGCTGGTCGGTCTGGCGGTGTTTGCCGCGGCGGGGTCGTCCTCTGCCCAGACGGGCGGCGTGACCTTCGCCAAGGACGTCGCGCCGATTCTCCAACGCAGTTGTCAGGGGTGTCATCGACCGGGGCAGATGGGGCCGATGTCGTTGATGACCTATGAAGACGTCCGTCCGTGGGCACGAGCGATTCGTTCGAAGGTTGTGGAGCGGGTCATGCCACCCTGGCACATGGACAAGACGGTCGGCATCCAGGACTTCCAGAACGACAAGTCCTTGAGTGATGCGGAGATTGAGGTCATTGCCAGTTGGGTCGACGCTGGTGCCCCGCGCGGTAATCTCGCCGATTTGCCCCCACCGGTGGCCTGGCCCGCCGACAACGTGTGGCACATGGCTGAGCGGTATGGTCGGGAGCCGGACCTCGTCGTTAGCTCGGACCCCTGGACCCAGAGTGCCGAGGGGCAAGACCAGTGGTGGCAACCGGTGGTTGAGACGGGGCTCGTCGAGGATCGATGGGTGACGGGCATAGAGGTGCGGCCGTCGTTGGCTGGGCGTCGAGTCACTCACCACGCGGTGGTTTATCTGCAGCAGGAGGAGGACCCCGGCGACCACGAACCAGTCGTCGATGTCCCAGGTCGTGGTAGCTATCTGACCGAGTTCGCCGTCGGGAAAATCGGCGATGTGTTCCGGGAGAACACTGGCAAATTGTTGAAGGCGGGGTCGCGGATTGCTTTCGATAACCACTACCATTCGGTCGGCGAGGAAATCACGAGTCAGACCGATGTTGGCATCTGGTTCCACCCGCTGGGCTATGTACCGAAGTATCGGGTTTACGCGAGTGCTCTTGGCGTGCAGCAGGCGATGGCAACGCTCGACATTCCACCGGGAAAGGTGACGACGCACCACGCTTATATTCCGTTGGCTCTACCGGCTCGCCTTGAGAACTACCAGCCGCACATGCATATCCGCGGGAAGGCAATGTCGATGGAGGCGATCCTCCCCAACGGGCAGGTCCAGATGCTGAACCACGTGGCGAACTTCGATTTCAACTGGCACGTGAACTACGTCTATACGGACGATTCGGCTCCGGTATTGCCGAAGGGCACGGTGATTCACCTGACGGCGTGGCACGACAACACGGCCGCCAACCGGGCCAATCCGGATCCGACACAATGGGTCGGTTGGGGGCAGCGTAGCTTTGACGACATGTATCACGCCCACGTGAACATGACGTATCTGACTGACGAGGATTACGAGCAGATCATCGCCGACCGGCGGGCGCGCCGCACCAGCAACGATTGATCGTGGAGACACCCCTCACCCCTCTCGAGTTCCAGCGGCGTGCGCTGGCGCTCTATCCAGACCGGGAGTGCGTCATTGACGGTGAGACCCGTCTGACCTACGAGCAGTTTTTCGCGCGGTGTGACCGCTGGTCGGCGGCGTTACAGCGTCTGGGGGTGCGCAAGGGCGACCGGGTGGCCTACATTTCGCTAAACACCCACTCGCACCTCGAGTCGTTCTACGCTGTACCGCAGACCGGCGCCGTGTTGGTGCCGATCAACTTTCGGCTCAATTCTGAAGAGATCGAGTACATCGTCCGACACTGCGGCGCGAAAGTCGTGTGCGCCCATGCCGACTTTCTGGAAACGGTCGAGTCGATTCGTGGGTCTTGCCCGGAGGTGGAGCACTGCGTGGCGTTAGAGGGCGGGCGAGACGGCTGGCTCGACTACGAGCAACTGACGGCAGTCGAGGCAGGCCACGTTGATCGTCCTGATGTCGACGAGCGAGACCTGCTGACCATCAACTACACGAGCGGGACGACGTCGCGTCCGAAGGGGGTGATGATCACCCACCGGAACGCCTATATGAACGCCATCGGCACGCTAGTGCATGTGCCGATGACTTGTCGGGATCGGTATCTCTGGACCCTACCGATGTTTCACGCCAATGGATGGACCTTTCCTTGGATCGTGACCGCGGTGGGGGGGGTGCACATCTGCTTGCGCAAGGTCGACCCCGTGCAGGCGTTCGGCCTGATTCGCGATGAGCGAGTCACCATGCTGTGTGCGGCGCCGACGGTGCTGATCGGGTTGGCTGGTTGTCCGGCTGAGCATCGGGGGGAGGTGCCCGCTGGGGTAAGGGTGTTGACAGCCGGGGCGCCGCCAGCTGCGGCCACGATTCAGCGGATCGAAGGCGAGTTCGGCTGGGAATTGACCCACGTGTACGGTCTGACTGAGACGGCGCCGTTCATCACGGTTTGTGAGTCCCGGCCGGAGCACGAGGTGCTGTCGCTCGAAGACCGATCAGTCGTCAAGTCCCGGCAGGGCGTCGAGTTGATTACGTCTGGTGAATTGAGGGTCGTCGACGAGGAAGATGTTCCCGTGCCGTGGGATGCGGCCACACTTGGAGAGATTACCGTGCGTGGAAACGTGGTGATGGAGGGGTATTATGACGACCCCGATGCGACCGCGCAGGCGATGCGAGGTGGCTGGTTTCACAGTGGTGACGCGGCGGTTGTCCATCCCGATGGTTACGTAGAGATCCGAGACCGGTTTAAGGACGTGATCATCAGTGGCGGGGAGAATATTTCCTCGGTTGAGGTTGAGGGCGTGCTGATGCGCCACGCTGCCGTCCAGGAGGTGGCCGTCGTAGGGATGCCGGACCCCAAATGGGGTGAAACCCCGCACGCGTTTGTGGTTTTGGCCCCGGGAGCGGCCCTGACCGAACCCGAGTTCACGGAGTACGCGCGCGAACACATGGCCAAGTTCAAGATCCCACGTAAAGTCGAGTTCGTGACTGAGCTACCGAAGACCGCCACTGGAAAAATACAGAAGTACGTCCTGCGGAGTGGTCGCGCGGCTATCTCGACGCAGTAACGAGCCGGTCGATGACCCAGACGTCGACCTCTTCCGACTCCCGCTCCGCCCCCACAGCTGAGATGGCCACCGACGGCGTGTGCCTCGCGGCCCTCGAACGGAAGGTGCTCTGGCTCAGCACCTGGATGATTCATCACGCCAACCATGTGCGGCCCAATCGCGATGGGCTGAAAGTGGGGGGGCATCAGGCGTCTTGTGCTTCGATGGTGACCCTGATGACGGCGCTGTACTTCGATGTGCTTCGTCCGATCGATCGCGTGGCCGTTAAACCGCACGGTAGCCCGGTTTATCACGTTATTCAGTATCTGTTGGGTGGGCAGTCACGCGACCAGCTCGAGCGGTTCCGTGGATTCGGTGGAGCCCAGTCTTATCCATCTCGGACGAAGGACCAGGACGACGTCGACATCTCGACTGGATCGGTGGGTCTGGGTGTGGCGATGACGAGCTTTCTCGCGTTGGCACAGGAGTTTTTGCGTAAACGGCGCCTGGTTCCAAACGATGGGCCGCCGGCCAGGATGATCGCTGTGGCGGGCGACGCGGAGTTCGACGAGGGCAACATTTTCGAGGCTTTACTCGAGGCGTGGAAGCACCACGTCACCAACGTCTGGTGGATCATCGACTATAACCGCCAAAGCCTGGACGCCATCGTCGCCGACCGATTCTTTCATCGACTCGACACGATCTTCACCACGATGGAGTGGCGGGTCGTCACGTTGAAATACGGGAAACTGCTGGAAGCGGCATTCGCCCGACGTGGCGGTGACGCCTTACGCTCCTGGATCGACGATTGCTCGAATTCCTCCTATTCGGCGCTGGCCTACCAGGGGGGCACAGCGTGGCGGACCCGGCTGGTACGGGATCTTGGCGATACTGCTGGGATTCGTGAGTTGCTTGACCAGCACGACGACGCTGCCTTGCATCGGCTCATGACCAACCTTGCCGGGCACGATCTAGATGCCGTGCGGGAAGCATTTCATACGGCATCGGAACATGAGACTCCGACCTGCTTCATCGCCTACACCATCAAAGGTTACGGTCTGCCGTTCGAGGGGCATAAGGATAATCACTCTGGGCTCACCACGCCGGAGCAAATAGTTGCCTTTCGCGATCAGATGAGCATCGACGAGGGAGACGAGTGGGAACCGTTCGCCGGACTTGATGTGCCAGAGGGCGAGTTGCGGGATTTTCTGCACAACGTGCCGTTCACACAAGCCACCGACCGTCAGTATCAGGCGGCGCACGTGGCGGTGCCGGCGGCGTTTGACTCGCCGCCGGGTGACCGACTCTCAACCCAGGCAGGATTCGGCCGGGTGTTGGCCGATATCGCGCGGCGGCATGGAGAGCTCGCGGACCGGATCGTGACTACGTCGCCAGACGTCACCTTGTCGACCAATCTTGGAGGATGGGTGAACCGGCGCGGCGTGTTCTCGCAGTTAGCGCAAGCCGACGTGTTTCGGGAGGAACGGCCGCTTTCGGCGCAGGATTGGTCCATGGGACCGGATGGGCAGCATCTTGAGCTGGGCATTGCTGAGAACAACCTGTTCCTGTTGTTGGCGGCGCTGGGATTAACTGCCCCGCTTTTTGGGGTGCGGCTGTTGCCGATCGGAACGCTTTACGATCCGTTTATCAGTCGTGGACTCGATGCGCTGAACTACGCCTGTTATCAGGATGCGCGGTTCATCCTTGTTGGAACACCCTCTGGTGTGAGCCTTGCGCCAGAAGGGGGGGCGCATCAGTCGGTGGTGACGCCCTTGATCGGCCTTGGGCAATCAGGACTGACCGCGTTTGAACCAGCTTACGTGGACGAACTGGCAGCAATCCTCCGTTGGGGTTTCGACCACATCCAAGCCGACGATGGGGGCGCGGTCTATTTGCGGTTGTCCACCCGTTCGTTGAACCAGCCGACGCGAGACCTTTCTGCCGAGACCAGGGCTCAGGTTGTGGATGGCGGTTACTGGTTGGAACCGCCGTCCCAAGGTGCCGAATTGGCGATCGTTGCCTCAGGGCCGGTCATCACCGAGGCGGTCGAGGCGCATCAACAGATCGTGGAGGATATCCCCGGGGCGGGTCTCCTCGTGGTGACGTCGCCGGGACGGTTGCAGGACGACTGGATCGAGGGTGTCAACAACGGACACCCCGAACATGCTCACGTTCGCAGGTTACTCGCGCCCTTGTCGCCGGAGGCAGGACTAGTCACGATCCTTGACGGGCATCCGTCGACGCTGGCATGGCTGGGGTCGGTGGCGCGCCACCGGGTTGCTCCGCTGGGTGTCTCTCGATTCGGCCAATCAGGTGACATTCAAGACCTTTACCGGGCGTACGCGTTGGATGTAGACGCCATCGTAACCGCTGCCGCTCGTTTGTGCCTCGAGACTGCATGACCGATACGACTGAGTTTTGTCTGCCTGAATTGACCGACCAGGTGACCGAGGTCAAGCTCACTGCTTGGCTGAAGGCGGTGGGAGATTACGTCGAGGTCGGTGAGCCGATCGCCGAGGTCGAGACGGATAAGACCAACGTCGAGCTTGAAGCTCCAGTCTCTGGAGTCTTGCGGGTCATTCACGTCGCAGCCGGGACTGAGGGTCTTGGAGCGGGCGCGGTGCTGGCTTTGATCGCGGCGGCGTCGGAGCAATCAGACGAGGGTGGGACGCACGGGGCGGCGCCGACGTTGACGGGCAACGAGGTGGTATCGACCGCCGGATCGCCGGTTCCGGTTGTTGCCGCGCACCGACGAAACGAAGTTGTCGACGAACTTCCACCGGTAGGGTCCGAAACGGACTCGGCGACTGTCCCAGCGACTCCAGTGGCCAGGAAGATGGCGGCGGTTGCTGGGTTGGACTTAGCCGGGATACGGGGCACAGGTCGTGGGGGCCGGATCGGAAAAGAGGATGTCGATCGGGCCCTAGCGGAGCGACGCGAGGGTTCGTCGGTCGGCGCGTCGGTTCCTGCGTCCCCACCGGTTGGCGTCCCGGCGCACGTGGAGGGGCCGTTCCAAGACCATGAGCTGACCGCCATGCGCCGGGTCACGGCGACCCGGATGCAGCAGTCGAAACAGACGGTCCCCCACTTTTATCTTCGGGTCGACTGTGCCGTCGATGCGGCGCTGGGCCTGCTCGCTTCCGCCAAACGCCAAGAGCCGGAGGTGGGTCCGACCCTAACTGACTTCGTGATTTGTGCGGCTGCGCATGCGCTTCGGCTGGTGCCTGGGGCTAACGCCGCCTGGGCCGACGGCGCGGTGCGGATGTACGACAGCGTTGACATCGCCTTGGCTGTGAACACGCCCACTGGTCTCATTGCTCCCGTTATCCGACAGGCCGACCGCAAAGAACTCGAGGAGATCGCCGCCGAGACTCGGACGTTGGCGGCCGGTGCCCGCGAGGGGACTCTCTTGCCTGCCGACTATGCTGGTGGGACCTTCACCATTTCGAATCTTGGGATGTATGGCGTCGAGAGCCTTTACGCGATCGTCAATCCCCCGCAGAGCTGCGTTCTAGGAATCGGCGCCGCGCTTTCACGGCCGGTGGCGTTTGGTCAGGAGGTTCGAGTGGCACGGATGATGGCCTGCACACTGTCTGCTGACCACCGTGTCATCGATGGTGCTCTGGGCGCCGAGTTGCTCGCGGCGATCAAGGATTACATTGAGCGGGCGGGCTCGTGACGTTTTAACTCAGTTCGTTCGGCAAGAGCTGGGGCAGCGGTATAATCTGGCCCTTGTCGTTTCATTCGTAAGGGAGGTTGCCATGAAGCGCTGCTTGATCATTTTGAGCGCACTCGCGCTGCTCGCGCCGGTGTCCGCCGTGGCTCAGCAGGAAGAAACTTACGACTACTGGCAGCCCCAGCGGGACATGATCCGTCGCGGCCAGCAGGCCATTTTTATGTGCAATGGCTTATTTACTGGCAATCGCACGATCGAGAGCGTCTTTGCCCAGGAGTTAGCATTTCTCTCCAGCCCGGTCGGTACGCCGACCGGCGGAGACTACGTGGTCAACGAGACGAGGCGGGCAGTGGCCGTTGGGGCGCCAGGTGCCACTCCGGTCATGCGAGCCGCGTTCCGCGAGGGTATTGGGTGTGTGATCCTGGCACCTGACCAGACGTTCGAGGACATCGAACGTCTACCGGAGCTGACGTTGCCGTACCCGCCCGGTGATCCCGCGGCTACTGCTTGGCCTGAGGGCGATCTGATTGCTGACGCTGCGTTGCCACCTGGAATCGACGGAGCGGCGCTCGAGGCCGCCTCCGACTGGGCGTTCAACCGCGAATCACCACAGCAGGTTACATTGAGTTTGTTGGTAGTTCACAACGGCCGGATCATCCATGAGCGTTACGCTCCTGGGGTGGACATGACCACTCGCACCCGCACGTGGTCGACGGCGAAGAGCCTTGCGGTGACATTGATCGGCATGCTCGTCGATGAAGGCAAGATGCACCTTGACGACCCGCTCGGGTTCGAGTGGTTACCGCGTGCGCGTTCGCCGAAAGCTGATCCCAGAAATGCTATTACCCTCCGCCATGTACTCAACATGTCGAGCGGACTCGACACGATTGACAACGGTGGGCTTGAGTACGCCACCGGGTCCGGCATGTCGTACTGGGCTGGGGCGAGCTCGGTGCGGGGCGCTCTGCGACAGCCGCTGATGCGGGAGCCTGGGACCAACTGGGACTACGAAAACTACGACACGTTGCTTGCAGTTTACAAGATGAAGCAGGTGCTAGGTGATGAGCAGACCTACCGGGAGTTTCCGCGCCGTCGGCTGCTGGACAAGATCGGCATGCGAAACACGCTGGTCAGTACCGACCGGTTCGGTGATTTCATTCTCAGCAGCCAGGTTTACACGAATGCCCGTGACTTGGCGCGGTTCGGGCTGCTCTATCTACAGAACGGTGTTTGGAATGGCGAGCGGTTAATCTCCGAGGAGTGGATCGATTTCGTGCGGACGCCAGCCCCGGCGACTGTCGGACGTGGAAGCCAGTATGGCGGCCAATGGTGGCTTGTGCCTGAAAACCGGGACGACGTGCCGAAGAACGCTTACTCGACGTCTGGAAACCGAGGACAGTACGCGGTTGTGGTGCCGTCGCACGACCTGGTGATCGTGCGTCGTGGCCTCGACTACGGTCGTCAGGGATTCGATCGCTGGGGGTTGACTCGAGAAGTGTTGAAGGCCATCGGGACTCCGACAAACGAAGAGTAACGAGTCCGATGACTCGGACTTGAGAGGCGGTATTGCAGGAAGGCCGTGAGCGTTAACTCACGGCCTTTTTCGTTTTCCGGCCCAGACGCACGGTGATGTCGTACTCCGTTTTGGCCACCGGTTGCACTGAGAGTCGGCTGCCTTTCTGCACGACCTTCATTTCCTCAAGTCCCTTGACCCCCTTCAGCGTGCTTAGCGGAACAGTCTCAGCGAATGCCTCTACGAACCCCAGGTTGACCATGAACCAAACCGGAGCCGCTTTCGTGCTGCGCCCGTCAAAGTACTTGTGTCCTTCCTTCCACGCAAAGTGGTCCGGGTAACCGGCTTTCGTAATCGTTGCCAGTCCTGAGACTCCGGACGGGTCAGCATTCGAGGCGTAGAACAGCACCGCGTCGCCAACCCGCATGTCGTCACGCATGAAGTTGCGTGCCTGAAAGTTTCGCACGCCCTCCCAGCACGTCTCGCCGTCACGAGCCAGATCTTCGATGCTGTACGCGTTCGGCTCACATTTCATCAACCAGTAACGTCTCGCCATGCCAATATTCTCTGCTCCACGCTGCCTACCTGCCAAGTGATGCTGTCGGGCGACACTGTCGGGGTGCTCCACGGAGTAACACTGGCAAGGTCTGCCACACTCCCCAGGGGCACCTGCGAACCGAATAGACGCGGGGGCCGGCCGACAATGTGGGAAGGTGATGGCGCTCCGGATCGTGGGAACTATCTTTTGTCCTGCATCCTGATGCCCAAGAAATAGGGCCAGTGAATCCAACGTCGGTGCGCGAACTCGCCGGTCGGCCAGCCCGCTGCTCCGGCACCACCGAGTTGATGTCCTCGGCGAATGAGATGGTGCCGGGTAGCTCAAGTCGCTGTCGTCGTCAGAAAGTCTACGTTCCGCTCTCCGTAATCCGTTTTCGAATGAGATCCGAGGTGCGCGCCGCCCGCGCAGCGGCAACCTTTCTGGCAAGTTCGAGGGACGTGCCCAAGTCCGCAATCGAGACGCCGTCGATGTTCGCTTGGCGGCTGGCGACCCGTTCGGCCCACCGCACCGATCGGAGGTCGTCCAACATCATATTCAGCGTAATGGTGGGGTTGTCGTGCAGGCCGTCGCTTGCATGACCTTCGTTGGTGACGCCGAGGTCAGCGAGCACGTCTACGGTACCTGGTGGCGCTCGGTAGTACTCGGGAATGTGGAGGACGGTCGTGTCCCCCTTCCATCGGGCCGATAGCGCAGTCGCAACATTACTCATGCCGCTTTGGTTGCCGCCGCTGTCGCCGATGAAGACGATGTTCCCGAAGCCGTGGATCTTCAAACTGTGGGCGACGTCCGTGAGCACTGCCTCGAAAGTCTCTTGCCGCAGGCTCAAGGTGCCGGGACTGCGCATGTGGCCCGTTGGCGGATCAATCTGGCCTTCGGGGACCAACTCAAGAACGGGCGCACAGATGGCATTGCCAAGGTTCCGAGCGACGGCGTCGCAATTGGCGCGCAACGCGTAGTTGTGTTTGCCGGTGACGAGCCACGGGCCGTTCGGTTCAATGCCGCCGGTTGGAATGATGGCGGTGGTCTTGCCCGTGGCCATCGCGTCGCGGACGTCCATCCAGGTCATCTCCTCAAGCCACACGGTGTCGGCCGTCGGCAACGGGTTCGGCGTGTCCGAACAGTTGTACGTATTTGCGCGACAGTCCCCACCGCCCATCGTCCGCGGATCTGGGGTCGGCCGTTGACGTGGTTGGGTACTGCCGCGCCTGTCCGTCTGTGCCGGTCGCGTCGGCACGGGCAGCGTGCCTCTGTTCGCGAGGGCCCTGTTGATTGCTTCGACCGTGAGCGTCGCGCGAAACTCCACGACCTCGCGTGCACGCTCAAGGGTCTGGACCCGATCGGTAAGCGACACCCCGTTGATAGTCGCGAGACCCGCTGTTACCCGTTTGTCGTAACGTACCGAGCTCGGATCGTCGGCGAACATATTCAAGGTGATGATTGGATCGTCGTGCAGCCCGTCGCCCGTGCCCTCTTCCAGCCCCCGATAGGTCATGTACCGTGCGGCGCTGGCGTAGTCGTAGTACTCCTGCACGTGTGCCACGACCGGGCCGGCGTTCCACTCGGCATTCAGCTGCTCGGCTACGGCCCGCTGGCCACCTTGGTTCCCGCCGCTGTCGCCGATGAAGACAATGTTCCGAAAGCCATGCACCTTTAGGCTGCGAGCGACGTCAGTCAGCATCGCCTGGAAGGTCTCTTCTCGCAAACTGATGGTGCCGGGGCTACGCATGTGGCCGCTCGGTGGTTCGATCGTACCTTCGGGTACTAGCTTGATGATCGGCGCGCAGATCGCGTTACCCAGCTTTCGCGCGATCGCGTCGCAGTTGGTGTGCAGCACGTGGTTGTGCTTGCCTGTGACCAACCAGGGGCCGTTCGGCTCGACACCGCCCGTCGGGACAATCGCGGTGGTCTTGCCCGCGGCCAGTGCGTCACGGACGTCCATCCACGTCATTTCTTCGAGCCAGACGGTATCGGGCGCCGGCAGTGGGTTCGGCGTATCAACACAGTTATAGACATTGTCTCGACAGTCGCCGCCGCCCATCGACCGCGGGTCGGGTGCGCGGCGTTGTTGTGCCGATAGCGGCAGAACTGTGAGCAGCACGATTCCGATCACCAGGTTGGTTTTCATGGTCTCCTCCAGACAACTGAGCGGCATTTTTCGCGTGCGATAATAGGGTGTTCTCAGCCAGGCTCGGCTGTCATTCGACTATCGACTGCCAGTGCTCCGCCACGTGCTCAGCGGTCCGCCAGGCCAGCGCCTGCGCGGTGAGTGTTGGGTTGCGCGCGCCGCTCGTGCCCATCACCGAGGCGCCGAGCACCGCGAGGTTCGGGACCTCGTGCGAGAGTCCATAGCGATTCACCACATTGGTTTCCGGATCATCACCCATCCGTGTGCCGCCATAAGCGTGGGTCGAGACCCCCATCTGTCCGCCGAGTCCGCCGCGTCTGATTTCGGTCGCGCCAGCCTCCCGGTACCATTGGGCCATCTTCTCCTGCAGGTAGTCGGCAATCGCCAGTTCGTTTTGCTTGTATTCGGCGGTGACCCGGATGACTGGGAAGCCTAGTGGGTCCTTCACGACTGGGTCGAGGTCCAGGTAGTTGGCTGCGTACGGCAGCGTGGTCTTCTGGATGTAAGCACTGTTCGTCCGGTCGGCGTTCTCTCGGACGAACGCCTTCCAAGCTGAACCCCAGGTGGGCGCGCGCCCGAACGTACCCATGCTCGCGGCCGAGATGGGACGCCGGTCGGAGTAGATCCAAAGGTTCCCGCCTCCAATGAAATCAAGGCCGCTGTGGTCGAAGTTGTCGTCCGCGAAATCGTCCACCGCCACGCCCTGTGCCGGCAACCCGTACCAGGCGTGCAGATCGTAGGGAAACAGCGCCGTCACGCCGGCGCCCTGGTGATGGCTGAGATAATGTTTGCCGACTTGGGCGTGGTTATTCGACAGGCCGATCGGAAACGCCCTCGACTTCGAGAGCAGCAGCAGCCGGGTGTTCTCGTAGGTGTAGCTCGCAACGAAGACGAACCGTGCCGGTTGAAAAAATTCCTCCCGGTCCTGCAGATAAGTGACACCGGTGACCTTGCCCTGGGCGTCGGTCTCGATCTTCGTGACGGTGGCATGGGTAACCACCTTTAGACGACCAGTCGCTTCCGCTCGTGGAATCGTGGTGACCGCCGGTGAATTCTTCGCGTCGACGTGGCAGCCGCCCTTGTTGCAGTGCCCGTGGTACATGCAGCCAGAACGTTCCTGGTAAGTCTCCGAGTTGATCGCCGCTGGGCCCGGGAACGGTTGCCAGCCAAGCGTGCGTGCCGATGCTGCCATCCGGTCGAGGAAACCGGTCCACCGCAGCGCGGGCATCGGATAGTCTCGCTGCCGCGGGCCCTCGAACGGGTTGCCGTTTGGATTCTTTTCCCCCTTGACGTTGCCAGCTTGGCCCGAGACGCCAATTTCATGTTCAACGCGGTCATAGAACGGCTCAAGCTCTTCGTAGCCGAACGGCCAGTCCTCCACGGTGGATCCGACAGGAATGCGAGATGCACCGTAGCGTCGCGTCGTTTCGGATACGACCTTGAAATCCCATGGGTTCAGCCGCCAACTTTGGGCCCAGTAGTGCAAGGTCGTGCCACCGACTCCGTTCATCATCGGGTGGTTACCGCCCTGCACCGCATTGCCCGATCGGGTCCGGCGAAGTGTCGGCACTTCACTGTCGCACTTGCGAACCGAGAATGGCCAGTCGCGGACGTTGTTACGGATCTCATCTGGTGCGAAGTCACGCTTGGTCAGCCGGCTACCAGCCTCAATGCCAACAATGTCGAGTCCGGCGTTGGCGAGCGGCAGGGCGGCGACTCCGCCCGCCGCGCCGAGCCCCACAATGACGACGTCCGTTCCGGGCAGTCTAGTCGCCATGACGCATCTCCAGGGTGACGCTGCGGACGATGGCTTTCTCAAAATTATCGGAGTCGTACGCGGAACGATGGTTGGGTTCTAGCTCGCCTGACTCAAGCGCGGTCTGGAGCGCAGGCGACACCGCAGTCCGGACTCCGGGATATTTGATCAGGTCCCACCCGATAAAGTTTCGATTGCCGCCGTAGTAGGGATCACCGAAGGTGCCCTGTAGTACATGGCTTCGGACCATACCAAAGAAGGCGCCGGAGCCGCCCGTAAAACCACTGCCAGCCCCTGTTGCCGCGCCGGTTTCGACGTCGATGAGTGCCGAGATCTGGTCCACCCGGGAGAGTTCCAGAAACGGTGCCCCACGTGACGAGCGGCAGTAACGCTCAAAGGCCGCCAGTCCGCCACGGTAGGCGTCGCGTGAGCCGGAGAGAGCACCGCCGAGCGCTCGGTCGATATACACAACGGCGCCGGCGGCCACTGCACCGGGGCCGTGCTCGTCCTCTGGGATCAGGTGATCTGCGATTGCCCCGAGCAACTCGGCCTCGTCTGCCGATAGCTGTTCGTAGACAACGCGCGTGGCCATTGTGCCGGTCGGCTGAGTGACCGCGGCCGTCGGAACAGTAGCTGGTGTGGGGGTTGGGCCTGGTTGAGCCGTGACGCCGACGGCGTTGGCCGCCGCTGCTGCGCCGGCCGCTCCTGCTCCACGCAGGAGCGCGCGGCGTGAGATCGTTCGTGGTCGTTCGTCCGTCATCGTTCGCTCCTGGATCGAACTTCGCTTACTAGTTCCCGAATCGCTCATAGATCGGCACGATGTCACCCTGGCCGATGACGTGCCCGTCCATCGCGCGCAACAGGTCTTCGCGATCGAGTCCGGGACCCAGTCCGAGCGGCTCGTCCAACGCGTACACAGTGAAGTGATAGATGTGTGGAGTGCCCACAGGCGGAGCCGGACCACGGTAGTAGGGTCGGCGCCAGCCATTCAGGCCCTGGATGGCGCTGGCCAGCTCTGTTGGCATCGCTGTTTCACTCAAAATCGGTAACCCCTCTGGTAAACCGTTGGCGGTTGCCGGGATGCTATAGATGATCCAGTGCACCCAGGGTGGCGGATTGCCAGCACCGAAGTCCGAGCACACGACGGCGATCTCGCGGGTTCCCTCAGGAAGGTCGCTCCAGGTGATCGGCGGTGACAGATTCCGTCCGTCCGGAGTGAAATTTCGGGGCATCGTCTCACCCGATCGCATGGCCGAGCTCTCGACGTGGATCCTATGGACTGGAGGTTGAGCCTCGACTGACTGGTGCCCCATTAGGCCCAAAAGTAATCCGATGCACAGGGTTAGTTCCCTGGACGGGCCTTTCATCATTCGACAGCGCTTTCGTGTGGCCGACAGCTTACACCTACAGTGTAAGAGTAGCCGCCGCCGAGTGCCACGATCTTTCAACATGAGCCTCAGGGAAAACATCGTGTTGTCGGGCATCCTTTTCTACTAGGCACCGGGCCAGCGCCGGTTGTCCAGGGATGCCACCCAGGTTCGTCGAGCTCTCGCCCCGGCAGCCGGTGACCGTGACGCGAGCTGGTCATGTTGCCACGGGCTCAGGCGAACCAAGGCTGTGATAGTCTCCGGTGCGATTACATCAGTCGGAGCGGTAGGGTGGTTCATCGAATCGACACGCACCGACGCTTCTTCCGCCACCCGAAATCGATCCCGTGAACCATCGTGTCCCCGAGATGTGATGCCCGCATGTCCACGGCGTCACGGTACTCAGACTTAATTTCGATGACCTCCAATAACTCGATCTCTAGGTCCGCGGAATACGCGCGGCGCCATCAGACCGCCGTCGTCGTGCTTGGAATCTCGTTGATGGCTTTTGCCGACTTGGCTCGAGCTCAGCCGCTCGGCCCACCTCAGCCCTCCACCCCTCTGGAGTTGACCGCGGGTGTACGGCAGGCTAAAGCCGAACAGGTGGACGTTGCGCCACAGATTGACGGTGAGGTGCTGGGTGACCCTGCCTGGGCCGACATTGCCCCCGCGACCGGATTTGTCCAGACGGCGCCAGACGAGGGACAACCGGCATCTGAACGCACCGAAGTGCGGATCGTATTCACCGACGATACGATTTACTTCGGTATTGTCTGTTACGACCGGGAACCCGCGTCCATCATCGTAACTGACAGCCGTCGCGACTCGTCACTTAGCACCAGCGACAGCTTTCAACTAATTCTCGATACTTTTCTCGACCAGCAGAACGGATTCGTCTTTGGGACGAGTCCGTCAGGACAGGAGTATGACGGCCAGCTGATCAATGAGGGAGCCGGCGGCAGTGGTATGGGGCGGGGGGGGACGTCGCGCGGTGCCGGGGGTGGGTTCAACTTGAACTGGGATGGGGTCTGGCAGG
>UINC01000332.1_pt1 | contig 44941 bp, 38 predicted proteins | sample 5385821 | NCBI WGS metagenome assembly UINC01 (sample SAMEA4666929, study PRJEB26691) | marine metagenome | isolation source: Pacific Ocean | place: Pacific Ocean | collected 2011-10-13 | reverse complement strand
GGGTCGTGCTAAGGCCAACACCCTCGGCTCCCCCTCGTGTACGAAGACCCATATGGACCGAGATGAGCGGAATTGCTGCTCCAAAGACGATGGACTTGGAGAGTCCATAGACTAAGTCCCAGTTGTGCCAAAATAGACGGGCTCCGTAGATAAATGTTTCATTGCCCAGGCCGATGGTGAGGTTCGCTGCAATCATTCCGGCCGCAATACCAATCACGTCCGCAAAACCGACCAGGAGCGGCAGCGAGATGACCGCTGCAATGAAGCGTGGAGCGGCAAGAATCGCCACCGGATCCCGGCCCAATGACTCGAAGGCATCAATCTGCTCTGAAACAACCATCGTCCCAAGCTCAGCCGTGATACGTGCACCGATTCTCCCTACCAAAACGATAGCTGTCAGCAAAGGGGCCAACTCAAGGATCACGCTCTGCACGACTAGCGTCCCAAGCACATATTGCGGCGAAGACGAGATTAGCTGGTAGCCACCCTGTTGACTCGTAACAATCCCCGCCAAGGATGCTGTCACGAAAACGATGGGCAAACTCTGCACACCCATGATGTAAAGCTGAGTAGTTATGTCACGTCTTGATACTTTGAGCTGAACAATCGCCACGACGATACGCCATGCTAAAAGTCCGAGTTCCCCGGCATGTTCAGCAGTGACACGGGCAACCCTACCAACGGCAGCTAACCATCGAACTACCGGGGCAAGAAGAGGCAAGGTCGCAGGGTATTCGTCCTTCACCGTCTAAGAGACTCCACTGTTATGGCACCTAACCCTTGGGATTGCGGGGCTCAGCAGTCGGGCAAACCTTCGGTTAAACATACATTAAAATCAACCTGCCATGTGTTAAAGCCTGGCCCAGTTTATGCAGTCAGAGGTCGGTAGGACTTGTGATAGGGGCCAGGATGGCTTCTTTAGCTATCTTGTTGAGGCAGATAAGAGCTATCAGTACTTAATAAATGAACACAGACGACGGAGCGCGGGCGTGATGAATCTACTCAAACGCACTGTGACTTTCTTTATTGGAGCGATAGTGCTTAGTGCTCCGCAATCGGTGATGGGACAGGACCCCGATTATGAAGCGCAAGTGACGGCACTTGCAGCGCTCCCTTCAGTGCTACGGGCGCTGGAACTCGTGGAGGAACGGGATGCCAGGACCATGGCAGACTTACTCGAACTCACGGAAATAGCTGCTCCCCCGTTTAATGAAGACCAACGAGCTGAACGATTCCTGGAGATGCTTCTCGATCTTGGTGTCGATTCAGCATGGACAGACGCGGAAGGCAATGTACTCGCGCTCAGGCGAGGTACGGGTTCGGACGAGGTTGTTGCTGTCGCAGGGCATCTCGATACCGTTTTCCCGGAAGGCACGGATGTCACTGTCCGACAAAGAGGTGACACGCTTTTCGCTCCTGGGATAGGAGACGACACCCGTGGTTTAACTGCGGTCCTCGCACTACTTCGTGTTCTAAACGAGGCTGATTTACAGACGACTGCGGATGTACTTTTTATCGGCACTGTCGGTGAGGAAGGCCTCGGAGATCTTCGGGGAATGAAGCATCTCTTCCGTGAAGGCGGCCCGAGAATTGACACATTCATCTCGATTGATGGTACTGGGCACACCGGCATCACCCATCAGGGACTCGGCTCGCATCGATACCGGGTTACTGTCCGAGGACCTGGCGGGCATTCATGGGGCGCCTTTGGGCTTCCTAACCCAGCGCATGCGCTGGGGCGCGCAATCGACTACTTCGATCTCGCGGCTGACGCGATCACACGGTTTGGACCGCGCACGAGTTACAATGTAGGTAGGATAGGAGGAGGGACTTCTGTTAATTCAATCCCATTCGAGGCCTGGATGGAGGTTGATATGCGTTCGGAGGGTCCAGAAAACCTCCAGGCCATCGACGAGGTGTTCCAACGTTCGGTTCGCCGAGCGGTCGAGGAATCCAATACCCAACGCCGTGATGGAGCAGAACTTTCGCTTGAAATGGAGTTGATCGGTGATCGTCCGTCTGGTGAGATTTCAGAATCCGTGCCCTTCGTCCAGCAGGCTATCGCCGTCAGTCGCCATCTCGGAATCGAACCCTCGCTGGGTAGAGGTTCTACTGACTCGAATATTCCCATCTCCCAAGGGATCCCAGCTATAACTATAGGCGGCGGCGGTCAGGGGAGTGGTGCACACTCACCTGGGGAATGGTTCATCAACCGTGATGGAACCTTAGGTATCCAGAGGGCGCTACTGATTCTCCTAGCTCAAGCAGGGACTGGGGTTACAAGCTGAGTCCCGAAGGAGAAGAGGGAGCGCTCCAAGGTCGTGTTGCAATTATTACCGGAGCATCATCAGGCATTGGAGAAGCAACTGCCCTGACACTGGCGAGAGCAGGTGCGAGAGTGGCAGTCGCTGCTCGACGGTTAGACCGCCTCGAAGCACTAGTTTCCCAATTGGAATCCGAGGGACACTGCGCGCTAGCTCATCGCACTGACGTCACTGAATTATCAGATGTAGAAGCATTAGTAGCGGGGACGAATAAAGAATTCGGTCGAATCGACATCTTCGTGAATAATGCTGGAACGATGCCCGCTTCACCGATAATCGACCGGCGCATATCCGACTGGAAACGCATGGTGGATGTCAATGTGAATGGAGTTCTCCACGGTATCGGAGCTGTATTGCCAACCATGCTCGGACAGGGATCTGGCCATATCGTGATGATTGGGTCGATCGCAGGCCGGAGACCTTTCCCAGGTGGAACGGTATACGCAGCGACAAAGTTTGCCGTCAGAGCACTTTCGTGGGGTTTGCATCTGGAACTTGGTGCTGCTCACGGAATCCGGGTTACGGACATTCAACCAGGACAGGTGGCTACTGAACTCTATGAAGGTGTCCCGCATGGCCCCTATAAGGATGCCTGGGATAAAGCTTGGGAGGGCAAGCGCAGGCTCCAACCTCAGGATGTAGCCGACACAGTTCTCTTTGCTGTTACCTCACCCGAACATATGGCCGTCAGCGAGCTACTCGTGCGACCGCTCGATCAACCGAACTGACTCTCGATCAACCGAATAGTCAGATCAGCTCGCCTCAAGCTGAGTCACACGCCGGAGATCTGAACCACGTTCTCCCTTAGAAGGAACCCATCTTCCTATCCACGACCCACAGTTCAGTTAGCAGCGCCGTAATAGATACTGTTGAACAGGAACCCGAAGGTACCATGAGGCTGTGCCCGGAACGTGATCTTGGGTCCGAATATAAAGAGTTTGCCTTCACCGTAGTCCGCCTCTATAGCTCCGACCCCACCCACTAGATATTGCTCACCCCAAGCCCAGCCACTTCTGAGCGGATCCTCAGTGTTATACCAACCGACTGTTCGGATTCGTTGGGGATCAGCGCTAGCTGACAGTCTAAACGTTGGGCTATGGCTGAAAAGCACGTTAGCTCTTTCCCCAAATCCATGTGTGAGTGGGCTCACATGTTCCACCTTCATATCGAGTACCGATCCTGGGGTGAAGTACTTTTCACGGGTAAGCGGCTCTCCATTTTCAACCAAGTGATTTGAAATCGGCAGCCCAGCATGGGTCGCAAGACTCGTAGAGGTCCCGATCGTGACCGCTGCCCCTCCATCCCGCACATAATCAAGGATTCTTGGCACAGTCTGATCGATGGTCACCTGGCCTATACGACCTCTAAATTCTTCCGGTATTGTCGCAGGATCCGGCCCACCACCTCGTCCGCCACCTGTAGTAGCGGGGATCGCTCCATCTTCGAACACGAGTACGTCATACTCATTTAAGTCGGCATTATCAAAATCGGGTGGATACAATACGTCGAAGTCGAACTCAAAATCCTCGAGAATCATGCGCGTCCATCCAGATGGCATCGAGCCACCGTATTGATCCCACAATCCGATTCGTACCGGGCTCAATTCCATTGAGCTTCCTGCTGGTGGGTTGGCTACTCCGACAAAATTCAGTCCTTTCTCCTCTGCAAGTCCCTCGATACTCGCTCGATCAATTTCGAGGTAGAAAGCGCCCTCACCAAAGCTCTGTCCCTCGGCAACCATGTCATCTATGTACCAATACGCACTTCCACCCGCAGCGAGTACTCGGTTAACTGCGATAAATGCATCATTGATGTGGTCGACTAGATATCCAGTTGCATTCTCCTGGCCGGTGATCGTGCCCATAGGTGGTGTCGAGATGATCTCATCAATTACTTCAAAAGGCCCATCAAAGCCCTCTGAAATGCGATCAAAATCAACACCCATCTGCCAAGCCAACGTCCAACCTGTGTTATCGTAGGGAGCCGTAGGCGGTGCGCCGGGATATGGGAAATCGTTTGGGTGTTCCTGCTTCTCAAACATATCCAGCACGTGCGGACGAAACGCTTGCGCCGTTTTCACAACGTATGAACCCGCCGGGTAAGATTGCCCTTCAACCGTGAAATCAGCTGTCGCTCGATGAACATCTACACCGTTATACAGAAGTGTATTAACGAACTTTGTGGCAGTCAGAAAATCCCTCTGTTCAGAGGAAATGATAAATCCGCGAGGATCGCGATCTTCGGGTTTGCGCAGGGCCCTCTCCCAATCATCTCTTGTGCCTCGCTGTACCGTCTCAGCAAGAGCATCAATTTCAAACGGATACGTAGTCCAAGTGTCGATATTGCCGCGTTCGATCGAGTTCGTACCCATCTGCCAAATGTTGTAGAGAAGATGGTCTGAGTTCCGTGACGCGTAATCGAGAACGGCCCAGTTAGCGGTCTGTGAGTATTCAATCGACTGACGAAAATGCCAGATCCCCGGCTCAACTGGTAATGGCAGGTCACCGTGCGGCATTTGACGATCAGGGATAAACGGTATCTCAATCGGTGTGGGGTGACCGATCGTCTCTGTTAGCAGACCAATCATGTTCTTGAAGTATGGAGTAGTTCGTAGCCCTCCGTTCCACCACGTCGAGTACGATGCCCCTGATCTCATCGTGGTGCCACCCTTCCCTTCCAGAACGAATCTTTGGTGCATGGCAGATCCAACCTGATCCAGTCCTGTCATAATAAGTGGATCCAGGTAGTGGTTCGGAGGATCACGGAACGGTGGCGCAAACATGACGGTCCCCGCAGGTCCAGTCTGGTGATGATTATAGAGGATCTGGGGATACCAAACTCGATATGCCGAGGTGTTCATGTTCTGAGACTCGGCAAGCGCAGCCATGTAAAAGTCACGGTTATTGTCATGACCGGCGTACTTGTTGTATAGGACGGGTACCCCTGCAGTAGAACGCTCCAATTCATCCTCATGTCTCATATACCAATTGGAGACGAGTGACTGACCGTCGGGATTCGCGTGGGTGGCCAACAAAATGACGTCATTAAGAATACGGAGTGTCTCGTCATCACTATTGGCATTCATCCGATAGACGAGTTCGGTGAGTTGGTGCGCACCGAGCACCTCGGTAGCGTGTAGCCCCCCATCAATCCAAACGATCGCCTTGCCTTCCTCGGCTAATTCTAGGGCTTCAGAAGGACTGACCCCTTCAGCCTTCGCCATCCTACGGGAAATCTCCCGGTAGCGGTCTATGTTCCGGTGGTTGTCTGGAGAGGTGATGATCGCCTGGATATGAGGCCGGCCTTCCTCAGTTAATCCGAGTGTGTCCAAAACCATCCGATCAGATTCACCGGCCAACTTGATCCAGTACTCATGCAACTCCTCATAATTGATTAGTTCGTAGTCGGTTCCTATCTCAAAACCAAATTGCTCTTCAGGGGAGGTGGCCTGATTCTGTGTGCAAGCAGTACCCGCGAGAATAATACTCAAGGCGACCATTAAGACTGAGAATGACGTGCGCTCGTTCATGCGGGTTACACCCTTCTTGAGATTTTTCATGAGTTTTCCCGAACCTGATTCTCTTGCCGGCTTGGGGTAACGTCAACAAATATGCATGTTGAAGTCTCAGTCTTGCACAGCACCAGGGTAATGATGATGAAGAGATATGGCCGATATTTGCTTGTCTTGAACTTTTTCTTTTTTCTTCCAATCGGTCTTACAAGCCAAGAAAGTGGATTGCGGTTGGTGGCAGAGCCGAATGTGATCTCACTCGAAGTTGGCGGCTCTACATCACTGACCGTAAGAGTGTTTGACGCTTCCGGGGCCTTAGTTGATGTCCCCGTCCGTTACGCAGCGCCCCGGCAGGCTATACGTGTACGGAATGATGTGGTTCAGGCATTCAGCGCTGGAAACTTTGAGATCGTAGCCACAGCAGCACTTCCAGCTGGTGTTCTTGGAGAGATACCCACACTGCGGATACCGGTCAGTATCTCCTGGCCGGGGATCGATACAATCAATCTCAACGCATCCGCACCAATGCTCTTCGTCGGGACAACCCTGACCCATCAGCCTGTCGCTTTCCATGCAGACGGAACAAGGCGCCCGGCGCCTGTGTTCACATGGACGACCTCTGATCCAACGGTCGCATCAGTCGATGCATACGGAGCAATAACCGGACATTCAGAGGGAACGGTGACTCTAACGGCATCAACCGAAGGAACCTCTAGAGAGACCTCACACACGGTAAGGTCATTCCCAGCTACTGAACTCTTGATTGAAGGAGGAAGTGACGAAGCACGAACAGGAGATGTGCTGCGTTTCTCTGCCACCGGCCTAGGACCAGAAGGCAGGATTGAAGACCTACCAGTGACGTGGGCATACACTTTTATACCCGATGACTCAATAAGGGCACCTGGTTCCGCAGCAATCATGAATGAGGGCTCATTCGTGGCCGAAGTTCCTGGGCGCTATACAATCCTCGCGCTATCAGGCTCCCTTACCAGCCGTAAGACAGTATTGGTACACGGCCGTGAAATCGTTCAACCGATCGAGTTGCAAGGGCAAGGTGCGGTCCGAAGTTCTCACACATCGGACCTCTGGGTATTTGAGGGGCTTGATGGAAAGGACTACGCGATTACCGGCACTTGGTCGGCCGCAGGCTGGGCATACTTCTGGGACGTCACCGACCCAACCAACATGTTCGCAACAGATTCAATCCAGATCGACGCACGAACAGTAAACGATGTGAAAGCTCCACCGAGCGGTCGTTATGCTGCACTCTCCCGCGAGGGAGCTTCTAACCGAAGTAATGGCGTGGTGATCTTGGATATGGCAAACCCAGCTCACCCCATTATCGCTTCAACGTTTGAGACACACGGCGTCACTGGTGGCGTTCACAATATGTTTGCGACCGAAGATTACCTTTTCGCACTTGCCGGAGGAGACAAGTACGTAATCATCGATATCCGCGATCTATATAGTCCGATATATGTGAGTGAGTACAACCACCCAAACAGCCGTGTGCATGATGTCTGGGTGCACGATGGAATTGCGTATTCCTCAGAATGGGAAAATGGTGTAGTTGTCGTTGATGTCGGGAATGGGAAATGGGGGGGCACGATAGAAGATCCCGTATTCGTAACCAATATCCCGTATCCGGTGGGTGCTACCCACGCAGCTTTTCCATATCACCAGGAGTCAACCGGAAAATTCTACTTGTTTCTTGGAGACGAGATGAGTGGTGGTGGAAATGAGCCTTGGGCTGGACGCGGAAGCGACAACCGTCCCTACAACACTGACACTGCTGAAGGAGGTGTGCAGGGGCGCATGAGAGGCTATCTCCACATCATTGATTTCACAGACCCTGAGAACCCGCTCGATGTGGCACGTTACGAGATTCCAGAGTCTGGGACACACAACCTGTGGATCGAAGATGACGTGCTTTACCAAGCACACTACAAGGGTGGTCTGCGCGTGGTAGATATATCTGGTGAGCTAATGGGGAATCTCGCACACCAGGGGCGGGAAATCGCGGTCTATAAACCTCAGGATCCTGGCGGGTTTCTCAGGAACCAGGTAAGCGTTTGGGGCGCCCAACCTCATAAAGGTCATATCTTTTTCTCTGATATGAATTCAGGGCTTTGGGCTGCGAAGTTGTCTCCGAGAAGCAGACCTATCAGCTGAAACAGATTTCCGACCCGCTCGTACTTTGTGGCTAAGCGCTTTGGGGTATCAGTAGTCGACTGGTCTCAGATAGAACTCTCCAATCGCACTTGATGAAAGCACTGCGACGGTAGGGAGTTCCCGTTTCCAGTGTGTTGCCTGGAGGCGTTTCGACACAAGTTCAACTTCGTCTTCCTTGAACCCACCCCTAACAAGTTCCTCAACACTGTAGCCAGAAACCAAACCGAAAAGGATCGGGTCTGCTGCATGATACGATACGCCGATCTCGTCTTCATCAGTAACGCCCTTCACGAGATCAGCCGTAGCTGGCTTCTCGATAATCACCTCTGGGATACCCAAGTGTTGAGCAAGAGCCCAAACCTGCGTCTTAAAGAGATCACCCAAGGGATTGATCGGCGGAGAGTCATCAGCATGCCAGGTAAAGTATCCAAGCAACCTCTCACTTTTATTTCCAGTACCGAGAGGAAGCGCGTCAAGCTTTGCCGATTGATCGAAGAGTATTATTGAGCGCAACCGAGCCATGAGATTTCCCTTGCGAAGAGGCGATATCTCTGGTTCGTATTCTTTCACGTATAGGTCTATAGGATCCGAAATCTCAATGGTCCGAGCCTGAGCTTGAGTCATATCAAGGACGAGGGCTGCATGTTCAAGACTCTCTTGACTTGATGTTCTGTACGGAAGACGGAACCCATAAACGTTTTCAGGACCTAAAGCTTTACACGCTAAAGCGAGCGATACAGCTGAATCGACTCCGCCACTAACACCCACAACTACTCTTTCGAATCCTCTTCGTCTGCGGACTTCGTCCCGAATGAACTCGATCAGAGTTTTTTCGACTAAATCAAGGTCAAGGCTGAGTTCCGCCTCATGGATTATTCCCAAATCCTTATCCGGTACAGGGCCTTCACCAACCAGTCCCTCACCAACCACCTCTTGAGCTTCATTTTCCAATGGCGCATGTGAGTCCTCAAGAACCGCATGAGGCCGCGTTGATTCAAGGGATCTCTGAAGGTGGGGCAGCATTTGCTCGAGGTCGGCGAGAAGAGGAGAAGCCATCCGTGACCGGTTAATTGATCCCGCATCAAGCGAGGCCAATGTGACGGCTTCCTCTAGAAGAGGACCTCGCGCTAAGAAACTCCCATCCGGTCCAACTGCGATGGATCCTCCAAAAAACAGCTTGCCCCCCTCAGAGCCGACGAGTTGAGCCACAATCACAAAAATCCCGTGTTCAAGTGCAGCCCCCGCGGTGATCTGTTCCCATCGCTCCAAGTTCCGAGAACGGCCACCCGCGGGTGAGAAGTCTCGTGCAAGAGAGGCACTAGGCACTACCAGAAGTTCTGCACCACCAAGAGCTAGAATGGCGGCAGGCAGAGAATGCCACATATCCTCACAAATCAGCATCCCTATCCGACCAAATCTTGTTTCAAAAGCCTGAACGTCCGTGCCTGGCTCAACGAAACGTGCTTCATCGAAGACTCCGTACGTTGGTAAAAACATCTTGCGGTGAACATGTCTTGCCTTCCATCTGCCCTCACGAGCTTCTAAGTACACGGCACTGTTGTAGAGCCGGCGGCGCCAGCGTTCGTAGAAGCCAATCACCACGTCTGGGCTTCTGTCGGGCGGGGAACCCATTAGTCCGATGAGTTCTTCGGTAGTTACGGCGGACTCAGCGACACCTCCTTCTAGGAAGTACCCACTGAGTGAAGTCTCCGGGAAAACGATAAGATCAGTCGAACTAGACTGACTTGCGATCGTGCGTTGAATGGCCTCCACGTTTGCTGAAACTTCAGCTTTCGTGGGCTTGAATTGAACAAGTGCCACCCTCAGTGGGGGGCGGACCTCGGAATTGCTCATGGGCCGTGTGGCCATTTTAAGTCGTCCACTCACAGCGCCAACCCTTTCGGGAAGGACCAAGTAAAGGTATCCGTTCCCGTCCGCTTGTCGCAGGGACGGGATATTAAGCTTGGAATATTACTCAGGGAACGCCACTTCTTGTAAGGGTGTTTAACGATTGTTGAATCCGACATGCTGCCGCAGAGGGCGCACTCAATGATACATCGCATAGCTGTACTGACATTGATCCTGGCTCTGACAAGGACCTCAGCACAAGCTCAGAACACGCGAATTCCACCGGATTCAAGGACTCAGGATAACACTCCACAGCTTGCGATCCTTGATAGTGCAGTATCGGCCATAACCCAAATGCACATGGACCAGTTCAGTGACTCCATACTTTGGGAAGCAGCAATCGATGGATTGATCAATGCGCTTCAGGACCCTTACGCAGAACTATTTACCCCTGTCGAATCTGAAGCATGGGAAGAAGAGACTACAGGTAATTATTCTGGAATCGGCCTACAGATTACTCAGTTGAATGAGAGAATTACGGTTACAGCCGTCTTCCGTAGTACTCCAGCGAACCAAGTAGGAATTCAAGTCGGTGACGCTATCGTTGGAGTGAACGAGCACGATGCCTCATCATGGACTACTGGAATGGCGGCAGACTCGATCAGAGGCCCTGTCGGCACCGACGTTCATGTCAAAATCAAGCGGGAGGGTTTTGAAGAGCCAATCGCATTTGATATCGAGAGGGCTCAAGTACACCGTCCCGCAGTCCATTTCGGCACACTAGAGGATGGACTTGGATACGTCGTTCTGGACCGTGTTGCACGTAACGCAGCAAGTGAGATGAACGACGTATTGCTTAATATGGACTCAGCTAAGGGTTTGATCATCGACCTGCGGAGAAATCCCGGGGGGTTCCTCGACGAATCCTTGATGCTGGCAGATCTATTTTTGAAACCTGGTTCAAAGCTTGCCAGCACTGTTCAGAGGGCACCGGGCAGCCTCGCAAGTGAGACCACTACAGATTCCTGGGATGATCGCTGGCCTCAGTTGGTTCCGGATCTACCGATTATCGTCCTCGTTGATGAGTTCACGGCCTCGGGAGCGGAAATCTTAGCTGGTGCACTTCAGGATTACGATCGTGGACTAGTCATCGGTGCTCGCACATTCGGTAAAGGCGTTGTTCAAACCGTAATGCCGCTGCCCTTCAACCGGCGCCTGCGTTTCACTACCGGCTCATGGTTGACACCCTTGGGACGCTCCCTCCAGAGAGCCAGGGATGCCCAAGGGCGCCCCGTTGAAGAAGATCTCGACACGCTTCCTCGGGTAACGACCCCCATGGGTCGCACACTTATCAACGGTGGCGGGATTTTCCCAGACCTTGAAATTGAAAATGATACTTTGAAAACGATGGAACGCGAGCTGATCGCAAGCGCGAACGAAGCACGTGTTCTTCTGGGGCTCCGGCTTGCGGAATTCGGATTCGAAATCGCAACAACACTTCTCGAAAAGGGCGAGAGACCAAGCCTCTCTGAAGGGCAGTTTGACGGATTCCTGGCACAGCTTGAAGAAGATGGGTTGCCAGGAGAGTTGCTCTCAGATGAAGACGTGCGCTCATACCTCCACTGGCAGGCCCGTATCAACATTGCTCAACGCATGGACGATGTTGGCTCAGAGGCGGATTTCCGTAAAGAACGAGATCGGGTCTTGGCGGAAGCGATCCGGCTTCTGATGACTTCGGACGGGCAAACGGGGTTGTTTCAGGAATTGGATGAAAGAGCGTCCGGAATAGGTAACGAGGGGGCGGAAAGCTAGACCACACTGAGGTCAGTACTGATTAGGCAGGAGACCTAGCCTTTCGATTAGGTCTCCTGCTTTTTAGTTAGGCTTCTTTCTGCTCAGACGCGTATTGAGTGCTCTAGGCACGAGGATGGTATTTCCCGTGAATCTGACGCAGGTATTCGCGATCTACGTGCGTATAAATTTGAGTACTTGAAATATCCACATGACCGAGTAGCTCTTGGACAGCAGCCAAGTCAGCTCCACCCTCCAACAAATGCGTCGCGAAAGTGTGCCGCAACGTATGCGGCGAGACGTTTTTGTTTATGTCTGCTCGGCGTCCTGAATCCCTGACCAGTTTCCAGACTGATTCTCGCGTGAGTGGACGCCCTCGAGCGTTGAGATACACATGTCCTCTACCTTCCGCTTGATCGAGTTTTGGACGGAGTTCGCTAAGGTATCTTCTCAGAGTTAGCAAGGCCGGTACGCCGACAGGCACAATGCGCTCTTTACCACCTTTTCCGAATACTGTGATGAAAGAATCATCCAAATCCAATCCAGATATCAGTAGTCCCACAAGCTCTGACACGCGGACACCTGAAGCATAGAGCAACTCAAGAATTGACCGGTCACGCCAGTAGAGGGACTTCTGCGGATTCGGAGCATCCAGTAGCCGCTGTGTTTCCTCTTTGGTCAAAAACTCGGGTAACCGATCTCCAATTTTTGGACTTTCTAGACGCTCTGTCGGATCAACTGATAGCCAACCTTCCGCGAGCAAGAAACGGAAAAAAGTGCGAACTGCGGACTGTGCTCGCCTTATTGATGATGGTGCGAGCCCAACTTCATGGAGAGAGAATATCCATGTTCTCAAAACCGTCGGGGTCACATGGCTTGGACCGGTAATACCTTGCCGGGCTAGGAACTCTATGCAGTTCTCCAAGTCGTGCTGGTAAGCAGAAAGGGTGCGCTTGGAGAGACCTCGCTCGAAAAGCAGATAGTCCTGGAACTGTTCTAGCCTAAAAGCTCTAATGGGTTCCTCAATAGACTTATCAACATTGAGTTCATTCATCGGGTTCGTCGTTCTTAGTTCGCCACCACCAGCGGATCACCACTAGAAGTGCCAGTACTGCAATCGCTGCCAGTACACTGCTGGTCCGGGTTAAGAGTACTCTCAATACTTCAAGATTGTGACCAGTCAAGGCTCCCAACCAAATCAGTGTGCCGTACCAAATGGCGGACGCAGCTGCAAGCGGTAGTGCCACAGGTCCAAGCCGCTGTTGCGTTATTCCAGCGAAGATCGGGACCACTGCTCGTAGTCCAGGCAGGAACCGAGTCCAAAAAATTGCCCAAGTTCCCCACCGTTCATAAAAACGTGTCATGCGATCCATCTGGTGATCTTTTAGTACTCGTTGTCCCCAGCCCCGCATAAAAAAGGGCCTTCCATGAGTATATCCTAGTCGATACATCACAAGCGCCGATCCTACATTTAGTGACCAGGTGACAACAAAGACCAATCGAATATCCAGAGGCCCAAACGCTGAAAGAAACCCACCGAGTGCGATAAAGGTGTCAGCCGGAACTGCTGGGATCACATTCTCGACCGCAGCGCCAATTCCCAATCCAACGTAGAGGAAGCCCACAGGGATCTGGTCCATCAAAGACAGAAACTCTGCCACTAGCAACTACCTCCATACGCCCGTAAAGGGTCGGATCAGGGAGCTCCGCTTCCTTCTCCTATACTAGCTGAGTCCAGAAAGTTCGAGGACCGATCAATTAATGCTACAGAGTGCACGGCCAAACCTTCACCCGATCCTATCCAACCTAATCCTTCGTTTGACTTTCCCTTAATCGAGACACGGTCTGAGGTAAGCTGTAAAACCTCCCCAAATCGCTTCTTCATCGCGTCTAGATGGGGAGCGATTTTTGGTTTTTCACAGATCACAGTCACATCAATATTGACCACTCTGAAACCCTCGTACTCTAGGATTTTCCTGGTTCGTTCAAGCAAATCCATCGAATCAGCTCCCTTCCAGGTCTCATCATCCGGCGGAAAGTGACTGCCGATGTTACCCACGGCAGCTGCACCCAAGATTGCGTCGATCACAGCATGAGTAATCGCGTCTCCATCAGAGTGACCTGACAACCCGGGATGGCCCGGGATATGCACCCCTCCAAGCACGAGCCTGCGACCCTCTTCGAAGCAATGGGAATCGTAGCCAGTTCCAACTCTCATTAAATACTCTCTAGAATTGGCAATGCTAGTCGCCGTGATAAGCCACAACCATCAATCAGCCCCACCCCCGGATCGCGAGACAAACATTGTGTCCTCCGAAACCGAACGAATTGGAGAGCGCAAGTCGAATCGGGCGCTCAATTACCCCGCCATGTGCGTACTCAAGGTCGCACTCTGGATCAGGTGCCTGGAAATTGATGGTCGGAGGAATTTTCCCGGTCCTACAGACTAAGATTGAGACGATCGTTTCAAGTGCACCCGTAGCTCCGAGCAGATGGCCAGTCATCGATTTGGTGGCTCCGACAACAACCTCATATGCCCGCTCCCCTAGTACTGCTTTGATCGCAGCTGTCTCTATAGCATCAGCCATCGTCGAGGTGCCATGAGCGTTAACGTAGTCGACATCGTCTGGAGTGGCGCCTGCCTTGTCTAGGGCCATTTGCATAGCGTACTGAGCTCCGTAACCGTCAGGCGGCGGCGCGGTAATGTGGTAGGCATCAGCTGAGAGTCCATAGCCAACAAGTTCTGCCATAATCTCTGCACCCCGAGCCTCTGCACATTCAAGCGCCTCCAGCACGAGGGCACCGGCACCCTCTCCCATCACGAAGCCATCCCGCTCTGCCGAGAACGGACGGCTAGCACCTCCAGGATCTTCATTTCTAGTTGACAAGGCTTTCATGGAGGAAAACCCGGCAAATGTCATAGGGGTTATTGTTGCTTCACCTCCACCCGCAATCATCATATCCGCATCACCATGCTGGATATGTCGCATAGCATCCCCAATCGCATGCGCCGATGATGCGCACGCTGAAACGGTAGCATAGTTGGGGCCCTGAAGATTCCAACGCATGGATATATAGCCTGCTGAGATATCCGGGATGAACATGGGTATGAAGAATGGGCTGACTCTTTTAGGACCCTGCTCAATCAGCTTCCTATGTTGCTCTTCAAATGTGGATATCCCTCCGATACCGCTGCCGAAGATGACACCGAAGCGAGTTGGTTCTATGCCGTCAGGAGGTCCATTCAGTCCTGCAGACGCGAGTGCCTGTGCAGATGCCGCAACAGAGAACTGTGACACGCGATCATGACGCTTGACCTCCCTCCGCTCAAGGTATTCGAGAGGGTCGAACCCCTTAACTTCACATGCGATACGCGAGGCAAAGTCATCGGTAGCATCGAACAGTGTGACAGGTCCCCCGCCACTTCTGCCTGCTAGCATGCTCGCCCAGCAGGATTCCACATCATTACCTACGGGTGAAACCAAGCCAGCGCCAGTGACTACTACGCGACGCTGACCCCCTTCTTTTCTATTCCCATTCAGCATCTTACGTAAGTGGTTGTGTGGCCTCAGCTCTCGCTCTGCTTGTTTAGATATCTTACCGCGTCACCCACAGTTCTCATCTTCTCGGCTTCCTCGTCAGGGATGTCCAGCCCGAATTCTTCTTCGAACGCCATGACAAGCTCAACCGTGTCGAGGGAATCAGCGCCAAGATCCTCAACGAACGAAGCATCATCAGTGACCTTCTCTAGCTCTACACCTAGCTCGTTAATGATGATCTCACGCACTCGTGCCTCGATCGACTCGCTCATGTAGCCTCCGTTTATTCGTCTACAGGAAGAAAGGGCCCAATGCCCTATCCCATAACCATACCGCCATCGACCGCTAAAACTTGGCCAGTAATGTAGCAAGCTGCGGGGCTCACGAGAAACAGTGCGACACCTGCGATATCATCAGGCTCTCCCAATCTTGCCAGCGGAATCTGGCTCTGGAGCACCCCAATCTGATCTTCTGTAAGCGCATCAGTCATGTCGGTACGGATAAATCCGGGAGCAATTGCGTTGCAGCGCACCCCGCGTGGTGCCAATTCCCTTGCAACACTCTTCGTAAACCCTATCACCCCTGCCTTGGAAGCAGCGTAGTTGGCTTGACCCGCATTACCCATCAGCCCAACCACTGACGCAATGTTGAGGATTACTCCGCTCCTCTGCTTGAGCATTCCCCTGCCAACTGCACGGGTCAGATTAAAAGTTCCCTTTAGGTTGACCTCTATAACATCATCGAACTCTTCATCCTTCATACGTAACAAGAGGTTATCTCTGGTGATCCCAGCATTGTTAACGAGAATATCGATGGTCCCCAGATTTTCCTGCACTTGCTTGACTATTCCGGTAGCACTGTCTCGGTCTGTGACATTACCCTGGTGCCCTGAGTGACCTTCACCTGGAAGCGAACCAGCAGCCGCTGTGGCACCCTCACCATCCAAGTCCATAATTGCGACGCGGGCCCCTGCGTACGCGAATGCTTCTGAGATCGCGCGCCCGATACCTCTAGAACCTCCTGTAACCAGGGCAATCTTCCCTTTCAGATCTGGTCCACTTAACACTTCATTCATCGAATGCCTCCACGTCATTGGGCTCACCCACAGTATGACAAGGGATGCCCTTAGCATTTTTACGATTTAACCCACACAGAACTCCACCTGGACCCAGTTCGATGAAATGCCTGACCCCTGCGTCAAGCATCGTAGTGATGGAATCTCTCCAACGTACTGGTGACGTCAGTTGCTGTACGAGTAGCCTGTGAGCTTCCTTGGCAGAATTAACAAGGTCTGCAGTGACATTTGAGACCACTGGAAATTCTGGATCTCGCATTTCAGTGCTATCCAACCGGTCACTGAGCCCCTTCGCAGCCGACTCCATCAGAGGTGAGTGGAAAGCTCCAGACACCTTGAGTTTCAAAGCCCTCTTAGCACCGGCTTCGCGAGCCAACATGATACCTTCATCAACTCCTGAAATATCTCCACTGACCACAACCTGACCACGTGAATTAAAGTTAGCCGGCACACATGTCCCAGTAGTAACACGGGCGCAAACATCAGCTACCACTTTATCGCTAAGACCAAGAATCGCTGCCATGGTCCCTGGTGTTCGAGTACCGGATGCATGCATCAACTCACCCCTTAGGCGTACTATCTTCAAAGCATCAGAGAAGGAGAACGTTCCGGCAGCCACATGAGCACTGAACTCACCAAGCGAGTGACCCGCAGAAAATGAGACTCTACCCAGACGCTCTTCTATCACGCGCAAAACTGCAATTGAATGAGCAAGGATGGCCGGTTGTGCATTCTCTGTAACTGTCAGCGCGTCCTCTGGTCCATCCGCCATCAGTTTTGAAAGTCTGAATCCAAGAACTTCATCTGCCAGTGCAAGTGTTTCGGCTGCAATTGGTTCCGTTTCGGCTAAGGCTTTAGCCATTCCAACATACTGTGACCCTTGTCCCGGAAAAATTAAAGCAATTGACATAGAGATCTGGCTACCAGCGCAGTACCATGGCTCCCCAAGTCAGCCCAGATCCAAAGGCTACTGTGAGTACATTTGACCCAGGAGCGATCAATCCCTCTTCGTCAGCTTCATTAAGTGCGACAGGGACCGTTGCAGAACTCATATTTCCATACCTGTTCACGTTGACAAACACCTTTTCCATCGGCAAGCCCGCATATTTTGCCGTGGCCTCGATAATTCTGATATTTGCTTGATGAGGTATAAGTAGCTGTACATCGTCCGCCGTGAGACCTGCATTCTGCAGAGCTACGTTACACGAGTCTGCCATGCAACGAACAGCATGCTTGAATACCTCCCGACCCTCCATCCGGATAAGGTGGCTTTTCTCATCAAGAACCTGTTGGCTAAACGGCACAGCAGACCCGCCACCGGGACGATATAAGAGGTCAGCAAGATCTCCATTGGAACCCAAATGTGAGGAGAGAATTCCTCTAGCAGATCCGTTTGCCGGTCGCAGTACCGCCGCGCCAGCGCCATCCCCGAATAGCACACTTGTAGAGCGGTCCTCCCAATCTACAATCGAACTCATTTTCTCAGTCGCTATTACTAGAGCCACCTCAGCCCGACCGGCTGCTACGTAGCATTCAGCGACACTCATCGCGTAAATAAATCCGGTACAGGCAGCAATCACGTCAAAAGCAACTGCATTCGAGCACCCGAGCAAAGCTTGCGTGTCACAGGCTGTTGAAGGAAAAAAACGATCGGGTGTAGCTGTCGCTAGAATAATGACATCAACCTCGCCCGGCTCAACCCCAGCCTGTTCCATCGCTTTGCGAGCCGCAGCTGCACCCATGTAGGACGCACTCATATCAGGAGGTGCTATCCGCCGCTCCCGGATACCTGTACGAGTCCGAATCCACTCGTCTGAAGTATCTAAGCGTTCCGCTAGATCATCGTTTGTTAGGATGTCGTCTGGTAGAAACCGACCGGTTCCAGTGATTTCTACCAGTGGACTGGGTTTCTTCATGAGATCTCTTCTGCTGCATTACTTATTGATGTGGATAAACAGTTAGCAGTTTGCACCACCATATCAGAACGCACTGCTTGAGCGGCTACTCTGATAGCATTCCGAATGGCTTTTGCTGATGAACCACCATGGCAAATGACTGAAACACCTCCAACACCTAAAAGTGGCGCGCCTCCAGTCTCTGAATAATCCAAAATCCGGAATATACGATCGAAGTCCAGAGAGTTTTCAGTCAAAGCACCTAGTTCCGTTTTTATTAAACCGATAATAAACTGAGCGACTGACTCGTAGAACTTCAATAACACGTTGCCAACAAACCCATCGCAAACGACAACATCACAGACACCCTCAATTATATCCCGGCCTTCGAGATTCCCGACAAAATTTAGACTATCTTCACTGCTCAGCACCTCATGGGCTGCCGCACTCAGCTCGTCACCCTTACCCGGTTCCTTCCCAATATTTAGCAGGCCAATCCGAGGTTTAGGGCGCCCCATTATCTCCCGAGCGTATATGTTTCCAAGGTGTGCGAACTGGACCAGATGCTGGGGCTTACAGTCGACGTTAGCTCCCGCATCAACAAGTAAACACTGCTCTTCTGCTGTTGGTAGTAAGGTGCCTATTGTGGGACGGTCCACCCCTGGTAGAGGTCTGAGTTTGAAAAGTGATGTGGCCATTACAGCGCCGGTAGAACCAGCACTCACGAACGCATCAGCGTCTCGTTTCCTCTGAAGCTCAAGACCCACTACAATCGAAGAATTGGGCTTCGTACGGATTACTGACGCAGGGGAATCATCTGCCTGAACGCGGTCAGGCGCATGATGGACTGAAATGCGATTGGGCACCACTTCATGTCTTGCCAACTCTGCGTCGATCACCTCCCGATCGCCGACAAGTATCAGTTCGACATCGGACTCGTGCTCACGCAGAGCTTCAATAGCCCCAGCTACCTCAATTCGGGGGGCGTCATCCGTGCCCATCGCATCAAGGACGATGCGCATGGGGATTACCTAACTCAGTACAGGCGGCAAGATCAAATCTGATCTAGGCCGACTTCGAGAACCGATTTGCCTCTATAATCCCCACAATTGGGACAAACCCTATGAGGTACCTTTAAATCTCCACATTTCGGACAGGTGTTAACACTCACATGCTCTGCCTTGAAATGTGTTCGGCGCTTCCGTTTACGCTGTTTCGACGTCCGCTTCTTGGGAACGGCCATATGACCTACTCACTTTTCCTTGAGAACCCTCAGTGCCTCCCACCGGGGATCAGTGTGATCCTCAGTACAATTGCACTTCTGCTTGTTTCTGTTAATCCCACAGCGAGAGCAAAGGCCCTCACAGTCAGACCTACAAATCACATATGGATCTACCGCAAAAACAACCTCTTCACGAACTGCATTGCTCAAATCAATCTCAGTGCCTTGTCCATAAAGGTGAACCCCATCATCCTCTTCCGCACCCTCTTCGTCAGCGGAAACAAACACCAGTGTGAGTTCGTGTTCCATCGCACTCCCCACTGGCTCAAGACAACGCTTGCATTCCTGTTTGAGCCTTCCGTTGAGGTAACCCCTAACTACAATCTCTCTGGAACCCGCTAGAGAAGCAGTGAGTTTTACTTCAACCGGACCATTCCATTCAACACCACTTCCTTCCCAAAAAGCGGAAGTAGCTGGTAACCGAGCATCTAATTTAACAGATCCTTCTCGGTGCAGGCGAGCAAGATCAAGCCTGAGCATGGTCACAAAAGCTAGTTCCGGAGCAAAAAATGTCTAGACTGATGACACACCTTACTACTGATGCTTCACCAATCCGTTAGCGCTCATTTGGAGAAAAAAAGAAGCCAATTTCAACCTGAGCATTTTCGTCCGAATCAGACGCATGAATCGCATTTCTGCCCTTAGATTCAGCATAAATACTTCTCACCGTCCCTTCAGCAGCTTCCGCAGGGTCCGTCGCCCCAATCACTCCCCTCAATTTTTCTACAGCTGCGTCTGCTTCGAGCACCATAGGAATTACCGGACCAGATGTCATGAAATCGACTAACTCTTCATAGAACGGCTTTCCCTTGTGAACTGAGTAGAAAGCTCCGGCTTGTTCACGATTGAGTACTGTGAGATTGATTGCCTTGATACTAAATCCACTATTCTCCAGGTGAGCGATGATCTTCCCGGCATTACCCGAGCCAACCGCATCTGGTTTGATAATCGCCAACGTATGATTCATGAATAATTCTCTTAGTTAGTAAAACTGAACTAGGTGAGCCTGCTCTGTAGCAGGCCGACAATATCAGCCGTCCGTTCCGCAACAGATATTCCATTTTCATTGAACACTCTAATTTTCTCCTCAGCAGTACCTGAGGATCCGCTGATAATTGCCCCCGCATGTCCCATTCTCCGACCTGGCGGAGCTGTCTGTCCCGCTATGAAACCGACGACGGGCTTCGACATGCTCTCTTTAACATAGACAGCTGCCTCCTGCTCATCCGTTCCCCCAATCTCGCCAATCATGACCACAGCGGTTGTCTCAGAATCTGCCTCAAAAGCCTTTAGGCAATCGATGAAATTCGTACCGATGAGAGGATCTCCCCCAATTCCAACACACGTCGTTTGACCTAATCCAGCAGTCGTTAACTGGAAAATAGCCTCATAGGTAAGCGTACCTGATCGTGAGACGACGCCGATGGGTCCTTCCGCTACAATCTGACCGGGCAGTATGCCGACCTTTGATTTTCCAGGTGAGATAAGTCCCGGACAATTAGGTCCCAGAACACGTACACCTCGATCTCTTGCGAAGGCGTGAGCCCGCGCCATATCTAGAACGGGTACTCCTTCAGTAATCGCGACAATTAGCTTTACACCCGCCTCCGCGGCCTCCAGTATCGCCCCCGCAGCAAATCTTGGCGGTACGTAAATAACTGAAGTATTCGCCCCCGTCTCGCTGACAGCCTCATCCATTCCATTGAAGATGGGTACGTTACTCCCCTTGGGTCCTTCAAAGGTTTGTGAACCCTTCCCAGGGGTCACACCTCCCACAACCCTGGTTCCGTATGCCATCATTTCGCGAGTGTGGAATGAGCCGTCTCGCCCAGTGATCCCCTGGACCACAACCTTGGTGTCAGAGTTAATGAAGATCGCCACTATGCAGCTCCCGCTAACTCTACGGCCTTCTTTACCACCTCATCCATCGATGTGTAGGCGGAGAGACCAGCATCTTCAAGGATCTCTAGAGCACGGTCCTCATTTGTACCCGTAAGCCGAATAACAATCGGTAACTCAATGTCAATTTTCTCAATTGCTTCGATGATGCCGTTAGCCACGTCGTCACAGCGAGTGATCCCGCCAAAGATGTTAAAGAGGATGACCTTAACATTAGGGTCAGATGTGATGATCTCTAGGGCGGCTACAACCTTATCCGGGTTGGAAGAGCCACCAATGTCGAGGAAGTTCGCGGGTTTACCACGGTAGTACTTCACGAGATCCATCGTAGCCATGGCTAGCCCAGCACCGTTCACACAGCAACCGACCTCCCCATCAAGCTTCACGTAAGAGAGTCCTGCTTCACGCGCCTTCGTCTCTGAAAGCGGCTCCGAGGAGGTATCCCTCATCTCTGCTATGTCAGGTCGCCTGAAAAGCTCACTATCATCGATGCTCATCTTCGCGTCGATCGCTTTCACTTCCCCAGCAGGCGTAGTGATCAAAGGATTGATCTCAGCCATCGATGCACCTGAGCTTACAAAGGCATCATAAAGTTGTGCGATTATCTTGCTAGCCTGATTCACAAGCTTCGAGTCATCGTATAGGAAGCTAGCCAGCCAATAGGCTTGATGTGGGAGCATACCGTAACGTGGATCGATGCTAAGCTTGCGGATCGCTTCTGGATTAGTACGCTTTACTTCCTCGATGTCGATTCCGCCTTCAGGCGAGACTATGAAGGTAGCCGCCTGTGTCTCACGACCGATATAAACACCAACGTAGGCCTCTGTATCAATGTCTTCAGCAGGGGTGACCAAAACTTTATCAACCCGAAAACCATTGATATCCATACCGAGAATTTCTGATGCGTAATCTCTCGCCTCTTCGGGGTGTTCTGCCAACTTCACGCCCCCAGCTTTCCCTCTACCACCCGAATGGACCTGAGCCTTGATAACCACTGTCCCACCATATTCCCTAGCTGCTACCTCAGCCTCCTCTGGAGTGCTCACAACCCGACCCGGTGGAACAGGGATACCGACAGACCGGAAGCGTTCCTTCGCCTGATATTCGTGTATATCCATAAGTTATGTGCTTGCTGTGCAAAGGGCGCCGAAGCTACCAAAGGTTAGTAGGCCGATCAACGCTGGAGTTCTTCTCCTAGAGGTAGATTCAGCGACGGTCTCTATTCAGTTGTTCCAAAAGTAAGCGCAGTTCTTCAAGAGCTACTCCAAAGCCGCTCCAATCCCCCTCCTGAGCGCGGGCTTCAGCCCTTTCCAGTAAATCAAGTGCGTCCGTAGACCAAGAGAGATCCCTAACCGAAGGACTGCTTTCTGCAGGTTGCTCCGCCTCAATGGACAACTGTTCAGGGATCACAAATCCTGCTAGTTCACTGATCGCCCCAGAGAGTTGTTCAGTCATAACCACTCGTCGACCATCACTTACGACGAAACGCCGTAGTTCCGGGATCGCGTCCGCTTCGGCTGCCAAGAAGACAGGTTCCATATACAATATCTGACTCCCAACGGGTACCACATGAAGATGTCCGGTCCAGACATCACTTCCACCCGTGCGCCATAAGGAGAACTGTTGCGATATCTCAGGATCTTGCTCAACCAGTGCTTCAATTTGCCGAGGGCCGGATATCTGATCTGCGACAGGAACATCAAATAGTACTAGGTCTGGAACTCCGTCCTGGTCCGTGCCGGCTGCCAAGATCGCCGTAAGATTCTGTCGGCCGGCAGGCACGAACACCGTCGTCAAGTGAAAACGTGGCTCGTCTTCTCCTGGAAGCTTATAGATTCCGTATTCAGGCTGATATGGTACCGGATTCGTACCCTCAGCCAGTTCCTGGGGTGAAGCCCAGACATCCTGTTGGCCGTGGAATATGGGTGCTGTTTCCTGGTGATATCGGAGGAGTACGCGGCCTTGAAGGTTAAGGAACTCCCTAGAATACCGCAGGTGCTTTCGTGCCTCTTCTGGCATCTCGGTAATGGGCCTAAAGAGCCCTGGAAACGCGAGTTGATAAGCATCTAAGATTGGGTCATCAACCGGTATACGATAAAACATCACATCCCCTGTCACTCCATCCACAAGCACCTTTACTGAATTCCGCACGTACGCTAGTTCGGAACCGAATGCCCCGAGATACTGCGTTGATGAAAGCGGAAAAGTCCGGCTTCCAATGAAGCCCTCAGTCATCCACATGACCCTTCCATTCGCAACTATAGGATAGGGTTGTTCGGGAATGAGAAGGAACGGAGCGATCGCCCGAATCCGATCCGCCACTCGGCGACGGTAGATGAAATTGCTCTCACTATTCAGTTCTGACGAAAACAACAGGTTCCAATCCCGGAAGCGCCAAGCAAGTAGTCCTTTACGGACACCGGACCCCAATTCAATCCCTTTTGGGAAATCCACTCCTGGTACACCAAGTGTCCCGTCAAGAGCTTGGAACTGCTCAGCGCTTGGACTTACAACGGCATAATCCTGGGTTCGTGTACCGAAGAATACTTGTGAGAACTCAAGATCAAGTCCCTCAAGAGGCGAGGCGCCGGCGGCGACGTCAGGGGGAATTCCTGAGATCAGCATAGGAGGTCGACCCTCAGGAGTACGTGTAGATGCTAAACTTGCTACCGCCCCCATCCCTTCGAGATACGTCTCACGCAAAATGCGGTTTTGCCAATTTGGGTCTTGGATCCCGAGCGGTTCAATCTCCCGAACCGCCAACGCAACCGGGACAGGGCCCTCGGGGCCATCATACCGATCAATCGCAACAGTTCGGAAATCGTAGTAGGGGAAACGCGCCTCAAGCTCCCTGTACGTTGTTAATAGAGCATCCGAACTCCAGACCGGTAGTCCAGAAAATTGCTGAGCTGCACTGACCCAATCGATGGCTGAATCGACTTCGTACTCGAACGACTTCCGTTCTAGCTCAGCTAACCCGAACCCATATCGTGTGAATTCAAGATTGAATTCTATATAAGGTGTTTCGCTCTCAAGTTCGTTTGGTTCAACCCGAAATCTCTGAATAAACCCAGGATACACTTGGCCAATCAGAACTACTCCTAGCCCGGTCATAACTAATGAGCCGATCAGAGGCGCAATCAGCTTCTTCTTAGCACTCCACAATACCCCGACAGCTGACAAGCTGCAGATAACTGTGAGGGTCTGAAGAGTGGGTATCCGAGCTTGTGCATCGGTATAACCAAGAATCCCACTGACTCCAGAAGTACCATTCAAAAGAAGCGCATAGCGCTCGAACCAAAACCGAACACCCATAAGCACCAGGAAGAACGCCAGTAGTATGGCCAAGTGAAAACGAGCACGATCCTCCGCGTAAAATTTGCCCCTACCCCACCGAATCGCTCCAGTTGCTGCATATCCCGCAGTAACAATTGAAAGCACAAGGAAATTGAGGATAAGGGCAAACATGAGAAAGCTGAGTAGAACCGGGAGCCAGAAGACGTAGAAACTGACATCATGAGCAAGAATTGGATCTGTGATGCCCCATGGACTCGCATTGCTCAGGAGAAGGGCCTGGAGGCCGAGATTGTTTGGAACCCCAGCACCAAACCACAGCGCAAGAAGAGCTGAGATACCTAGGACACCCATGAGAACGTAGCTGCGGGGGATCTGCTCTGAGATTTGTAGATTTCCAAAACGACGCTTGATCTGGATCCCTGTTAACGTCGCTGCCACCACCCTCAGGTTTAGGAATACAAGCGAACCGACTCCAATACCCACACCAATGCGCACGCCCCACTCCCACACGACCCTTTTCCAGAAAACACTGCTGTAACCCACTTGCGTATGCCACATAATTTCCACGTAGGCGTTCGCACCGAGGCTACAAAGAGTCGCAAGTGCACCCACTGCGAGGACGAGCATAATAAAAAATGAGCCGCCACGAAGGGCAGAGAGAAGTGAGTTTGTACTAGGAGTAGGTGACATGTTCAGCGTTGGTTGTTCAAGTGAAAGGCACACCAGCCTGCGTGAGCCACTCGGCAATTTCAGTTCGAATCTCCATAAGACGGCTTTCGGATCGAGCTTCAAAGCGAGCCACGATCACTGGTTGTGTATTAGAGGCCCGCAACAGCGCCCAGCCATCCCCAAATAAGATGCGAACCCCATCTACACTGATCACGTCATATTTTTCCTTGAAGTAGACTAAAGCTTCGGAGACAACGGTCCACTTCTGATCCTCAGTGACATCTATGCGGATCTCCGGTGTCGATCTGTATTCCGGGAAATCCGAGACCATCTCTGATAGTGTGCGTCCAGAACGACTGATGATCTCTATCAACCGACATGCGTCATATAGCGCGTCATCAAAACCGAGATAGTCATCCGCAATCATGATGTGACCTGATAGTTCTCCTGCTAAGAGAGCTCCAGTTTCTCTCATCTTATTCTTGATTAAGGAGTGCCCTGTTTGCCACATGATGGGCTCTCCACCAGCCTTCTCAAATAGCTCTGGAAGCACCTGGCTGCACTTAACATCGAAGATGAGCTTTTGACCCGGACCCCTCTTCTTCAGCAAATCAAGACCGAACAAGAGGAGGAGGATATCACCCCTGATGATCTGACCTTGATCATCGATAGCACCGATCCGGTCCGCGTCACCATCGAAAGCTACTCCAAGGTCGTGATTGCCTGATTCAACACTACGAATTAGGTCGATGAGATTATCATCAACTGTCGGATCGGGATGGTGATTCGGGAAAGTGGGGTCAGATTCACAAAAGAGCGGTGTCACTTCGACCCCAATCGCCTCTAGCAGTCGAACAGCCAGGATTGACCCGGTACCATTCCCACAGTCAACGGCTACCCTCATGGGTCGCTCCAAATTAAACCGACCAGCTATATCGTCCACATAACGGTCAAGCACTGTAACCCGTTCGTACCCACCTGAGCCGCTAGTGAAGTCTGACTCGTTGATGGAACGCAGGAGATCTTGGATGGCATCTCCGTAGAGTGAGCTACCACCATGAGTCATCTTGATCCCGTTCCATTCGGGCGGATTGTGCGAACCCGTAATCTGGACCCCTGCATCCGCACCGAGCGTCACTTCCGACCAGTACAGCACGGGAGTCGGGACGGTGCCAACGTCGACCACATCTACACCTGCAGAACGGATGCCTGCGATCAGACCGTCGGCTAGAGACGGTGAGGTAAGCCGATTATCGTAACCCACTGCAACTGTGGGTGACCGCGAGCTGCTGTCTAGGCGCACACGTGACCCAAAAGCCCGTCCAACCGCCTCGGTGACCTCAGCATCCAAATCCTCTCCGACGATACCTCGGATGTCGTATTGTCGGAAAATATGTGATTTCATTAGGGCCCTTGGCCTATCAGGCCACCCCCAAAAGTTCCGAGACCTTCAATACTCGCCCTCGCGAACTCTAGGGTTCCGCTCGGCAGTATGCCGATGTACAGAATGAGGCCTACGCTCACTAGTAACGCGAAACGCATGGGAAGAGGCACGATAATGCGGTCATGTTGCCCTTCCGTTTCTGGGTCTTTCATCCACATGACCCAGGCAATGCGCAGATAATACCAGTAGGATACCACCGTGGTGAGCACAAGAATAACCGACAGAGTCCAGAGGTCTGATTCTGCGGCACCCAGCAAGAGATAAATCTTCCCCATGAACCCACCGGTACCTGGGAACCCGGCAAGGGACAGCAGGAAGACCGTGAGAAAAACACCGAGCAGCGGCTGGGACCAGCCAAAGCCCACGTAATCATCAATGTACAGTCGCTCTTCAGAGTGGTGAGAGACACTCATAACGATCGCGAATGCGCCAATGTTCATGAGTGTGTAGACAAGAAGGTAGAAGAGCATCCCAGCGGCCGCGGTCTCGTTCGCTGCAGCAATTGCGACAAGCAGATATCCAGCGTGCGCAATGCTTGAATACGCGAGCATGCGCTTGATGTTTGTCTGCACTAAGGCGATAAGGTTCGCTCCGACCATCGTGATTGCTGCAAGCCACCACAAGATCGGATACCAGAGTGCATATATGGAGTGGTCGCCGAAGCCAACCATGAAGACTCTAAGGAATGCGACGAATCCAGCAGCCTTGACCGCCGCTGACATCCAAGCGGTAACCGGGGCTGGAGCGCCCTCGTAAACGTCGGGAGTCCACATATGGAACGGGATGGCCGATACCTTAAATGCAAAACCAATAGTCAACAGAGCAACAGCAGCAGAGAGAAGGCTACGAGAGCCTTCTCCACTCGATATAATTTCCCCTATAACCGCTACATTCGTGCTCCCGGTAGCTCCATAAACCAGCGCAATCCCATAGAGTAAAAATCCGGTAGAAAAAGCCCCTAGAAGGAAATATTTCAATCCGGCTTCTGCAGATTTTCTGTCTCGCCTATTGAAAGCCGTTAAAGCATACACTGCGATCGACATCACCTCGAGGCCAAGAAAAACTACGATGAGGTCACGCGCACCAACCATGAACATCATGCCAGCAGTTGCGAAAAGAATCAGGGCGTAAAACTCACCAGCTTGAAGCCGCTGCCTGTACACGTAAGCGAACGAAATCAGGATTCCTAGCACCGCCGCTAGTAAGAAAATCCAGTTGGAGAAAAGTCGGAATCGGTCCACGGCGATCATCGAGTTCACACCAACTTCCGTGACGCCATAGAGCCATGCATTAGCCAACGCGGCACCCAGAAGACCTAAGAGCGCTAACCATCCTAGATCGTCAGATCTCCCAGACTCGAGTTCCTCTTCTACTGCCAAATGGGCCTCTCTGTACCTCCCAGTGACTCCCACTACCAGAATAACCATCCCGGAAACACACAGAATGATCTCTGGAAGGAGAGCCCATACATAGTGAACTTGTCTGCTAAAATCGATGATCATTTCTATTCTTGACCACCGTCGACGACTTGGGGCTCATTTACCTCATCTCCGACTCTAGCTTGATCCTCAAGAATCGCTTCATCTAACCGCTCAAGAACCACTTGAACGCTGGGTTCCATCCGGTCCAGTAAGGGTGTCGGATTCCATCCTATCCAGATCATGAGCGCGCAAAGAGGTGCGAGGATCGCGAGCTCACGTTTGGATAGATCCTCGATTTCCCTGTTCTCCTGCTTGTCCAGCGGATTAAAGAAGACCCGCTGGACCATCGGGAGCATGTAGTAAGCCGCAAAAATTACCCCAAGTGTAGCTACCAACGTCAAAACTTTATGGGTTTCGAAAGCCCCGAGCAGAGCGAGGAATTCTCCAATGAAACCACTCGTACCCGGTACCCCGATCGATGCAAGAGCAGTGATGACGAATGCTGTCGCAAACCATGGTGCAACCCTAGCGATCCCTCCGAATTCTTGGATCTCCCGGGTGTGGCGGCGCTCATAAAGCATGCCTAGCAACAGGAAGAGCGCGCCAGTACTGATCCCATGCGAGATCATGACGATAAGCCCACCCTGCAGGCCATTTAAATTCAGTGCAAAAATTCCTAAAACAACGAAGCCCATGTGAGCAACTGAAGTATAAGCAACGAGCTTCTTGGCATCGGACTGTACTGCAGCTACGCAGGCTGTGTAGATAATTCCAATTACAGCGAGAACCAGCATTGTAGTAACAACCACCGGGTGTTGCGCAGCAATCGGGAAGAGTGGGAGCAGAAACCGCAGAAAACCGTATGTACCCATCTTGAGCAGTACAGCAGCTAGGATAACAGAACCAGGTGTCGGAGCTTCTACGTGAGCGTCAGGAAGCCATGTATGAAACGGGAATACCGGAACTTTTACTGAAAATGCAAGAGCGAAGGCACCAAAGAGCCAGAGTTGTTCCGTACCACTCAGAGGTACTTGAAGAAGATCACTGTACGCGAATGTCGGGGCACCTATGAACATTTTCGCGCGATATACGAGGTACAGAATTCCCACGAGCATCAGAAGGGATCCTAGTGCCGTATACAAGAAGAACTTAATCGCGGCATAGATACGTCGTGCACCACCCCAGATACCGATGATGAAATACATCGGTACGAGCGTAAGTTCAAAGAAGACATAGAAGAGGAAGAGGTCTGTAGCCAAGAAAACTCCAACAACACTCGCCTGAAGGATCAGCATCAGAGCGTAGAAGGGCCGTTGTCTATCTTGGATGTAGTTGAAGGATGCGAGGATTGAGATCGAAGCCATGAACGTTGTCAGCATCACCATGAAAAGGCTGATACCGTCTATCCCTAGGGAGTAGCTCACACCCCAGGACTCAATCCAGGGAGTCGCGCTTTCCATCTGCATCCCACCCACTGTGGGATCGAATGCCCACCAAAGCCCAAGGCTGAGGATAAAAACAACGGCTGACCACCAGAATGCCACATGTTTCACACGTTGCTCATCAGCCCACAGCACAGGTATGATGCCAAGAATTGGCATCCAGATAAGTGTGTGGAGCACCCAATCGGAGTAGCTGACGAAGTCGAGTAAGGTCGTCATCAAAAGACTGACACACCTAGAATGATGAGTGCTCCAATCGTTAATACAAAAGCATACATGTTTACTGTTCCAGTCTGAAACATGCTCACGATGAAGCCGAGGGCCCGAGCAGCCCAACCGACACCGTTGACTACTCCATCAATGACTATGGCATCGATCACCTTCCAACAGAAGCGAGAGCTTTTTATCAAAGGTTGGACGATTAGGCGGTCATAAATTTCATCGACGTACCACTTGTTATACAGGACCTTAGAAAGACCACTGAGCTCGGTATCTTCCGCCGCCACCTTCACGTTCTGCCGTCTTAAGAATTGGAAAGATGCTAACACCGTCACGAGCGCGAGCGTCGTTGATACCAATGCCCAGGTAACTTCTCCTCCCCCGAATGGTGCCTGTTCTGCGACCTCGCCGAGATTGAGTTCCTGTATATGGTGAGCTTGTTCCGTTATCGGTTCGAGCCAATGGTGAAGCCACTCGCCGGTCAAGGGGCCAAGCCCTATAAAAGTCTCACGAAGTGCTTCTGGCACATTGATCCAGCCAGCCACCACCGAGAATAGCGCTAGGGCTATAAGCGGTATCCACATTACTGGCGGAGATTCATGTAGGTGCTTCACTTCTTCGACACCCGTACGACTCGCGCCGTGAAAAGTCATGACCATCATCCGGGTCATGTAAAATGCAGTTAAGATCGCTGCTACCAGAGCGATAACCCAATATACCTGGTAAAGCATAGGGTACGGTGCCTTAGCGGCTCCCCCGAAAGCCGCAGTCTGCCAAATAATCTCATCCTTCGAGAAAAAACCAGCAAAAGGCCAAATGCCTGAGATCGCGAAAGTGGCAACCCACATGGTGCCCCAGGTGATAGGCATGAAGGTCCTTAACCCTCCCATATTCCGCATATCTTGTGGGTCTTGATGGTTGTTTGTTCGGTGCAAAGAGTGATGCATCGAATGAATCACTGCACCGGCACCGAGGAATAGGAGGGCCTTGAAAAAGGCATGGGTCATAAGGTGGAAAATTCCTGCAGCGTAGGCACCAACACCTACACCGACGAACATGTATCCAAGCTGTGATATGGTGGAATAAGCTAGAACTTTCTTGATGTCATTCTGCTTGAGAGCGATCGTGGCCGCGAACAAGGCAGTAAGGACCCCTACCCCAGCAACGGTAGCGCTAGCAATCGGTGACAGCGCATAGAGCACGGACGACCGAGCCACGAGATACACACCCGCTGTGACCATCGTGGCGGCATGGATCAGAGCTGAGACGGGTGTTGGGCCCGCCATAGCATCCGGAAGCCACACATAGAGGGGAATTTGTGCGCTCTTGCCAGCAGCACCCAGAAACAGGAAAAGGGTAACGGCCGTCACCAACCTGCTTCCATATTCCAAGTCAGCCGCTTGGGAGAATAACGGAACGAAGTCCAGGGTACCGAACATTCCGAATAGCAGAAACATCGCAATCAGGAAACCAACATCCCCTATTCGGTTGACGATAAACGCTTTCTTACCAGCATCTGATTTTTCACGATCGCTAAACCAGAAGCCGATCAGAAGATATGAGCAGAGCCCCACACCCTCCCACCCGACGAACATGAGCGGATAGCTCGCACCCATGACTAGTACGAGCATGAAGAAAATGAATAAATTCAGGTAAGAGAAGTACCGAGGGTATCCAGCGTCGTCACGCATGTAGCCAACGCTAAATAGATGTATCAAGAAGCCGACACCCGTTACGATCATAGTCATCAAAATGGACAGTTGATCGAGTTGGATTGCCGCCTCAACCGTGAACGCACCAGTTGCTATCCACGTCCAGTACTCAATGACGTGAGGATCATGTAGCTCAACGCTGAGCATCCGTGCGAAGTTCACGGATGCGATAAGGAATGCCACAAGCATCACACCGGGGGCCACATAGCTAGGTAGCGTATGCGTCGCGGGTAAATGACCGCCCTCGTCCAGGTCTAGTTCGCCACCTAGTCGCACCGCACTCGCAGAAACCTGAGCATGCCTTAAAGCCAGCGCACCATTGATAAGAAAGCCGATCAGTGGAAGCAGAATGATGAGGCCAGGAAAGAACGGCTGAAACTGTGCTGCGGTCTCAACCGTTGCCTGTCCGCCCTGTACGCTAACGCCAAGAGCGTTGTACATCGGGGCTACCACCTCAGGAGTTTGAAATTGTCCACGTTAACCGTTTCATAGTGGCGGAAGACTGAGATGATGATTGCCAGACCAACCGCAGCCTCTGCAGCCGCCACTGTCATCACAAAGAATACGAATACTTGGCCGTCGATCCCCATGAGACGGGAGAAGGCTATGAACGCTAGATTTACTGCGTTGAGCTGGAGTTCAATGCAAAGAAACATGATGATCGCGTTCCGGCGCACGAGGACACCGAACGTTCCAAGCACAAAGATCATCGCGCTGAGTACAAGTGCTTCAGTAATCACCGGCCACCCTTTTTAGCGAGCACAAGTGCACCCACAATTGCTACTAGAAGAAGGACTCCGGTAATCTCAAAAGGTACGACATACGTGGTGTACAGCGGCTGCGCGATCGCCCCAACGGCGCCGTGCTGTGCAAGAGCTGCATCGATCGCTCGACCACCCGCTGTCGGCTCAGTGATTGCGTTCTCACCAAACTGTCGTACTAGGACCCCTGCCATTAATCCAATAATCACAAACGATAGTAGGGAGAATGCGCCCCCCTTCAGATCCCGCTGATAGTCGTGGCCGAGGTTGAGAAGCATGATTACAAATAGGAAAAGAACCATGATCGCACCCGCATAGACAATCACCTGGATTGCTGCTAGAAAGTGCGCTTCAAGCAGGACGAAAATACAGGCCAGGCTTGCCAGGGTGGCCACCATGTAGAGAAGGCTCCCTACGGGACTCTTCGCCCATACAACGCCGAGAGCACCCCCGAGGGCAACCGCAGCGAAAACATAGAACAGAACCTCGATCATGGCTGGGTTACTCTGAGTTAGGATCGGATGGATCCCAAAGCAACGTCGTAGGGTGATCCTGCTCCATCAAACGATCCAAGTCATACACGAACCGGCTCCGAGTGTACTCGGCATTCTCAAAATGCTGTCCTACATGGATTGCTTCGACCGGGCAAACCTCCTGGCACATCCCACAGAAAATGCAGCGGAACTCATCGATTTCGTACACGATCGGATAACGATTTCCCTGATCGTCCTCACCACCTACCAGGCGAATACAATTGGCAGGACAGACCGTGGGGCACAGGCCACAGGCTACACATTTGGGTCGTCCATCAGCGTGCACTTCCATACGGTGTGTACCACGCCACCGAGGACTCAGGTCAGTCGGTTCTTCCGGGTATTGTTGGGTAACCTTCGATGGGTTCACTAAGTGTCTGAAAGTTAGGGCCATCCCGCTTAGAGCTGCCCTCAAGTACGATGTCTCTTCCGGCTCCGGCCGGTTTATAACCTTTACTGAGATTGCCATACTTACGTACCTCTAGTCCCCCGCAGTAGCGGGCTGAGAGATGCCTGTAATCGATACCTTTTGCCGACTCTGGCCCGCAGCGCCGATAATCGTTCGCCCGCGATCCAGAAAAAATATGAATCCCACAGTCGCGACCCCACTCACAGCGGTCAAAGCGAGTCCGTAGGAAAGCCCCCAACGAATTCCCACTTCGTCGAGCACGAGAATCGTACCACCTATTAACATCGCATAAGCAAGCGCTGTCGGGAGCATAACTTTCCAGCCTAACGCCATGACCTGGTCATAGCGGAACCGCGGAAGAGTCCACCGGATCCAGATATACAAAAGCATGAAGAACGATGTCTTGATTGCAAAACCACCAAATGTGAGAACTGTTTTCCACCAAGCCGGATTCGCTAGGACTATGACTCCATCCTGAGTAAATCCCTTGATGAGTTGCCCCTCATGCCAGAATGCGTCATCCCAAGTACCGGGAAGGTCCCAACCACCAAGGAAGAGAGTCGCCATAAGCGCAGAGGCCGTCACCATATGGCCAAACTCGGAAATCATAAAAGCCGAGAACTTCATAGCTGAGTACTCAGTGTGATAACCAGTCACGAGCTCCGACTCAGCCTCTGGCATGTCGAATGGAAGTCGGTTGGTTTCCGCAAACGCTGAGATCACAAAAAGAATGAAGGCGAGTGAAAGCGGGAACGCGAACCACATACCGAGCTGCTGCTGCTGCCAAACCACCTCGGTCAATGTGACATTACCCGACATCATGAGTACGGTGATGAGGGAGAGTCCTAGAGCAACTTCATAACTCACCATTTGCGCCGAAGCCCTCAGTCCTCCGAGAAAAGCATACTTGTTATTAGAGGCCCAGCCACCCAATACCACGCCGTAAACAGCGAGTGAGCTGAAGGCCAGTACATATAGTATCCCAATCGGAACATCGGCTATAATCATGTCGACAATGCCTGCGGGAGTTGGCAGCGGGGCAGCAATCGGGATCACAGCGAATGTCACGAGAGAAGGAACCAGAACGAACATTGGTGCCAAGACGAAAAAAGCCTTAGAAGCCGTGGCGGGCAGCGTTTCCTCCTTAAGGAGATTCTTTATTCCGTCGGCTACTGGTTGAAGCAAGCCGAATGGCCCGACGCGATTGGGACCTCGGCGGTCCTGAATCCAAGCTGATACCCTTCGTTCTGCCAGGGTGGTATAAGCGACTACCAGGACCACTAGCCCAAAGATGACCGTAACTTTCAGGGACATGGTGATAAGCGCCCAAGGACCCGAGATCGGCTGGAGAGACTCCATCAGTTCAGCTCTCCGAAAGTACGTAGGCTTCGTTCACAACCGCTCCCCGGATCCCTATATCCTGGTAGGTAAGCCCAGCGAATGCCTCAACCCGGCTCGCGAGTCCGGAAAATGCCTCAGCTGCAGTACGTGGAGCATCCCCGTTGTTCAATTCTGCTGCGAGCGCACCTAGAATCAACCAACCCGGCCTAGCCATCCCAGACGGCTCTAGTGCAGGGGAAAATCGCTGTACCCGGCGCGCTATATTCGTAAAACTCCCTTCCTGTTCTGCGAAGGTAGTCAACGGAAATACGAAGTGAGCATTCGATGCTGCGGGACTCTGTTGATCACCGAGATATACAAACAACCCAGCCTCTCGCCCAAAATCTTCCGCCTGATCAGAGAGCTCATCTCCCATGATGATGACGATGCCATCATACTTAGCGATGTCCTCAAGACCGCCGGCAGCTTGGTCATCTCCGACCCGTGTGAACCCAATTAACTCAGCACCATTAGTGTTTGGTGCGAGGTCTTTCCGCCGTGCGAGCGTTGGAAAGCCCTTGAGGACAACCTCTTCTTCCACGCGGACCGAACGATAGACCATATCTCCACCTCCGAGTGCACCCACCAGCTCCGCTAGAGTACCGAGGTCTTCGTTCGACGCGAAGGGTGTAGCTACCGCCTTGACCCGCCCTTCCCCCATAACACCAACATGTTGAAGCAACTGATCTAGGGCATCTCTCCATCTCATAGGCCCAGCAGCCCCGTCCAGAGTGCGGACCAAAGGATCTTCTAATCGGATACCTCGGTTCATCCATTCGTGGTTGTGGCGACCGTAGTCACACATCCACCAACCATTGACCTCAAGATTCTCCCGGGGCTTGATGCGCTGAATCAGGTTGTCTCGTGTATGAAGTTCTATGTTGCAACCCTGTGAACAGCTAGGACAAATTGAGGGGGTGTGTTCAAGATCCCAAGCCCGAGCTTTATGAAGAAATTCCTTTGATACCAACGCTCCCACCGGACAAATATCAACGATATTTCCATGCCAGTGTGTTCCCTCTAAGCCTTCTTCAAAAAAGGTGTCGATCACGGACCTATTACCGCGCTCGACCACAGTGAGCCGCTCGTCCTGCTCGATCTCGTTCATAAAACGCACACAACGTGTGCACATAACGCACCGATCTCCGTAGAAAAGAACGTCTCCTCCAAAGTCGTCTCTTCCGAACACGCGCTTCGGCTCTTCCGAGCGCCCATGCGCCCTGCCCTCGGCATGAACGTAGTCCTGCAGGTCGCACTCTCCCGACATATCGCAGATCGGGCAGTCTAACGGATGATTTACTAGATAGAACTCGAGCACTCCCTCGCGATTCCCAACTGCTTGCTTTGACTCGGTGTGTACTATCTGGTCTTCCATCACTGTCGTCACGCACGATGGCATAGACTTTGGAGCACCCTCAACCTCTACTAGGCAGAGACGGCACATCGCCGGTGATGACATGCCCGGGTGATAACAGTAGTGTGGGACCTGTTTCCCAATCTTCTTAGCAGCCTCGAGGATCGTAGTACCCCGAGGAACGCTGACTTCCTGGCCATCAATCGTGAGCGTGACAAGTTCTGCCATTAGGCAGCTCCTGCCCGTTCACCACGTCGGATGAGTTCAAGATAATCGTCTCTGAACTTGTTTATAGACGATTGGACCGGTGCTGCTACGGAGTCCGAGAGCACACAAATCGTTGTGCCGACCATCTGCTCTGTCATCTCCATCAGCGTGTCTAAGTCTTCCTCGGTCCCTTGGCCTTCTTCAATTCGGCGGAGAATTCTTGCCGTCCATGCTGAACCTTCCCGGCATGGTGTGCACTGTCCGCAGGATTCATGTGCATAGAAGTCAACCATGCGACGAATCTGTTTCACGATATCTGCCTTGTGGTCCATTACGATGACGGAAGCACATCCAAGCATTGTGCCTACTTCCACACATCCTTCGTAGTCTAGCTTACAATTACGAGCATCTTCCGCGTTAATCAGCGGAACGGAAGAACCCCCTGGAATTACGGCCTTAAGCTGGTTTCCGTCCCGTATACCGCCACAGACATTCTCTATCAAGTCAATGAGTGGGAAGCCTAGCGGAAGTTCATAATTACCCGGCTTCCGTACGTGGCCACTTACACAGAAAAGCTTTGTCCCAGGCGACTTCTCAGTGCCCCATTGTCGGTACCACTCACCACCGTTCAGGACAATGTGCGGCACCACCGCAAGAGTCTCGACATTGTTGATTGTCGAAGGCATCCCAAAGACACCCACAGCTGCAGGAAACGGAGGCTTAACCCGAGGCTCTCCACGGTCACCCTCGAGCGAGCTCATCAAGCCGGTCTCTTCTCCGCAGATGTAGGCACCGGCACCTTGGTGAACAGTGATATCTATCGTCGTTCCTGTACCAAGAATGTCTTTGCCTACATATCCCTTCATGTAGGCATCTTCAACAGCCTTGGCCAGGATTTGGTTGACCTCAAAGAATTCCCCTCGGCAGTATATGTAGACGTGCTGCGCACGTATCGCGTAGGCCCCAATCAAGCATCCTTCAATGAGTTGATGGGGATCCCATCGCATTAACTCACGGTCCTTAAAGGTGCCCGGCTCGGATTCATCTGCATTGCAAAGCAAATAGTGAGGTCGAGTCGGTTCCTTCGGCATAAATGACCACTTTATTCCAGTCGGGAATCCTGCCCCACCTCTCCCCCGAAGACCTGACGCCTTGATCTCGTCCGTAACTCCGTCAGGCTCTAGGGTTAAAGCCTTTTCCAAGGCCTTATAGCCCCCACGTTCTACGTATGTGTCGATACGACGATGTGCAGGGTCCCCGAAGTACTTACTGATGACTCTGACCTCTACATCTGAGACATAGGGATACGCCATCAGTCGCCTTTCTTTACCTGGGCTCGGAGGTGCTCGACAATCTTCGGTATATCAGCAGGCGTAACATTCTCGAAGTAACGTGAGTTGATTTGCACGCACGTAGGAAACCCACATGCGGCGAGGCACTCAGCCTCTATAACAGTGAAATCACCATCTTCCGAAGTTTCTCCAAGCTCGGTGCCCGTACACTCTAGGAACGCTGCTAACACCTCATCCGCACCACACAAGTTACAGGAGATGTTCGTACAGACCTGGACAAGATGTCGACCGACGGGGCGCTTGTTATACATCGTATAGAAAGTCGCCACACCCCTAACATATGCCGGAGAAAGGTCGAGTAATTCAGCAACACGGTCCATCGACTCAGGGCTCACGTGCCCTCTGAGTTCCTGAACCATTGAAAGCACTGGAAGCAGCGCTGCTCGTTTTTTCGGATACCGGGTAAGGATTTTCTTGAGGCGTTCCTGATATTCTCCCTCGAACAGCTCGGCCTCAGGGTTCTTTTCAATCAGCATATAGGGCATCGTTGCTGAAACCGAAGAGTGCCCACCATGTAAAGGGCGCTCCCCGATAAAGTCCTCTCCCCTTACTTCCTCCTCTGTAAGGTCAAACTCACCAGTATTTCCAGCCCAACCTGGATTCTTGAGCGGTACATCACTCATCGGTCTATCTCCCCAAGTACAATGTCCAGACTGGCGTTGATCATGATTAGATCTGAGACGAGATGTTCCTCAGCAAGCTTCGGCAGAACTGATAGATTCACGAAAGAAGGTGGTCGGATCCTCCAGCGCACAGGCTTTGTTCCACCTTCTTCTGCAACGATATACATGCCGAGTTCTCCCTTCGAACCCTCTATTGGCATGTAGCAGTCACCCTCTGGAGCCGGTATGCCTTCCGTAATAAGCTTGAAGTGGTGGATCATACTCTCCATGTCGGACATACAATCCGTTTTGGAGGGCAGAGATATGTTTGGATCTTCAACATCAATTGGGCCATCGGGTAGCCGCTCTAGTGCCTGCCGTAGCAAAGAGACACTCTGCCGCATTTCTTCCATCCTACACAAATAGCGGTCATAGCAGTCTCCGTATTGTCCAACAGGGATCTCGAAATCGTAGGTCTCGTAGTCGTAGTAGGGCTGGTCTTTACGGACGTCGTAATCCACACCGCATGCTCGAAGATTCGCACCAGTGAATCCGGAATTGATCGCATCCTCAGCAGTGATCGCCCCAATACCTTGGCTGCGCCCAATATGGATTTGGTTCCTCGTGAGCAGGCGGTCGATCTCCTCAAGCGTATCCGGAAACGTGTCAAGAAAATCTTGTAATCCAGTGGTCCACCCTTCTGGTAAATCAGCCATCATCCCACCAACTCGGGTCGCCGAGGTTGTGATCCGAGCACCGGTAAAAGCTTCGTGAAGCTGATAGATACGTTCTCGCTCCTGGAAGGCGTACAGGAAGGGCGTAAAAGCACCAACATCGATCGCCGTGGTACCCAACCAAAGCAGGTGGCTGAAAATTCTATCCATTTCCATACAGATCACCCGCACGACCTTACACCGTTCGGTCACTTCTATCCCCATGAGTTTTTCGACCGTCATGACGTAAACACAGTTGTAGATTAGAGGGGCCAGATAATCCATACGGTCGGTTAGTGGAACGATCTGATTCCAGGTGCGGTATTCACCAAGTTTCTCAAAAGAGGAATGCAGGTATCCGATATGCGGGATGACACGCTTTACCGTTTCCCCATCTAGTTCACAAACAAGTCGAAGCACACCGTGTGTTGCTGGGTGCTGCGGCCCGATATTGATCAACATATTCTCGGTGCCGAGGTCAGGCTCTGGCATATCAAAGGGCAATATCGGGCTGTCCACCACAGAGCCATCAACTCCCATCTCTGGGTTACGACCGACGTTGAATTCCACAGTCCTCTTACTCATCGGAAATCTCGCTACCCATCCCTATCCTTCGTCCCGATGATCGGGGCTGCCTGCTGTGGGTCACGTCCAAGGTCCATTTCTTCAGCGATGTATGAGTGTTCCACTGACTGATCGAGTGCTCGACGTGTCTGCTCCGCGCGTGAAAACCGACCCCTCAATGGGAAATCCTTTCTCAGAGGATGTCCTTCCTCATAGTCATGCGGCATTAGAATACGCCGGAGGTCAGGATGTTTACGGAAAGTCACACCAAACAGGTCATAGACTTCTCGTTCAAGCCAGTTGGCAGCGCTCCAGAGTTCTACGACTGAATCAATTTCCAGGCCATCGAGCGGGAGTGCACAACGAATTCTCAGTGCACGCTTGTGAACTGTTGAAAATAGCTGATAAACGACATCAATTGGGCGCCCTGCCCCATAATCGACTGCAGTGATATCAGAGATCATATCATACTGGTGGTCCTGATCATCACGAAGCCAGTGCAGAACCTCTAGATTGCGTACTGAATCAATCCAAACAACATGCTGTGTACCCGCGGACACCCGATGACCTGATACCGAATCTCCAAATCGCAATAAGAGCGCAACAACCGAGGGATGGCCATCCGGATCATCTATCTTGCCATCTGAACTACCCGTTGATCTTTCCGAGAGGTGCGGGCCCTCCTCCACAGCATCAAGGCCCGCCTTCGTTTCATCAAGCGTCACGGGATCAGCTCTTCCGGAGACTCTTCGGGAGCTCCTGATTCTTTGTTCGAGAGTTCCTCTTGCTGAGTCGAGTTACCGAATGGTCCGGTGAGCCCAACTACCTGGGCATCGTTCGCGTGGGGTCGGGCTACCGAACTTGGATCCTCAGCACGGTGTTCGAAGTGCCTAGAAAGCGATTCCTCTCTTATTTTCTCCTGGATCATCATCAGTCCGTAGATCAATCCTTCCGGGCGGGGCGGACAACCTGGAACATAGACGTCGACTGGAATGATGGTGTCTATGCCTTGGACCATAGAGTAAACATCGAATACACCCCCAGAACTTGCGCACGCTCCCATTGAGACGCACCACTTTGGCTGAGGCATTTGATCCCAAATCCGTCGAAGGACCGGAGCCAGCTTATACGGCACTCTGCCAGCGCAGATCAAAACATCAGCCTGACGTGGACTGAATGACATCCGCTCCATACCGAACCGGGCTAAATCATAGTTGGAAGCAGCAGACGCCATCATCTCAATCGCACAGCACGCGGTACCAAATGGCATTGGCCACAAGGAGTTACGTCTGCTCCAGTTGATAATCCAATCGATCTTGCTCGTGAGGAAAGTAGGGCTAGCATCGCCGAACATTCCTCCGGTTACAGACGATGTCCCGCCCCCAGGCAGCACGTCCTTTAATCCCATTCGAGCCCTCCCTTCTTCCATTCGTATAGAAGGCCAACCGCAAGAACGATCACAAACAGTGACACCGCAACAAAAGCGCTCCAACCCAATTCACGCATTTGAACAGCCCACGGTATCAGAAAGATGGTCTCTAGATCAAACACGATAAAGCTGATCGCGACCATGTAGAACTTTACACTGAAACGGGCCCTAGTATCCCCTAGGGGAATCATGCCGGACTCGTAGGGCATGAGCTTTTGGGGCGTCGGCCGAAGCGGGTTCAAGATGTGTGATGTGACCACCATCCCGATCGCATTAACGACGGAAATGCCGAAGAGCAGAAGGAGGGGGAGATAAGCTCCCGACATGACTCAACTTATGTTTGTGAAATTGTTCACTAAGTGTTGAGAAAAGGTACCCGAGGCGCTGCTGGAGTGTCAACTGGACACGGCGTGATTTGGTAGTATTTCCAATTGATTTGCACGATCTTTAGGCACTTGTATATCTTGGGCGCCGCATCCTCGGGGGCGAAGCCTTCCCGGCTCCCTGCCCCGCTGATCTCAAACACCGTGAGTGCTAAGCGTCCAGATGCCAATTAAATGTGATAAGTGGATACGCCGGATGTGTGAGAATTATGACATGATCGACCCGTTCGAGCCGGTTCAGGTTCGTGACGGGAATATCTCCTATGGTCTCTCCTCCTACGGGTATGACATCCGCGTATCATCGGAATTCAAAGTTTTCACGAACGTCCACAACTCCATTGTAGATCCGAAGAATTTTGACGACCGCTCCTTCGTAGATATTGAGGGGTCCGAGTGCATCATACCACCTAACTCATTCGCGTTGGCACGCACGGAAGAGCACTTCCGGATACCAAGAGACGTGCTGGTCATCTGCGTGGGCAAATCGACTTACGCGCGGTGTGGTCTGATTGTGAATGTTACTCCGCTTGAACCTACGTGGGAGGGATATCTCACACTTGAGATCTCGAACACAACGCCCTTGCCGGCCAAAGTCTACGGAGGAGAAGGTATAGCGCAGCTTCTCTTCTTTGAGGGTGATGAAGAACCAGAGACGGCTTACGCAGATCGGCAGGGGAAATACATGGAACAGACTGGAGTGACCCTACCTAAGATGTGAGTCGGAAAGCTCTTAGCGTGACCTCAGAATAGATCTGAATCCAGTGCATCAAGATGGATGCGGAAGATCAATATCGAGCCCGGTGGTATGCTGCCACTTCCGCTATTTCCGTAGCCGAGCTCTGGAGGAATCACAACCCTTCGAGTTCCTCCTACCCGCATACCGGTAACACCTTCGTCGAATCCGGGGATCACACCCCCACTGCCTAATGTGAAGGAAAATGTCCCTGCATCAAATGTTGCAGCATTCGATAATTGGCCGGTATAAGTAACAGTTGCGACATCTCCGGCAGTCGCTGTCTTTCCCGTCCCCAACTCAATCTCTTCTATATAAAGACCCGTGGCAGTTCGGGTCATTGCAGAGAGATCAATGCCGAGGGAAGCGGCGAAGTCAGTCTCTTCAATTACCTCGGGGGCAAACGGATCACCACAACTCGCTACTAAGAATCCCAGGAGAAGCGCACATAGCCCGAGGTCGCTGTTGTGAAGCTGATCTCTCACTCTTATAGCTCCTAGTCCAGGTCAATGAGTCGTATTTCGAGGATCAGAGCAGATCCTCCCAGAATCTTGCCAATACAAGGCACACCCTACTGGGCAGTACTGAAGTGGGCAAGCATGAATAGAGGGACTCTTCTTGATTGATACTGGGGCGGGAGGGTTCGAACCTCCAACCTCCTGGTTAACAGCCAGGCGCTCTGCCAATTGAGCTACACCCCATCTGTTCTGTGCTGTTCTACTGAGCCCGCATATAACATCCATACCAAGAGCAGATCTACTCGGATGGCAATAAAATGGCCGCGATTCCTTAAAGAATCGCGGCCATCTCGCCAGCTGGATATCTTCAGCTACACGAGTATCTCGCGATCCCGGTAGGGATTAGAGTTGGTATTCTGACAGTCCTTTATGTTCGTCATACGCCAAGTGTGGTTCGGTGTCGTTAAGTCGTCAATCCTAACCGATCCACCAAGGAGAGATCTCACTTCCTAACCCAGTGATTTAAGCGCTGCAACAGTTGATCGGACATGCTCAGCACTACTCTCAAGTGCCGCACGTTCCTCTCCATCAAGTTCTACCTCAATAACCCGCTCAATTCCATTTTCACCGAGCATGCATGGAACCCCTATGTAGAGGTCCCTCATACCATACTCACCCTGCAACCAAGCAGCACAAGGAAGGATCCTACGCTTGTTCTTCACTATCGCCTCTGCCATCTGTACGGCGGCAGCTGCCGGCGCATAGTATGCACTCCCCGTCTTCAAATGGCTCACGATCTCACCACCGCCCTTCCGAGTCCGCTCGATTAGTGCATCAATACGATCTTGAGAAAGCAATTGTGAGAGCGGTATACCACTCACTGAGGTATAACTCGCGAGTGGGACCATTGTATCCCCATGGCCACCAAGGACCAGCGCCTGGATATCTTCGATGCTTACATCAAGCTCCAGGGCGATGAACGACCGGTAACGGGCGGTATCAAGCACTCCAGCCATTCCGATAACCCGCTCTCGAGGAAACTCGGTTTCCTCGAGAGCAACCTGTGCCATCACATCTAGTGGATTTGTGACTACGATAACGATTGCATTAGGTGCAACCCGTTTAATCTCTCCGCTAACAGAACTGATAATTCCTGCATTTGTCTTGAGAAGGTCATCTCGGCTCATTCCCGGCTTTCGAGCGATCCCAGCCGTCACGATGAAGACTTCTGAATTCTCTGCTTCCTCGTAGGCATTAGCTCCGATTACTCGCGAATCAAAACCTTCAATCGGAGCACTCTCCCACTGGTCCAGACCCTTCCCTTGAGGTATCCCCTCGACGATATCGAGAAGGATGACTTTTTGTGCTAGTTCTTTTTGAGCCAAAAGCTGAGAGCACGTAGCACCAACATGCCCTGCTCCAACCACAGCGATCTTTTTTGTAGTCACCAGAAAATTATGCTTGAGTAGTCTGATCCCAGGCCGAACAACCAGCCCAGGTTAGGATTGAGAAAATGGAGTGTAAAAGGCCTGACCGAAGAGGTCTACCCACCAGTCTGAGATAGAGCCACGAGGCCTCCTGACCCTATTTCACTTCCCTGGACCAAGTAATGGCGCTCAGGCTTAATCTGGAGTGTTTCCTCAATAAGCGGACGGAGGTCCCGACCAGCTCGAAGATGATCACGCAAATTCGTCTCGATCTCTCCGAATAGACATGGACGAAGCTGTCCGGCAGCAGTGAGTCGCATACGATTGCAACGATGACAATAGTTGTGACTCATCGGAGTGATGACTCCAACGGTCCCAGGTGCATCTGGGAATCGATAGTAGTCCGCAGGTCCGTTCCCAAAAGGCCCATCAACTGGTTCCAATTGATCGATGGCTCTTACGCGAGTTAAGGCTTCCTGACAGGATATGAAACTATTAGCACTCAGATCGAGGTTCGATCCCGTGGGCATCATCTCAATAAAACGCACATGCCATGGCCGCTCTTTAGTGATGCGAGCAAAATCTTCGATCTCGTCATCGTTTCTTCCACGAATCAGCACGACATTGACTTTGATCGGTGCAAAACCCACACGTTCAGCTGCCTCAAGCCCTTCGAAAATCTTTGGGAATGAACCAGGCCGACGTGCAATCTCATCAACCCGATCCTGTTGCAGGGAATCAAGCGAGATATTCAAGCGTTGAATACCAGCATCTCTGAGGTCTTGTGCCTGATCAGCCAGCAGAACCGCGTTAGTAGAGAGCGAGAGGTCTTCAATTTCTGGGATAGCAGAAATCTTACGGATAAGATCCGGGAGATCCCGCCGGATTAGCGGCTCACCTCCAGTAATTCGAACTCGGCGGAGCCCCATTCCGGCCATCGTCCTTACGATGGTTTCAATCTCTTCATAATTAAGAAGCTCATCCCGCTTCAACCAGGTCAGTCCCTCAAGCGGCATGCAGTAGATGCAGCGGAGATTGCATTTATCCGTGACGGACACACGCAAATATTCGACGCGACGGCCGAACTGATCAATCA
>UINC01000321.1_pt1 | contig 44982 bp, 41 predicted proteins | sample 5385821 | NCBI WGS metagenome assembly UINC01 (sample SAMEA4666929, study PRJEB26691) | marine metagenome | isolation source: Pacific Ocean | place: Pacific Ocean | collected 2011-10-13 | reverse complement strand
ATCGTGAGGACCTGGACTTGCTTCCGGGTGACCTTGGAAACCAAAGGCAGGCTTATCGTTTCTTTCTATCCCTTGTAACGACCCATCGAAAAGAGATTTATGTGTTGCCTCTAGATTGTCTGGCAGAGATTCCGCATCGACCGCAAAGCCATGGTTTTGACTGGTAATCATAACGGTTCCATCCCGCAGATTAAGCACAGGATGGTTTGCGCCATGGTGGCCGAGTTGCATTTTTACCGTTCTCGCTCCGCATGCTAACGCAAGCAATTGGCAGCCTAGGCAGATTCCAAACAACGGCACTTCAGCCTCCAAAAATTCGCCTATGGCGGTAATTGCATAATCACAAGGTTCAGGATCGCCAGGTCCATTGGAAAGAAAGATTCCATCAGGATTAAGGGCTAGCACTTCAAGCGCAGTCGTTTGTGCAGGTACGACTATAATTTCGCATCCGCGGCCTACCAACATCCGCAAGATATTCCGCTTCAAACCGAAATCGTAGGCCACAACCTTGAAGCGAGACCCATGGCCGGTCTGGTAACCGACAGAAATATCCCAGACGCCCTCCGACCATCGATATTGCTGAGCGACGCTAACGACTTTGGCCAGGTCCATGCCCTTGAGCCCAGGAAAATCTTTAGCGAGCTTGACCGCTTTCGTTTCATCCTCTTTTCCTATCGCTGTGCCGGATAGAAGACAGCCATTAAGCGACCCCTTACCTCTCAGCAAACGAGTCAATCTGCGGGTATCAATCTCCGCAATCGCAACAACATTTCGTTCCTTCAAAAATTCATTCAGATCCTGATCCTTGCGCCAATTACTTGCTAGCAACGGCAGATCTCTGATGACTAGTCCGGAAGCGGATACCTTTTCAGATTCATTATCTTCTTTGTTCGTTCCGGTATTACCAATATGTGGATACGTAAGGGTGACAATTTGTTGAGCGTAGGAAGGATCTGTGAGTATTTCCTGATATCCCATCATAGAAGTGTTGAAAACCACTTCACCCGTGGAGCGTCCTTCTGCTCCTATGCCAATACCCTTAAAAATACTACCATCTTCTAGGGCCAGTAAAGCTGATCCAGTCACTCTCTCTCCTAACTAATCTGTGTATTTTGCAGGCAAAAAAAAGCAGAATGAAGGCTCACCTCACTCCGCTATTTCAATTAGCTCTCTAGAAATTTTTAGGGTCTCAGTATCCAACATACTGAGCGGGTATTGTATAGAAATTTGTCTAGACTTGTCTACGTAAAAGTGTGAAAGACCTTAGTTTAAACACTACAGCCCGAGCACTTCTCCCATGGAATAAACACCGTTTTCTTTACCGACAATCCACTGCGCAGCTTGCACCGCTCCATTAGCAAAAGTCATTCGGCTACTAGCTCGGTGCGTAATTTCAACGCGTTCACCCAGTCCTGCAAAAGTGACTGTATGATCACCTACAATATCTCCAGCTCGAACCGCAGTAAATCCTATGGCCTCGCGATCTCTTCCTTCGCTTATTCCCTCTCGCTCATAAATTGCAATCTCCTTCAGGTCTCTATCCAGGACATCCGCAATAATTTCTCCCATCTTGAGCGCAGTTCCCGAAGGGGTGTCTTTCTTAAATCGGTGATGGGCCTCGTAAATTTCTATATCCATCTGATTTCCAAGTATCTCGGCCGCCTGCTTAAGTAAACTGAAACACAGATTTACACCAATACTCATATTAGGAGAAAACACGATCGGGATCGATTCGCCTGCAGCAGTTATAGCCTCTATCCCTGTGGCCGGTAAACCGGTAGTACCGATAACCATAGCCTTGCTATGCTGTTGACAAAACTCAATATGTTTGAGGGTCGCTGCGGGAGCTGTGAAATCTATCATCACATCAAAATCGGAAGCCGAAGTTAAATCACTCACTGTCACCACTCCGCTTGCGACTCCCATTGCCATCGATCCGACATCAACGCCTAAACAAGGATCATCGGCAAGTACGGTCGCCGCCGTGACTTGCATGGCCACATCACTTTGATTAACGGCCTTCACAAGACTGCGGCCCATTCGTCCTGCTGCTCCGGCAATTGCCACTCTAACCATTGTGCGCCTTACCTTTTCTACCTTAATTAAATTGTAGGCTAGAACTGTTCAGCTGTCAGGTCCATCATGGACGCTGCGCCTGCAGCTATCTCTTCAACCATAGCCTTCGATTTCGGTAGCATACGGCTCAGAAAGAATTCGCCTGTTTTGATCAGACCACAGAGATAATCGTGATCTCCAGATTCTGCAGAAATCTCTTCGATGCAGGCAGCAAGAATCCGTATCCACATAAAGCAATGCAGAGTCATTCCCATTAGCTCCATGTACGCATAAGAGGCGGCTCCCACTTCATCTGGGTTTTCTGCCGCACGACCAATTATAGCGTCGGTTGTTTCGACCAATAGCTGCCGACTTTTTGCAAATACTTCTAAGTAGGGTTGCATGGCATCGACCGTTTGTTGAGTAGATGTGAAAGCGTCCATCTGGACAAGTAGCACTTTTAAAAGTTCCCCGTTATTGCGAACCGTTTTCCTCCCCATCAGATCCAGAGCCTGGATTCCATTTGCTCCCTCGTAGATTTGCGCTATACGGGCATCCCTAACATTTTGTTCAAGCCCCCATTCTGCTACGTAACCGTGCCCACCAAGCACCTGTTGCCCCAACACGCAAGATTCAAACCCGCGATCGGTGCTGTAGGCTTTCTGCACGGGTACCAGAAGCGCCACCAACTGGTCGGCCTGCTTCCGTACATTCTCATTGGGGTGAAACCGTCCAATATCGAGCTGAAGTGCCGCATACAACGATAAGGCCCGCCCAGCCACCACATTGGCACGCATGGTGAGCAGCATGCGGCGAATATCGGGGTGAACCAGGATCGGATCAGCCGCATTCTTTGCCTGTTTAGAACCCGTGGCTGCCCTGCCCTGCAACCGCTCTTTGGCGTAGCCAGAGGCAACCTGATAGGAACTCTCTGCCAACCCATTTCCCTGTAACCCCATGGATAAGCGAGCGTAATTCATCATCGTGAACATGGTAGCCAGGCCATTATTACACTCGCCAACAAGGTAGCCCTTGGAATCTTCGAAGTTCATCACACAGGTTGCCGAAGCCTTGATGCCCATCTTGTGTTCAATAGAACCACATTTCACATTATTGGAGATACCAGTCACTTCTCCCTTTTTATCCACAAGTATCTTCGGCACCAAGAACATTGAAATACCACCAGAACCCACAGGCGCATCAGGCAACTTGGCGAGTACAAGGTGAATAATATTCTCAGTTAGATCATGCTCACCGCCCGTGATAAAAATTTTAGTGCCCGTTACATGATAGCTTCCATCGGGACCGGGCACAGCTTTCGTGCTTATCATGCCCAAGTCAGTACCCGCCTGGGGTTCGGTAAGACACATAGTTCCTGACCAATGCCCTTGATAGAGTTTGGGGAGATAGATCTGTTTTAATTCTTCACTCGCATGTTGGTTAAGGGTCAGGGTCGTCCCTGTAGACAAGATGGTATAAAGCGCAAATGAAGAATTGGCTCCGAAAGTCATTTCCTCAATAAGAGCAGACAATACCTTCGGCATACCCTGCCCGCCATAATTCACGTCTCCGGTTAGACTGGACCATCCTCCTTCTGTCCAAGCTGCGTAGGCTTCTTTGAATCCAGCGGGAGTAGTCACTACTCCATTTTCGATGCTACAACCCTCTTTGTCACCTGATTGATTGAGAGGGGCAACGAGTCCCTCTATTAACTTGCCGGCCTCTTCCAGGATGGCGTCAATAAGACCGTTGGTTACTTCTTTAGTACCGGGCATAGCCAAAAACACTTCTTCTGTGTTGAACACTTTCCTCAACAGAAACAGCATATCCGAAACCGGAGCACGATAATTGGTCATTCTCTTTTACCCAAAAAATTCGAAAAGCGGAGCTCGATTATATGTTAACCACTATTTAACTTGAATTTTCAGTAGGGTTTTTCACCTCAGTATTAAGCGCAGATAAGGAATCCGCCAACTGCTCAGCTGCTCATAGATTGCCAAGAGTACGGGTTGTCAGAACTGGTATTTGATAGAGCCGTAAGCAACACGGCCATTCTGATCTAGGATTCGAGTTGTGGAGTTCAGAATCTGGGAAGTTTTTTCATTAAAAATATTGCGGATACCAAATGAAATTATCGCGCGATCATTAGATCCCGTCTTTACGCTGTAGCCATACTGAAGGTCAACGGTAGTAATATTGTCGACGAAAGCATTAATTTCCTCAAGATCCAGCTCGCTGATATCCTTAAAGGAATCAAAGTAGTTGGTAATGGCCCGAGCGGTGTGGTTTCCAAACTGCCAGCTAAGCATCAAGCTGCTTTGTAATTCTGGGCTAACCACTCGCTCACCCATGCCTCTAATGTCGGAATCGACCAAATCCAACAAGCTACCATTGTTCTCGAATTCCTGAACATAGGTAGTCTTAGTGGATAGCGTAAACTGGCCAAATCGATTGGTCTCCCAGACATAGGAAGCCCCTAGATCGAAACCAGTTGATTTCAGATCTGATCCTATTAGCGGGTTATCGAGATTAAATTCATTGATTACTGAGTCTTCGATGTAGAGCTGCGGCAGATTGACCGACCAATCGCTACCTATGTTGCCTGCAGGGATATCCTTAATCTGTTGTTGCCAGGCGTCGGCACGCAGATTCAAGTTTAATCCCTGGAAGGGAGCAAAATTAACGCCAAGGTTAAAGTTCAGTACATCTTCAACTACCGCGCCTTGGAAATCTTTTGCCTCCAAATTGCGGGCTATACTGATTAGAGGCGTTTTATTGTTAATCTCAGAGGTAGACGCAATGCGTATGCCGGCAAAGCTGTCAGACTCTATTGGGACAAAATCCTGAGCCTTGGCCATTTGCAAACCAATACCTGCTACTAATCCTATTGAAATTTGTGAGATTGCGTTGTTCATCGCCTCTGATTCTTTACTGCGGTCTTGGAGTCCTACTTGGCCCCCTTGGGTCAGATTACATTAAACATTAGTCTGCAGCCTAATTAAAGCAAACACGTTTGTAAGCCTATCAAATTAGTGGCCCATTTTGCATTTATTTCTATCTATAGTCTAAATGATATACAAATAGATAGCCGTTAAAGCGAGGTATACCTGCCCTTTCCTTCAGAATGGGTTGTTTTTTAGCCAACAAATCACCTATATGAGGGATTTTATGCAGTGAATATTGGCACAACAGCTGGCTCTGGGGGAAGGGTTGCAAGCAGTTCCTGCACTGTCACAGTCTGCCCAGGCAATACCAAGCTGGGAGCCAAATCAGCAATGGGTTGAAGTACGAAGCGACGCCGGTAGGCTTCTGGGTGCGGTAATTTGAGTCCAGGTTCATTAATCTGACGATTGCCGAAACAGATTAGATCTAGGTCCAGTGAGCGAGGCTCATTGACAGTCCTACCACGATTGCGACCAAATGCTACCTCGATCTGTTGAATCTGTTGAAGTAGTTGTAATGGGGTAGATTTTGGTTCTGGGTAGATAACCTCTACGGCGTTTATGAAGACTGGAGTACCACTGGAGCAATCAACGGGGTCGGCAAAATAAAGGGTTGATAATAGTGGTGGTTGGCTGCTTAAGAATCCCAGTTCAATTGCAGCGAGCCTGATAACTTCTAATGGGTTACCCACATCTGAAGCTAGGTTTGAACCCAAACTGACAATCGCCGTCAGCGTGTTTTCATCGTTAAGTGTGATATTGGGCTGAGAGCTCATGTACCGTATCAACAAAAACCTTCACATTTTCTGGGCTTACTCCGGGTGATATTCCGTGTCCCAGATTGAAAACATGGCCTGACCCCTCACCATAATTCTGAATGATATTGCCAACCTCAGCCCTGATTACTGATGGTGAAGCATATAGTACAGATGGATCCATATTGCCCTGTAAAGCCACTCTATCCCCGACTCGCCGTCGCGCTTCGCCGATATTTATCGTCCAATCTAGCCCTATCGCCTGGCAACAGGAATCAGCAATCGATTCCAACCACAAACCCCCATTCTTGGTAAACAGAATTACCGGAACCTTTTGTCCTTCGTTTTCTTTGATCAGCTTAGCAACGATATTCTTCATATACTGCAGCGAGAACGAGGCGTAACAGCTGGTGCTAAGGACACCGCCCCAGGTATCAAATATCTGGACCACCTGAGCGCCTGCGTGAATCTGCGCATTGAGATAATCGGTGACCGCATCTGCTAATTTGCTTAGCAACAGGTGCATTGCTTCTGGGTTGTCATACATGAACTGCTTTACCATCCGAAAATCCTTACTACTCCCGCCTTCGATCATATAAGTAGCCAGTGTCCAAGGGCTTCCCGAGAAACCGATAAGAGGTACCTTTCCATTCAGCTCTTTACGAATTAGAGACACTGCGTCAGTAACATATGCCAATTCACTGGCGATATTAATTTCTGGTAGATGTTCTACATCGGTCGTGGTCTTTATGATCTTATGAAATTTGGGTCCTTCTCCCTCTGAGAAATATAAGCCTTGACCAAGCGCGTCAGGAATGGTCAAGATATCGGAAAACAAGATAGCTGCATCGAAGGAATAGCGACGCAGTGGTTGCAAGGTCACTTCGCATGCAAGCTCCGGAGTCTTGCACAGCGCAAGAAAATCGCCGGCCTGCTTGCGAGTGGCTCGATATTCCGGTAAGTAGCGCCCCGCCTGCCGCATCATCCATACTGGGGTTACATCAACCGGCTCTCGCGACAAAGCCCTGAGAAAGCGATCGTTCTTCAGTGTCAAGCTTAATATCCTTTTATATGAGTCTTTACATTCATGGACAATTACAGTGGCTAAATTTTACTGCTTTCGATTGTAAGGAACTGGAGCATTCCAGAAAAGGGGCCCAATTGTATATGAGCATTTACCAGACACAACGTCCAAGAGATTCTAGCAAGTTACCAATTGCTTCAACCGCCTCGATACGACCTTTTAAATTCGTCCATGTCACTACAAAATAGGATTGAAAGGATTAAAAGGGAGTTTCAAAGTACCTTTTTAATGCTTCACAATTCGCCACAGAGCCGATGACCAGCAGTCAAAGTAGATCGAAGCGTTTCGATAGCGATATTACCTTCAACGACAGCACTACCAATGTCCTTAAGAAGGATGAACCGGATCTCCCCCTGTTCCACTTTTTTATCAGATGACATCAAGTCAAGGTACTGATCTACTGATATATCAGCTGGGGGCACGACTGGCATACCAAAATTTTTCTCCAAAACAGTGCGGACCCGCTGCGCACTTGACACATCTAGCCAACCCAGCCTCCGGGAAAGATCAGCCGCCATGACAATGCCCATTGCTACGGTCTCCCCATGCAACCAAGTGCCGTAGCCCGCAGCGGTTTCTATAGCATGACCGAAGGTGTGTCCCAAGTTAAGTAACGCCCGAATACCAATTTCTTTCTCATCCTGGGCCACAATGCCTGCCTTCATTTCACAGCACGTTTTAATGGCCCGCACTAGATATGCATCATCCAGCCCTAAAATCGGCTTGCTGTTCTCGGCAAGCCAATCGAAGAATTCAGCATTTCTTATAAGCCCGTATTTAACTACTTCTGCTAATCCCGCCTTAATTTCACGCTCAGGCAAACTATCCAACACGCGGATATCTGCCAGTACACAACGCGGCTGATAGAATGCTCCAATCATGTTTTTCCCTAACAAATGATTTACCCCGGTTTTACCGCCAACTGATGAATCAACATGAGCGAGCAGGGTCGTTGGGATCTGGATGTAACCAATTCCGCGCTGATAAGTCGCTGCAGCAAACCCGGTAATATCGCCGATAACACCACCCCCTAAAGCTAAAAGCGTAGTGTGCCTATCAAACTTATTTCGCAGTAGGTAATCATAAATTTCGCTGATCACCTCTAAGTTCTTATGTTGCTCACCATCAGGCAATACGATCTCTCCCGCACATCGACTACCTAGCATGGATTTAACAGCCTCTAAATAAAGAGGTGCCACGACTTCATTGGTAACAACTACCAGTTTCCCTTTGCCCAAGTAGGGATTGATGAGAGAACTGTCTCCAAGCAAGTTGCTACCAATAAGGATTGGGTAACTCTGATCACCTAGATTTACATTCACTTTATGCATCTTGAGTTAGTCTTTTTTCTTGCGTTTGCTTTTCTAAACCGGAAGTTTACTGGTTATTTCGGCAAGACGTTCGCCTATATCGCGACTAATGGACATTGGATTACTACGTTTAGTGTCCACCAAGATATCGGCAACTTCTCGGTAGAGTGGATCGCGGATCTTCATGAGTTCGCTAATTCGTTTTTCCAGACTTGGCGTCTGTAATAAGGGCCGACTTTTATCACGGCTTGCGCGCATGACTTGTTGTTTGATTGAAGCACACAAATAAACAACTACTCCGCGACTTTTCAAGCGCTGTCGATTGTCGCTCGACAATACAGCCCCTCCTCCAGTGGCTAGCACGATGTTCTTCTTACTACTCAATTGATCGATCATGCGGATTTCTCTAGACCTGAACCCACTTTCTCCTTCTACGTCGAATATCCAAGGTATATCAGCTCCTGTCGAAGCTTCTATTTCTTGATCGGAATCGTAAAAATCGATGCCCAGATATTCTGCTAAGGCACGTCCTATTGTGGTCTTGCCCACGCCCATCGGGCCAACCAAGAAAACATTGCCGTAGTAGTTCATATCTCGCTTACCCACAAGAATTCAGCTGCTGTATTGTACCCGCAAATCTGCCAAAGCTCCGAGCAGCAAAAATTTCTAGGCTCAGATTTATGAACATCGACCTAATTGGACCCGCGCCTGGCTCAAAAAGACCCAGAATAACACCGATTTATTGCCATCCGGGTGTATAATGGGCGTTCAAATTTCTTTAGTTCTCCAACCGGGAAACCTGCCCCGGCCAGAGGCTTAAACAGAGTGCAGTCTAAACTACAAGTTTACTTTAAATGGGCAGCGCTAGTAGGAATAGTGGGGCTAGCTGGCGCTATCATGGCCGTAAGTTCGGCTTACTTGTATCTCGCTCCATTACTTCCCTCCGCAGAGACCTATAAAGATGTGCAGCTAGAGACTCCGCTGCGAATCTATACCTCCGATAACCGCCTAATCGACGAGATAGGCAACCGCCGAAACCCGATAGAATACCAGGAGATTCCCAAAGTCCTGACTGATGCTCTCATTGCAACAGAAGATGTTCGCTTCTATTCCCACCCCGGAGTAGATGTCCAAAGCCTGTTACGTGGCTTTTATGGGTTCCTACGTGGACAGCGTCTTGGCGGCGGCAGTACGATTACCATGCAGCTGGCCAACAATCTATCGTTTGATAGTGACAACGTCTATCTTCGCAAGTTCAAGGAGATCCCCTTTGCATTGCAGATCCAAAGAGAGCTATCCAAGGAAGAAATTCTCACTCTTTATCTGAATACCATTTACTTCGGCGCTGGAGCTGACGGGGTCGGTGCTGCGGCTTTTGTGTATTACGGCAAACAAGTCAGCGAGCTCACCTTGGCAGAGTCCGCCATGATGATCTCTCTACTTCCTTGCCCCTCAACCTGTAATCCACTAAGTAACCCATTGCTGGCGCTTTCCCGCCGCGAAACCAGACTCAGAAACATGCTTAACGGCAATATGATTACTGAGGCCGAGTACGAAGCGGCAAACAGTACATCAGTTACCGCCCGCAGACACAATCGTAACATCGAGGTACCCGCTCCTTATGTTGCTGAAATGGTTAGACAACAGCTTTATGAGCAGTTCCGTGAAGAAACCTATTCACGAGGCTTCGAAGTTATTACCTCAATTGATAGTCTCAAGCAACTAGCAGCAAACAAAGCAATTGTGGACGGTCTAGAAAGCTACTACGACAAACAGCACGGCTATCGCGGACCCGATGGCCATTACCCGCCTGACGCTCTAGATCCTCGGGGAATTTGGCTGGAGCAACTGCAATCTGTTCCTACTTACGGTAATCAACAACCAGCTGTTGTTACCGCAATTCAGGACCGCTCTTTTTCGGCTCTACTCAAATCAGGAGAGTCCATTACCGTGCCGTGGGATGGAATAAGTTGGGCTTACGCTTTCCGATCGCGTAATGAAGCTTGGCCGCCACCGCAAAATGCATCCGATGTAGTTCAGGTAGGCGATCTAGTTCGTATTAATCAAACCGAAAGCCACTGGGAACTAGGCCAGATCCCCGACGTTCAGGGCGCTCTGGTTGCCATGTCCCCATCTAATGGTGAAATCCTGGCGCTGGTAGGCGGCTATAATTTTCGGCGTAGCCAAGTGAACCGTGTGATTACTCCCAGACCGCCCGGATCTAACTTTAAACCATTCCTCTACGGAGCCGCACTCGAACACGGTTACAGTGCGGCTAGTACGATCAATGATGCACCTATTACTCGCGGTGATTATCGACCGAATAACTATGAAAACAATTTCCTAGGCCCAATCACGCTGCGCTACGCTTTGAAGGAGTCTCGCAATGTGCCTGCAGTGCGACTATACGACCAGCTGGGTTCAAGCAAAGTTTTACCGTTCGCCGCTAAATTTGGATTTCAAACCCATAACTTCCCTACCAATGATTTGACAGTCGCACTCGGTAGCCAAGATGTACAACCCCTAGAAATAGTTACAGGCTACTCAGCTATTGCTAATGGCGGATACAAGGTTGATCCGTGGCTTATCAAGGAGATCAATAGCCTGACCGATGGTCTTTTGTACCAAGCAAACCCAGTAGTGGTTTGTGAAAATTGCTCACGTACTAATAACGAAAAAGACAACGCAATTTATTCTGCTCCGCGAATCATTGATGAACGAGTAGCATACATCCTCAACTCGATGTTGCGTTCGGTCATTGAGGAAGGTAGTGGAAATCGCGTCCAACGTGAATTAGGCCGCAGCGACCTTATGGGTAAGACCGGAACAACAAATGGACCTCAGGAGCTTTGGTTCTCAGGTTTTAATAGAGATATTGCTAGCACTGTTTTTATTGGCTTCGACCAGCCCGAACCCCTTGGAGAGCGGGAACAAGGTGCCACAGTGGCATTGCCAATCTGGATAGATTTTATGCGTGCTGCACTTGAAGACGCGCCAGAAAACACGATGAATCGGCCAGATGGGATTGTCGACAGGCTAATCGACAGAACGACCGGAGAACTAGCTACGCCTGGCGATCCCGATACAATGTTTGAATACTTCCGAATAGAGAATGCACCAGAAGCTCCAGAGACTCAACTCCCAGGAGTAGATCTAGGCGAAGAACAGGGAAAAGAACTTTCTACTGAAACTATATTTTAAGCAAGTTTGTACAAACGCAAGGCAATGTTGTAATGCAAGAAGAAGCGCTTTATACGAAATTCAAGATATACTAATTTAGGAAGTTAGGGTCGATCAATGACTCAACAAACTATTGCACACCAATAATTTTATAACTTCCTGCTACCGAACCTTTTCTTAAAGCGATCTACACGACCGCCAGAATCGAGAATTTTCTGCTTTCCTGTATAAAACGGATGGCACTCGGAGCATACCTCTATGAGGATATCTTTACCTAGGGTGGACTTGGTCTTGATAACATTTCCGCAACTACAAGTTGCCTTGATGGACCCATAATTCGGATGGATGTCGGTTTTCATGTTATGTCCTATCGATTGCTGTCGCTGCAATGGCTGCTTGTTGAGGCGCTTAAACCCTGTTTTAACGACTGTTGCTCTGGGTGCGCACCGAGCGAGGGCGTGCATTCTAACAGAGAACAAATCAGACGCAAGCGCTAATAATAAGTGATACGCGGTAAAACAGTTATTCGTTTCGCAAGCGGCGGTGGTTGCGAACAACTTCCTCCATGATGCTGGTAAACAGTTTCGTAATGAGTTCAGGATTAAGTTGGTGCTCCTCGCAAAGGGATCTGAGTTCCGCTAACTTTTGCGCCTCACGGTCCGCGTCGAAAGCTTCGAGCTCTTTATTTGCTTTAAGCAAACCAACCTTTTGCGTTAGCGCAAAACGTATAGCCAACAATTCGATCAGATTCCTATCTATCTGGTCGATTTTTGCTCTGACTTTTAGCAACTCTGTCGGTACGTTTCCTGTGCTCATTTCCCCTACCCAAGTATAGAGACCCACCATCTTTACAGTTCCACTAAAGTATAAACTATCACACTATTCTGCACAGCCCCGCTAGGCTTTGAGCGAGCGCTAAGTTGTTTGCTATGACGATTGTATTTACACTGCAATGCAATCCAGCTTTAAAGTTTTTCTAAAAAATTCGATGCCCCTCAATGAAACTATCAAGCACCACGGTCTGATTATTAGGGTGGCGATACCCTCACCCCTACGTAGGGTATTCGACTATTTGCCGCCGATTGCTAAACAATTAAGTATCAAACCCGGTATGCGTGTACGTGTGCCTTTTGGTAAACGTGAAGTAGTCGGCGTGGTCGTTGAATCTGCTCAGGACTCAACTTTGCACCCTAATCGACTAAAATCAATCGAGACCGTGCTAGACAGAGAACCATTGTTTAGTTCAGCGCTATTTCGAACCCTGTTATGGGCAGCAGCCTATTACCAACATCCGATCGGTGAAGTCTTTCAAACTGCTCTGCCGGTCAAGTTGCGCTCGACAGAGCCAGTGAAAGTTGACACCGCTGTATATCGAGTGCTTATTCCACTCGATGGCGACACTAGTACCTCACTAAAGCAAGCAAAAAAGCAGAAATCCTTGCTAGAGCTGATCGAATCAGAATTCGAAGTCAATGAAAATCGCATAAAGAATGCTGGGTACAGTCGTCGAATCCTTAATCAACTAATGGAGAAAAACCTAGTAAAGAAATATATGGTTGCCTCGGAACGAGCCGCTAAATTCAAGCCTCCAACGAGTGCCAGTGAACTGCAATTGCCTCTTAACGATGCCCAAAAAGTCGCGGTCAAAACGATTCTCAAATCATCTGATTCTTATGCGTGCTATCTACTTGATGGAGTAACCGGATCTGGCAAAACCGAAGTTTATATGCAGCTTATAGAGCATCAGTTGGCCAATGGTCGCCAATGCCTTGTATTGGTGCCAGAAATTGGCCTGACCCCCCAAACGGTTTCTCGTTTTAGGGAGCGGTTTACCTGCCCTGTCGTCGTCATGCATTCCGGTCTGAGTGATGCCGCCAGATTAGATGCATGGAACCATTCACGCGAGGGCAGTGCTGCCATTACCATTGGCACGCGTTCTGCCGTATTTGTGCCACTTGCTAATCCTGGCATGATCATCGTGGATGAAGAACACGATACCTCCTTCAAGCAGCAGGACGGATTTCGTTATTCTGCTCGAGACTTAGCAGTCATGCGTGCCAAGAAAGAAAATGTCCCTGTCATCTTGGGCTCGGCCACTCCCTCCCTAGAGAGCTTGCAAAATTGTAAGGCCAACAAGTTTGAACATTTAAGGTTGGGCGAAAGGGCCGGTGTTGCGCAACCACCGACATTGGAGCTTGTTGACATTTCGCAGAGCATTCTCGAATCTGGATTCTCAGAGCAGCTGCTTTTCAAAATTCAAAAGCAGCTAAACGCAAACAACCAAGTGCTGGTTTTCATCAATCGCCGGGGCTTTGCACCAATGTTTACCTGCAATTCATGCGGGTGGATAGCTGAATGTGACCAGTGCATAGCCCAGTTAACCGTTCATGCCAAACCTCCAGGTCTGCGCTGCCATCATTGTGGAACAATTGAAAAATTATCAACTAGTTGTCCAACCTGCAATTCTCCGAATCTGACCACTCTTGGTATCGGCACCCAGAAAATCGAGCTATTTCTGAAGAAGCGGTTCCCTCTCATTCCAGTATTGCGTATCGATGGAGATTCAATCCGAAGCAGAAAGCGGTTCGAAACGATGCTAGAGCAAATTAACACGAGCGAGCCTTGTATTCTGCTTGGTACGCAGATGTTGGCCAAGGGACACCACTTCCCGGGGATTACACTGGTAGCCGTCCTTGACGCAGATGCTGGTTTATTCAGCGCCGATTTTCGGGGGCAGGAGCACATGGCGCAGATCATTACTCAAGTGTCAGGTAGAGCCGGTCGGTCTGACCGAGGGGGCGAAGTCGTTATCCAGTCGCGCCATGCAGGACACCAGACCCTGCAATCGCTGGTACAAAGTACCTACGCAGAGTTTGTGGACTTTTTACTGAAAGAGCGAAAAAACTCGGCGATGCCACCATTCAGTCAACTAGCGCTGCTTAGAACCGAGGCTAAGGAAATGAAAGCAGCTATCGGCTTTCTCAGTTCGATCAACTCCATCAGCGATGATTTGAGCATAAATAAACAGTTTGAGATTGATCGCATTGGGCCTATTCCAGCACCTATGGAAAAAAGGGCAGGGAAATTTCGGGGACAGCTAATCTTGAAGAGTGCATCGAGACTCGTGATGCAAGAGTTTCTTTTCCAGCTGTGTCAGCGTATCGAAGCTCTTCGAGCGCCAGCTGGGCTGCGGTGGAGTGTGGATGTCGACCCAGTGGATCTTATTTAACAGGTCGCAATGTTTAGAGACAGGACTATTTCAACTATAGCTTCCTAGGAACCAACCGATAATTGTGGTGGTTTGTTAGCTTTTTGCAAATATTATTCAATTAAAAACAATGTGTTACATATAGGTTTTGGGTAATGACTCAGGATTTCGCCAAAATACGACCTGAACCGCTGTTGGAGAAAACCCCATTAGAATCTCCACCGGCGTGGTCGTTAATGATTACCGGTATCGTCGTTGGACTTGCAATCGGCGTGTTCGCCTGCGTGTTATTCTACCTGTCTGGCAACGTACCGCCACTAAATGCCAACACTAAAATTGAGTCCAGTACCCCCAGTGTGATAGAAAAACAATTCACTGCCATTGAGGAATCCTCTAGTGAACAAGAGCTCGAGCTTGAGTTCTACCATGAACTGAAAAACTGGGAAGTACCTGTTGAAGCGAAACCTGTTGAGCTGACACCCGAGCAGATCGCGAACCGCCAGCCCTCTGGCTATGTAGCTGCGCCGCCGAGCGCTGGCTTCATGTTACAAACTGGGGCTTTTCAGCAGAAGGAGCGGGCCTACCAAGAATTGGAGCGCCAATTAGCTCTCGGCATCAAAGCCATTGTCAGACAGGAAGACTTTCCAGGTCGGACCCTTTACTTAGTTCAATCTGGCCCATACTCAGCTCTCCGCGAACTTAGTAAGGCCGAGCAATTACTTCAAAAACACAATATTCAAAGTATGCGGATGAGCTTACAATAAACAGCTTCTAGCACAGCAACATAGAACTTTCGCTAGGCGTATTCTGCACGAAGAAGTTTGTCACTACAGCAATATTTCTATTTCCTTCACTTGATTTCCCTCTAAGTTCCCATATCTTAGACGGTCTGTGGTATTTTAGATTGAGATCTAAAATAGGAGAACGGATTTGGAACAATACAAAGGCACCACCATTGTCTCTGTGCGACGGGAGAACAAGGTCGTGATCGGTGGGGATGGCCAGGTTTCTCAGGGGAATACAATAATGAAAGGAAATGCCTGTAAAGTGCGGAGACTTTACAAGGACCAGGTTGTAGCCGGCTTCGCTGGAGGTACTGCCGACGCTTTCACATTGTTCGAACGATTCGAAGAGCAGCTAGAAAAACATCATGGCAAGCTGGTTAGATCTGCCGTAGAACTTGCCAAACTTTGGCGCACAGAACGGGCATTGAGACGCCTAGAAGCTCTGCTGGTGGTCGCTGACAAAGAATCGTCCTTGGTTGTAACAGGAAATGGAGATGTTATAGAGCCTGAAGACTCAATTATGGCAATAGGGTCAGGTGGCCCATTTGCATTGGCTGCGTCACGAGCTCTGATACAAAATACCAACTTAGATGCGAGAGCAATTGTTGAAAAAAGCTTAGCAATCGCTGCTGACATCTGCGTGTATACCAACATGAATTTTACAATAGAAGAACTGAATATTGGCTAGCGAAATACAACGCTTGTACCAACCAGTTTATGTAACCTACTTATGTCCATAATGACGCCTAGAGAAATCACTTCCGAACTCGACAAACATATTGTCGGGCAAGAAGCCGCGAAGCGCGCAGTAGCAATTGCGCTCAGAAATCGTTGGCGACGCATGAAACTTGACGAAGAATTACGTAATGAGATTACACCCAAAAATATTCTGATGATTGGACCTACCGGTGTCGGTAAAACTGAGATTGCCCGTCGGCTCGCAAAACTGGCTCAGGCACCGTTCATTAAAGTAGAAGCAACCAAGTTTACTGAAGTAGGATACGTCGGGCGCGATGTCGAATCTATTGTTCGCGATTTGGCTGATGTTGCAGTGAAGATAATCCGAGAAAAGGAAATTCAAAAGGTACAGCACCTAGCGGAAGATCTGGCGGAGGACAGAATTCTCGATGTTCTTCTGCCACAAGCTCGCTCCGATGATGAAGAGAGTGAGGTAGGCACAAAGACCAGTGCTCGACAGGTATTCAGAAAAAAACTTCGCCAAGGCGATCTGGATGAAAAGGACATTGAAATAAAAATATCCGAATCTCCGGCCGGTATTGAAATCATGGCCCCACCAGGCCTTGAAGATATGACTAGCCAGCTAAAGAGCATGTTTTCCAATATGAATACCGGGCGCAAAAGAGCACATCGCATGACTGTCAAGGCTGCCCTGAAACAAGTAAAGGATGAAGAAGCTGCAAAGCTAATAAATGAAGAAGAAATCAAAAATCGGGCCGTTGAAGCTACAGAGCAGACCGGTATCGTGTTTATCGACGAAATCGATAAAGTGACGAATCGTCATGATCAAGCTACTGCTGGCGTCTCCAGAGAGGGTGTACAGCGGGACCTTCTCCCGCTGATCGAAGGCTCCACGGTAAATACCAAATATGGCAGCATTAAGACCGATCATATTCTATTCATTGCCTCAGGTGCTTTTCATCTTTCCAAGCCTTCAGACCTTATTCCAGAATTACAGGGTCGTTTGCCTATCCGGGTCGAGCTCGATCCATTAACAGCAAAGGATTTCGAACGCATACTTGAAGAACCAAATGCTTCGCTCACGGAGCAGTACGAAGCGTTACTAGGCACTGAAGATCTTAAGGTTGCGTTCAGCAAGGACGGCATCGAGAAGATTGCAGAAATCGCGTGGCAAGTGAACGAACGCACTGAAAACATCGGTGCTCGCAGGCTTCATACAGTGATGGAGCGGTTGCTAGAAACTGTATCCTTTTCTGCCTCTGATCTGGCGGTAGGCAGTAACAAGAACCTTGTTATAGATCGAGCATACGTGGTGGAACAACTGGATGAGCTAGCTAAGGATGAAGACTTGAGCCGTTATATACTCTGATGGTTATAAAGAATGGATTATCCATGAATGCCAATCCTCCCTCCGAGATAAGATTACACAAGAAATCGTCAACACTCGAACTCGTGTTTGTAAATGACATCGAGTATCAATTAAGTGCTGAATATTTACGGGTTCATTCTCCCTCCGCTGAAGTACGAGGCCACGGTCAGGGACAGGAAATTCTGCAGACTGGCAAGCGCCAAGTAAAACTACTCAACATCGAACCTATAGGTAATTACGCCGTCAAACTAATTTTCGATGATGGGCATGAAACCGGCATCTATAGCTGGCATTATTTACATGAGCTTTGTACCAACAAGGATGTGCTATGGAAAGCTTATGTGTCAAAATTGAAAGCTAAAGGAGCGAGTCGAGACGAATTACCTCCCGGAGTACAGGTGGTTAACATTAGACCCATTTCTTCAGACTAACCCCCACAAACCCTATTCGGCTTATACAATTCATTGTTCTTATGACAGCTCCCTCTGACAACGACAAAACAACGCACTTTGGTTACGAACAAGTTCCTATTGCTGAAAAGGAGAAACGTGTAGGTCGCGTGTTTCGTTCCGTCGCTAGCCACTACGACATAATGAACGACGTAATGTCATTCGGAACCCATCGACTCATTAAGAGGTTTACCCTCGAGCTCAGTGCTCTTCGTCCCGGACAGAAAGTGTTGGATCTCGCAGGAGGGACCGGAGATTTCAGCATTCACGTTTCACCTATTGTGGGCAAAGAAGGACAGGTGGTGCTGGCAGACATAAATGAAGTAATGCTACAAGTTGGTCGGGATCGCATTATCGACAAAGGGTTGAGTAATAATGTCGATTTCGTCAAATTAAATGCTGAAGCATTACCTTTTGCACAGAACACTTTTGATTGTGTTTGTATTGCTTATGGTTTGAGAAATATCACTGACAAGGATGCCGCGCTGGCTTCCATACAACGAGTGTTAAAGCCCGGTGGTAGAATTTTGATATTAGAATTCTCTAGGCCTCAAAATAAATTATTAGATAGAGCTTACCGAACCTATTCCAGTTTTTGGCCAGTTATAGGCAGACTCATTACAGGCGATGCGCAAAGTTATCGCTACTTGGTGGAATCCATCGATATGCATCCTGATCAGGAAATCCTTCTATCTATGATGACAACCGCTGGTCTGGTGGGCTGCAAATATCACAATGTAATGAATGGTATTTGCGCTGTGCACACCGGCATGAAACCCTTCAGCAATGCAAGTGAATAAGGTGATCTCTTGAACGAGTTGCTGGGATCACTCGCAATGCATCCTTTTGAAGAACTACTCAACAGGGTTCTAGCAAAAGATCCTCACTTGCAGAGCCAGTTAGTCAAATTCGCCGGAAAATCTCTGCAAATCAACGTTCATCCTCCCGGCATAATGCTTACCGCTCTTCTGGAGAAAGGCCGAATCCGGCTATTGTCTACCGAAACGGAGTTACTGAACATTCAAATTACTGCGAGCATCACTGGCAATGTGGGCCAACTGCTACCCCTAATCCTTAAGAACCGCGATAACAGGCCTCTCTCCAACCCTGCCCTCGCAATCACCGGTGATGCCAGCTTTATCCAGGAACTCCATGCAAGCCTAAGTAACCTGGATATTGATTGGGAAGACTACCTAGCCCCTTTGTTGGGAAACTTGATTACTAATGAATTAAGTCACATTAGTAACGTCATACGTAACTGGTCTAATGAGTCCAGTGTGAATATGCGGCGCAATGTAAATGAATACTTGACAGAGGAAAAACTCATATTCCCAAAAAGGGAACAACTTGATGATTTCAGTGAAGAGTTGGATTACTTGAAAATTCGCATTGACCGAATTAACGCCAAAGCAAGTATTATCGACCAGAAATTGATTAAACTGCGCAACTCATAAATAAGCGATTGTTTAAGCACGCGTTCTTGTTCGGTTTTCACTCAGGTGTTATCTTGGCTTCCCCTCAAAAAAGCTGAACAGTTACCACTTCATTGTGTCCCACTTACCCCGCCTGCTCAAGGTTATTCGCGTCGTCGCAAAGTATCGGATTGACGATTTTTTGCCTGCGCAGTCTGGAGCTCCGAACCAAAGGAAATTAACTGCGCTTCGCTTGCTACTGGCTCCTTTTCGGTTACCGCGGACATTAAGTAGGGCAGAAACCCAAACCAGAAACCATAGACTGCGTCTAGCAATTGAAGAACTGGGGGCCATCTACATTAAGTTTGGTCAGCTTCTGTCGACTCGTCGTGACTTTCTGGATAGCGAGCTTGCAGATGAATTGCAATCATTACAGGATAATGTTCCACCTTTTAAGTCTCCTTCGGTGGAAAGCATCATCGAAGCTGCACTTGGTGCAAAAAGCGACCAGCTTTTTAAACAGCTGGATAGCAACCCTTTTGCGTCTGCTTCAGTCGCTCAGGTGCACAAGGCTACACTGCATAATGATGAAGAGGTCGTTGTCAAAGTAATTCGCCCAGAAATCGAAAGCACCATTGCCGAAGATCTTGAATTGCTTAAGTGGATCGCAAGCTTGTTCGAATCCCACTCCGAATTTGGTAAACGTCTCAGGCCTATTGAGATCGTAAACGACTACGAGAAAGTAATCTTCGATGAACTCGACTTACAAATCGAGGCAGCCAACACTTCGAAACTAAAAAGTAACTTTGAAAATTCGGATGCATTGTATGTGCCCAAAGTGTATTGGGATTATACACGTAAGAATGTGTTGGTATTAGAGCGCATCCATGGTATCCCGGTCACTGATATCGATTCGCTTAACAAGCACAGAGTCAACCTGAAGAAATTGGCAGAAACCGGCGTTGAAATTTTTTTCACACAAGTGTTTGAGCACAACTTCTTCCACGCCGACATGCATCCGGGAAATATATTTGTTTCAAACAACAACCCAGAGTTACCAAGCTACATTGCCATCGATTGCGCCATCATCGGCTCCTTAAGTGATAACGACCAAGAATATCTCGCCAAAAACCTGCTAGCCATTTTTAAGAGAGATTACCGGCGGGTGGCGGAGTTACACATTGCCAGCGGATGGGTATCAAAAACAACCAATATTCATGAATTTGAATTTGCTATGCGTATTGTATGTGAACCAATTTTTGAAAAGCCATTGAAAGAAATTTCCTTCGGCCATTTACTTGTGCAGCTATTTCGCACAGCAGGAAAATTCAACATGGAGGTTCAGCCTTCGCTGGTGCTTCTCCAGAAAACTCTTCTCAATATCGAGGGCCTGGGAAGACAACTTTATCCCGACCTAGATATTTGGAAGACTGCTCTGCCATATCTGGAAAACTGGAATAACAAGCGTATGAACCCACTCAACCTTTTATCAAAAATCCAGGAAAACATGCCGGAGTGGATCGATCAACTTCCTCACCTTCCTTTGCTATTCATCAATGCCACCTCGCAGAACAGCAAATTAAGTAAGATTAACGAGTCTTTGATTCAGCAACAGCAAGCAGCTGAACAAAAACTGGAAAGACAAAGGCGACTGTCTCGCAACAGTGGCTTATTTGTCCTGTTACTCGCAGCCATCTCTTTTGTACCATTTATCAGCGAAGCACTTGGACGCATTCCCTTGATAACGTCAGGGCTGGGTTTGCTCGGGGTCTACCTTTTGTGTTTTAGACGTTGAAAGCGCATACTAAGCTGATGCCTTCCTACCTTGATCAAATCAACTGGAACACTGATGGATTGGCGCCTGTTGTCACTCAGGATGTCTCTAGCGGGCGAGTATTGATGCAGGCATGGATTAATAAGGATGCTTTGCGGGCAGCAATTCACGAGAAGCGCGCCATATATTGGTCCCGATCACGCAGTAAGTTGTGGCGCAAAGGTGAGGAATCGGGAAACGTGCAAAAACTTGTGAGTGTATACCTGGATTGCGACAATGATGCTTTGTGCTATCAAGTGGAACAGGTAGGCGGAGCAGCGTGCCACACTGGAAGGGAGAGTTGCTTCTTTCAGAGATTGGACAATGAGTCCTGGGTAACGGAGGATCTAGAACTGGAAATCCGGCAACCATATAATGCAAAACTTAAGTCAAGTAATTTTTAATTGGCGTAGTCCAATAGACTGATCACAATGAGTGAAGTACTAAGGGAGCTGGCAACAGTTCTGGAACAGCGAAAGTCCGCGTCCGGTGAAGATTCCTATGTTGCCAGTTTATACCAACAAGGACTAACCAGAATCTTGCAAAAGGTTGAAGAAGAAGCCCAGGAGACAATCGAAGCAGCCGCAGAATGCAACTCCACGAATGAGGAATCCAAAGCCGCCGTCATTCACGAAACGGCTGACCTTTGGTTTCACACACTGGTCATGCTGAGCCATCTAGATTTGGGTCCGGACCAAGTGTTGGAAGAACTTGAAAAACGCTTTAATATATCGGGCCTTGAAGAAAAGGCATCCCGGCACAATTAACTACCGACAACTCCGTTTATAATTGATTGTTGGTACAGGAGGCAAGTTATGGGTGTAGGTGGAATTGGAATATGGCAACTGCTGATTATTTTATTGATCGTTGTCATGTTATTTGGCACTAAAAAATTACGAAATATTGGTTCTGATCTTGGTGGCGCTTTAAAGGGTTTTAAGAACGCTGTGAAGGACGATGAAGCTAGCAAGAACGAGCCAACTGAAAATGCAGAAGAGAACAACGGCGAAACTGTTGATGTAACCGCAGAAAAAGTCGCAGAGAAAGACGAGGAAGAACAGGATCTCTAACCTTTCTTTTCTGAACCCTCGGAAACCCGACCGTACTTCAATACTTAATAGTGCGGCTTGGGTTCGTTTGGATACAGCCTAGTTGACTACCGCTATTTCATTTCATGTTTAATATCCATTCAACCGAAATTCTTTTAATCTTGGTTGTAGCCTTGATTGTAATCGGGCCGGAGCGACTTCCAGCTGCTATTAAAACGGCAGGATTGTGGATAGGACGTTTTCGTCGTTCTTTTTACAAGGTAAAGGCTGAAATCGAAAGAGAACTGAATACCGATGAGATTCGCCGACAACTCCATAATGAATCTGTCATAGAGGAAGTAGAGAAGGCCAAATCAAGGGTCAAGGACATTGCAAAAGAGACAGAGACCTCGGTTAACAAAATAGTCAGTACAGAAAACTTTGATCCGGGGGCATCACAAGCTACAGACGAACAATCGTCAGAAGACAAATCTATAAAAGAAGAATTGCAAGAAGTCAGCGAACACGTTGAAGAGGTGACCAAACAAATTTACAGCGGTGGCAAGAACCCTAAATTAGCGCAGGAATTTTCAGCGGAGGACAAAGAGCCTTCAGCGCAGGAAACAAAGACGGAAAATGACATCAGCTGAAGACGAGAAAGAACTCACGCTAATCGATCACCTCGTAGAGCTTCGTGATCGGATCCTAAAAAGCGTCTCAGCGATTCTCGTGCTGTTCCTAGCCTTGTTCTATTGGGCGAATGACATTTATATCTTTGTTGCAGGGCCCCTACTGGCAGCTTTGCCGGAAGGATCGAGCATGATTGCAATTGATCCGACATCACCTTTCTTCGCTCCATTTAAGCTGGCGTTCTATGTTTCCTTTTTGCTGGCTGCCCCCTATATTCTTTACCAGATGTGGTCTTTCATCGCGCCGGGTCTTTACAAAAACGAGAAGACGGTAGCGATTCCATTGTTTATTTCAAGTGTGGTGCTATTTTATGGCGGCATAGCATTTGCCCGCTACATCTTGTTTGGCATTGTCTTTCGCTTTTTCATTTCTGTGTCCCCAGAAGGAGTCCAGGTCGCGCCAGATATCAGCAGTTTCCTAAGTTTTGCGCTGACGATTTTTTTTGCTTTCGGGGTAGCTTTTGAGATTCCCATTGCCGTCTTCCTGTGTATTTGGGCAGGACTGGCGGAGCCTGACTCACTCGCTGAGAAACGTCCCTACGTCGTGGTTGGTTGCTTTGTCGTAGCCATGATGCTCACCCCTCCAGACCCTTTCACCCAGTCCATGCTCGCTTTGCCCATGTGGGCCTTGTTTGAGCTGGGTATTTTCGCGGGCCGCCTTACCCGCAAGCGACAGGAACAAAGAGAGAAGGAAGATCAACAGGCGCCTGATTAATAGCTTAGGCCTTCAAGATAAACGTAACCGGTCCATCATTTTCTAGGGCAACATGCATGTCAGCTGCGAACTGCCCACTACTGACAAAATCATATGTGTTAATAGCCTGTCCTACAAAGTAATCGTAGAGTTGCTCGGCTTCGACGGGTGATTTAGCCGAAGAAAAACTAGGCCGTAGCCCCTTTTCAGTCGACGCGGCCAGTGTAAACTGGGAAACCAACAACAAGCTGCCTTTAACATCCTGGATGCTTAGATTCATTTTATTGTCTAAATCGGAGAATACCCGGTAAGAAAGAATCTTTTGCAATAACCCATCGGCGCTTGCTTGCGTATCCAGTTTCTCGATGCCTATAAAGGCTAGTAAACCAGCCCCAATTTCCGCATAAACCGTACCTTTAATTCTGACCTGTGCCCAGTTAACACGTTGAATAAGAGTTATCATGCAAGTACTCAGTAATTCCCGGAGGGTGTATTAATAGTAATATTTTTTCCACTCATCTAAATGCGATGGCTAGCTGGCAGATTCCAGTTTCTTGGCTATTTCCTGAGAGGCGCGTATGAGCGCATCAATGTTGCCTGGTTCCGACGCAGAATGCCCAGCTTCTCGAACGATATGCAATGCTGAATTGGTCCAGCGATCATGTAAATCCAGTGCATTATTAAGCGGGCACACCATGTCATACCGACCATGGATAATTAGTCCGGGAATCTCTGCAATACTGGCCATATTCTCCAAGATTTGATTTTCGGCTATGAAACCCTTATTCATAAAATAATGTATTTCGATACGAGACATAGCTAAGGCATTGTGAGGTTTGGTGAACCTAGCCATGGCTTCTGCACTAGGCCGCAGCTTCGAGCAATTGGCTTCCCAAGCAGACCAAGCCTTTGCTGCTGCCATTTGTGCTAGCTCATCCTCTCCAGTCAGGCGCGCGTAGTACGAAGCGATTAGGTCCCCATGCTCTGCCTTCGGGATTGCCCTTAAGAATTCTTGCCAGTAATCAGGAAAGACTCTATTTGCACCATCGGTATAGAGCCAGTCCAGATCACATTGACGACATAGAAAAATGCCACGCAGAATCAAGGCGAGCACTCGACTCGGATACTGTTGCGCGTAGAGTAAGCTTAGGGTAGATCCCCATGAACCACCAAACAACACCCACTGCTTAATTCCAAGATGCCCACGTATGCCCTCGATATCAGCTATCAAGTGCTGAGTGGTATTCTCCGCGAGCTCACCATGTGGCGTCGATCGACCACAGCCACGCTGATCGAACGTGATTATGCGAAATACTTCTGGGTCATAAAAGCGTCGGGAAGCCGCATCACATCCACTTCCTGGCCCACCGTGCACAAACAAGACCGGAATACCATCGATGTTTCCTGTCTCGTCAATGTAAAGCTCGTGTATCGCGGACACCTTCAGATGATGACGTTTATACGGTTTTATCTCTGGGAACAGAACTAACACGTGTTTTCACCCATTTTCGTTGGTACTTCCAGCTGTAAGGCTTAGCGCTATGGTAGGACACCGGAGGCTATATCGCTAGCCTATCTGCAGAGCTTACTTGCTAGCAATTCCTCGTGAAGGGTTGCCCCGGCTCATGCGCTTGCGCTCATTTTCAGTCAGGAATTTCTTGCGCAAACGGATGTGGCCCGGCGTCACTTCCACCAGTTCGTCATTGGCAATAAATTCCATGGCCTGTTCCAGACTATGCCTGATGGGAGGAGTGAGCAGAATGTTTTCGTCACTACCAGCCGCCCGGATATTAGTCAGCTGCTTAGCTTTGGTTGGGTTGACCACAAGATCATTGTCGCGGCTGTGCAGGCCAACAATCATTCCTTCGTACACTGCAGTGTTGGGTTCGATGAACAACCGCCCCCGGTCCTGCAAATTATATAGTGCATACGCAAGAGTCTTTCCCTTAACCATCGATACCAGCACTCCATTATTGCGCTCTGCCAAATCAGCATCTTTATACTCGCCATAGTGGTCAAACACATGGGTCATTAGTCCAGAGCCAGATGTCATACTGAGAAACTGGGACCTAAATCCAATTAGTCCCCGGGTAGGAATCATAAATTGCAGCCTGACCCTGCCCTTGTCGTCAGGTTGAAGATCTAGCAATTTCGCGCGACGCAGCCCCAATTCTTCAATGACAGCGCCCTGGCGCTGCTCATCACAATCGATCACCAGTGCCTCAAACGGCTCTTCCTTTACGCCATTGTGCTCATGAATTATCACCTCGGGTCGCGATACTGCTAACTCGAACCCTTCACGCCGCATGCTTTCGATGAGCACCGACAGGTGCAGCTCACCACGGCCAGAAACCTTGTATTTGTCCGGGGATTCTCCCTGCTCCACCCGCAAGGCAACATTATGTAGTAATTCCTGATCCAGCCTTTCCTTTATGTGTCGCGTTGTAATGTATTTGCCTTCCCGACCGGCAAAAGGAGAATCATTCACCTGAAATGTCATACTGATCGTCGGTTCGTCTACGCTCAGAGCTGACATCGCGTCAATCCGGGTGGGATCGCATAAGGTATCGGAGATATTGAGATTGTCGATTCCAGTTACACAGATAATATCCCCTGCCGCGGCCTCATCCACGTCGATTCTCTCCAATCCAAGGTGACTCTTTACCTGTAGTATCTTTCCTTTGCGTTGCTCACCATCGCGATTAACGATTATCACCGGCTGATTGCAGCGAGCCTTACCACGAGTCACTCGGCCAACACCGATGACCCCAACATAACTGTTATAGTCCAGTGCACTGATCTGCATTTGGAAGTGAGCATCGGTGATAACATCCGGTGGAGGTACTTTTGCAGCTATAGTTTCAAACAGCGGTTGCATATCATCTGCCAAGTCATCAGCATCCAGCCCGGAGATCCCTTTCAGAGCAGAGGCATAAACAATGGGAAAGTCCAGCTGTTGATCATTTGCTCCGAGCTTGTCGAACAGGTCAAAGACTTCGTTTACAACCCAATCTGGCCTAGCCCCATCTCTGTCTATCTTGTTGATAACCACAATAGGATTCAATCCCTGAGCAAATGCCTTCTGGGTTACGAAGCGGGTTTGCGGCATGGGGCCATCCACTGCATCCACCAACAGCAATACGCTGTCTACCATGGAGAGCACTCGTTCGACCTCGCCACCAAAGTCGGCATGTCCGGGGGTATCTACAATATTGATCCGGATATCCTGCCAATTAATAGCGGTATTCTTCGCCAAAATCGTTATGCCCCGTTCCCGCTCCTGGTCGTTGGAATCAAGAACTCGCTCTATCGATGATCCCCTGTCTCCCAAAGTACCAGATTGCTGTAGCAGCTTATCTACCAGGGTGGTCTTGCCATGATCTACGTGGGCAATAATTGCAATGTTTCGAATTTTTTGTGGCACGTTGATTCTTCGTGGTTTTATTAGCGGTCCCGGAAGAACATTAAAATCTATTCTGCCGAACGCAAAAGGCGGCGAGTATACACGGGGGGGAGAGATTACTGAAATGAAAGTGAGGCTTGTAACGGTAAACTGGGGACTATTCTATGGCACCGATAGATCGAGAACTGCAACGTTTTTGAAGCCCTCACCCTGTAAATGAGCTGCATGCAAACGGCTCATCATGCCCTTCTCGCAGTAAAGTAGAAAACGCCTATTTTGGTCCAGCGTAGTGAACTTAGTTCGTAATTGGTAGAAAGGAATCGACAAGATATCAACAGCATTGTCTAGCCGCTGCTTGCTGAGTGGGCTTATTTCCAGTTCATCCGGATGCCTTATATCGATCACCGTATTGCCAATTTTTGCCTCGTATACAATGTCCACTTCACTAGATGCGTGATTAAAATCATTAACCACTGATGTGATGAGTTGGAAACGGGCTTTCTCGACTGCTATTTCCAAAACCTCGAAATCGAACTTGGATTCTTCCCGTTCTATGCGTTCCAGTCTCGCTTTGGTGGTTGGGTTACGGGATATAACCGCGCAATATTCCTGGACGTTTCTGGAAAACTCTTCGGTGCCTATACCCCGCGCGATATCGATGATTTCCTGTTTATCGGTTGTGCTTAGCGGACGCAGAATCAGTGACTCTGATGCCTGATCGATTATGGCTAGATTTTGAAGAGTTTGACTAGATACCTGGGCAACGCTTTCTCCAGTAACCAGAGTCCCTATCCTCAACCTTGAAGCAATCCGGTCGGCCGCCCGCAACATCATACGCTTAAGCATAACTCCCATCTGGGGATCATCCACATTAGAAAGAATCTCTCCCACGACGGCTTCGAATGGTACCGAGACAAACTTTACTCGGTGCGAGCTGTGGTATTTCATCCACAGGTAAAGGGCAAGTTCTTTTACGGCCAACTCGTGACCTTTACCTCCAAGATTGAAGAAGCAGTAATGGATTTGCAGGCCTCGTTTAATACAAAGGAAGCTGGACACAGCCGAATCGAAACCACCAGAGATTAAAGACAGAGCTGAAGCTTGGCACCCAAGTGGAAACCCACCTAAACCTTTTATCTGACGTTTCACTATAAAAATCGTATCTTCCCGTATCTCCATAGAAACGGTGACATCAGGATTCACCAGCTTCACCCCCGTCGCCTGTGTGTGCTGGTTTAGCCCGGCTCCCACGTAACGTTCGACGTCTGTCGATTTAAACGCGTGCTTTCCTGTGCGCTTACAGCGAACGGCAAAAGTCTTATCGTGTAAAATTTCGTGATAATGTTGGATCGCTAGCTGCAGGATTCCTTCCATGTCAGGCAAATCGTACTTTTCAACTTCCAGGAACTTGCTTATACCTGGAGTGTGGCTGAGCCGATTTGAGATTTTATGCAGAAGGACTGAATCGGAGCAATGCGTTTTTACTTCCAGCCCGTCCCATTCCCCAGTAACCTTGACTTCTTCGTCAAATTCCAAAAGCACAGCCCGGATATTCTTACGCAACTGGCGAATAAAGCGGTGGCGCACTGGGCGACTCTTGATGGTGATCTCAGGAAATAGCTTGATCAGGAACAGCATACGTCTTCTATATTTAGCAGGATCGAGTAATGGGCTTGATTTGGACTTTACAAACAGGTCCAACAGCAGCTGAGGGTTCGATGATATATGTTTTGTTCAAAATTTGAAAAAACACCCAATCTTAATGCTATAAAAATCACCGCGCACATACTTAGTGCTTTTTTTGTTGAAGTTTCTACTCAGCTCCAGTAAATTCGAGCGTTGCGGTGCTATCACTGCTGGCATACATTTTGCTCTTCCCCATGCACTCAAGGCAAGCCTCACAATTAAGTAAATCTATGGAGAGCAGCAACCCTTGAAAATGTGGCAAGAACTTGTGACCCAACGTGCGTAAAAAGCGCACAGCAGATTCAGCCCTTATGACTTTTGGGCGAGACTTTAAATTGAGTTGCGATTATAAGTCATGATTATCAAGTAGTCGAAAATCGATTAGGAGAAAGGAGAAAGATAACAAATGAAATCAAAGTTGGAATACATCTGGTTGGACGGCTATGAGCCAACCCAAAGTTTACGCAGCAAGACTCTAGTGAAATCGGATTTTGAGGGCACTCTGGCAGATTGCCCTGAATGGTCATTCGACGGCAGTTCGACTGAGCAGGCGACGGGCGAAGACTCTGACTGTCTCCTTAAACCTGTCGCTGTCTACCCCGATCCAGATCGCGCAAATGCCTACCTGGTCATGACAGAAGTTTTGAACGCTGATGGCTCTCCTCACAAGTCGAATGGTCGCGCTACCATCGATGATGACGATGATGATTTTTGGTTTGGTTTCGAACAGGAATATTTCCTTTGGGACGTCAAGACCAATCTACCTCCAGGATTCCCCGCAAATGGTTTTCCTGGACCCCAAGGCCCCTACTACTGTTCGGTAGGGGCATTCAATACTCACGGCCGTGACTGCGTCGAAGACCACCTAGATTTGTGCCTTGAGGCAGGTATAACTCTTGAAGGTATAAATGCCGAAGTAGCGGCTGGTCAGTGGGAATTCCAGGTGTTCTCCGAAGGAGCCAAGCAAGCCGGTGATGAGACCTGGATTGCACGCTACCTGCTAGAGAGGACTGCCGAACGTTATGGCCTAGCTATTAACTGGGAACCCAAACCGTTAGGTCGCGATCTCGACTGGAATGGTTCCGGTATGCACGCAAACTTTTCCAACGGTGTTATGCGCGAAGTCGGCGACGAAGCAATATTCACCAAGATCTGTGAAGCATTCAGTAAAAACATAGATCGTCACATTAGTGTTTATGGTGCTGGAAACGAGAACCGCCTGACAGGCCTGCACGAAACCCAGGCCATTGATCAATTTAGCTACGCTGTATCAGATCGTGGAGCTTCTATCCGAATCCCGGTAGCCACTGTGCAGGGTGGTTGGAAAGGTCGGCTGGAAGACCGTCGAACCGCTTCCAATGCTGATCCTTACAAAGTGGCAGCAGCAATTATAAAGACTACCAAAGAAGGTCTGGCTGGCTAGACTATTAGCTTTCGTGGGAAAAAGCCCGGGCTCTTCCGGGCTTTTTTTTGGGAAATTCACCGCTTCAGAGATAATTGCGCAACGCACTGTTTTGGTGCATACTTGTCTTCCCTTATTCTATCGGAATGTCACCAAAGGCTAGAATACCGTGGGATACCGTTCATCGGCCGGATTTTTAATACCTTAAGTTGGTTTGCTTGTCGCGCACCAAGTTCTGAGCAAAAAACGAAAGCCGGTACTAAGCTCATGAGACGACCTCTGTCTCAGACCTAAACTATGATGTAAACCAGTGTGAGCAAAAGGAGAAATATCAGTAGAGTGCCCCTGGATAGCGTACATAAAAGGTTGCTTGACCAACTGAAAACGGGGGTTGTGCTGTTAGATAACAAGCTCCGGCTTCTGTACATAAACGTAGCGGCTGAGTCCCTGCTTGATATCAGCGATAGCAAGGCTAACCAATTATTTATTGGTGACGTAATTTTCAACGCAGAGGAAGATATACTGGAAATTCAAACGGCCCTGGTTAACAACGCGAGCTTCACCAAGCATAGGGCAGAATTGCAAGTCATGCACGACAAGATTATTTTTGTGGACTACACCATTAATCCTTTTGAGGAGAATGGTGAAACCCAAGCACTGCTAGAACTGAAATCAGTTGCACATTCCCACAGAATCAACCGCGAAGAATCTTTGCATTCAGCCCATATTACTACTCGTGAATTGGTTCGCGGCCTAGCGCACGAAATTAAGAATCCACTCGGTGGCATACGCGGAGCCGCCCAATTGCTCGCGCAGGAAAATAAGGATGTTGAGCTGGCTGATTATACCAACATCATTATAGAAGAGGCCGATCGACTACATAACCTTGTGGACCGTCTCGTGGGATCTCGCAAACCACTGGACTTAAAGAATACTAATATTCATGAGGTGCTAGACCGAGTCCGCAGCCTCGTGGAAGCGGAAGTCAGCGGTCATGGAATCAATCTTCAGTACGATTACGATCCCAGCATACCCCCCGTGCTCGCCGACCCAGAACAACTTATTCAGGCGATGCTGAACATTGTGCGTAATGCGATGCAGTCACTAAATAGCCCAGATATCGATCATCAATTAGGCGAGATTATGCTCAGAACACGTGTGCTGCGTAACGTAACAATCGCCACAAATTTTTACCGCTTGGCAGCTAGCATCGAAGTTATAGATAACGGACCGGGTATTCCAGAAAATATGATAGATACAATTTTCTATCCTATGATCAGTAGTCGACCTGAAGGAACAGGCCTCGGATTACCAATCACTCACGGCATTATCAATCAGCATAAGGGTATGATTGAATGTGGGAGCAAACTAGGGGAAACAAAATTCACCGTGGTCCTGCCGATTTCGGAATCAAAGAATTAGCAGCTTTAATAGAGACACAAGATAAATACTGGTGCTTGACAATGAGTACACATAATTCGGTCTGGATAGTCGATGACGACCGATCTATCCGCTGGGTGCTCGAGAAGTCTCTCGGCAAAACTGGCATGAACACAGTAAGTTTCGAAACCGGTGATGATTTGTTGCATCGCCTGGCACACGAGTCACCGGACGCCATAATCAGCGACATCCGAATGCCAGGCATAAGCGGGCTCGACCTCCTGTCAACCATCCAGAAGAGCCATCCCAACTTACCGATCATTATCATGACAGCACACTCGGACCTCGACAGCACAGTGTCTTCCTATAATCTCGGTGCGTTCGAATACCTGCCAAAACCTTTCGATATCGAAGAAGCTGTCGCCATGACAAAACGCGCGCTGGACCACGCGCGCGCGCGCAATACGGATAGCACCAAAAAAGGGGCCATAGAAAAAGACCAAGAGATAATCGGTAAAGCGCCCGCCATGCAGGAAGTATTTCGAGCGATCGGTCGTCTTTCTAACTCAAACATTTCGGTTCTCATTAATGGTGAGTCTGGCACTGGTAAGGAATTGGTAGCCCAGGCACTGCATCGCCACAGCCCAAGAAAAGACGAACCTTTCGTACCGCTCAACGTTGCCGCCATTCCAAAGCAACTCATCGAGTCCGAATTATTTGGGCATGAAAAAGGGGCATTCACTGGTGCTACTCAGCAACGTACCGGCCGCTTCGAGCAGGCCAATGGTGGCACTCTGTTTCTTGATGAAATTGGTGACATGCCCGCTGATACTCAGACCCGTTTGTTAAGAGTGCTTTCCGACAGCGAGTTTTATCGGGTAGGAGGACAGGCCTCAATCAAAGTTGATGTTCGTATTATTGCCGCTACACACCAAAATTTGGAAAAGCTGGTAGAAGAACACAAGTTCCGGGAAGATCTATTCCATAGACTAAATGTTATCCGCATCCATATACCGAGACTTTGCGATCGACGTGAAGACATTCCCAAGCTTACAAATCATTTCCTCAAGGCTGCTGCGGAAGAGCTAGCAGTAGAACCCAAAGTCTTGCGTCCTGAGACAGAACAATTCCTGATAGGATTAAACTGGCCAGGAAATGTTCGCCAATTAGAAAACTTCTGTCGCTGGATCACCGTGATGGCGGCTAGCCAAGAGGTCCATCTCACCGACCTGCCCCCAGAATTTTTCAAACAAGAACCAGATGCTGTCAGCTCCGGCAGGTGGACACAAGCCTTGCGAGCTTGGGCCGACCAGCAGTTAAGCCTCGGTAATACCGGCATATTAGATGAAGCAACTCCAGTATTTGAGCGGACTCTCATCGATATTGCTTTAAAGCATACAGCAGGGCGCAGGAGAGACGCCGCGAACTTGCTTGGCTGGGGACGCAACACCTTAACCCGCAAAATAAAGGAACTAGGAACTACTCATTCAAAAATCTCTAGCACTGAGCTTGACGATTAGCGAAATAGATGACTAAAAATTGATCAATATTGTTCTTTTTGAGCCAGAAATCCCCCCAAATACGGGAAATATCATCCGTTTAGCCGCAAACACGGGTTCACAATTACACCTGATTAAACCCTTTGGTTTTGATCTGGAAGACAAAAAGTTGCGCCGCGCTGGATTGGATTACCGTGAATATGCTGGGGTCTGCGTTTATGAAAATTGGTTGGAATTTAGCAAAACTAACGAAAATTATAGGTTTTTCGGTATCACTACTAAAGGAAACTGTTGTTACAGCGACGTGCAGTATCGAGACGAAGATTTCCTGATTTTTGGTCCAGAGACCCGAGGACTACCAGAATCAGTAAGAAACGAGCTAGACCGGATGCACCTGCTCAGAATACCCATGCTACCGGATAGTCGCAGTCTAAATCTGTCCAACGCGGTTGCATTGATCGTCTACGAAGCCTGGCGGCAGCTAGGCTTCGCACAAGGTTTCTGAAACAACGGATTGTTTACTGCACAGTTTCCGATGCCGGCGGTTCGTTCTCAGAAGCTCCCTCTTCAGTCGCTTGCTGAGCCTGGGACTCTTTCTTCTGGGCATACAGTGCATCGAAGTTAATGGGCGAAAGCATCAAAGCGGGGAAACTGCCCTTCACTACAAAGCTGTCGATGGATTCTCGGGCATAGGGAAACAAAATGTTGGGACATACCGTTGCGAGTAGTTGCTCCAGCTGGGCATCTTCAAAATCCTTGCAGAGGAATAATCCGGCCTGGTGCACCTCTACAAGGAAGGCAGTCTGCTCTTCTAATTGAGCCTCGGCAGTTAAGATAAGAACAACTTCGTAGATATCGTCTTGAATCTTATTGCTGCGTGTTTTGATGTCAAAGTTGATTTTGGGATTCCATTGCCCTTGGAAAGCCTGCGGGCTGCGTGGTGATTCAAAGGATGAATCTTTCAGGTACAGTCGCTGCAGCGCAAATTGAGGGCCCTCAGGTTGATCTGCTCCGCCTTGCGCAGAGGAAGCGGCCTGTGTGTTGTTTTCGTCTTCTGCCATTATTATTCCTATCTACTTTCCAGTTAAAAACACTAAGGATACGTATTCAGTTACTTTTGTACGAGTGGGAGTGATTGCGCTTTCCATTCAGTGAGCCCACCTGCCAATCTGACGACATCAGCATGTCCTGCTTCCTGCAATATCTTAGCAGCTTGCCCGGAATGCTGCCCCAACTTACACACAACCACCATCGGTTTATCCTTGTATTTCCAAACCTCTGTAATGCGTTGTTTCAGCTTAGTCATTGGGATATTGATCGAATCCACAATATGTCCACTTTCGAATTCTTTCTTTTCTCTTACATCGACCACGATTGCCTCTTTACGATTAATAAGCATAACCGCCTGTTGTGGACCCACCGAGCTGCTTGCTGTGCGCTGGTGGTACATGATGATAACACCGAGTGTAACTACCCACATGGAGGATAAGTACAGGTGATTGCCTATGAATTCGAAAAACTGAGCCATCTGAGCAATACAATCCCCGTCCTAGTTCTTAATCTAGAACTTATCGAGAACTTCCTAACGGGTTTAGCCAAAAAAGGCGAGCAGTATACACGTGTAGGGGAAGGTAAAGAAGGTTTCTTAGCCGCTTTGAATAACCAAAATTTGTCGCGATTAACCTGCGATAGCTCGCTTAAAAAGTTGCTTTCTATGATAATAAGAGAACCAATAATTGAGCCCGGTAGGATCAGATATTACTCAATGACAGCCAAGAAAACTGCAGTCCTTGTTATCCTCGATGGCTGGGGTTATAGGGAGCACTCCGAACACAACGCCATATATGCAGCTAATAGTCCCCACTGGGATGCTTTGTGGGCCGACCACTCCCATACGCTTATCGACACCTCTGGTAAATCCGTTGGCTTGCCCACCGGTCAGATGGGTAACTCCGAAGTTGGCCACATGAACCTTGGTGCCGGTCGTGTGGTCTACCAGAATCTGACCCGCATCGACAAAGAAATTGAAGAAGGTCAGTTTTTCGAAAATCCGGCCCTTGTCGGGGCAATCAACAAAGCCACTGAAGCCGATTCAGCGGTCCATGTCTTAGGCCTTATATCTCCTGGCGGAATCCACAGCCATGAAGACCAGATAATGGCCATGCTTGGATTAGCGCTGGATAAAGGAGCTCCGCGCGTATTTTTGCACGCGTTTCTCGACGGCAGAGATACACCTCCGCGCAGTGCTCTTCCTTCATTAATAGAGGCAGATGAATTTCTGCAAGCTTCAGGGAGAGGTCGCATCGCATCCATTTGCGGACGGTTTTATGCTATGGACAGGGATAACCGTTGGGAACGGGTGCAACCCGCTTACGAGATGCTCACTGAGAACAAAGCAGATTTCCGTTTTACAAATGTCGGTGAAGCGCTCAGAGCAGCCTATGCTCGCGACGAAGACGACGAATTTGTGCAGGCCACCTTGGTTGGAGATTCTGAGACAGATTTCGCCTGCGTAAATGATGAAGATGTCGTGGTCTTCATGAATTTCCGCGCTGACCGTGCTCGGGAAATTACTCGCGCGTTTGTTGAAGATGATTTTTCAGGTTTCGTACGTGCCATCCGCCCAAAGCTAAATGATTTCGTAATGCTTACCGAATATGCAGCCGACATCAACACAACCTGTGCCTATTCCACCCCAAAACTGGACAACGTAATAGGAGCTTATCTCGCCGATCTTGGCAAAACGCAACTACGTATAGCGGAGACTGAAAAATACGCACATGTAACTTTCTTCTTCAATGGTGGACGCGAGGCCCCTTTTGACAATGAAACTCGCACCCTCGTGCCATCTCCAAAAGTAAAAACATACGATCTTAAGCCGGAAATGTCAGCGTTTGAAGTCACAGACAAGCTGGTAGACGCCATACATTCAGGAAAATACGATGCGATTATTTGTAACTATGCCAATGGTGACATGGTTGGCCACACTGGCGATTTCGAGGCCTCTGTAAAAGCAGTGGAAGCGGTGGACCAGTGCCTCGGCCGTATCGTTGCGGCTATTGAAGCAACAAATGGGGAATTACTTATCACCGCTGATCATGGCAACGTTGAACAAATGATTGATCCTAAAACTAATCAACCGCTAACTTCTCATACCAACGGCCCAGTGCCGTTAGTTTATGTTGGCGACAGCCGATTGCGGTTCCTTAGCAAAGGTAGTCTCGCCGATATTGCCCCTACCATGCTCACCCTGATGGGCATTCCCGTGCCAGAAGAAATGACTGGAAAAGTGCTTTTGGAAAATCCTGATGCCCAAAAACAGACAGCACAAAACTAACCAAAGGCACCGGGTGCCACAAATATATTTAACCGCTAAGGTCTTTTCCCTATTCACTAACCGCACCATGGCTAATTCTTTATTCAAACGAAGACATTGAACAGGCAAGTCTATATCGGGGGCTAAACTCGGAAATCTCGCAATTCTTCGTTACCAAAAGTCCGGGAATCCGCCAAACCATTTCTGCCAACAACCCGGTTCACATTGGCTATTTAATTGGTTGAAATAATAATTATCTCAAATTTCCCATAAAGCGAGGCTGATTACCGACGCACGATTTGCCAATTCCTCTATAAACTGAAACTATAAGGCCAAGCTTACGACTTTATTATGCTATAAGCATACGGGATACCCCATGAATTCGCTTCGAAGTACATATAAAACTCTACTGCCCCTCGTTCTGGTAAGTCAGCTCTTTATACCCTTATCTGTTTGCGCTCAACAGGAAACCCTGCCCCTTCCGATAAATGAAGTCAGAATGTTCACTGAAGCACTGGACCGTATTCGTATGTCCTACGTCGAAGAGATCGATGACAAGACCCTGCTTGAGAACGCTATCCGTGGCATGCTTGCCGGTTTAGATCCCCATTCGGCATATGTCGATGGCAGCGATTTCGGTGCGCTGCAGGAAACCACTACGGGTCAATTCGGTGGTCTAGGTGTCGAAGTCGGTCGGGAGAATGGCTACATCAAAGTAATCAGCCCAATTGATGACACGCCGGCAGACCGTGCTGGTATCCAAGCAGGTGATCTTATCATCCGGATCGACGGCAAACCGCTGAGAGAAATGCTACCGGAAGAAGCGGCCCAACTGATGCGAGGCGAACCAGGCACCGAAGTTACCATTACTGTTGCTCGAGAAGGCATGGAACCATTTGACCTCTCCATTGTGCGCGAGGTTATCGCCATTGCTAGTGTCCGCAGTCGCGTATTAGAGCCCGGCTACGGCTATATTCGTATTTCACAATTCAGAGTGAACACCGGCAACGAACTGGAAGAAGAGATAGAAAAATTGTATGCGGACAATGATGGGCTGAAAGGCATGATCGTGGATCTTCGTAATAATCCTGGCGGCGTATTGCAGGCCTCTGTAAATGTTGTAGATACATTCATAAGTCAGGGTCGTATTGTTTACACTGAGGGCAGACTAGAAGGCAAAAACATGTCTTTTTCCGCAAACCGCAAGACAGTGGCAAGTGATGTCCCGCTGGTGGTACTGATAAATAATGGATCCGCGTCCGCATCTGAAATTGTTGCTGGAGCCCTGCAAGATCACGGTCGCGCCATCATTATGGGAACCCGTAGCTTTGGTAAAGGCTCAGTCCAAACCGTATTACCTCTCGATGAAGAGCGCGCCATCAAGCTGACCACTTCTCTTTATTTCACTCCAAAGGGTCGTTCCATACAGGCCCAGGGTATCGTTCCCGACATCATCGTTGATGACGCATTCGTTACCCGCCGTTCCAGAAATGTCTCTCAATATAACGAGGCAGACCTACCAGGCAGACTGAACAATGCTAACAATGATGAAGAAGCTCAAAATGAGGACGAAATGGCCGAAGCACTGATCTCAGCTGAGGAGGTTCTAGTAACTGATTACCCGCTCAACGAAGCCCTCAACGTATTAAAGGGGATTAATGCGTTCAAACCAGCGGAAGTCAGTAATTCCGGCTCGTTTGTTCAGCGCGATGATTAGAGATTTACCTCTATGCCGCGGGAAGCCATGTATTCCTTGGCCTCTCTGATGCTGTGCTCCTGGAAGTGAAAAATCGAGGCAGCTAGCACAGCGTCAGCTTTGCCTTCCAATACTCCGTCGACTAAGTGCTGTAAGTTACCGACTCCCCCCGAAGCAATGATCGGTACCTGCACTGCATCGCTCACTGTCTTATTGAGGGCTAGGTCGAATCCGATTTTGGTGCCATCTCTATCCATGCTGGTTAGCAGGATTTCACCAGCCCCGCCCCGCGCCATCCGCTTTACCCATTCAACCACACTGATACCTGTTGGATTGCGACCTCCATGAGTGAATATTTCCCACTTAAGTGGCTCTCCTTTCTTGGAAACCTGTTTAGCATCGACTGCCAATATGATGCATTGAGAACCGAAACGCGCAGCCGCTTCCTCTACGAACCCAGGTTTCTCCACAGCAGCTGTGTTAATCGCTACTTTATCGGCTCCGGCATTCAACATAGTTCGAATATCCTCTAGCGTTCGAATGCCTCCGCCTACAGTTAAGGGAATGAACACCTGTCCAGCAATAGCACTCACGGTATCTACCGTGGTTGCACGATCTTCATGGCTGGCTGTAATATCGAGAAAAGTGATCTCGTCAGCACCAGCGTCACAGTAGCGTTTCGATACTTCCACTGGATCCCCAGCATCACGAATAGCAACAAATTTGACGCCCTTGACGACTCTGCCCTTGTCACAGTCGAGGCAGGGAATTATGCGTTTTGCGAGTCCCATTACACTTTATCCTGCAAAAGCCAAGAGTCCTGATTAATGTGTTAAAAGCCGAGTCGAGTTGCTAACTCGCTCGCTGCAGATGCTGGTCTGTCTATAGCATTCATTGTGCAATAAGAACTCCCGCTCTTGCTCCTATGTTCCCACTATGCCTTTTTAGCCGTATGGCCCGTCACAGTACGCTTGCGCTTCTTTGAGGTCCAGCTCGCCCTCATATAGGGCTCGCCCGCTTATCGCGCCAATAATGCCAGCCCCAGTTTTGATATTCGCCGCTACCTTCAAGTCGACAATGTCAGCAAGCTTGGCTATGCCTCCAGATGCAATAACAGGGATTGAAGACTTTTCCGCCAATTCGACAGTGGCTTCAACATTAACTCCCTTCATCATGCCGTCGCGCGAGATATCCGTATAAACGATTGCTGCTACTCCGAAACCAGCAAATTTTTGCGCCAACTCTATAGCATTAAGCGCCGAAACATCGGTCCAGCCATCCGTTGCCACCTTGCCGTTAATTGCATCCACTCCTACGATAATCTGGCCAGGATAGGCAAGACAGGCTTCCCTAACAAACTCGGGCTCCTTTACTGCCTGGGTTCCGATGATGACGTAATTGACCCCAGCATCGATATAAAATTGCACACTTTGCATATCTCGAATACCACCACCAATCTGCACAACAACTGCCGGGTAGGCGCTAGTAATAGCAGTAACAATTTCAGCGTTCACCATACTACCAACGAAGGCGCCATTTAGATCGACAATGTGTAACCGTCTGGCGCCTTTGTTGACCCACCGTCCCGCCATCTGAACAGGATCGCTAGAAAACACCGTGGAATCATCCATACGCCCTTGGCGCAAGCGAACGCAATGACCGTCTTTTAAATCGATAGCGGGGATGAGTAGCATCAATTCTGTCCATCCCACCTCAGGAAGTTGCGTAACAGCGTCAGACCAGCTGTCTGCGATTTTTCCGGGTGAAACTGGGTCGCAAAAATATTGTTGTCGGCTAACGCGGCGACTATCTCTGTACCGTAGTGGGCAACGCCAGTTACATTTTCCTTTAATTCTGTATGCACGTAGTAGCTGTGCACAAAATAAAAGCGACTATTATCTGGCACGCCTTTCCATAGAGGATGATCCTGGGCTTGCTTTACTTGATTCCAACCCATATGGGGTACTTTCAACCGACCACCATTGTTATTTCGCAAGTCATCGCCAAAATAGCGGACTTCCCCCCGCATGAGCCCAAGGCAATCAACGCCTTCATTTTCTTCACTGCGGTTCATCAACGCTTGCATGCCAACACAAATGGCTAACACCGGTTTAGTTTTCATAGCATCTTCGACGATTTGCCCAACATTTAGCCGGTTAATTTCTGCCATACAATCCCGAATGGCACCCACGCCAGGGAAAATAACACGATCAGCCGAGGAAATTTTTTGTGCGTCAGACGTAATTAGCACTTCAGTGCCTTTATTAATTTCGCGAGCAACGTGCTCCATTGCCTTTGCAACAGAATGCAGATTGCCCATGCCGTAATCAATCACCGCAATTCTATTCATTTGATGAATGTGTGGTTCAAGTTGTTTTAGAGAGAGCCTTTCGTGGACGGAATTTCTGTGGAGGCCTTGGGATCAATCTCAATTGCCATTCGCACTGCCCGACCAAAGGCTTTAAAAACAGTCTCAATTTGGTGGTGGGCATTTTTGCCCCGGATATTGTCAATGTGGAGAGTCACCAGCGCATGGTTCACAAACCCCTGGAAAAACTCATGAAAGAGGTCCACATCAAAGCTACCGACGGTGCCTTTGGCAAACTGCACTTGATAAAACAAACCTGGGCGTCCCGAAAAATCGATCACAACCCGCGAAAGCGCTTCGTCCAAGGGAACATAAGCATGCCCATAGCGCCTAATTCCAGTTTTATCTAAAGCCTTGGCGAAGGCCTGGCCGAGGGTGATGCCGATATCTTCCACAGTGTGGTGGGGGTCGATTTCAAGATCACCCTTAGCCTTGATAGAAAGGTTGATCAGGCCATGACGTGCGACCTGGTCAAGCATATGATCGAGAAAAGGCAACCCAGTGTCCACCTCAAGCTGACCGCTGCCATCGAGATCAATAGAGATAGCAATTTGGGTTTCTTTCGTATTGCGTTCAACGCTTGACTGACGGTTACCTGAAAGAGCAGCTGATTCGCTCATATCGCTAAGAATAATCCTACTTCCGGAAAAGTGCGCATTATAATGCCCACCCCGCCAGAGGGAAAGTCGCGTATCTGCTTGAATGCTCTAATTCACATAGGACCATGTCTATAAACATTTGCAGTTGCTGTTCATAGCCCAGGTTTCATAATTCGCCTATTGGGGCCATCACCGTGCAGGTGACTTCTCATTCCGGTACACTAATAGCTACAGATATCTGCACCTATAACGACCGCGACGATAGTGTGCAGCGCCCTGGTAAATTTTTGCGCCCATGTTGAAAAAGCTCATAAAAGCGCTTGCTGCCCTTATCTTGCTACTGATTGTTATCTCAGTAGGCTCATTTCTGTTCATTAATACCGATCAATACAAGTCCGTATTAGAAACAGCTGTTGCAAATAACACAGGCTATCAACTAAACATTGCTGGCGAACTAGAGCTCGATATCTTTCCCACCCTAAGGCTTACGCTACATGATGTGCGCCTGCGAAACCCAGCAGTTCCTCAGGAGCTGGCTTCCACGTCAGTCATAACCTTACGAGTGGATCGCGGCAGCCTATTTAGGGGTCGAATACTTATCCAAGAGTTATTGGCGGATGACTTTCATATTAACTATTACGTGGACCAAAGCGGGTCTAACATCTGGGACTCAGACAACCTTCTCGATGACCAGACGCAGGAAAAACTCCGTGGCATCGACATCACCGACCTTACAAATGAGACAATAGATACGGAAGATGTCAGTCTATCCTTTGACCGAATCAGCATCGCCGACGCCAGTATCGATTACCAAAATCTTTCCAGCGATTTACGCTATCGGATAGATAACCTTAGCCTGGAAAGCCAAAATACCAATGTAGAAGGAAGACCCTTCAACTTGGATATAGCCTTTCGTTTTCTAAATAACGGGTTAACACAGCCAGTTGACATAGGGGTACGAAGCACGATCGTTGCTGATATAAGCAACGAAAATGTCTTCATTTCCGACATCAACTTTGCGCTCACGCCGATGTTGCTGACAGGTGAAATGGCCATAACTAGTTTAGACGACGCCCTCACCTACGAGGGTGGTTTTACCTCTAACGACTTTGATATCAACATGCTTATGCAGACGCTAGGCCTGAGCGAACCCGAAACAATATTTTCCGGAGGTGTACAAAAAACCCAAGATCTTTCCCTCAGATTTCAATTCAACGGTAACCAGGAACAATTATCGTTCGAAAATTTTTCCGGCTCCCTTGGTGCTACTGAAATAGAAGCAGAGGCTAATGTTCGGTTGGTCTCTGGTTTTATTCCAGATAACATTAGTTATGATGTTATTATCAATAACATTGATTTATCACCATTTCTCGTTTTTAACGAAAACAATGAGGAATTCGCAATATCCTCGGAAGAATCGACGGCACCTTCAGCTGCTTTCACGACACCTAATCGGCCAGAGCAGGACGTGGAATTATCGTTGAATATACTTAACTCTTTGAATGTTCTCGGCAGTGTCTACATCGAATCCGTTACTGCGGACGAGTTACACTTGCAAGACGTTAATATATTCACCAACCTCGAAGATGGCGTGCTGGATATCGAGATACAACCCGTGTCAGCCTATGGCGGCTCAATACAGGGAGCGGCCCGTCTGGACAGCCGAAATCCTGCTGCAGACATTGGCATACAACTTGCCTTGAAAAACATCAACATTGCTGAGCTTTCCCCTCCCATCCCGAGATTCAACTCGTTCAACGGCTCACTCGACGCGGAAGGCAACTATACTTCGAGCGGGGCTACCACAGGCGAACTGGTCGATACCCTTAGCGGCTCCACAGCTTTCACTATCACTGAGAATTCCGTGGACATAGGTGTAATCAAGCAAGTATTTACAGCGATTGCCGCACTAAGCCCCACCGGAGAGGCAATCCAGCAATGGCCAGATGTAATCCAATTTAGTGAACTAAGCGGTTATATTCTTCTCGAGAATGGCATAACGGAAAACCAGCAATTTAAAGTGCGGATGGACAACTTTGATGTGACCGGCACCGGAGGTATTAACCTAGACGAAGCAACCTTCGACTACGATATGCTATTCACTGTTCTAGGAGAGCCCTACATACAAACCATTCCGATTAACGACCTTTACCATAATGTATCCTGGCCGGTGGACTGCAGCGCCGCCTTCGATGATGAAGTTACCCGTTATTGCCGACCAGACTTCACTCAGGTCCGGGAAATCTTTTCGCAAATAGCCACCAACGCTACTCGCAATGTTTTGGAAGAAGTTATTACCGACCAGGTCCCAGATCTATTGCAGGACGCTGCACGCAGCTTATTGCGTAACATCCTCAATTAAAAACAGTGCCAAGCTTTTCGGACAAGGTGCTTTCCTGGTTCGCTGTCAACGGCAGACACGATCTGCCCTGGCAAAAACAACCCACTCCCTACCGCGTGTGGATTTCCGAGATCATGCTGCAACAAACCCAGGTCGTAACCGTTATTCCTTACTTTATGCGGTTCTTAGATAGATTTCCCACAGTTGCTGAATTGGCCGCCTCGGATATCAATCATGTGCTGCATCTTTGGACTGGTTTAGGCTATTACGCCCGCGCAAGGAACATGCATAAAGCAGCACAGTTGATAATGAAAGAATACGCGGGTCTATTCCCTACCCGAGTGGAAGATCTCGAAACAATGCCGGGAGTTGGTCGATCGACCGCCGGTGCAATAGCTGCCTTGTCCATGAATATCAGGGCACCAATTCTCGACGGCAATGTCAAAAGAGTTCTTACGCGTTATTTTGCAATCAGCGGCTGGCCGGAGCAAACCTCAGTAAACAACGAACTGTGGAAATTAGCAGAAAATTTGATGCCCCACGACAACATTGCTGATTACTCTCAGGCCATGATGGACCTAGGCGCAACACTGTGCACTCGTACACATCCTTCCTGCCCCTCTTGCCCACTCAAAGTTGAATGTGAAGCCAATAAGACGGCCACGACCCAAGACTATCCATCCAGAAAACCTAAAAAGAAACTGCCAGTCAAAACGATCTTCATGTTTATACTACAAAATGACCTTGACGAAGTGCTGTTGGAAAAACGTCCTCCGAACGGAATCTGGGGGTCACTTTATTCCTTACCCGAATCGGAATCATCGACAGGATTACCCCCACTTAGTAAGTTAGTAGTAAAAGGAGAAAGAAAGGCTCTCAAACCGATTCGGCATACATTTTCCCACTACCATCTCGATATTAGTCCAATCAGAATAACTGCCAAACATGAACCACATGGAGTAAGCGAAAATGATCATTGGCTCTGGTATCCTCTCGATCATTCACTGAAAGTCGGATTGGCGGCTCCGGTCAAAAAGCTTTTATCAAGCCTAGCATCCAATCCCTAACAACGAGGAAACAGTATGAGTCGGATGGTGCATTGCAAAAAATACGATAAGAAGCTACCCGGACTGGCGGTTCCACCCTACCCTGGTCCAAAAGGGCAGGAGGTATACAAAACCGTCTCTCAACAAGCGTGGCAAGAATGGCTGTCGCAACAAACGATGCTTATCAATGAAAAACAACTAAACTTAATGGATCCGGAGGCTCGGAAATATCTGCAGGGACAGATGGATAAGTTCTTAAATAACGAACAGCACGATCATGCCGAGGGGTACGTGCCACCTGAAGACTAACCGGCCATGTCCTTGACTATCCAGAACCTTGAAGGTTTAATACGCCGCTTATGTAAAGTCGCAAATTCCAAAATCAGGGCACACTTTTATACGCAGGTAGCGGTGTAACGAGTTTTTTCAAAACCCGACTTGACTTGGTAGATAGCCAATCTAACAATCAAAATTAAACGCCTTATTGACGAGCACAACTGCTCGAAACGCCCAGGTAGCTCAGTCGGTAGAGCAGAGGACTGAAAATCCTCGTGTCGGTGGTTCGATTCCGCCCCTGGGCACCACCTTTCTTCCTAAACACTTCTAAATCTATCAAATCTAACGATAGGTATTTCTGAAAGCCGGTAAATACGGGCTATTTAGACTATCTATTGTCTAAATCTAATGTATTTTTACTCTGATCCCTTTTATTGCTCATTCTTTAAATCCCTGGGAAATCAATGCCCCAGTGGTTGACCGATTAACCTCGAGGGA